>Ga0209347_1001678_pt1 | contig 33918 bp, 30 predicted proteins | sample AutmiccommuBRH23_FD_187382 | JGI IMG/M metagenome (GOLD analysis project Ga0209347, IMG submission 187382) | Deep subsurface microbial communities from Mt. Terri, Switzerland - Autotrophic microbial communities BRH/23 (SPAdes) (version 2) | ecosystem: Environmental > Aquatic > Deep subsurface >...
CGGCCCGCCTGCGGCGAAGGGGGTCAGCCCGGGGGTGAGGTCGGCGTAGCGCTCGTCCCGTCCACGGGTCCAGACGAGGGCCCCCATGACGGCGAGCGCCAGAACCGGCGCGCCCACCCCGGCGGCGACGGCGGCCCCGTTGGCCGCGGTCGCTGCGCTGCCGCCGTAGCTGGACTCGGCGTTGCCCTCGCGCACGTCCGGCCGTGGGTTCGCGAAGACGCTGGCCGGGTAGCCGGCGATCACCGTCATCGCCTCCCCGGGCTCAAGGCCCATCGTCGCGAAGGTCGTGGGGTCACCGGCGACCGCCTGACACGTCGTGTCGGCTCCGGCCTCCCCCTTGTAACAGGCCACCTGCGTCGACGGCGCCGGCGCCCTGACGACGACGTTGACCCGTTCGCGGGGCGTCAGCTCGTTGCTGCCGAACACGTTGTAGTGGAACTCCACCGTGTCGCCGGCTCCCCCGGTCGCCGCAATGGGGTTGAGGACGTCGTGGAGGGTGTAGCGCAGCTCGTAGACCTGGGTTCCCTCGGTCCACTGGTCGGCGCTGCCGATCCGGATCTCCTTGGCCGCCCCGTTGTCGCTGACCCGGAACGTCGCAGGGGCGCCCGACGGGCTCGACACCTGCACGTCGGTCAGGTCGTAGTAGCGGTACCTGCCCGCCTCGTCGTTGAAGCCCATCCGCACGACGATGTCGCGGAAGATGCCGTGGCGCCGCTCCCCCGCCGGGAACCGCCACGTGATGGTCTCCTCGACGGCGACGCTCCCGTCCGGCTGGAGGTCGTACACCACCGAGAAGCGCTCCATCGCCTCGTCCCCCACGGCATGGGCGCTGCCGGCGGGCAGGACTGCGAGCCAGAACACCCCGAGCAGCGCGGAGAACACCGTGACGATCCATCGCTGCGTTCGCACCGTCATGCCCCCACAGTCTCGATTCCGGTCGGTCCACTCACGCGGACGGCGGGACAACACCGTAACGTCCTTCGTCGCTCCGGCAGTTTATCCGGGCCGGATGGGGTGGCTCCTAGGCCTGGCGACCGCGGTGCGCCGCGCTCATGGCGCGGGCGGTCTCGCGCTGGTCCTGTCGCTCGCGCAGCGCATGGCGCTTGTCGTACTGCTTCTTGCCGGTCGCGATGGCGATCTCGACCTTGGCGCGGCCGTCCTTGAAGTACAGCGCCAGCGGGACGATCGTCCGGCCACTCTCCCGGGTCTTGCCCGAGATCTTCTCCAGCTCGGAGCGGTGGAGCAGCAGCTTCCGCTTGCGCCGTGGTGCGTGGTTGTTCCACGTCCCGTTGAGGTACTCGGGGATGTGGACGTTCTCGAGGTAGAGCTCGTCACCGGTGAACATCGCGAACCCGTCGACGAGCGAGGCCCGCCCCATGCGCAGCGCCTTGACCTCGGTGCCCGAGAGGACGATGCCGGCCTCGAAGGTGTCCTCGATGTGGTAGTCGTGGCGCGCCTTGCGGTTGCTCGCGACGAGCGACCGCCCCTTCTCCTTCGGCACCGGACCGTTCCCTTCACTCCACAGCAGGACGTATGCCGCTGGGCTGGGTCCCGGGGCGACGACGTCAACGCTACCCCGAGGAGGGGTCTCGCCCGGACTCGGTTTGCTCAGAGCCAGTTGCGCGGGTTGACCGGAGTGCCGTCCTCGTACACGCCGAAGTGCAGGTGACAGCCGGTGGAGTACCCGGTGGTGCCGCTGTACCCGATGAGCTGCCCCCGTTGGACGCTGCCACCCCACGCGACGATGCTCGACAGGTGGTTGTAGCTGGTCACGAGGTCGACGCCCCGGTGGATCCCGTGGTCGATGAGCACCTGGTTGCCCCAACCGCTCTCACGCCAGCCAGCGCGGATCACCGAGCCCGGAGCGGCGGCGTACACGGGCGTGCCACAGCCGACGCCCCAGTCCAGGCCGTCGTGGAGCATCCACTTCTGGAGGACGGGGTGCCAGCGCATGCCGAAGCCGGAGGTGGTCGGACCGTTGGCCGGGTAGGAGAGGTAGTTGCTCGGCGTGGAGCTCTGGACCGGCGCGGGGATCCTCGGGGTGTAGCTCCGACCCGCCCGCGCGGCGGCGGCCGCCTTCGCCCGCTCCGCCCGGATCTTCGCGTCTCGTTCGGCCTTGAGCTTGGCCAGTCGCTTCTGCTCGGCGATCTTGGCCAGCCGGGCCCGCTCCAGGAGCACCGCCTTGAGCCGGGACGCCTCTCGCTCGGCAGCCGCGAGCTGAGCCTTCTCGTCGGCCCGCTGTTTGCGCAGGTCGCCCGCGTAGGCGGTCTGCTTCGTGTTGAGCGACTCGAGGTCGGCCTTGGCCGCGGACGCGTTCTGCGTCGCCGTCGTGGCGTTGTTCTTGGCCACGACCGCCTGCTCGCGGGCCTGGGTCGCGGCGGCACTCGCGGCCTCCGCGGACTTCAGGGCCTTCTCCGCCTGGATCTTGAGTGCGGCCACCTCACCGCGCACCGACGTGAGGTACGCCTTGGTGGCCGTGTTGTCGGCGGTGATCGCGGCGAGCTTGTCGATCGTGTCACTCGCGACCGCGCTCGCGGTGTCCGCCATGACCAGCCGGTTCGCGAAGTCCTGGGGAGAGGTGGAGCCGAGGACCATGCCGAGCTGGGACTCGGTCACCGACCCACCCTGGAAGACCTCGGCTGCATAGGCGTCGAGGGCGTCCTGCGACGTCACGAGCTCGCGCCCGCTTCGCTTCAGCTTCTCCGCCGCGCGGGACTCGTTGGCCTGGGCTTCGGCCAGCTTCTGGGCCACGTCGTCGTTGTGGGCGCGCGCCTTTGCCTCCGCGGCGACGGCGCGGGCCTCGGTTGCCTCAGCCTGCGCCTGAGCCTGCTGGGCTCGGGCGAGCGCTGACTGGGCCTGGGCCACCCGCTGTTGGGCGGCGGGGATGGCGGCGCGAGTCCTCTCCAGGTTGACGTAGGCCTTCGCGAGGGCTGCGTTCGTCCCTTCGAGCTGTTGGCCGAGCGCGGCGATTCGGCGGTCGGCCCGCCGCTTCTGGTCCTGGACGTCATCGGCTCGGGCGACCATGCCCCCGACCAGGGACAGAGTGCAGGCGGCAGCCGCTGCGATCGCCGTCCAACGAGTCTTCGCAGTGGGCTTGCTCGACCGTCTCACTCGCCACATATGGATCATTGGTACCACAGGCACCACCCCTAACGGGAGAAGAACGTGAGCAAATTGTGGCGAACTTCGCGTGTCGATGCGTGACAAACCGGAATATTTCTGCCGGAGGTCACACTCTGAGGTACCGGCGGAGCGTCACCCAGGACGTCACGGTGGCCAGGAGGACGACCCCGAGGATGACGATCGGGGCGACCGACAGCACATCCACCTCGCCGATGAACGCGGTGTCCGTCAACGTCGTGCTGAGGAAGCCCACGACTCCATACTTGACCGTGCCCCACAGCATGACCATCGCCAGCCCGGCGCCGACGACGCTGGCGAGCACCGTCTCCATGACGAACGGGAAACGGATCGTGAAGTTCGAGGCGCCGACGAGGCGCATGATGCCCGTCTCGCGGCGCCGGCTGAACGCGGCCTGCCGGATCGTCGTCGAGATGAGCATCACGGCCGCGAGCACCATCAGGGACGAGAGCGCGATCGCCGACCACGACACGGTGTTCATGAAGGTGAAGAACTTCTCGAGAAGCTTCTTCTGGTCCTGCACGTCGGCCACCCCTGGCATCCCCTTGACCGAGCTCGCCACGATGTCGAACTTGTTCGGGTCAGCGAGGTTGACCCGGTACGAGTCCGCGAAGTAGGACTCCCCCGCGCGCGCCAACGGTGAGTTCTTGTACGTCTCCTTGAACCGCCCGAAGGCCTCGGCGCGGGACTCGTAGAAGATCTCGCTCACGGTGGGCCGGAGCGCCTCGAGCTCCTGCTTGATCGTCGCCCGCTGCTCTTCCGACGTGGCCTGGCCGGCGCAGTTGGCGTAGCGGGTCTTCTCCGCGCAGAGCAGCACGGTGACCTGGACCCGGTCGTACCAGTAGTCCTTCATGGTGTCGACCTGGCGTTGACCCATCAGGCCGAGGCCGAGGAGATACATCGAGATCATCGTGACGATGACGACGGAGACCGCCATCGAGAGGTTGCGCCGGAGACCGTTGCCGATCTCGCCGAGGAGGAACTGGAGTCGCATGGCTCGTCTCGATCAGTGGGTGGTGGAACGCTCTGGCTGGCGACGGCGGAAGAGGGAGAACCGCTCGGGCCGCGCGATGGGCGCGTCGGCGTCGCGGCCGATCGGCGGGAGCTCACCCTCCTCCTCCTCGTACGCCTCCACGGCGTCGAGGGCCTCCGCCTGGAGGGGGTCGGGCAGGTCATCCGGCTGGGCCGGCTCGAGCACGACTCGGGGGATGGAGCCCGTCGTGTAGTCCCCGGTCTCCACGTCGGCGACGAGCAGCCCACGGTCGAGGCGGATCACCCGCTTCTGCATCGCGTTGACCGTCGCGGTGTCGTGAGTGGCCATGACCACCGTCGTGCCGGTGTGGTTGATCCGCTCGAGCAGCTTGACGATCTCGAGGCTGGTGTCCGGGTCGAGGTTGCCGGTCGGCTCGTCCGCGAGCAGGATCGGTGGCCGGTTGACGAACGCCCGCGCGATCGCGACCCGCTGCTGCTCACCGCCGGACAGCTGGTGCGGCAGGCGCTTGCCCATCCCACCGAGCCCGACCAGCTCGAGCGTCTCGGGCACGGTCTGCCGGATCCGCGCCCGCGACGCGCCCAGCACCTGGAGGGCGTAGGCGACGTTCTGGTGGACCGTCTTGTTGGGCAGCAGCCGGAAGTCCTGGAAGACGAAGCCGATCTCCCGGCGCAGGGCGGGCACCTTCCGGTCGGCGAGCAGCCCCAGCTCCCGCCCGGCCACGAGGATGCGTCCGGCGCTCACGTCCTGCTCCTTCATGACCAGCTGGAGGAGCGTCGACTTTCCCGAGCCCGACGTGCCCACGACGAAGACGAACTCGCCGCGGGTGATCTCGAGCGACACGTCGTCGAGGGCGGGCCGCTGTGTCCGTGGGTACGTCTTCGTGACGTTCTCGAAGAGGATCATCGCCAGTTCCCTGGACCTCACTCGTCGGGGACAAAGGGTGCCGAACGCGGAGCCAGCGTTGCGCTGGGACCGGGCTCAGCGGCATACGGCGTGGTCCGCAGCCGTCTCCGAGGCTACGGGCCGACGGCCCGAATCGTGGGCACCCGGCCGGCCGGGCGTGGCGTGCCGCGCCTCCGGGGGCTCAGACCGCAGCCTTCTTCTGGGCGATCTGCCAGCGGATGCCGGCCTCGATGAACCCGTCGATGTCGCCGTCGAAGACCGCTGCCGGGTTGCCCGTCTCAAAGTCCGTCCGGAGGTCCTTGACCATCTGGTACGGGTTGAGGACGTAGGAGCGCATCTGGTCGCCCCAGCTCGCCTTGACGTCGCCCGCCATCTCCTTCTTGACCGCGGCTTCCTCCGCCTTGCGCTGCAGGAGCAGCCGCGACTGGAGGACCCGGAGGGCGGCGGCGCGGTTCTGGATCTGCGACTTCTCGTTCTGCATCGACACGACGATGCCGGTGGGGAGGTGCGTCATGCGCACGGCGGAGTCGGTCGTGTTGACGCTCTGGCCGCCCGGTCCCGACGAGCGGAACACGTCGATCTTCAGCTCGTTCTCGGGGATCTCGATCGAGTCGTCGGACTCGATGAGCGGGATGACCTCCACCGCGGCGAAGCTCGTCTGGCGGCGGCCCTGGTTGTCGAACGGGCTGATCCGCACCAGGCGGTGCGTGCCACCCTCCACGTTGAGGTGCCCGAACGCATAGGGGACGTTGACCTCGAAGGTCGCCGACTTGAGCCCCGCCTCCTCGGCGTAGGAGGTGTCCATCACCTTGGTCGGGTAGCCGTGCCGCTCGGCCCAGCGGAGGTACATCCGCATCAGCATCTCGGCGAAGTCGGCCGCGTCGACACCGCCGGCCCCGGCCCGGATCGTGACGACGGCCTCCCGCTCGTCGTACTCGCCGGACAGGAGCGTGCGGACCTCGAGCTCCCCGAGGTCCTTCTTGATCTTGGCGAGGTCGCGCAGGGCCTCGTCCATGGTGTCCTGGTCGGACTCCTCGGTGGCCATCTCGACGAGGGTCTCGAGGTCGTTGATGCGGCTGTCCATGCTGAGCACCCGGTCACGCTCGGCGTTGGCTCGGGAGAGCGCCGACGTGACCTGCTGCGCCTTGTCCTGGTCGTCCCAGAGGTTCGGCTCGGAGGCCTGCCGCTCGAGCTCGACGATCTGCTTGGCGAGCACGTCGAGGTCCGTGACCCCGCGCACGGAGTCCATCGTCGCCCGCAGGTCCTTGATCTCTTGCGTGAAGTCAACAGCCACGATGGAACAGCCTACGTCAGTTCATCCGGATGGCCGTATGCCGCTGGGCGCGCTCCCCGGGGCCGTCGCCGTCGCGAGGTGGCTCAGCCGGGCCCACGGATCCTGGCTCGTCCCCTCCGTCGGCCGCGCTCTGACGGTTGGTCGTTCTGATGGTTGGTGGGTATGGGACGGGCGCGCTTGGGCTGCAAAGGGGTCGGAGGCCAACGGCACGCCGGTCCCGGCCCGCGCACGCGTCACCGACGGGGTGGCGCGCCCTCCCCACGAAAGGTGACCATGGCCGTCCGTCGCAGGTCCCGCGCCAGCATCAGCACCATCGTTGTCGTCATCTGGCTGCTCATCGGCGTCTTAGCCGCCGTCCAGAGGGGCTACTTCGGCTCTGCGGAGCCCAGCTGCAGCAGGATCGGCAGCGCCGCCCTGACGATCATCACGGGACCCCTGAACTATCTGGGGCTGGACCCCGAGATCGGTTGCTCGATGCCACAGCCGTCGGAGTAGCCGGAGCAGCCGGATTCCGGCGCCGCCCCGGGCGCGGGCTGCCCATGGAGCAAGCCCGCGCCCGGTTGACCGGCGGTCAGCTGACGGGTGCACGCGCCCGGGAGGTCACGGTGACCGTGACGCCGCCGCCCAGCGACTCGAGGATCCAACCGGTCATCGGCAGCGCGGCCCTGCCCCGCAGCGTCACTTCGGCGGTGCGCCCGTCCCTGCTGCCGGTCGCGGCGACCAGCGACCACTCCGTGATCCCGGGCGGGGTGGGAGTCCGCGCGAGGTGCTCCTGGGCTGCCGCTCTGACGGACGCATCGGTCAGGACGAGCGGTCCGGCGACTCCCCCGCGGTAGACGGCCGTGGCGTCGAGGGCGTCCGCGGCGTCGAGCGCGACGGCGTCGGCGGTGTCGAGCAGGCGCATCCGCGCCAGCTGAGCTGCCGTCACATCCACCGCCCCGAGGATGAAGACGAGGACGATGACGAACAGTCCGAGGATGAGGACGGCGATCTGACCGTCCTCACCCGACACCATGCGGGTTCGCGACGACGGGCTGAAGAGCCGGCTCATCGGGCCACGTACGTGTCGACGGCCGCCACGTGGGTCGACGAGATGGAGACCGATGCCGGCAGGCTCCCCGCGACGACGTCGGGCACCAGCGGCAGGTGCACCTCGATCGTCGCGGTCGACGTCACCACGCCGTCAGGGCGCAGGCACGGGGTGCCGTCGCACTGCACCACCAGGGTCGCACCCTCGTCGAAGCCGAAGTCCGCAAAGGCGATTCGCGCCGCATCGGCGGCCCGGCCCCGGGCCTCCTCGTCGTCCGCTCCGGTGACGAACGCGCGTCCCGCCTCACGGCCGGCCAGTGAGGCCGAGAAGGTCGCCGCCTGGATCTGGGCGAGGGTGAGCACGAGGTAGGTCAACGGAAGCAGCAGCAGGATGCCGAGGAAGATGAACTCGACGATGGCTCGGCCGTCGTCGCCGACCTTCTCGTCGCCGTGGGCCCGATCCGGCGCCCCGCGCCGGGAGCGCATCATCGGGACCCCGCGCCCGCAGGTCCCGAGACCTGGGTCTCGCTGAAGGCCCGGCCACTCACGGTGAGACCGCCGGCGGGACCAATCGGACCGATCAGCGGCAACGGCGCCGTGACCGTCACGACGACCACCTGGACGCCCTCCATCGTGCGGGCCACGCCCGCCGACACGTCCTGTGCGAAGGACGCGTTCAGGGACCCGGCGATCAGACCCTCGGCACGGACAGCCCCGTCATCGGGCGAGGCATCCATTCGGGCGCCGAACCGGGCACCCTCCGACGCGGCGGAGATCAACGTGTTTCGCACGTAGAGCGCGATGGCGAGCTGGAGAACCGCGAGGACGACGAAGAGCAGCAGCGCAGACACCATGACGAACTCGGCGATCGCTGACCCGTCGTCGGTGCCGCCGGCATCCCCTCTCGGCAACCGGTCAGTGAGACGCAACGGCTCAGCCGCCGCTGGGACCGCTGACACTGCTGATCGCGTTGGTGAAGAGCGACTCGAGCTGGTCTCCCGCCACCCCCCAGAGCAGCGTGACCAGACCCGCCGTCATGATCGTGATCAGGACCCAGCCGGGAACGTCACCGCGGTCCCTGGGCCCGCTCAAGGCGGCCGTGACCCTGTGGACCGCCCGCTTCGTGAGGTGACTGATCGTCGGCGTCAGACGCGTGCTCATCGTGAGATCTCCTGTTTCCCTGTGGTGTTGAGGTCGTTCAGTCAGCGGGGCGGTCACAGCTCGAACCGAAGGAAGCTGAGGCCCGGGTAGATGGCGAAGAGGACCGTCACGGGCAGGATCAGGAAGACCACGGGAACCATCATCACGATCTCGCGCTTGCCACCCTGTTCCATGAGCACCCGACGCCCGTCCTCTCGAACGTCCTGTGCCTGGGCACGGAGCACGTCCGCCAGCGGGGTGCCTCGCTCGACGGCGACGACGATGCCGTCGACGAAGCGACTGAGGCTCGGCAGTCCGGTGCGGTCGGCCAGTCCCTGGAGTGCCGTGGGCAGGTTCGCGCCCGCCCGCGCATCGGCGAGGCAGCGGCGCAGTTCGTCGGCGAGCTCGCCGTCCGACAGTCTGCAGATGCGCTCGAGCGCACCGGTGGCCCCTTCGCCAGCGCTCACGGCCAGCGCGAGCAGCTCTGCGACCGTGGGGAACTCGGCGAGCATCCGCTGCTCCCGGCGTCGAGCCGCACGGCTCAACGAATAGTCGCGCAGGACTGCTCCGACGGCGACGCCGATGACGGTGAGCAGAACGAGCATCGGCACCGAGAAGCTCCGCTTGGACACCGCAAGGACACCCGAGCCCAGAAGCCCGAGAGCCCCGCCGCCCGTGGCCCAGAGAACCTGTTCGGCCCGGAACCGTTCGAGGTCGGCGCCGCGACCGGCGCGCAGCTGCCTTCGCACCACGGATGGTCCGCCTCCGAGGACCCGTTCGAAAACCGCTCCCAGGCTGCGCAGGTACGGAGCGAGGAGCTCCCCCAACCCGAAGATCGTCAGTGTCGACGGCCCGCTCCCAAGCAGGCGCGACGGCATCGGGGCGTCCCGCAGGTAGGGCGCGAGCCGCTGCTCCAAGGTCGCCCTCCGGCGCCTCGGCAGTCCGGCACCGATGAGGGCCAGACCCGCGAGCGTGGCGACCCCCACGGCCGCGCCGGCCCAGGACCACCCGACGCTCACCGCAGCACCCGTTCCTCGTCGGGGAGCCGACCGATCCAGACCATCAGCCGGTAGGCGACGATGCACAAGCCGGCTCCGAATGCGAGAACCAACCACCCGGTCGGTGTGGCGTACGCCTGGAGGGAGCCACCCCGGAAGGCCAACATGGCCAGGACCACCCAGGGTGCGGCAACCGCGAGCCGGGCAGCGTTGATGGTCCAGCTCTGGCGCGCCTCGAGCTCGGCCCGGGTCCGAGCGTCCTCGCGCAGGAACGCGGACAGGGTCCGGAGCAGGCGTCCGAGGTCGCTGCCACCGACCTCCCGCGCGATCCGCAGCGACTCGATCAGCCGGTCGGCCACCGGGTCACTCATCGCGTCCTTCAGCCGGTCGAGGCAGTCATGGAACCGGCCGGTCGCGCGGTAGTCCTCGGCGAAACGCGCAAAGGGGGGACGGAGCTCCTCAGGTCCTCGGACGGCCAGCTGGGCGAGGGCCTCAGGCAAGGCCAGGCCGGCGCGCACTCCGGAGGTGATGTTGTCGACCGCGTCCGGCCAGAGATCGCGGAGCTTGCCGCGCCGCTTGCGGGCGCGCATCCGGATGAGGGAGATGGGCGACGCGGCGGCAATCGCCCCGAAGCACAACGCGATCGGCACGACGGCCGTGAGAAGCATGAACAGGAGGAAGGCGAGGACGAAGAGGACCACCGAGCCGACCAGCACGTTGGTGGGCGTGACGGTGGGATATCCGGCCTGGCGGAGGTGGTCACGCAGGTCCTCGACGAGGCCGGACCTTCGCCCGACACGTGCTGCACCCGGCCCGGCTGACTGGGGCCAGAACGACCAGTAGATGCAGAACACCCCGGCACCGAGGACAAGGCCCACGACGAGGGGCGACATCACGCACCCCGCTGAGCGAGCAGGGCAGTGACGTCGTAGCCGGCCCGGTCGAAGGCCTCCCGGTGGGGCGGGAAGCCGTCGGCCCGCTGCAGCAGCCCACCGCGGCTCACGAAGAGGTCGGCAACCTCGATGACGTCGCCCTCCGCCCGGCCCGGAACCGCCACGATCTCTCTCACCCGCCGTCGCCCGTCCCGCTCGAGCGCAACGTGGACGACGAGGTCGACCGACGAGGCGACCGTGGGCACGACGAAGCGGCTGGACACGTTGTCCCCGGCCAGGAGCGGGAGGGTGCACATCTTGGTGACGGCCTCCCGAGCGCTGTTGGCGTGCAGGGTGCACATCCCCGGGACGCCGCTGTTCAGGGCGATGAGAAGGTCGAGACTCTCCTCCTGGCGCACCTCACCGACGATGATGCGCGAGGGGCGCATCCGCAGCGCCTCCTTGACGAGCCGGCGCAGCGGGACCTCACCGGTTCCTTCGAGGCTCGGCTGGCGGCACTGCATCGACGCGACGTCGCGGAGTGGGATCTTCAGCTCGAAGACCTCTTCGCAGGTGATGACGCGCTCCCGGGGCGGGATGGCTGCGGCGAGGCAGTTGAGCAAGGTGGTCTTGCCGGCCTGCGTGCCGCCGGCCACGAGGATGTTCAGCCCGCTCGAGACAGCCGCCGCAAGGAAGTCGGCCGCCTGCTTGGTGACCGAGCCGAGGCGGACCAGGTCGTCGAGGTGGTCCGCCTTGACGACGAACTTGCGGACGTTGACCTGCCAGTGCAGCCTGCTGATGTCGGGGATCACGACGTGCAGACGGGACCCGTCCGGCAAGGTCGCGTCCACGAAGGGTGAGCTGAGGTCCACGCGACGACCGCTCGTCTTGAGCATCCGTTCGACGAGGTCCCGAACCTCGTCGGAGGTGAGGATCGTCGGGGTCAGCTCGGCCACGCCACCGCGTGCGACGAACACCTTGCTCGGTTCGTTGATCCAGATCTCCTCGACCGCGGGGTCGTCGAAGTACTGCTGCAGCGGCCCATAGCCGGCCACGACAGCCAGGATCGAGTGGACGGCGGCCTTCGTGTCCCCTAGCTGCGGCAGGCCGCCGTGCAGCGACCGTTCGTCGTAGTCGTGCACGGCGTCCTGAACGAGCCGCTGCACCTCCCGGGTGTCGCGAGAAGGATCGAGCCCGGTTCGCCGGATGAGCTCACGCACCTCGCCCTCGACGTGGCGCACCGCTTGCTGAGTCGACACCTGCTCCCCCTGACCCGACTGCTGACAGCTCATCCTGACCCGAAATGCCCGTTCCGTCGCGTCGAAACCATAGCGCCAGATCGACTCCGCCCGAGCTGGACGAACGTGAATTGTGTAAAACCGAGTCTAGTGAGAGCAAACCGGGTCCAACACAACGATGGAGAACGGGTTCGCGGGCGCGGCAGCCTGTGGAGAACGCCGCCTCGCGGGAGGCGTGGTCGGCCAGAGTGGAGTGTCCGCGGGTGGCGGAGTGGTCGGAGCGAGGGAGCGGGATGAGACTTCGGATGGGGCTGGTGGACCCCAGCACCGCCAGGGTGCGAGACGTCGTCATCGACACCGACGAGAACGGAGACACCCCGGGCGAGCGTCCCGTCACCTTCGGAGAGGTGCGCCCAAGGCTCGCGGAACTGCTCCACCTGAGACCCGGCACATTCTTCATCGACGGCCACCCCGTCACGGACGAGGCGGTCCTCGGTGAGGGACGGCTCATTCGGGGTGCGTTGCTGCGCGCGGATGACGAGGCGCCTGATGCCCCGAGGGAGCCCCTCCCACCTGGACCCGCTGGGCTCGTGCAGATGCACGTCGTGGGCGGCCCCGGGGCCGGGCGAGTCATCCACCTGGCACGCGGCGAGCACGTCGTGGGCCGAGCCACGTCGAGTGGGGTCCGTCTGGACGACCATGGCGTGTCGCGAGCGCATGCCTCGATCACCATCGACGACGCGGGAATCCGGCTGCGCGAGCTCGAGGCGACCAACCCCACCTACGTGGATGAGGCACGGGTCCCGCCCGATGGTGCAGCGCTCAGCGTCGGCGACCGGATCAGGGTCGCGTCGACCACCCTCGTCCTGAGACGCCCCGACACGACGCCTGCCGCGAGCGAGTGCTCGCGGGGCTCCGTCCGGGTCAACCGCCGGCCGCGCTTCACACCGCACACCGAGCCGGTGACGATCCGCTTTCCCGAGCGACCCACACGCCCCCCGGCCGCCCGTGCTCCTGTCCTCGCCGCCCTGGCCCCCCTGGCCATCTCGGTGGCGCTGGCCGTCGCACTTCGCTCTCCCGTGATGCTCCTGTTCGCCCTGATGTCTCCGGTCATGCTCCTCACGCAGTGGTGGGGCGACCGCCGGCACGGGCGGGTGTCCCACCGATCCCAGCTGGCCGACCACGCTCGCCTGACCGCGGAGGCCGAGAGCCTGCTGGACGACGCACTGGCCGCAGAGCGCGAAGCGCGCCATGACGAGCAGCCGGACCTGGCCCTCGTCGCCTCCGTCGCCACCCATCGGGACGCTCGCCTGTGGGAGCGGCGGACCGGCGACACCGACCACCTCGTCCTGCGGGTCGGCACCGCTCGACAGGCGGCGAGGACGCGAGTCGAGGCACCAGACGAGTCCCGCGCCGACCCGACGGTGCCCGACGTCCCGGTCGTCCTCGACCTGGGCGTCGGCGTCATCGGGGTCGCTGGTCCCCGCGCCAGGACGCGGGCAGCCGTGAGCAGCCTCGTCGCCCAGGCTTCGGTCTGGCACTCTCCACGCTCAACGCGGGTCGTCATCATCTCGGCCGCACCCGACGCGGAACGGGACTGGGCCTGGGCGACCTGGCTCCCCCACGCCGCCGGCCCGCCGAGCGGACCCGTTGCCCTGGTGGCCTCAGTGGATGACGAGGCGGCCGTGGTGGCACGGGTCGCCGAGCTGCTGACGGTGATCGACTCGCGGACCCGACCTGCGAACGGCGTCGGCGTGCAGGCGCGTGCGGTCCCGCGCTTCCTCGTCGTCCTCGATGGCGCTGCGGAGCTGCGCGGACGGGCGGGCATCGCAGCGATCCTCGAAGCCGCCCCGAGCGCCGGGGTGCACGTCGTGGCCCTGGACGAGACGGCTGAGCGGCTCCCCGCGGAATGCCGGGCCCAGCTGGTCCTCGACGAGGGGCCCGCTCCCCGAGCCGAGCTCCACCTCGACGACGCGACGATCCGGGACATCGTCCCCGACCTGCCGCACCCGGCGTGGGTCGGTTCCCTCGCCCGGTCGCTGGCGCCGCTCGAGGACGTGACTCCCGAAACCGGCTCCAGTGCCGTTCCTGACGCCATCACCCTCGCTGCGGCCCACGCGCTCACTGGCCACGAGCCGACGCAGGCCGCTGTTCTCGTCCAGCTGTGGTCGACCTCCGACGGCCGCCCTCGGGCCGTGCTCGGCGTCGCCCAGGACGGGCCCTTCGTCGTCGACCTCGCGCAGGACGGGCCACACTGCCTCGTGGGGGGCACCACGGGATCGGGCAAGTCCGAGCTCCTGCAGACCTTGGTCGTGGGGCTCGCCGTCAGCACCCCTCCGGACGAGCTGGCGTTCGTGCTCGTCGACTACAAGGGCGGTTCCGCGTTCAAGGAGTGCGCCCAGCTGCCCCACTGCCTCGGCGTCGTCACCGACCTCGACGAGCACCTCACCCGGCGAGCGCTCGAGTCGCTCGGGGCCGAGGTCAAGCGGCGCGAGGCCCTCCTGGCCGAGGCGGGCGCAAAGGACCTCGACGACTACCGTCGGGTCCGTTCCCAGAGGCGCGAGCTGGAGCCGTTGGCCCGGCTCGTCATCGTCGTCGACGAGTTCAAGATGCTGGCGGACGAACTGCCCGACTTCGTCGACGGACTCGTGCGGATCGCCGCCGTGGGCCGCTCCCTCGGGGTGCACCTGGTGCTCGCCACCCAACGGCCCGCGGGCATCATCACCGGTGACATGCGAGCGAACGTCTCGCTCCGGATCGCCCTCCGGGTCAGGGATCGCAGCGACAGCGACGACGTCATCGAGAGCCCGGTGGCGGCGGCGGTCAGCGACCAGACGCCGGGGCGCGCGTGGGTCCGCACGGGCGGGGGCCGCCTGTCCGAAGTCCAGACCGCCTTCGCGGGTGCGTCGACCTCGCCGTGTCGCCCGCCCCAGCCGCATCTCGTGTCGGTCCGGGAGCTGACCTGGGCCGACCTCGCCAGGCCTCTCGCGGTCGATCGGCCGGCCGGCGCGGACACCGGTTCGAGCGAGCTGCAGGCTGTCGTGGCCGCTGCCAAGCAGGCCGCCGCGGCGCTGGGCGTGGTGGGCCCGCCCTCTCCGTGGCTGCCTCCCCTGCCGGCGTCGCTCTCCCGTTCCACCCTCACGGGGGACCGTCCGGCCGGCACCGTCGCCCTCGGGCTCGAGGACGCCCCCGCTCTCCAGGTCCAGACGCCCTACACCTGGCACCCGGTGAGCGACGGGAACCTCGCGATCGCCGGCGGGGCGAGAACCGGTCGGACCACGACCGCCAGGGCTCTCGCCGTCGGCCTCGCCGAGCAGTGGCCACCCACACGGCTCCATCTGCACGTCATCGAGGGAACGCCCGGCTCACTCCGCGACCTCGCCTCCCTCCCGCACGTCGGCTCCGTCACGAGCGCCGCCGACCCCGCTCTGGCCGCGCGTGTCATCGCACGCCTCACCGATGCGACGACACGGGGGCACCAGCTGCCGGACGATTCCGCCGGCACCGGGTCGCCGACCACCAGCGACGACAGCCGTTGCCACACGGTTCTCCTCGTCGACGGCTGGGAGTCCGTCGAGGACGCCTTCGACGCAGTGGACCACGGAGCTCCGGCGGACGCGCTGCTCCGCCTCGCGCGGGACGGCATGGCAGCGGGCCTGCGCCTCGTGGTCACGGGCGGCCGGGGGCTCATCTCCGGCCGGGTCTCCAGCCTCGTCCAGCACCGCCTCGTGCTGCCCATGACAGACCCGATCGACCTCACCCTGGCCGGCCTGTCGCCCGAGGTGGCCCAAGGGCACCACGGCGTGGGCCGGGCCATCGACGTCGCAACCGGCCACCACGTCCAGCTGGCGCACGTCGGCGCCGACCCCGAGAGCGGGGCGCAGGTCCGCACCACCGTGGCCGTCGCCGAGCGGCTGCGGGCGGGCCTCTGGCGCGACAGCGCAGCCGGTGCTGCCGGCGGCCTTCCGTGGCGGGTGGTCCCACTCCCACACGCGGTGGCCTGGAACGACCTGCCCCCGGCCGGACCCGACCGGCTGGTCCTCGGGCTGGGCGGGGACGACGCGCGACCCGTCGGTTTCGAGGCGGACCGGGTCGGGCGCCGCGCCCTCGTCGTCGGGGGCCCGCGCAGCGGGCGCAGCACCGTCCTGGCGACGATGGCTCGGCAGCTGGCCGACGCTGGGCGCCCCACCGTCGTGGTCGCCACCCGGCGCACGCCGCTGAGCTGGCTGGCCGGCACACCCCAGCTCCACCTCGTCTCGGCCCAGGACGGAGGACAACTGCGTCAGCTGCGCGAGGCTCACCCTGACCTGTCCGTCCTCGTCGACGATGCCGAGGGGCTCGACGGCAGCCCGGCTGAGCCAGTGGTCCTGGAGGTGGCGCACGACCTCGGCCACCCCAGCTCTTGGTGCGTCGCGGCGGTCGACGCCCGACGCGCGGCGAGCCTCTACCGCGGGGTCGTTCCCGAGCTCGCCCGGCACGCCACCGGCGTGGTCCTGTCACCGGTCTCCCCGAACGACGGCGACGTCCTCGGCATCCGGGTGGAGATCGCACGACGTCGGCTCCCCGGCCGCGGCGTCATCGTGCTCGACGGAGCTGCCCTCCCGATCCAGGTGGCCGATCCACGACTGCGGCCAGACCCGCGGTCCGACCTCGGCAGGTCGACGAAAGACCGAGCGGACACGGGTTGTTCACCACTTGGCCACTCGGTGCCCCCCGGTCCTGTCCCCCGGGATCGGTAGCGTCTCAAGCGCGCCCACCGGCGGCCCGGTGCAGACTCGTGGGCCCGGTGGCCAGGGGGCGCCGGGCCCACGTAGCCGCCGGGTGGGGGGGCGCCCTCAGCAGATCCCCACTCCGATGGGGCCGTATGCCGCTGGGCTCAGCGGGCGCGGACCGGCAGATGGGTGCGTGGTGCCATCCGCGGACCGCGCCGGGGCCTGCGGTGACCGGCCAGCGCGAGGAGCTGCTGCACGCGGTACCGGTGGCCGACGTACGGTTCGAGCAGCTCGGCCATCCCAGCGTCGTCCACGGGCGTGCCGAGGAGTGCCCAGCCGACGTCCTTGGCGACGTGGTAGTCGCCGAAGCTGACCGCATCGGCGTCTCCCAGTGCTCGTTGGGCGACCTCGGCGGCCGTCCAGACACCGACACCCGGCAACGCCCGGAGGCGAGATCGGGCGCGGTCCAGCGGGAGGTCCACGCACTGCTCCAACCTGCCTGCCACATGGGCGGCTCCGACCAGGGTGCGCGACCGGGCCCCGTCGACGGAGGCCTGCAGCCAGGCCCAGGACGGGATCCTCGCCCAGTCGGCGGGCGCCGGCGGGACCCAGAGCGCGTCACCGAGCGGACCCGGCGCAGGTTGGCCGTAGCGACGCACGAGCCGCCGGTATCCCGAGAAGGCCTCCTGCCCGGTCACCTTCTGCTCGACGACGGCCGGTGCGAGCGCATCCATGACGAGAGCCGAACGGGGCACCCGCCAGTGCGCGAAACGGCGCCACGCATCGGCGATGACGGGGTGGTGCGGGGTGAAGCCCGAGACGTCGTCGGCGGCGCCCAGCAGGTCAGGGACCGACTCGAGGAGCCACTCCGCCCCAGCCCCCCACGCTGTGCACTCGACCGCGGAGCCGGCTGAGCGGCATACGACCTGGAGGGTGCCCGGCCCCGCCGGTGTCCGAGCCGCTCTGGTGAAGGAGCCGTCCGCCCCCCAACGGCTGGTCGGGTCCCCCGCACCTCGCTGGAAAGCGGAGAGCTGCGCACGGAGGTTGATCTCCCGATCGACCCTCCAGACGCGCACCTTCACTTCGGTCACGAGGACAGTCTCGCCTACACTCGACCCCGGTCGTTGAATGCGACCCGACCCCCTGAGCCCTTGCCCGCCCAGCCCGACCACCGGAACGAGGAACGATGGCCCGCGACACGAGCCGAGAACGACGCGAGCGCGTCGCCGCCATGCAGGCCAAGGCGAAGCAGTCCGAGCGCCGACGCTTCCTGCTCGTCATCGGTGCTGTGGTGCTGGTGATCGCCCTCATCGGCGGGGCGGTGGCCTGGGCGATCATCGGCGAGCAGAGCAAGAAGGACGCCGCGCTCCAGGGGATGACGGGCGATGTCGCTGCCGCGGCGTGCGACCCGGTCATCGACGACCCGGCCACCGGCTCGTCCGACCACGTCGGGCCGGGCACGTCGGTCGCGGACACCGAGCGGGTCGAGTACGATACGGCGCCCCCCGCGAGCGGCCAGCACTTCGCGCAGCCCGCCCTCTCGGAGCGCCGGGTCTACACCGTCGCGGACGCTCCCGAGGTCGAGGCCCTCGTGCACAACCTCGAGCACGGCTACACGGTCCTCTGGTACGACCCGTCCGTCGAGGAGAGCCAGGCGTCGCAGTTCGCAGCCCTGGCCGAGCGGGTCAACGCGATGCCCGAGTCGCAGAACAAGTTCATCATCACGCCATGGGACACGACGCGGGGCGCCTTCCCCGAGGGCAAGAAGTACGCGCTGACCCACTGGGCTGCTGACGTCGACCTCCAGACCGGCAAGGTCGGCGAGCAGAGCGGCAAGCGCCAGTACTGCGGCGGCCTCAACGTCACGGTGGTCGAGGACTTCGTCAAGAAGTTCCCGTGGTCCTCTGCGCCCGAGCCCGGCGCGGCGTGACCAGCGTGGACGACTACCTCCCCAGCCCGTCCGACTGGGTGCGGCATCAGGTCGAGCGGATCGCGGAGACCGGGACGACCGCCTCGGTCGACATCCTCGGTCGCCCCGTCGTGCTCGTGACGATGCGCGGCGCACGGACCGGGGCCGTCCGGAAGGTGCCGCTCATGCGCGTCGAGCGCGACGGCGTCTACGCCGCGGTCGCGAGCCAGGGCGGCCGACCGGACCACCCGCAGTGGTATCACAACCTGCGCGCCCACCCGGAGGTGGAGCTGCAGGACGGCACCGACACGTTCCCGGCCCACGCCCGTGAGCTCGGACCCGAGGAGCGCGCCGAGTGGTGGCCCGGCTGCGTCGCCGCCTTTCCGCCCTACGCCGAGTACCAGGAGAAGACGGATCGGGTCATCCCGGTCTTCCTCCTCGAGCGGGCCTAGACCGTCGAGACGTGGCCCGAGGTGATCGTCGACTCCTGGTGGTCGCGCGTCACCTCGAACCGAGCTGCGCGTCCGGGGCCCGTTCGCGCCGCTCGCTGACGAGGTCGTGGGAGCGGGCGTAGAACCAGCCGACGAGCGCGGCGGCGACGTCGAGGATGGTGACGATGAAGCGCGACATGATCGCCACCGCCGCCGCCGCCGGCGTCGGGATCGCCGCGGAGAGGATGAGGGTGAGCAGCCCTTCGCGAGCGCCCAGACCGGCCGGCAGGACGATGAGGAGCATGCCGAGGGACACCGAGAGCGCATAGCCGGTCAATGCCGCCGTCGAGAGGTCGGGGTGCGGGGCATCTCCCGCGACCGCCGCCGCGAGCAGCCAGGTGTGCGCCCCGAAGCAGAGCCACACGAGCACGAAGGTGGCCACGGCCTTGAGAACCGCTCGCGCCGACAGGTCGTGCTCGAGTGGGGGTCGGCGGATCAGCCGGAGCATCGTGGCGATCGACCAGTTGAGCAGCCGGGGCACGAGCAGCACGACGACGAGGGGCGCCGCGAGCACCAGCCACCAAGGGAACCCGCCGGAGGTCTGACGCAGGAGGAACCCGACGGATGGCAACCCGACGAGCAGCCCGGTGAGCAGGGCGAAGCCGAGGGCCAGCAGCCCCGTCACCGCGGTCCTCCGCCGAGGCACGCGCAGGTGGGCGGCGATGTCGGCCTGCACGAGCACCGACCAGAGCGACCCGGGGAGGTACTTGCCGAGCTGGCCCACGAAGTAGACGCCGGAGGCGGGAGCCACGTGCAGGTCCGAGCCGAGGTCGCGCAGGATGATGCGCCACCCGAGCATGGTCAGCCACGTCCCCACCGCCGCGGCCAACGTCGACCACACGAAGGTCACCAGCGAGACCTTGCCGAGGTGCACGGAGACATCCGCCCAGTTGCGGGCGACCGCGTAGACCACTGCCGCGAGCGTGACGACTGCGACGAGGACGCGGAGCCACAGGAGGAGTCGCCCGCGGGACACTCAGCGCCTCCTCAACGTCAGCCGGACGAGGCCGTATGCCGCTGAGTCGGCTCGCGCTCGCGCGCCGGCTTCGCGCATGCGCGCGTTGACGTCGCCGTCGAGGTCGCCGACGAGGACGAAGCCGAGGTCGTGGGCCCGCGCGAGGATGCCGCGGACGTCTGCAGGTCCGACCGCCCCGGGGGCGGACGGCGGCCCGATCGGGATCGTGACGATGAGCAGACCTCCGGAGCGGAGTGCCCACGACGCCTGTTCGAGGACGTGGTCGACGTCGGTGCCGTCGCAGCCCCGGGGGTGGATCCGCACGATGACGTCGAGGGAGCCGGTGTCGACGTCAAGGGCTGCCACGCTCGGCTCCGAACCGGTGAAGTCGATCTCGACGGGAGCGAAGCCGATGGCCCTGGCCCAGCGCGACAACACCGACCGGGTCCCGGTCTCGTCGACGATGACGGCGCTTCGACGGCCGTCGTCGCGGACCCGCAGGATCGCGGCGAGCGCGCCGACCGCGGCCCACGCCGCGACCTTGTCCAGCGACAGCGGCAGGCCGAGCCGACGGGCCAGTCGGCGGGCCTCCTCGGCTTCGAGCGGGTCGCTGAGGACGTCGGTCGGCAGGACCCAGTCCGGCAGGTCGGACCGGTCCAACGCGACGACGGGCCGACGCGACCGGATGCCGGCCCGTACTCCCGCCGCGAGCCGCGAGCCGGCCGCGCGGACGCCGGCGGCCACGGCCAGGTGCGGTGCGCCCGGGGCGGCGGCCGAGTGGGATCCTCCGCGCCAGCCGGGAACCGACGACCGTTCGTCATCCGCGGCGAGCGCCTCGATCGTGCCGAGGTAGGTGGCCCAGGGCCCGGACAGGTCGGGGGTCTGCACCCCCTCGGCCAACCGGGCACGCACCTCGGGATCCCGGAGCCGCCGCAACGCCCCGGCGAGCGCCCGCTCGTCCTCGGGGGGCACGAGCAGTCCGTTGACCCCGTCCTCGATCTGGCCCGAGAACGGTGCGATGTCCGAGGCGAGTACGGGCAGTCCGTGGGCGTGTCCGAGGATGACGTTCTGCGAGGCCGTGGCCGACCGGTAGGGCAGCGTGAGGACGTCGTGGTCGGCGAGGAGCGCCGCGAGCTCGTCGGCCGGCACGTATCCCTCGCGCAGCTCGACGCGTCCGGCGAGGCGCGGGTCGGTCACGAGCCGCCCGATGACCTCTCGCTGGGAGGGCCAGACCTCGCCGGCGATCGTCAGGCTGACGTCGGGCACGTCCAGCATCGCCCGCAGGAGGACGTCGATGCCCTTGTACTCGCGGATCAGACCGAGCGCGAGCAGTCGGGTGGGTCCGCTGCGTTGGCCTCGGGAGATCGGCTCACCGCCGGGCAGGTGCGGCGGGAGGTCGGCGACCGACACCCGGCGCGCACCGAGCTCGTGGGCGAGGGTGGCCTGGTCGGCGCTGTGGACCAGGATCGCGTCGACCTTGGCGAAGAGCATCCTCATGAGGGGGGTGTCACCCGGCCGCGACTCGTGCGGGAGCACGTTGTGGCACACGACGATCGACTGGGGGCGTGGGCTCGGGACACCCGGGAGAGCCCCGGCCGCGTGGAGCAGCGCGAGGTGGGCCGGGACGACGGGTGGCATCACGTGGACGACGAGCACGGCGTCGACATCACGGAGCCGGCGACCGGCGCGGACCCACGTGTCGGGACGGGCCCAGCTCAGGGCGCGCACGGTCCGGGGATAGGGAGGCACCTCTGGCGCACCCTGGGGGACGGTGGCGTCGGCGTGGTGCAGCCTCGAGGGGTAGAGGTGCGCCCAGGACACCAACGTCACGTCGTGGCCCGCCTCGCTCAGGTGGTGCGCGAGCATCGTCGTGTGCGCCGCGACCCCGCCCTTGTGCGGATGCGTCGGGCCGACCACCGCGATCCGCAGGGCGGCGGAACCGGCGGGCGCCGGTGCCACGTCATCGAGCCTCAGGTCCGTCATCGTGACCGACTCTAGCCCCGAGCCGCGCCCCGAACCGCCGCGTCTGCGTGGCGCCGGGACAGGGCACGGGCGGCTCCGCTTTACTCTGGTGGTGATGCAAGCGAACGACGTGTGGCTCGTGGTGCCGCTCTACAACGAGGCGAAGGTCATCGGCGACGTCGTACGCACCGCCCGCGCGTCCTTCCCGAAGGTCGTCTGCGTGGACGACGGTTCCACCGACGACTCGGCCGCACGCGCCGAGGAGGCCGGGGCCGTCGTGGTGCGGCACCCCGTCAACCTCGGCCAGGGCGCGGCGTTGCAGACCGGTTTCGACTACGCACTGACCGACCCGGCGATGCGCTACTGCGTCACCTTCGACGCCGACGGGCAGCACCAGGTCTCCGACGTCGAGGCCATGGTCGACCTCGTCCGGGAGGGGCAGGTGCGCGTCGTGTTCGGGTCCCGCTTCCTCGACGACCGAACCGAGGCGTCAGGGCTCAAGCGGCTGGTCCTCCGGATGGCGGTCGCCTACACCAACCTCACCACGGGCACCCGCCTCACCGACGCCCACAACGGCCTGCGGGTCCTCGAGCGCGGCGTCGTCGAACGTCTCGACATCACGCAGAACCGGATGGCCCATGCCTCCGAGATCGTCGCCCAGATCGGGGCGATGCGCTTCGACGGCCAGCAGATCACCTACGCCGAGGCGCCGGTCCACATCCTCTACACGGACTACAGCAAGGCCAAGGGCCAGTCGCTGTGGAATGCCGTCAACATCCTCGCGGAGCTGATCTGGCGATGAGTCGACAGAGCGTCATCCAGATCATCCTCATCGCTGCGACGTTGGCGATCGCCTGGCGGCTGCTCGCGGGCTCCGGCCAGCGGACCCAGGCGGTGCGCCGGCTCGGGCTCCTCGCCCTTGCCGGCCTGGCCGTCTACTCGATCATCGACCCGAGCAAGACGTGGACGAGCCTGGCCCAGGCCCTGGGCGTCGGGCGAGGGGCGGACCTCATCCTCTACGGGCTGGTCGTCGCCTTCCTCGGCTTCGTCGTGACGACGTTCAAGCGGTTCCGCGAGATGGAGGTTCGCTACACGCGGCTCGCCCGGCGGATCGCGCTCGACGAGGCGGTCCCCGTCAGGGAGGCGTTCCCTCCCGACCGACCGGCGCGCCCCACCCCATCCACACCGACCCCGAAGGGCACCGATGCCGACTGAACCTCGCCCGCCCCACGGCGCCGGCAGCCCCGGCAGCCCCGGCAGCCCCGAGGACGACGTCTACGTGGTCGACACACGCAAGGGGCGCCCCGCCCCCGCTGCCGCCCGACCGAGCCCGCGACGGGAGGTCCGCCCCGATCCCCGCGGGGAGGTGCGCCCTGACCCCCGACGGGAGGCCGGTCCCGAGGCCCTGCGGCAGGTGAGGCCGGGGCCACGGACCCGGCGGCGGAAGGGGCGACTCACCCTCTTCGTGGTCGGCCTGCTCGTGGTGGGCTGGCTGGCCTTCATGATCTGGGTCCCGGTGGCCGCGTGGACGGGGATCTCCCGCGTCGACAACGTGCCCGCGGGCGAGCGGCCGAAGGACACCTCAGGCCACAACTACCTCCTCGTCGGGTCGGACAGCCGCGAGGGGCTGACGGCCGCGCAGCGTCGGCAGCTGAAGACCGGGTCGGCGGAGGGCAACCGGACCGACACGATCATGCTCGTCCACGTCTCGGAGAGCGGCGGCAAGCCGGTCCTCATCTCCATCCCGCGGGACTCCTACGTGCCCATCCCGGAGCACGGGACCAACAAGATCAACGCGGCCTTCACGTTCGGCGGCCCCAAGCTGCTCACGCAGACCGTCGAGCAGGTGACCGGCCTGCACATCAGCGGTTACCTCGAGATCGGACTCGGTGGCTTCGCCGGGATGGTCGACGCGATCGGGGGCGTGGAGATCTGCGTGCCCCGTGACATGAAGGACGACAAGGCGGGCATCGACCTCCAGAAGGGCTGCCAGGTCCTCGACGGCAAGAACGCGCTCGGCTACGTCCGGTCGCGGTACGAGGACCCACTCGGGGACATCGGCCGGGCGACTCGCCAGCGCCAGTTCCTCGGGGCCCTGATGAAGCAGTCCGCGACCCCTTCCACCGTCCTGATCCCTTGGCGCTACACCACGTTCGTCGACGCGGCCTCCGGCGGAGTGGCGGTCGGGGAGGAGACCTCCCTGCTCGACGCCTACCGGGTCCTGCAGGCGATGCGGGCGGTGAGCAGCGACGAGGGGCTGTCCCTGACCGTCCCCATCGCGGACATGGCCTATCCCACCGACAACGCCGGGGTGGCGGTCAAGTGGGACAGCGAGCGAGCGCTCGCCCTCTTCCACACCCTCAGGGACGACGAGCCCCTGACCGAGCCGCCACCGGGCACGACACCCGGCGAGGACACGAAGTGAGGCACTGATGCCCGGGCCGCTCTACCCCTCCGACGTGCTGGCCCGACTCCTGGCGAGCGACTCGGGCCGGCCCCGGCTGACCTGGTACGACGACGAGCCCGGCCCGACCCGGGGCGAGCGCATCGAGCTCAGTGCACGAGTGCTCGCCAACTGGGTCTCGAAGGCCGCGAACCTCCTCCAGGACGACTGCGCCGCCGGTCCCGGCACGACGGTCGGGCTCGACCTGCCGGCGCACTGGCGGGGTGTCTACTGGGCGTGGGCGTCGTGGTCGGTCGGCGCCACCGTCGTCCTCGGGGCAGCCGCCGGCGATGCCGACGTCCTCGCGACGACCGACCCGGCCGCCGCAGCCGCCCATGGCGGTGATGCCGTTCTCGTCACGCTGCCTGCGCTCGCACGCTCGAACCCTGACGCAGCGGCGGCCGGTGGTGCCGTGGACGAGGCGAGGGAGCTGGCGACGCACGGTGACCAGTTCTCCCCGATGTCCGACCCCGAGCCCGGTGACCTCGCACTGAGTGTGGACGGCACCGACACGCCCTACGGCGACCTCGTGGTGCCCGAGCCGGCCTGGGGCCGGGGGCCCAGGGTCGCGGTGGACGACGGGCTCGGACGCCTGCTCGCCGTGACGCTCAGTGCCTGGGCAGCGGACGGCTCCGTCGTCGCGATGCGCGGTTCTGCCGCCGTCGACCCCGACGCCCTCGCTCGGCGGCTGGAGGCGGAGGGGGTCACCCTCTCCCTCCTTCCGGCCCGAGGTGGACCGCAGGTGCCCTCCTCCCCCTGAGCACGCCGTATGCCGCTGGGCTCGCTCGTCGGGGACACCCCGCCATCCGCTCGGGTCAGTCGAGAGCGGAGGCGCGCTGAGCGGCATACGACATCAGTCGTGTCGGGCCGCCCGCGGCCGGGGACGGCTACGCCGAGAGCCGGTCGAAGAGGGACCACGTCCGGGAGGCCACCACCCCGGTGCTCGCGAGCCCGGCGCGGGCCTGCGCCTCCTTGACCGCCGCTCGGGTCCACTCGTCGAAGACGCCCGTGAGGCGCACGCCGAGCACTCGCTGCACCGCGGAGACCTGTGGCCCGGTGTCCCCGAGCCGCAGGACCGTCGTGCGGTGCGCCGCGAAGGGGAACTCCCTGGACTCGAGGACCTCCCACACCTCCGGCGTGACGACACCGGTCTGTGGGAGCGCCAGCGAGCGTTGGAGGGCCGCCACCTTGTCCCGGGTGAGCGACCCGAAGACACCGTCGACGGCCACTCCTCCCAGTGCGCGTTGCAGCGTTCGGACCGCTGCACCGCGAGAGCCCGTCGCGAGCACGACATCCTTGAACGGCGTGAACGTCGTCGCGGTCGAGACGGTCGAGACGGCGGGACCGGCCGTGCTGGTCGGCGATGAGGTGGTGAAGGCGGTCATCACGGCTCCTTCCTGCTGGACGGTGGTGCTGGCGGGGGCGACGACGGACCAACCCCGCGTGTAGAGCAGCTGCTGGGTGCGGTTGTCGGCGACGCCCGTCGTCGAGAGCCCCACGAACCGCTGGTACTCGATGACGCGTGCCCGGGTCATCGAGCCGAAGTAGCCGGTCGTCGGCAGGTTGGACAGCCGGGCCTGGAGGTTCTGCACCGCGGTCGAGGTCATCCCGACGGACAGCGTGGGGTACGTCGTCGGCCAGCCCTTGGTGTAGAGCAGCTCCTGGGTGGTCTGGTCGGCGATCCCCGTCGCCGTCAGCCCCACGGCTTTCTGGTACTCGGTGACGCGGGCCTGGGTCATCGAGCCGAAGTAGCCGGTCGTGGGGAGGTTGCCCAGCTCGGCCTGGAGGTTCTTCACCGCAGCGGAGGTCATCCCGATCGACAGGGTGGGGTAGGTCGTCGCGGTGCCCCCTCCCGAGGTCGCAGGTGCCGCCCAGCCGCGCACCCACAGCCGGTACTGGGTGACGGGGTCAGCGGTTCCGGTCTGAGGCAGGCCGACGAACTTCTGGTACGCGAGCACCCGGTCCTTCGTCAGCGAGCCGAAGTAGCCCGTCGTGGGGAGTGACCCGAGCTTCGTCTGGAGGGTGCGCACGGCGCTCGAGGTCATCCCGTAGGACAGGGTCGGGAAGGCCGCGCTGACGGTGCGCCATCCCCGCTTGGCGAGGATCTCCTGGGTCCTGAGGTCGGCGACCCCCGTCTGCGGGAGCCCGGCGAACCGCTGGTACTCCGTCACGCGGTCCCGGGTCATGGCCCCGTAGTACCCGGTCGTCGGCAGGTTGCCGAGCCGGACCTGCAGCTGGCGCACCGCCTCGGACTGCATCCCGAACGACAGGACGGTGGGCGTCGACGGGACCGTGACGGTCGTCGTCGTGCCGGAGGACGGCAGCGAGGTGAGGACGGTCGTCGCGGCGACACCCGTCCACCAGGACGTGCGAGCGGCCGCGCCGTTGTAGTTGAAGCTGAAGTGGATGTGGTCGGTGTGGGGGTTGCTTCCGTAGTAGGGAGCCCAGCCCCGCTCCGGTGCGTACGAGCGCCACATCTTGTGGTCGTAGATGATGTACATGATCCCGAAGCGTCGGGCCATCGCGCCGGGGACGCCGTCGGCGTCGGCCTTGGTCAACCAGGACAGGACGCTGCGCGCGACGGCCGACTCCTCGGGGTCGTCGACATCGAGCATCCAGTCCCAGGCCCGGCCGTCGTAGTGCTCCGACGTGTCGCTCGAGCACGTGCGTCCGATGAGGCTGGTCGACCCCATCTGGTAGTGGCTCGTCATGAGCTTCGCGAAGGCCAGGACGCCGGGCCGCGCCACGGGGTCGCACACCGTCTGACCCTGGTAGGGGACGTACACGTCCAGCGCCTTGGGCAGCGTCCGCGTGGGAGGGGCCGGCGGCGTGGAGGCATGGGCCACCGTTGCCACCTGGACGACGTTCGGGACGACGAGGAGCGGAGCCGCGAGGGCGAGCGCAAGGGGGTGACGGCCGAGGGCCATGGCGGACTCGATTCAGGAGCGCTGGAGTTCTGGAAGCCCACTTCCCCTCAAGTGTGCAACTGCACCATTTATGCACTCCAGTCACACGGTTAACAAGTCGATCGAATGAACTACAAACCTGTAATTTCGCGATGGCTGCCCACCCGAGGCTCCGCTCCGGCCATCGGTGTTGCCTGCATCACGTGGCGCGCCCCCACCGGCGGTGCGTCGATGTGGGGGCACCCCACCCCTGGGCCGCCTCGAGTGGCCGATAGAGTCCGGACCATGGACAAAGTCGTCTCCACACCTCAGGAGGCCATCGCCGGCATCAGTGACGGGATGTCACTGGCGGTCGGCGGTTTCGGTCTCTGTGGCATCCCCAGTGTGCTCATCGCCGCCATTCACGATGCCGGCATCCAGGACCTCGAAGCGATCAGCAACAACTGCGGCGTCGACGACTGGGGGCTGGGGATCCTGCTCAAGGACAAGCGGATCCGCCGGATGGTCGCCTCGTACGTCGGTGAGAACAAGGAGTTCGAGCGGCAGTACCTGCACGGTGAGCTCGAGGTCGAGCTGACCCCCCAGGGCACCCTCGCCGAGCGGCTGCGCGCCGGTGGGGTCGGCATCCCGGCCTTCTTCACGATCACCGGTGCCGGCACCCAGGTCGCCGAGGGCGGCCTGCCGTGGAAGTACGACGCCGACGGCAACGTCGTGCTCGCCTCGCCGCCGAAGCAGACCCAGGACTTCGAGGTCGACGGCGAGACGAAGACGTTCGTGCTCGAAGAGGCGATCCGCGCCGACTACGCGCTGATCCGCGCCGCCAAGGGTGACCGGCACGGCAACCTCGTCTTCAACCAGTCCGCCCGCAACTTCAACCCGCTCTGCGCGATGTCCGGCAAGGTCACGATCGCCGAGGTCGAGCAGCTCGTCGAGCCCGGCGAGCTGCACCCGGACGAGGTGCACCTGCCGGGGATCTTCGTCCACCGGGTGCTGCCGCTGAGCCCGGAGCAGGCCGCCGAGAAGCGGATCGAGCGCCGGACCGTCCGCCCCCGCCCCGACGCTGCGGGAACCCAGACCGAGAAGCAGGAGGCCTGAGCCATGGCGATGACCCGTGAGCAGATGGCCGCCCGCGCGGCCGCCGAGCTGTCCGACGGCGCCTACGTCAACCTCGGCATCGGCCTGCCGACGCTCGTGCCGAACTACGTGCCCGACGACGTCGAGATCGTGCTCCAGTCCGAGAACGGCATCCTCGGCATCGGCGTCTACCCGTACGAGGGTGAGGAGGACGCCGACCTGATCAACGCCGGCAAGGAGACGGTCACGCTGCGCAAGGGCGCCTCCTTCTTCGACTCGGCCACGTCCTTCGGGATGATCCGCGGGGGCAAGGTCGACGCCGCGATCCTCGGCGCGATGCAGGTCAGCGAGAAGGGCGACATCGCCAACTGGATGATCCCCGGCAAGATGGTCAAGGGCATGGGCGGCGCGATGGACCTGGTCCACGGCGCCAAGAGGGTCATCGTCCTGATGGAGCACAACGCCCGCGACGGCTCCTACAAGATCGTCAAGGAGTGCTCGCTGCCCTACACCGGCCGCGGCGTCGTCCAGCGGATCATCACCGACCTGGCCGTCTTCGACGTCACCGACGACGGGCTCGTGCTGCGTGAGCTGGCGCCCGACGTCACCGAGGACGAGGTCCGCGAGAAGACCGAGCCCGACTTCACCGTCGACCTCGGCTGACCCCACCGCTCCTGGCCGGCCCCGGGCGCGGAGCGTCCGGGGCCGTCGTCCGCCCCGCGCCAGAACGGCAGAGTCGACAGGTCGGAGCTCAGCCCTCGTCGGTCTCGGGGAGGAGCTGTCCCGGTCGGCTCGTGAGGAAGCCCCACCCCCAGCTGCCGTGCATCGTCGCGAGCACGGCCGGGACCCGCGCGGCGACGGACAGCCCGTCGCGCCTGCCGATGACGAGCCCTCCCACGGTGATGGCCGTGGCGTACGTCCCGGGGACGATCCAGAGCGGTGCCCAGACGAAGCCGCCGACCAGGCCGACGACGTTGGCGACGAGCGCGGTCGGCGCCGCGAGGTAGCGAGCGTTGATCGAGCCCTGGTGCTCGCGGGCGACGACGCGGCGCCAGCGTCCGTAGTCCCGGTACTGGCGCGCGAGTCGGCGGAACGTCGGACGGGGGCGGTACCGCACGCGCAGCTCGGGGTCGAACCAGACCGTGCCGCCGGCCTGCCGGATCCGGTAGTTGAGCTCCCAGTCCTGGGCCCGCGAGAACCGTGCGTCGTAGCCACCCACAGTCGTCAGCCAGCTGCGTCGGAAGACACCGAGGTAGACGGTGTCGGCCGGCCCGGCGTGACCTCCGGTGTGGAACCGCGCTCCCCCCACGCCCAGGGACGATCGCATGGCGATGGCGACTGCCTTCTCGAAGGACGTGGACCCCTCGGCGTACATCACGCCGCCCACGTTGGCCGCCCCGGTCTCCTCGAGCACCGTCACGGCCCGCTCGATGTAGCCGGGACTGAGGAACCCGTGCCCGTCGACCCGCACGATGATCTCGTGGTTGGCTGCCCCGACGGCGAGGTTCAGCGCGTCAGGGGTGCGGCCTGAGGGGTTCTCGACGACGATGATCCGGTGGTCCCGGCGGGCGAGCTCCCGGGCGAGGCCCAGTGTGTCGTCATGGCCGCGCCCGATCGCGAGGACGAGCTCCAGCTCGCCTGGGTAGCGCTGGTCGAGGATCGCCTCGACGGCTTCACCCAGGTGTTTCTCCTCGTTGAGCAGAGGCATGATGACGCTGATGGGTGGGGCATGGTCCACGGGGTGCGTCCGCTCCGGGGGCTCGGGGACTCGGTCCTGAGGAGACTACCCCTCAACCCTTGAGCAGCTGACGCGCCATGACGACGCGCTGGATCTGGTTGGTGCCCTCGTAGATCTGCGTGATCTTCGCGTCGCGCATCATCCGCTCGAGCGGGAAGTCCTTGGTGTAGCCGGCGCCGCCCAGCAGCTGCACCGCATCCGTGGTCACCTTCATTGCGACGTCGGAGGCGAAGCACTTGGCCGCCGCCCCGAAGAACGTGAGGTCCTTGTCCCCCCGCTCCGACTTCGCGGCGGCGACGTAGACCATCTGGCGGGCGGCCTCGACCTCCATCGCCATGTCGGCGAGCATGAACTGGATGCCCTGGAAGTCGGCGATCCGCTTGCCGAACTGCTTGCGCTCCTTGACGTAGGCGACCGCCTGGTCAAGGGCGCCCTGGGCGATGCCGATGGCCTGGGCGCCGATCGTGACGCGGGTGTGGTCGAGGGTGCGCAAGGCGATCTTCAGGCCGTCGCCCACCTCCCCGACGACCCGGTCGCCGGGGATCCGCACGTTGTCGAAGTGCAGCTCGCGGGTCGGGCTCCCCTTGATCCCGAGCTTGCGCTCCTTCTCCCCGAACGTGAAGCCCGCATCCGACTTCTCGACGACGAAAGCGGTGACGTTGTTGCCCCGCGGACCGTCCGGGTCCGTGACCGCGAGCACCGTGTAGTACTCGGACACGCCGGCGTTGGTGATCCACGACTTCTGGCCGTTCAGCACCCAGTCGTCCCCGTCCCGGCGGGCGCGGCACTTCATCGAGGCGGTGTCGGATCCGGCCTCCCGCTCGGACAGACCGTACGAGAACGTCGTCTCACCGTGGGCCAGCGGCGGCAGGTACCTGCGCTTGACGTCCTCGCTCGCAGCGAGGATCAGCGGCAGCGAGCCGAGCTTGTTGACGGCCGGGATGAGGCACGCCGACGCATCGACGCGAGCCACCTCCTCGATGACGATGCACGTGGCCAGGGCATCCGCGCCGACCCCGTCGTACTCCTCCGGGACGTGCGGAGCGAAGAAGTCCGATGCGACGAGCGCGTCGTGCGCCTCCTGGGGGTAGCGGGCCTCCTCGTCGACGGCCGCCGCGTAGGGGGCGATCTTGTCCTCGGCCACCGCGCGCACCGCCTCACGGAGCGCCTCGTGGTCCTCGCTGATACGGAACAGGTCGAAGTCAGTGCTGGTCACGGTCACCCATGCTACTCGCGAGACACATTTAGTAGGACGTCCAAGTGATTGAGGCCACGCGGGGCGTCGCGGGTCTGCCCCCACGCACCGGCCCTGTCCAGCATGGGGACTCAGCGTCCACGATGAGGACACGTCGGGCTGGGAGGAGCTCAGCGGCATACCATCCCCGAAAGGTCATGAGTGTCAGCGTCACGGCCCCGGCTCGCTGACCGGCAACCCTCGCTACGCGGCGGGGTGCCCCGGGTGAAGACCTGGCACCCGGCATTCGCCGGCGTGCAAGCGCGAGTGTGAGGAAGCACGCCATGAGTGACAACCCCAACTGGTCGTTCGAGACCCGCCAGATCCATGTCGGGCAGGAGCAGGCTGACCCGGCGACCGGGGCGCGAGCCCTGCCGATCTACCAGACGACGAGCTACGTCTTCAACGACACGGACCACGCGAAGAACCTCTTCGCCCTGTCCGAGCTCGGCAACATCTACACCCGGATCATGAACCCCACCCAGGACGCCGTGGAGAAGCGGATCGCCTCCCTCGAGGGCGGGGTCGGTGCCCTGCTGCTCAGCTCCGGCATGTCCGCGACGTTCCTGGCGATCATCAACATCGCGGAGGCCGGCGACCATGTCGTGGCGAGCCCGGCGCTCTACGGCGGGACGTACAACCTGTTCCAGAACACCCTGCCCAAGCTCGGCATCGAGGTGACGTTCGTCGAGGACAGCGCCGATCCCGAGTCGTGGCGTGCCGCGACGCGGCCGAACACCAAGCTGTTCTTCGGCGAGACCATCGCCAACCCCAAGTCGGACATCCTCGACATCGAGGCCGTCGCGCGGGTCGCACACGAGGTGGGCGTGCCGCTCGTGGTCGACAACACCATTGCCACGCCGTTCCTGCTCCGCCCGATCGAGCACGGCGCCGACATCGTCGTCCACGCCGCGACGAAGTACCTCGGCGGCCACGGCACGACGATCGCGGGTGTCATCGTCGACTCGGGCAACTTCGACTTCGGCGCTGACCCCGAGCGCTTCCGGAACTACAACCAGCCCGACCCGAGCTACCACGGCCTGGTCTACGCCCGAGATCTCGGCAAGGACGGCGCCTTCGGGGTCAACCTCGCCTTCATCCTCAAGGCCCGCGTCCAGCTGCTGCGCGACCTCGGCAACGCCATCTCGCCGTTCAACGCGTTCCTCATCGGCCAGGGCATCGAGACGCTGTCGCTGCGGGTCGAGCGGCACATCGAGAACGCCCACCGGGTCGCCGCCTTCCTGCAGGGCCACGACCAGGTCGAGAAGGTCGTCTGGGCCTCACTGCCGGACGATCCCAACCACGCGCTGGCGCAGAAGTACGTCCCGAAGGGCGCTGGAGCCGTTCTCGCCTTCGAGATCACGGGTGGCCTGGAGGCCGGCAAGAGGTTCGTCGAGGGCCTGACCCTGCACAGCCACGTCGCGAACATCGGCGACGTCCGCTCGCTCGTGATCCACCCCGCGTCCACGACGCACTCGCAGGGACCGGACGAGGACCGCCTCGCTGCCGGCGTGACGCCGGGCCTCGTGCGCCTGTCAGTCGGGATCGAGCACATCGACGACATCATCGCCGACCTCGAGCAGGGTTTCGCCGCCGCCAAGGGCTGACCGTCCCGCGGGGTGGGCGGCAGCTCGTATGCCGCTCACCCCCTTCCGCTCGTACGCTGGCGCTCATGCCCGCCGAGAACGCGACCGCCGTCCGTTATCCGGTCCCGTTGCGCCCGGGTGACCGGATCGGCGTGACCGCGCCCAGCTCGGGTGTGCCGGACCGCCTGTGGCCTCGGGTCGAGGTGACTCAGGCGTTCTTGGAGGGCGAGGGCTTCGACGTCGAGATCGGCGAGTGCATGCACACGCCCTCGCAGGTCAGCGCCCCGAAGGAGCAGCGCGCTGCGGAGCTGATGCGGATGCTGACCGACCCTGACATCCGGGCGGTCGTGCCGCCGTGGGGCGGAGAGACCGGCATCGACCTTCTGGGGCTGCTCGACTTCGAGGCGATCGCCGACGCCGAGCCGACGTGGTGCGTCGGGTACTCCGACACGTCGACGTGGCTCACCCCGCTCACCCTGCGGACCGGGATCGCGACCATCCATGGCCAGAACTTCATGGACACCCTGTATCGGGCCCCCGGCGGGGTCGCCCACTGGCTCGACGTGGCCGGGTCAGCCGTCGGCGCCGAGATCCGGCAGCAGTCCCCCGGCCGCTGGCGCAGCACCGGGTTCGACGACTGGGCCGCCGACCCCGGCGCCGCCGAGTACCACCTCGACCAGCCTGGAACGTGGACCCGGATCGACCCGGGTGCCGGTGGCGAGCCCGTGGCGCTGCAGGGGCGTCTGGTCGCCGGATGCGTCGAGACGGTGAGCTTCCTCGCCGGTGGGGCGTACGGCGACGTCAGTGGGTTCGCCGACGCCTGCGCTGCGGAGGGCATCATCCACGTCCTCGATGTGGCGGAGTGGGCGGCCTACGACATCTGCCGGGCGCTGCACGCGATGCGCCTGCACGGCTGGTTCGATCGGAGTAACGGCATCCTGGTCTCCCGAACCACGGCGCCCTCCGCCGGTGACCTGTCCCAGCACGACGCCGTTGTCGAGGCGCTTGGTGAGCTCGGTGTGCCGATCATCGCCGACGTCGAGTGCGGGCACGTGGCCCCCCATTTCGCCCTCGTCAACGGGGCGCTCACCACGGTCCGCTTCAGCACGGCCGAACAGTCGATCGCCCAGACGCTGGCCTGACCTCGGCCAGCGTCCTGTGGATGGCGGGCGCGGTTCGGGGTGCGGATCGGGCAGGATCATGGGACCGTTCTGTCACGTTTGCGCCCGTTTGCACGCCGGTGGCGTGCCTCGTTCAAGGTCAGGGGATCTGAAGAGCCGTGTCGAGACGAACCTTCCT
>Ga0209347_1001679_pt1 | contig 33917 bp, 28 predicted proteins | sample AutmiccommuBRH23_FD_187382 | JGI IMG/M metagenome (GOLD analysis project Ga0209347, IMG submission 187382) | Deep subsurface microbial communities from Mt. Terri, Switzerland - Autotrophic microbial communities BRH/23 (SPAdes) (version 2) | ecosystem: Environmental > Aquatic > Deep subsurface >...
TTCACCGCCACGCTCATGTTTGCCTTCCAACCCGAACGGACCCGCACGATCGACGACGTCTGGCAAAACCCCTTCGGCTTCACCGTCACCCAATATGCCATCCGATCGGACCGTTCCGAATGACCTCCGTTTTCGTCCGTACCTCCGTGCACGCCCTGCTGGTCGCCAGTGCCCTGGCGCTCACTTCACTCGCAGCTTCGGCCGAGACCACGCCACGCCCCGGCCCTCATGACAACCGCGTCCGGATCGCGACCTGGACCGAGGGGCAGGTCTACCGGATCGTCACCACGCTGACCCGGGTCACCACCGTCGAATTCGGCGAGGGCGAGACCATTCGCTCGATCATCGCGGGCGACACCGTGGGCTTCCAGTTCGACGGTGTGCCGGGCGGACGCGCCTTCGCGATCAAGCCGGCAGCCTCGGGTGTGGCCACCAACATCACGGTCTACACGAACCGCCGTTCCTACTATTTCCACGTCGTCGAGGCGCGGGAGACCCCGCATTACGTCGTACAGTTCCGCTATCCCGAAAGCCGCGTACAGCCAACCCGGGCGGTTGCCGCTGATGCGCCGAATCCGAACTACGCGGTCAGCGCAAGCGAGGAGTTCACACCGACGGCCGTCTGGGATGATGGCACATTCACCTACTTCCGCTTTGCACGGAACGCTCCTGTCCCCGCGATCTTCCGCTACGCGAACGGCGGCGAGCGGGCGGTGAACAGCACGGCACTCGAGGATGGTGTCATTCGGGTCTCGGGCGTGAACCGGCAATGGGTCCTGCGCCTCGGCGAAGACGAGGTCTGTGTTCAGGATATGGGTGGGCCCACATCATGAGCCAGGATACCGAAGACCTCGCCGCGCGCCTCGCGGCGCTTGAAGCAACGGGCGACAAGAAGCGCGGCGCAGCACGTCCCTCCCCGCTGACCGCCATCCTCGGCGTGGCCGGTATCGTGGCCGTGGGCGGCCTGGCGTGGGCCGCGCTGCAGCCATCGCCGGAAGCGCCTCTGCCGACCGCAGCTCCGGAAGAGTTCCAGACCACAGGATCAGGCTTCGGCGATCTCGCACCCATGCCCGTGACGGAGCCTGCGCCGCCCCCAGCGGCCGAGACCGGCCCATCCGCGTCGGAACTGGCGCTGATGGAAAGTCTCGCGACGTTACGCGCGGAACTCGAAGACCTGCGCGCGCGGCCCGTCGAGGCATCAGACAGCGGGGCAGGACAGGCCATAGCCGATCTAACGGCGCAGATCGCGGCACTGCAGACGGCCTCGACCGAGGCGCAGCGCGCGCTCGAGCGACAGTTGACCGAACGCGACCGCGAGCTTGACCAGTTGCGCATGGATCTCGAAGTCGCGCGGCTGACCCCGCCTGCGCCGACGGACCTCGGACCGAACGAGGAGGAGCTGCGGCTCGCAGAACTTGAGCGCCGCCGCATCGCTGAAGCGGAGGCCCGGGCCGAACGCATCGCGTCGCCCATGATCGCGTTTTCCGGGATGGGGGCAGGGACCGACCAAGAGAACAGCCTCGAGGCCGCGCGCTTGAATGAAGACGAAGCCTTCGTCCGCGCGGGTGCCAGACCCGCCCCGGTGACGCGGGCCGAGGTGATCGTGAACCCCGGCAACACCGTCGTGCAAGGCACGATGATTCAGGCCGTGACCGAGACGGCGCTCGACAGCACGCTGCCTGGAGCGATCCGCGCCATCGTCTCAGAGGACGTCCATTCCTTCGACGGCACGCGCGTCCTGATCCCGCGCGGCGCGCGTCTCGTGGGGCGTTATCGCTCCGATGTGGCACTTGCACAGTCGAGGGTGATGGTGGCTTGGGACCGCATCATCCTGCCCGACAACCAGACCGTGGAAATCAGTGCCTTTGGCGGAGACGAGCTGGGTCGTACCGGTACCACCGGCTTTGTCGACACCCGTTTCGCGCAGCGCTTCGGCTCCGCCGCGCTGATCTCGCTGATCGGGGCCTTGCCCGCAGCCGCCGCCGGACAAATCGAGGATGAGGCCGCGGCCGACATCGCGAGCGACGTGGGCACCGACCTGCGCGACAGCAGCCAGAGCGTGATGCAGGATTATCTGGCAATCCGGCCCGTGATCCATGTCGATCAGGGCACACGAATCACGGTCATGGTCGACCGCGATTTGGAGATTTTCTGACATGGCGGCGAGTTATCTCGAGGCCTCACTGGATCGACTTGGCGCGCCGGTGCAGCGGGCCGACACGATCGAGATCTGTATCAACCCCGACGGGCAGGTCTGGGGCGAGTTCCAGGGCGATCATTTCATGCGGGGCCTCGGCACGCCGCTCACCCAGACCGAGATCAAGGACCTCGGGAACCAGATCGCCTCGGCCGCTTCGACCACGCTCAGCCAGAAGAAGCCCATCGTCTCGGTCTCGATCCTCTACCGGGATCGTCCGATCCGGGCACAGGTGATCCAGCCCCCGGCCGTCGAAGGCGGGTTCTCCATCTCGCTGCGGTTTTTTTCCTCCTTACCGCTGGAGGCGATCAAGCTCGGGTTCCTCTATGGCAAGGAGCGCAGCCTCGAGGGCCTGCGCCGTGAACGGAATGCCGCGCTGCGCGATGTGGTGGCCTCCGGCGACATCGATGCCGCCCTACGGTTCTGCGTCGGGAACAAGCTCAACATGATCGTCTCGGGCGGCACCTCGACCGGCAAGACCGTCGCGGCGCGCAAGATCCTCTCGCTGATCCCGCCAGAAGAGCGCATCATCACCATCGAGGAGGCGGCAGAACTGCGCCCCGAGCAGCCAAACGCCGTAACGCTGATCGCCGACCGGGACGCCGACGCCCGCAGAGCCGATGTGCTTCTGGCCTCGACCCTGCGGATGCGGCCTGATCGGATCGTACTCGGGGAGGTCCGTGGTCGCGAGGCCATGACCTTCCTTGAGGCGATCAACACCGGCCATGGCGGCTCGCTGACCACCTTGCACGCCGAGACCCCGCAACTCGCCGTCCGCCGTCTCGCCATCGCGGCGCTCAAGACCGATGTGCCGATGACTTATGCCGACATGGTCGACTACATTGAGGGCTCCATCGACGTGATCATCCAGGCTGGGCGCCATGACGGCGCGCGCGGCATCACCGAGTTCTTCCTGCCGGGGCAGGCAAAGCATCCAGATCAGAGCACAGGTCAATCCGGGGGTGCTGTGCGCCCCGCGGTCGCGGCCGAATGAACCGAAAGGAAAACCCCATGCGCAAGATCACCCTCGCCGCAGCTGTCACCCTGTTGGCCGCGCCCCTCGCGGCCCAGACCTCGCCTCAGGTCACAAATGATCTCACCGTGACCATGACCCCTCAGCAGTACCGGATCTGCAACGACCGGCCCGCACGGCCGGCATGGATGGATGAAGTCCATCCGCGTGAGGCCTACAAGGCGCTGACGTTGATGCGGCTCTACGAGTTGCGGTCGTGGGAGGCGATCAAGGAAACTGGTGACTGCGGCTGTGATGTGCGCTTCCCGTCATGGAATGCCGCCTCGGCCGAGTACGAGGAACGGTTCGCGACCAACACCCAAGCAGAGCACACTCAGATCCAATTGGCCCTCCGTAACGACCAGAACCAGATCGCGCGCGACGTCCAGGACATCTGCGAAGCGCAAGGCAACTGGTAATGAGCATCGTCAGCTGGATGGTCGGAACTGCCGATGGCTTCCTTGCCGACGCGGCCGAGTCCCAGTTCGGGGCTGTGGCCAGCAATACCGGCTCGATCGTTTTGCTGATGGTCACGCTTTCGCTGATAGGTGTCTGCATCAACATGGCCTTCCAGTTCCGCAGCATGGATGGGGCCACCTTCTTCTGGTATCTCATCAAGCTGACGCTGATAGGCCTTTTCGCCTTCAACTGGGCCAACTTCAACGCAGTCGCCAATGCCGTGATCGGTGGGCTCGACTACGTGGCCGGGGCTCTTATCTCCTCAGTTGGCGGCGGCGGGGCAGGGGCCACCTACTTCGCGGGCGAATTCGACCGCCTGATCACAGAGTTCAGCCAGTACCTGAACGCGATCGGCAACAACTTGAACTGGATGACCGGCGCAATCCTGGGAGGAATTGGACTGGTGCTCCTGAGCCTCCTTGGCTTCATGACCGGCATCGTCCTCATCTTCGCCAAGATGATGCTGACCCTGATGCTGGGCCTTGCCCCGATCATGATCGCGCTGTCGCTCTTCGATGCGACCAAGGATTTCTTCCACAGATGGGTCTCGACGACGATCAGCTACGCCTTCTACCCCATCGTCATCGCCGCCATGTTCTCGACCGTGGTCGGCATGGCGAATTCGCTCTTGGCCCAGCTCGGTGATCCGAACTCCGCGACCAACATAGGCTCGCTGGTGCCGTTCTTCGTCATGGTGTTCCTGGCCAAGGGCTTCGTTGCGGCGACGCCCCTGATCGTGCGGGGTATCTCGGGGAACCTGATGGTCGCCGCAGCACCTGCAATCGTCAGCGGGTCTGCAGGGGTGCTGCGGGGGCTGATGAACACCTCTGGTGTGCAGGGCAGAGCGCGGATCGGGGCGCTGACCACCGGTGAGGTGATCGGGCGGGCGGCAGTGCAAGCGCCTGCTGCCGTACGAAGCGCTGCGGCGACCGCGAGCGCGCAGGTGGTCAGGATGGCTGAGAGGGCGAAGCGGTTGGGGCGGTGAAGTCAAGCCCCACGTCGAAATGATGCATTCTCTCCTAGGTAGAGGACGGGGAGCGGACGTTGACTTCATAAGGTTCGCAAAACTATGCATCGCAAACGCCCACAGCAGCGAGCGCCATAACCTGTTCAGCGCCTCCGCTGGTGAGCCGATGTCCTTATAGTTGGGTTAGCTCGGCTATTAGAAAGGCAAATCTGCGTCAGACCACGTTTCAGGCAGCGGTACGCTGTAGCTTTCTGCAGCGATCACTGTTGCGCTTCGAACCAGAACCTCAACTCTAGCCTGTTGCTCCCCGTACAGACTGCCAGCCCAATAGGATTCTGCAGCGGCAACTTGAGCGTACAAATCTCCTTCTTGGACGCTTGTGTAGTGATTGAGATCGCCCCTGTGCAATATATCAGATTGGCCGTACTCGACCGTGTACAAATATTTCTTAGCCTTCTTCGCTTTGCCAGCGGCTGCCCAAATCCGTCTTGCTACTTCTTCATTTTCCCAAAGGTAAACGGCATTCGAACGAATTCTGACCCCATCCGGATGGGACGACCTGACTATTCTTTCAGCGGCATGTAAACTTGGATCAAGCCCTGGCCAATTGTCGTAAGAGGAAACCAAATCGCCGATGCCATACTTTGCATCAGAATAATGCCAACCAGTTTTCTTTCCCAAATTCAATCCGGCTTATCTCACGTGTTCTCTAACCCAAATGCCGCGTTGACCTTCTTGAACAAGCGCTCTGCATTGGCTGCAGTACCTCTGGGAAGATCAGCGATCTTCGTCCAGCTGTCGAAGTCCCGCAACATCTCCGTAAGAACATCTTTCTTCTTGAGCTCGCGCCCTTGGCGCTGCTTCAAAGCGATCTCAACCCGTTTAGCGATCAATGTGGAACCATCATCGGGCAGGTCATCCAACTTGAGAGCTAGGCCATAGCATCGGTTCACGCAGTCAAGGAACCAATCGTCTGGGAAGAGATCTTCAATCGCGACATCCGTTTTCTTCACTCCGGCAGCGTCACCAAGCATCAAAACCCGAAATTCATGGCCTGTCTCCTTAGCATATTCTTTCAGGCTCATGTCTTTAATCTTCTTGTACGCTTGGTGACCTGCGTCGTCAGTGTCTAATAAGGCGCCAGCATCCCAGCGTTGCCCAATCGCGAATGCTGCGTACATTGGCACCTTGGTAGAGGTCTCCGCTGGCCACATATAAATTTGATCCGATAAACCCACTTTGCCGCCCTTCGTCAGCAAACCTGATAGCTTGCTCAATATCAGAACGTCCGTTCCACCTTCGACAATCAATACCTTGCGGTTGCCAAGCATTCCCGAAAGATCGGACGTCAAGCCGAGAGCGCTTTCTATGACCGCCATGGGAGCCGATTGGCTGCTCACAACACCATGTGTCACGCGCAGATGGTGGTCGTTGTCCGTTTCGATGATGCGCACCCGCTCGGGGTTTGCTTGATCGACCATCGAGGAAAGATGCGTAGTATACATCACCGTGTTGGTTTCGGAGAGGTTTTCAAACACGCCAAGGAGATCGCGCTGCCCACTGTAGTGAAGGTGTATGCCTGGTTCTTCCAGTAGAAGCGTGCAGTTCTCGAAGTCGCCCTCTGAGGCATGGGTGAATTTCCAAGCGAAAGAGACGTACCAGCGGAATCCGGTCGAGCGCCGATTTAGACGAACCGGAAACCCGATTGCCTTGTCTTTGGCAAAGATGTTGAGCGTCTGACCATCTACCCGGATATCGAACTCGACAGGCTTTTGCTTCCACAATTTTTGAAACTGCTGCGTCAGGTATGCTGAGGCCGCAACACTATCGAACTGGCGCAGCGTTCTCCCCGCTGCGCTTCCACCTTTCTGAACAATATCATCGAGGTCAATATCCGCAAGATCGAGAACGATGAGTATGGTTTGATCTTCCGTGGAGAGGTTGTGTCTCTGTCCACCGGCCGCATCTAAGCGACTTTTAAGATCATTCAGCTCGACCTGTGCGCCAGAAAACTCATAGTCTTGGATGAGCACGAATCGCGGAGCGATCTCATTCGCCCATTCTGATACTTTGGCTTTGGATAGTCCAAGACTCTCTGCGGCGATCGGATCAGCCTTCTCGTCGCAAAGCCAAAAACCGGTTTTTTGTCGATAGCCGCGGCAAGCGAATAGGCGAATTCCATCAGGCGGCGCTACAGTTAGAGCTTCCGATTCACTTCCTTCATTATCGCTCGTAATGTCAGCCGCGAATTGAAAAAGCGCCTTGGCGTCACCTTCATCAAACTCGAAAACGGCCTGAGCTACTGGCCTCCCATCGGCATTCTTCTTGCCCTTCCAGTCGTCGACCGGCCAGTCTTCATCTGGATTGTACTGTGTCTCAACATATGAATGCAGACAATACAATGCTTCAAAAAGGTTGCTTTTCCCCGCCTCGTTCTGACCGACAATGGCCGTTACATCGTTAACTCTGATCCACCCAGAATCGGTGATGTTTCGATAGTTCGTGATACGAAATTCTGACAACCGCATCGTTTCTCGACCACCTTTCTGCATCCACGGGTCGTATCGTAGTCTTTCTCTACTGACAGCTGAGATTGAACCATTTTGCAGGGTAGCAAGCAAGAGTTTCAGGCGGGCGGGGCAACCCATCTCTAGTCACAGTACCTCGTTCTCTTAGCTCGCTTCACCCGTGTTGAATCTGTGGCTCGAGGAGCTCCGCTTTTAGCAGATGGGCGAAGACCGGACCTTCGCAGCCTCAGGTTCCAACGACGGCTGCGCGCCGGTCATACGTGCTCGGCAATGATGGCCCGTGTCGTCTGAACCGCTGCCGCCAGGTTGGTCTTATCTGCCTCCTTCAGCCCGAGTGCTACCGGGTCGAACGCCAGTTGACTTCCCCCGGCACTACCCGCACCAGCTCGGGCCGCTCGGCCACGCGCCCGACCTACGATTTCAGGTTTTCGATGATGTGGCCCCTTGGGTGGCCCTTCAGCTGGCACCTTTGCAGTTCCCTGCGCCCCCGCAGCCGCCCGCACCTCCTGCAACTCCTGCTTCAGTTTCTCCACCGTCTCCCGCGTTTCGGTCATCTGCCGATCTCGCCGCAGCCCGTCCTCATCTGGGTATGGGAAACTCCCCGCCTGACCCGCATGCAGAATGTTCAACGCCGGGTCCTCGAAATACTTGATCCGCCTTGCTCGGATTGGCATCTGCGCGTCGATCACGAGGATCACCTCGTCCAGGTCCATGCGGCGGGCCTGGTCCTCCGTCAGGAGCGGCGTGTCCTCTGTCCGCTCGGAGACGCTGCGCCCCTCGAAGGGATTGCGTCCGACCGCGCGCGACCTGGTCACAACGCGCTTGGTGGTTTTGCCGACGGCTTGGCTCAGTTCCTCGATGGTCTTCTGCTCGGACGGGGTGAGGTAGAGCTTCACGCCTGCGCCGCCCTGGAGCGACCGGCGGGTGTTTTCGCCATAGATCTCGTCCAGCGCCGGAATGGTCTGGGTGACGATGGCGAGGTTCCCGCCGAAGGAGCGCAGCGTCTTTATGCTCTCGGCGACGATCGGCATTTTCCCGAGGCGGTCGAATTCGTCGAGCATGATCATCACCGGCCAAGGCTCGTCATTCCCCGGTTCTTGCGCCTGCAGCGACGCGATCAGGTCCGAGAAGAAAAGCCGGATCAGCGGAGCTAGGGGGCGGATCATCTCGGATTCGACCACGAGATAGATCGCGTGGGGGCGGCGTCGGATATCCCGGAAGGAGAAGTCGGAGGTCGCGGTGGCCGCGTCGATCGCGCGATTGTCCCAAGTGTCGAGACCGGACGTCATCAAGAGCGAGAGGTAGGAGGTGAGGGTGTCGTTGTTGGTCGAGGCCATGCGCTCGAAGATCAGCTTGGCCGAGGTGTTCTTCACCTCCTGCGCGCGCTTGAGATATTCCTTCTGTTTGTCGCCACCCGAGGCGGTGATGCGGTAGATCTCGCCGATGGTCGGCACGCCGCGTTCGAAGGCCAGAAGACCGGCCGCCACGAACAGATCAATGCCGCCTGCCAGTAGCCCGCTCAGCTTTTCGTTGTCGGTCTGCAGGAAGAGCTTGGCGGTGAGCTTCAACTCCATCTGCTGCCGGTCGGGATTGGTCATCGCCGCGATGCGCGCCAGCGGGTTGTAGCGGTGGGTGGGGCGGTCCCAGTCGGTCGGCGCGAACCGGAACACCTTGTCGCCCATGCTGGCGCGGAAGCGTGAGGTCTCGCGGAAGTTCTCGCCCTTTACGTCGAGCACCACGGCCGAGCCTTTGTAGGTGAGCAGGTTCGGGATCACGAAACCCACGCCCTTGCCCCGGCCCGTGGGCGCCACGATTAGCGCATGCGGGAAGGTCTTCGAAACGAGGAAGGGGCGCTTCGATTTCGGGGGGCCGAGCTTGCCGAGAAGGAAGCCGCCACCCGGCTTGGCGAAGAAGCCGTTGCGCTTCATTTCGGCCCTGGTCTGCCAATGCGTCGTGCCGAAGCGCGTCAGGGCATCGCCGAGAAGCGTGACACTCAACATGAGCGCGGCAACGCCGAAGCCTGCGAGGATCAGGTTCACCCAGAGGAAATCTCGCGGGGAGCTGACACCAAGTGCGCGGTACTCGCGCGCAAGCAGGGTGACGTCGAAGGCTTGCGTCGACAGGCCATAACGGATGGTCAAGTAACCGGTGGCCACGACATAGCCGATGGCGAGGCCAACCAGCGTCAGGCTCAGGATCCCGCCCGCGATCTTCCCCTTATCCATGGGTGATCCCCTTCTCGCCATGCGCTGCTGCGTGACGTGCGCGCTGCGCCTCGATCTGTTCCTCGGCCAGGGCATCCAGCACCTGCTCCATGGCGGGGCCGTGGGCGGTCACCTCGCTGCTTTCCAGATAGGCTTTGGCGAGTTCCAGCTGCCGCAACGGGTGCTCGGTGAACTTCTCCAGCACATCCGCGTGTCCTGCGCGAAGAGCGGTCACCGCATCCGGCGTGAGGTTGCGGTCGATCTGGGCGATCAGGCGTTGCCCGTCGGTCTCGGAGAGCAGCTTCACATCCTCGGCCTCGGCCCGCTGCAGGAAGGTCAGCACTTCCGGGGCAGTCTCGGCCATGAAGCGCCGTTCGGCATAGTCCTGCCGGGCCTTGTCCTCGATGTCGAAGCTCCGCTCGCTGATATAGGCGCGTGAGGCGCCCATGGCGCGCAGCTGGTTGATCTCGTTCTGCACGGCTGCCCCGAACGCGTCATCCGGCATTTCCGCGCGGTAGCGGGCGACAGTGCGCGCGTCTTCCGTGATGGGCCCAAGTTCATCCGAATGATGGCGCAGGGCCAGGTCCATATCGCCCGCGTGGAGCCTGCGGTCCTTTTCATCGACGGCAAACTCCTGCGGTTTGCGGCTGTCGGTGATCTTGTCCCAGGCCATCGAAGCCAGCTCGGCATGATCGGGCGATCGCTGCGCGAAGGCGTTGAAGGCGGCGCGGGCTTCTTCCACCTCGACGGCACCGGCCCGGCGCACGGAAGGGTCGTCCGAGAAGGGGTGGTCGAAATCCGTCCGGCGGAACTGGGCGACGAGGTCTTGGAAATCCCGGCGCTCGGACGCGGCGAAGATGTCAGGTTCGCCCGCCGCGCGCTCGCGCTCAGGCAGTGTCACCCGTTCGGCCAGGGCAACCGGGTCATCCTTGGTGTCGTCCACCTCATCAACGGCCCGCAAGATGCGCGCATTGGTCAGGGTGTCGCCCAGACGGACATGGACGGCTTCCAGCCGGTCCAGTGCTTCCTCGCGGTCCTCGCCCTTTTCCAGATCGAGATCGCCTGCCTTGGCGATGGCGCGCAGATCCTGCGCCAGCCATTGCCGTTCGAGCGCGGCATTGCCGGCACCCTCGCGCATGCGGGCGGCCACGGCTTCGGGATCGATGCCCGTGCCCTGCAGCGCCTCGGTGAGGCGTGCCTTGACCGCATCGTCGTCGAGACGATCCATCTGATCCTCGCGCATGTTGGCCCGCGCGTAGACGCCGTCGCGGGAGGGCGCATCAAGCAGAGCGGCCGAGCGGTCCCCGAGCGGATTGAGATGCGCGACCGATGCCAGCACATCGGTGAGCTTGCGCTCGATCTCCGGCCGCTCCGCCGCAGGCGCTCGGTCAATCGCCGCCTCGATCTGACGGATGTTCTGGGAAAACTCGGTGATCAGCGTGTCGAACGCTGTTTCGTCTTGGGACATGTAGATAGCTCCGTCAGATTGAATCTGACCGCCACTGGCAAGGATGGTGCTGGCCCGCTCGAGCGCCTCGGCCACGTCATCGAAGTTCGACCGGGACGCCTCGGCAGCCAGACCCCGATAGGTGAGCGCATTGCGCGCCACCGTCTCCAGGGCCGCGGCGAGATCAGCGCCTGTGCGCTGGCGCTCGACCGGCGGCCGGCCCTCGTCACGGGCCTTGTAGACCTCATCAATCTCGGCGCGGTAGGTCGTCACCCCCCGGTCAAGACGCCGTGTCGCCTCGAGCCGGATCCCATGGACCTGCGCCGCCTCGACCATCGCCACCCGGAAGGCGTCGTAGTTGAAGTGGTGATCCTTCCCGAGAAAGAACATTTCGCCATCCTTGCTGCGGCGGTTCAGAACGATATGCGCATGTGGATGCGCGCGATCTTGGTGTATTGCAGCAATGTAGTCGAATTGCGACCCCTCACCTTGAAAGAACTTCTCGCAGATGGATTCCGTAATCGCGCGCACTTCCTCACCGCTGGTGCCGACGGGAAAGGCCATCAAGAGATGCGAGGTATGGCCGAGCTTGGGGCTGTGCCGCTCACCCCACTGGTTCTCAAAGCGGCGCACGACCCGGTCGATCTCCGCCTCTGACAGGGTCTTCTTTCCATCATGGGTGCCACGGCTGTCGAGGATATGGCTGGACTTGGTCGTCAGATAGGTCAGCTGGGCCTTCAGCTGCGCGCCGGTGTGGCAGCCGCCTTTCGAGATCGGCTTGAAGATGGCCGGCAAATAGCCCCGCGCTGCCCGGACCATCTGAGCATTCCTGGCCAGCCCCTGCCAGCTGCCCGAGACCCGGCTCCAGTCGCGATCGAAGAGGGCGGGGCTGACACCACGCGCTTCACTCCGCGCCATGCTCGGCCCCCTGCCGTGCCAAACCGGCAAGGGCCTTGGTGACCTCGAGGTCCAGCGCACGGCGCCGACCGCGGAACATCTCCTGAATCTGGTCTGCCATGTCGAAGACAAGCACCGCGAGATCGCGGATTTCGGCATGACTGGCGGGGGTGTAGGGCAGCCACTCGCCCTTGAGCTTCGCTTCGTTCAGGCGGCGCGCGACCTGGTTCACGTTGTTGCCGACCCGGTTCAGCGCCGCGCTCAAGCTTCGCAGTTCATCCGTCATGCCCTCACCCGGGCGCAGGATGTCGTCAGCGGCCAGGATAAGGCAGCGCAGAGCATCCGAGCGATGGACGACACCGTGGCGCGCAAGGGCAGCGTCGAAGCGCTGTAGCTCCTTCGGGCTGACGCGCACGCCAATCACATTCGGCCGACTGCCGTTCGCCGTCTGGCGATCTGCAGCGTGGTTGGCCGCGTTATAGACGGACTTGAGACTGACCCCGTAGCGGGCGGCGAGATCGCCAGCGGCGACGCCCTGCAATCGCTCTTGGGCGATGTTCAGGCGCTCGGTCTCGGTCAGTCTGTGGCCGCGTGACATTTTGAAGTTAACGTTCCTATTTCTTGCCAACTTCGTACAAGCCCGCCTTCTCCCAGCACAAGCGGAGAAGGCACCAAGGGCTTGTACTCAATGTAGAAAATCGGCCCCGGGGGCCGATTTGCCGTCTTCTGTCAAATGCATCGCGCAGGGCGCTCATTGCATCGCGTTTCGCGTCTTCAGCACTGCGTTTCCCGCGCATTGCACCCCGCATCGCGTCCTTTGCAACGCGTCTCCCGCGCCTCGCTTCGCGTCGTCTGGCAAGTGGAAAATGGCCTGCGCATCCCGCATCGCGCAGAGTGGCCTCTGCCTCCCGTCCCACGTCTTGCGTCCCGCGTTCCCTGCATCGCGCCCTGTGGAAGGTGGGAAGTGGAGCGCGCCTGCTGCAGCCCGCATCGTGTTCCGTGTCTCGCGTCCGCTGTTTCATGGATCGCGCCGTCTGGATTCCGCTCATTGGCCGGGCGCATCACGTCTTCCGCTTGACGCGCGCAACTCAACCGTCTAGCGACGTTCCCGCATTATCGTTGTGTTTCACCATCCTTGCCGAAAGCCTCCGCCCCATGCCGAACGACAATCTCGTGGTCATCGCCACGATGGCCCGGAAAGGGGGGAGTGGTAAAACTACGCTCTCGCGCGCCTTGATCAGTGCTGCTGTTGCCGCCGGCCGTCGCGTCCTTCTGATCGATACCGACAGCACAGGCGTGCTCGGCACCTGGCACAAGCGAGCGGAAGCTGCGGGATTGGGATCACCGCTCCTGCGCTCGGCGAGCGTCGAGAGCGTGGGCGCCGTGGATCGCAGGATCGAGCAGGTCTATGCAGCGGACTCGGCGGATTTCATCTTCATAGATACGGCGGGCGTCGGGGCCGAGTGGTCCGACGGGATCGCCGTTCTGGCCGATCACATCGTGACCCCGGTGATGCTCTCGACCTCCGACCTCGATGTCGGCGCGCAGACCGCCGACTGGTTCGAAAAACTGCGTGCCCGCGTCGATGATCCCGAAAGCCTGCCGCGCCATCACGTCGTGCTGAACATGGTCGATCCCAAGACCACGCGCGCCGATGCCGCCCTCATCGAGGCAGCGATCGCACGGTTCCCGGTGGTCGAGACCGTGATGATGCGCCGCAATGTCTACAAGGAGATGGACGAGAAGGGCCTCTTGCACGCTGTGGCGCTGCAAAAGCAGGCCGATCCCAACCCCCTTATGCGTCCCCATGTGCGCCATGTGGTTGAGGCCCTGGAGGAAGCGACAGACATTCTCAACAACATCCTCGCCGCGTGAGGACGGGGCGGTGAGGAAGAAGATCCCTACCATCACGCGGCCCGATCCGGCCTACGCCGCCGCGCTGCGGTCGGAGGGCGAGGAAGACCCGGAAAGGGAGGACGGGCGTATGCTGGCCGGTCGGGGCCCAGTGATGGCAAGACCGGTGCAGCCTACGGTGCCGATGCCGCAGGAGCCGGTCGCGACACCCTCTTTGTCAATGCCGGCTGCCCTGGTCAGCACCGAGGCGGCGATGCTTCAGGCTGAGAGACCATCAGCACCCGTCCGACGCCTCGCCACGACGCGGAAGATCGACATCCGGGTGAATGCGCTGGAGCGACAGGAGGAAGCTCTGATCGACTGCGGCGTCGATCCTGCCCATGTGATCCGCGCTGCCCTGCGCCGGGCAGTCAAGAACTGGACGCTCGAGCCGGATTTCGTTGCACCCTCCGAAGAGCAGCGGACCCGGATCACCGAATGGCGCGCGCGCACCTCGCTTGCAGTCGACGCCCCCACGCTCGCGCAGCTTCTCCGCGCCCAGGACCCCCTCGATGTCCTCAGCAAATGGACCCTGATCCGCGGCCAGGTGGAGCCCCGCGTCTGGGCAGAAATCGACACGATCCTGCACGAGATCGCCGCCAATGCTGCGGTGCCGCGTGAAGGTGGCGACCATTAACCCCTTGTTTGGGCGTGTTTCCGCAATGCGCCTGATCACAATTTTCCCGAAAGTGCCTGTTCATCTTGCAGTTGCAGAAACCAGTCTTTAACAACCCTGCCAAGGATAGAGTGGCCTCCTTGTTCCCGGTGCAGAGGTCCAGGTAGAGGAGCCGATTATGTCCAACACAGCCCGCCTGACAGGCGAACCCATCATGCGCATCCTCTGCAAGAAAACCGACGCCCTCGTGGGCTATCTCTACCAGTGGAACAACGGCGATCTGCAACCGACATGGATCAACGAGGCCATGGCCGAGGTGCGCTACGAGCCCATGGTGCAGGCCGCTTGAAGCGTGGAGACGCCCAGCTCCTTAGACGTCAGCGCTCGGGATGATGCATAGAATTCGCTTTCATGCATCACGATTTGCCAGTATTATGAGTTATAGAAATGGACCCTATAGCTCATGCGCTGGAACTGGACGCAACCCGACTGGCCGAATTTCCGGTACGACAGCGCTGCCGTCGAACCTCTTGAGCGGCGGTTCCTGCTGACATCCGGCGAGATCTTAGGTGCCGTCCGCCATGTGAACGGCGACGAACGCGACCACCTGCGTATCGAGCTGTTGAGCGAAGAGGCGATGCGGACGAGCGCCATCGAAGGTGAGGTGCTGGACAGGGCCAGCGTGCAATCCTCCCTGCGCCGTCAGTTCGGCTTGACCGCCGACGGCGCACCATCAAGGCCGCGCGAACAGGGCGTCGCGGAGATGATGGTGGACGTCTATTCGACCTACGCCGCGCCTCTGACCCACGAGACCCTCAGCCGGTGGCATGGGATGCTTCTGGCCCATGAGCGCGGCCTTGAAACCATCGGGGCTTATCGGAGGCATGCCGACGCGATGCAGATCGTCTCTGGTCGCATCGACCGACCGACGGTGCATTTCGAAGCGCCGCCCTCGGCGCAGGTCCGAGGGGAGATGGAGGTGTTCGTCGCCTGGTTCAACCGAACGGCGCCATACGGTCCAACGCCCCTGCCGGCACTGACCCGCGCGGCGCTTGGGCATCTCTGGTTCGAGAGCATCCACCCCTTCGAGGATGGAAATGGTCGTCTCGGCCGCGCCCTGGCCGAAAAGTCCCTCGCCCAGAACATCGGCCAGCCGAGCCTGATCGCGCTGGCCTACACGATCGAGCGGGAACGGAAGGCCTATTACGACCAGCTCGAGACCCACCAGAAAACGCTGGACGTGACAGCCTGGCTGATATGGTTTGCCGAGATCGTTCTGAACGCGCAGCAGGTGACACTTACACGGGTCGCCTTCTTCATCGCCAAGGCGAAGTTCTACGACCAGTTCCGTGACCGGCTGAACGACCGGCAGGCCAAGGTGATCGCACGCATGTTCCGCGAGGGGCCGGACGGGTTCAAAGGCGGCCTCAGCGCCGAGAACTATATCGCCATGACCGGCACGTCACGCGCCACTGCGACCCGAGATCTGCAGGACCTGGTGGAGATGGGCGCGCTTAGCCGTACCGGGGAGCGGCGCCATACGCGGTATTGGCTAGGAGTCGCGGAAACAACGATATCGCAGGGTTCGTCGTAACCCAAACGAGCGAAGGACCTGGGTCAAACGCCACCATGGGAAATCACATATCCGCCAGTGGATAAGGTCGAGGAACGCCCGCAGGAGCATCACATATTGATTTCTTTAATGGAAGAATGAAAGGTGACTCATTATCCGCGAGGAGATGCCCGATGGGTGAGGATGCCGCGAAGCTTTCGAACCTGAATCTGAAGATCACCGAGGACGAGCGGTGGGCCTTCAAAGAGCTCTGCGTCCGGCACCGGATGAGCCAAGTCGACGGTTTCCGGCTGGCGGCCCGGCTTCTGGAAGTCCACCTCGAGACGAACAAGAAGAAGAGTGAAGGCGAATAGATGAATACCCAGACGACGAACACCTCCCTCGCCGATTTCATCTGGAAGAACGCGGACGACCTCTGGGGGAACTTCAAGCACGTCGATTTCGGCAAGGTCATCCTGCCCTTCACCCTTCTGCGCCGCCTAGAATGCGTGCTGGAGCCGACCCGGGACCAGGTGCGCGAAACCGTCAAGACCATGAAGGACAGCGGGATCGACCTGAGCGTGATCCTGCGGACCCAGACCGGATACCCGTTCTACAACACCTCGAACTACGACCTCCGCAGCCTGGGCGCGACCCGGACCCGCCAGAACCTCGAGGATTACATCGCCTCCTTCTCCGACAACGCCCGGGTCATCTTCGAACAGTTCGACTTCGCGAACACGCTGGCCCGGATGGATAAGGCCGGGGTCCTCTACAAGATCTGTCAGAACTTCGCCGCAATCGACCTGCATCCGGACGCGGTTCCGGAACGGGTCATGTCCAACGTCTACGAACACCTGATCCGCCGCTTCGGGGCCGAGGTGAACGAGGCGGCGGAAGACTTCATGACCCCGCGCGACGTGGTCCATTTGGCGATCGAACTTCTGCTCGACCCGGATGACCAGATGTTCATCGACAACCCGGGGCTCATCCGGACGCTGTACGATCCGACCTGCGGCACCGGGGGTTTTCTGTCCGACGGCATGGAACATGTGAACGCCCTGCGTGATCGCTACTCCATCGCGCCGGTCATCGTGCCCTACGGGCAGGAACTTGAACCGGAGACCCATGCGGTCTGCCTGGCCTCGATGCTACTCAAGACCGTCGAGTCCGATCCGGGCCGAGACCTGTCGAAGAACATCAAACTGGGCAGCACCCTGTCCGACGACAAGCTGGCGAACGAGAAGTTCCACTACTGCGTCTCGAATCCCCCGTTTGGAAAAAAATGGGAGATGGATCAGGCCGCCGTGGTCCGGGAACATCAGGAGAAGGGGTTCGAGGGCCGGTTCGGGCCCAAGCTGCCCCGGGTCAGCGACGGCTCGATGCTGTTCCTCCTTCACCTTCTCAGCAAGCTGGAGGCGCCGGGGCGTGGCGGCGGGCGGGCGGCGATCGTCCTGTCCGGCTCGCCCCTGTTCAACGGGAACGCAGGTCAGGGAGAATCCGAAATCCGGCGCTACCTGCTGGAGGAGGACGTGGTCGAGGCGATCATCGCCCTTCCGACCGAGATCTTCTTCCGCACCGGGATCGGCACCTACATCTGGCTTCTGTCCAACAAGAAGCCGGCCCACCGGAAGGGTCGGGTCCAGCTGATCGACGCGACCGCGCTGTTCGAGCCCATGCGCAAGAGCGAGGGGAACAAGCGCCGCCGGGTCGGGGACGACCAGATCCGCCAGATCGTCCAGATGTACTCCGACTTTGCCGAGACGAAGGAGAGCCGGATCTTCGACGCCCGCGACTTCGGCTATCGCCGGGTCAAGGTCCTGCGCCCGCTGCGCAAGAAGGTCGTGATGTCGCCCGAGGGGTTGGCCGCGCTGGCGGATGAAACCGCCTGGGGCAAGCTGCCCCCCGCAGAACAGGCCGCCTGGACCGCGCTGTTTCAGGCGGACATGGGCGAGGCGCACGGCTGGCACCGGTTCGAGGCCTGGGTCAAGAACGCGGCCAAGCGCGACCCGGGGCTGGGTCGCGTGAACGCCGCCCTGATCAAGGCGTTCCAGAAGGCGTTCGGGGTGCGCGACCCGGACCTTGACCCGGTGCTGGACAAGTCCGGCACGGTGATCCCCGATGACGACCTGACGGATTTCGAGAACATCCCGCTCGGCACCGACATTCGGGATTACATGGCGCAGGAGGTGCTGCCCCATGCGCATGACGCCTATGTGGATGAGGATTTCCGCGATGAATACGACGGTCAGGTGGGCGTCGTGGGGTATGAGATCAACTTCAACCGCTACTTCTATGAATACCAGCCGCCCCGCGATCTGGAGGAGATCGATGCGGAGCTGAAGGCGGTCGAGGCGGAAATCGCGGCGGTGCTGGCGGAGGTGACGGAATGAGTTACCGGCGCCATGCCGAGGTGAAACCCGCAAACGCCCCGTGGATTGACAAGATCCCGGCGCACTGGGACGAGCGTCCCTTCTATGCGGTCGGCAAGGAGCGGCGAGCGAAGAATATCGGGATGAAAGAGGATAACCTCTTGTCCCTCAGCTATGGGAATATCGTCCGCAAGGACATCAACACCCCGAACGGCCTTCTGCCCGAGTCCTTCGAGACCTACCAGATTGTCGAGCCGGACGACGTCGTTTTCCGGCTTACCGACCTCCAGAACGACAAACGCAGCTTGCGGTCCGCGATCTGCCTAGAACGGGGAATCATCACGTCAGCCTATCTGGCGGTCCGGTCAGAGAGCGTGCTGCCGGGCTTTATGAATTACCTGATGCGGGCCTATGACGTTCAGAAGGTCTTTTACTCGATGGGTGGCGGCCTGCGTCAGTCACTCGGGTTCGAGGATCTGCGCCGGATGTCGATCGTTGCCCCCGACCCAGACGAGCAGGCCGCCATCGTCGCCTTCCTTGACCGCGAAACCGGCCTGATTGACGGCCTGATCGAGAAGAAGATTCGGTTTATCGCGCTGCTGAAGGAAAAGCGGGCGGCCGTGATCACCCATGCGGTGACCAATGGCATCGACCCGGACGCGCCGATGAAGCACTCGGGCGTGGACTGGCTGGGCCGCGTGCCCGCCCATTGGGAGGTGCTGCGCATCGCGGCACTGTTCCGCGAGGCCTCGCGCCCGGCGGACCCGGCTCTGCCGGTCCTTTCCGTCTCCATCCATGACGGCGTGACGGACGGGGAACTGGCGGACGAGGACCGGGACCGGAAGGTCGCCCTCAGCGAGGACCGGACCAAGTATCAGGGCGTCGCGCCCGGCGATCTGGTCTACAACATGATGCGCGCATGGCAGGGCGCGTTCGGGGCGGTCACGGTCAAGGGGTTGGTCAGCCCGGCCTATGTGGTCGCGGCCCCGGTCACCACGTTCCGGACCAAGTTCATCGAACACCTTCTTCATACAAAGAGCGCCGCCGAAGAAATCCGCCGGTTCTCGCGCGGCATCGCGGATTTCCGGATGCGGCTCTACTGGGATCATTTTCGGGCGCTGAAGGTGTGCCTGCCCCCGCTTGCGGAACAGGACCGCATCCTGTCGGAGATCGACACCGAAACCGCCCGCATCGACGGCCTGATCTCCCTGACCGAGCGCAGCATCGACCTCTTGCGCGAGAAGCGCGCGGCGCTGATCACCGCCGCCGTGACCGGGAAGATCGACGTGAGGGCGGCCGCATGACTTTTGGCGCGGACCGGTCGGTTTCTTGTTGCTTTGGTAGGACTCCTGTCCTATCTCTTGTTGCAACAAGACCCGCCACGCCTCAGACGGAACCTCGGTTTCGCACTGCGCACCCCGGCGGGTTACTTGTTTTCAGGGTATCGCTTTCGCGGCGCAGAGGTGCCGCATGAAGTTCGAAAAACCCGCCGTTTCCGTCCCGGATCAGGTCAAGCTCCTCAAACGTCGTGGCATGGCTGTTCGGGACGAAGCCCAGGCACAGCACTACCTGAACTTCATCTCCTACTACCGGCTGCGGGCCTACTGGCTGCCCTTCGAGGTGCCCGCCGCGAACAACGGCGATCACGCTTTCCGCGACGGGACAACCTTCGAGGATGTGCTGACGCTCTACATCTTCGACCGTGAACTTCGGCTCCTGGTTCTGGACGCCATCGAGCGGGTCGAGGTGGCCTTGCGCGCCCAATGGGCGCATCACATGGCGATGACCTATGGCCCCCATGGTTACCTCGAACAGGGCCACTATGCCCATATCGGGCGTCATGCAGATGCGGTTGCGGAGCTCAAGAAAGAATTTGCGCGCTCGCGCGACACGTTCGCCACCCATTATCGCGACAAATACACGTCGCCGACGCTGCCACCGGTCTGGATGGCGGCAGAGGTCATGTCCTTCGGCTTGCTGTCGAAATTCTACAGCGATCTGAAGCTGCGCAGCGATAGAAACGCCATCGCCGCCCCCTTCGCCCTGGATGAGAAGGTCGTCACATCTTTCGCCCACCATATCAGCCACGCGCGCAACATTTGCGCCCACCACGGCAGGCTATGGAACAAGCGCTTCACGGTGAAAATGACGGTTCCGAAATACCCCGCAAAACTGCCGGTCGCCATGCGGGATGCCGATCCGCGCTATCTGCACAACACCCTGGTGATGCTCGATTACCTGCTGGCCCTGATCGCGCCGAGCAATGAGTGGAAAAAACGTCTTGTCGCGCTGATCGACGGCTGCCCGTTGGCTGATCCTGCCAGCATGGGCTTTCCGGCAGATTGGCGCGCCAGAGCAGCATGGAGGGTATGAGAATGCCGATTGCTGTCCAAGCGACGCTGGCGAGGCTTCTGAACGAGGTGGCCGCATGACCACGGGTGAGACCTTCGGCAGGACCATCCAGCTTTTCCTGGTCGACGGGAAACCCACGGGCCTGCGCAAGGCCACGATCCACGGCTGGACCGGCCTGTTGTTCGTCAGCGGCGCCTCGGCCTTCGGCGATCTGACCGCCCGGACCGAGGTGGACCGGACCGGAGTCTATATCCTGTCCGGCCCGGACCCGGACAAGCCCGGCGTGACCCGGGTCTATATCGGGTCGGGGAACTCCGTCTCTGAGCGGATCGAACAGAGCGCGAAGAAGCGCGACTTCTGGGAAACCGCGATCACCGTCACCACCAGCGATGACGACCTGTCTAAGGGGCATGCCGAATACCTTGAGGCGCGGCTGATCCGCCTGACCGCGCAGGCGGGCCGGGTGACGCTGGATAACGGCACCCAACCCGATACCGACCGCCGCCGCCTGCCCGAGGCGGATGTCGCGAACATGGAACAGTTCCTGTCGAACCTGAAGATCATCCTGCCGGTGATCGGGCTGGATATGCTCAAGCCTCAGCCCCGGGCCGTGACGCAGGTCGCGAAACCTGCCGAGGAGCGGACGGTCGAAGAGGTTCACTTCGAGATCCGCCACAAGAGCGGCGTTCAGGCGACCGCCGTGGAAGAGGACGGGGAATTCGTAGTGCTGGAAGGATCCGAGGCCCTGATCGGGACCGGGTACGTCCAGCAGAGCTATGGCGGCCTGAAGGAGAAGATGATCGCGGATGGCGCGCTGGTTCCCCATGCCCCGGACCGGATGCGCTTCGCCAAGCCCTGGCCGTTCAGCAGCCCCTCGGCCGCGGCGGCGGTGGTACTGGACCGGAACAGTAACGGGCGGCTGGAATGGAAGGTCCGGGGATCGAAGCTGAATTATCACGAGTGGCAGCAGGCGCAGGCCGGCGGGTCGGAGGTGACGGAATGAGCGACCTGCATCACGAGAAGAACCTCGAAGGCTACATCGTCCGGAAGCTCACCGCCGCAGGCTGGCTGGTCGGCACGACCGACGCCTATGACGCGGACCGAGCCATGTACCCGGAGGATCTGGAGGCATGGCTACGCGCTACCCAACCCCAGAAATGGGACCGGCTTCACGCGATGAACGGGGACAAGACCCTTACAGTGGTCATGGACCGGCTGGAGGCGGCGCTGGAAAAACAGGGGATGGTGCAGACACTGCGCCGGGGGTTTTCCATCGCGGGCGCGGCGCATCTGGACCTGTCCGAGGCAGCCCCAGAGGACCGGCGGAACGACCAGGTCCTGCATCGTTACGCGTCGAACCGGCTGCGGGTCGTGCCCCAGCTGAAGTACCACCCCGAGCGCGAACTCGCCATCGACCTCGGCCTGTTCCTGAACGGCCTGCCGCTGGCCACGGTCGAGTTGAAGACGGACTTCACCCAGTCCGTCGAACACGCAAAGGCCCAGTACCGGCGCGACCGGCCCCCGGTCGACCCGGTCACCAAGCGCAAGCACCCGCTCCTGACCTTCAAGCGGGGCGCAATCGTCCATTTCGCGATGTCGGACAGCGAGATCTGGATGACCACGAAGCTTGCGGCCGACGATACCTTCTTCCTCCCCTTCAACAAGGGGGATAACGGCCGGGCCGGCAACGCGGCCCGGGCCGATGGAGAATACCCGGTCGCCTATTTCTGGGAGGAGATCTGCCAGCCGGACGCGTTCCTGCGGATCTTCCACAGCTTCGTCTATGTCGAGAAGAAGAACGTGGTGGACCTGAAAGGGAACTGGTCGGTCAAGGAGACGCTGATCTTCCCCCGGTTGCACCAGTTCGACGCGGTCAACAAGATGATCGCCGACGCGAAGGCGAAGGGGCCCGGGCACCCCTACCTGTGCGAGCACAGCGCCGGTTCCGGCAAGACCTCGACCATCGCCTGGACGGCGCATGACCTGGTGAAGCTGCGCCGGGATGACGGGACGCCGATCTTCGACACGGTGATCATCGTGACGGACCGGAACGTCCTAGACGGCCAGTTGCAGGACGCGGTCCAGCAGATCGACCATCAGAAGGGGCTGATCGCGGCCATCGACCGGGAAACCTCGTCGAAGTCGAAGAGCGACCAGTTGAGCGAGGCGATGCTGAAGGGCACTCCGATCATCGTGGTGACCATCCAGACCTTCCCCTTCGCGATGGAGGCGATCCTGACCGAGCGGTCGCTGCGGGACCGGAACTTCGCGGTGATCATCGACGAGGCGCACAATTCTCAGACCGGGAACACGGCGTCAAAACTTCAGGCGACGCTGGCCCTGTCCGCCCGGAAGGACGCGGCGGATATGACGGTCGAGGACATCCTCCTGGAGATCCAGCGGGCCCGGAAACGTCCGGCGAACGTGTCCCATTTCGCCTTCACGGCGACCCCGAAACATTCGACCATGATGCTCTTCGGGCGCCCGACCGACCCGTCCCGCCCGGCGGGGAACGACAACCTCCCGGTATCGTTCCACAAATACGAGATGCGGCAGGCGATCGAGGAGGGGTTCATCCTCGATGTCCTGCGGGGCTACGTCCCCTACAAGACCGCGTTCAACCTCGGCCAGGAGATCGTCGAGGAGAAGCGGGTCGACGGGAAGGCGGCGAAGCGGGCGCTGGCGAAATGGATGACGCTTCATCCGACGAACGTCACCCAGAAGGTCCGGTTCATCATCGAACATTTCTCGAAGAACGTGGCCCACCTCTTGGACGGGAAGGCGAAGGCTATGGTCGTCACCAGTTCTCGGGCCTCCGCGGTCCGGTACAAGCGCGCCTTCGACGCTTTCATCGCGGCCAACCCCGCTTATGGGAACATCCGGGCGCTGGTCGCCTTTTCAGGGAAACTGACCGGGCGCGAGGTGATGCACCCGAACGATGACCTTCTGAAGGGGGATGCGTTCATCGTCGAGGAGGACGCGGAGTTCACCGAGGCGAACATGAACCCGGACGCGGCTGGCAAAGACCTGCGCCACGTCTTCGACCGGCCAGAATACCGGGTCATGCTGGTGGCGAACAAGTTCCAGACCGGGTTCGACCAGCCGAAGTTGGTCGCGATGTATGTGGACAAGAAGATCGCGAACGCGGTCGAGATCGTTCAGACCTTTTCCCGCCTGAACCGAACCTTCCCCGGGAAGGATCAGACCTTCATCATCGACTTCATCAACGACCCCGACGTGGTTCGGGCCGCCTTCGCCCAGTATGATCGGGGCGCCCGGATCGAGGAGGTTCAGGACCTCAACGTCATCTATGACCTGAAGGGCTTCCTGGACGAGCAGGGGCTCTATGACGACACGCACGTGTTCGACTTCCAGCGAGCCCGATTCCGGACCGCTTCCGCCGCCGCAAGCGGCGCTGATGACGAGGCGGCGCACAAGGCGATGTTCGCGGCCACCCAGGAGCCGACCGACGCCTATAACCGGCGCCTCGCCGAGTTGCGGGACCGGGCCGGCGCGGCCGAGGACGCCTGGCAGCGCGCGAAGAGCGCCGGGAACGAGGACGGGATGAAGCGCGCGGATCACGAGCGCGAGCAGGTCGAGACGGCGATCATCTCTCTCACAGATTTCAAGGCGGGTCTGGCCCGGTTCGGTCGGCTCTACGCCTATATCGCACAGCTGGTCGATCTCGGGGACCCGGACCTCGAAACTTTCGCCGCCTTCGCCAAGCTGCTGGCCAACCGGCTCGACGGGATCCCGCCCAATCAGATCGACCTACACGGGATCGCGCTCACCGGATACCAGATCGCCGAACGCGAACCGGCCGGGGGTGAAACGGAACCCGAGGAGCAAATTCTCGAGCCCGACAAGGGGAGCGGAGGGGGCGGACGCCCCGGGGCGTTGCCGGTCTACATCCAGGAGCTGATCGAGAGGCTGAACAGCCTTTTCGGCCAGGCGACCCCGATCGAGGACCAGGTCGCCTTCGTGAATCAGGTGGCGGCGATCACCCGCGAAAACCGGGTGGTCATGGCGCAGATCGAGAAGAACACGAAGGATCAGGCGATGAAGGGGAACCTGCCCGGCGCGGTGCAGGCGGCGGTGGTCCGGGCCATGTCCTCGCACAGCGCGCTCGCCACGCTTCTGCTGAACAAGGACCGACAGGCCCTGCCGATCCTCGAAGGGGTCATCTACGAGATCTTGAAACGAGGTGCAGCTCTCGACCTAACTTCAAAGTGATCTCGTCAGATATGCCGCGCAGAGACAGACTGAAGTGAATGTCGATCCTTGAGATCATTCACGATACGTACCCGCGCCGCTTCTTCACCGCTGCGAGCTTCATCAACGCGGTGATGGCCTTGCCTTCATCGGGGTGGGTCTCGACCATCATCTGCCCCCGAAAGCCGATCCGGCCCCACTCGCGCACGAGGCTGGCGCGACCGAAGAGGTCGCGTTGCACACGCAGCCGATAGAAGCGACGCATGTTGCGCGTCGGATCGATCCGGCGCATCTGCACGTCGGTCGGGAAGACATCGAGCTGGATCGGGCTGTGGTACATGTAGTGGTCGGGTAAGGTTTTTGCCACAATATCAGGTGGAAGACGATGCTTCCACCTCGATTTCCCCGCGAGGGGAAAAGGGGGCTTACGCCCCCTTCTCGAACTTCATGACCGGGATGCCCAGCTTCTTGGCCTTGTCTGCGAGGTTCTCCTGGATGCCATTGCCCGGGAAGACGAGGACGCCCACAGGCAGCACGTCCAGCATGGCATCGTTGCGCTTGAAGGGCGCGGCCTTGGCGTGCTTGGTCCAGTCGGGCTTGAAGGCCACCTGCGTCACGCCCCTCGCCTCGGCCCATTTGGCGGCGATGAGTTCCGCACCCTTCGGGCTTCCGCCGTGCAGAAGGACCATGTCGGGATACTTGGTCCGGACCTGATCGAGCTTGCCCCAGATCAGGCGGTGATCGTTGAAGTCGGTCCCGCCGGTGAGGGCGACCTTGGGACCTGCGGGCAGCATCACTTCGGTCTCGGCGCGGCGCTTGGCGGCCAGGAAGTCGCGGCTGTCGATCAGCGCTGCGGTCATGTGCTGGCGGTTCACCATCGAGCCGGTCCGGGGGCGCCAGGTTGACCCGGTGTGATGGACAAACTCGGTGGCGGCGTGATCGCGCAACATGTCCATGCAGTTCCGACGTTCGATCAGGGTCAGGCCTTCGGCCGTCAGGCGCTCGAGTTCGGTGGATTTGACCTCGGAGCCGTCCTGCTCGCGCTGGAGGCGGCGCTGCGCCTGTTCGTTCTCATCCAACGACCGTTCGATCCGGGCCGTGGCGCGGTGGAAGAGGTTAACCTGGCCCCAGAGCACCTCGTCGAGGTCGGGTTCCATGCGGGTGTCTTCCAGGGTCGCGACGAGGGCGTCGAAGATGTCGGCGATGGCGACCGCGAGGCGCTGCCCATCGGGCATCGGGCGCGGATCGGGCTCGTCAAAGGGGCGGTAGCCATAGAGCTGCAGCTCGTCGAGCGCATGGGCGGTCTGGGATGCGGTGTGGGCGGGTTCATACGCGTCGTCGTGGGTGTGGATCGTCATTGGTTTCTTGCCTCCGGGCATCAACTCGTCCGCGCGTCATCCCGCGCGGCCTTCATGGGCTGCGAAAGCCGTCACGGGGGACGCCCCTTCACCCCCTTTCGGGGCCGGAACGCATGTGGAGGAGGACGGGGGGCGGCTGATTTGTCTTTCGCGATGCAAAGGCGGGGCTCGTCCCCGCCGGCGGAAATCAGTCGCCCCCCGTCCTTGAAGGGGCGGCCCCTTTGACGGCCGCCTGCCCATCTCTTGAAGGCCGCTCGGGGGACGGGTGGATGAGATTTACCCGGGAAGAGGCGAAGGCGACGGTCCAGAACCATGACAAGGATCCGTGACCCCTGCCCCGCACTCCCGGACTGCCCCTTGCGCAATTCAGTTCAGCCGAACAGGCGAGGCCGATCCTCAGGCCCGATCTGCCCTGCCAGATGCTGGCGCAGCGCCTCCTTGCCGTTCGCCCGAAGATCATCGTTGAAATCCCCGAGCCGCGGTTCCAGCACCCGAACGGCAATTCCGGCATCGAGTGCTCTGGCGCTCAACCTCTCTGCCGCGCGTTGGCCAGCGGGATCGCGGTCGATGGCGATGTAGAGGCGCTGCAGCCCCTCCGGCAGCAGGACGGCTCCCAGGTGACCCGATGAGAGCGCTGCCCAGGCGGGAAGGCCGGGCACCGCTTCGATCAGGGACAGCATGGTCTCGATGCCTTCGCCGACCACGAGGATGTCATCATGCGGGGTCAGCCTGACGGCATTGCCCAGGAGGTGACCCATCGCACGCCGCTGGGTCTCGACAGCCGCCTTCCCCTGTCCGTCAGGTGCCAGCCAGGTGCGATGCACGCCCTGCAAGGCCCCTGCCACATCGGTGACTGCAGCGATCAGCGCCGGTCTGGGGAGGCTCCGGGTCTGGCCCTCATCCCGATGCCAGCACTTCGGGTGGAAGCGCAGGGCGCTCATCGTACCGCCTTGGGTCAGGCCCCGAGAACGGAGGTAGGTGTCGGCAAGCGTGCCTGCGACCGGCACCGAGGCTGCAAACAATCCCGCCGCCGCCGCCGGAGTGCCACCGGGGGCTTTGGCCTTTTTCGGCATTGGCGCATCTGGGAGGATCGGCTGCGGACGGCCCAGATGCGCCCGGGCCTCGGCCAGAAGATCGGGAAAGCGCGAGATCCCAGTCCTCTCGCGGATGATATCGAGCAGATCACCATGCTCGCCGGTCGCGCCGTCGGTGAACTTGCCGGCCGCGCCCGGCCCGGATGCAGGCCCGGTCAGCCGCACGAAGAGCGACCGGCCAGGATTGTTCTGCATATCTCCCACGATCCAGTAGGATCCTTCCCGCCGTCCGGCGGGAAGGTAGGCGCGACACACGCCTTCGGCATTTTCCGCCAGAGCGCGGATCACATCTTCAGTCTCGGAATACATGGGTCAACACCCTCCGCGTGCATGTAGTCCTGTCACAGGACAACGTGCAAGCAGACGATCCAGCACAGCGATGCCGTTTGAGTCCGTCGGGCAAAAGAGGCGCAGCTTCCAGCTGATGATCTCCGAGAAGAAGCCATCGGCCTTTAGCCGGTCTTTGGCGGCACCCGAAAATCCCGACAGTTCTATCCGGTTCACACCCATGACGCGTGAGCGGTGCAACTCCATCCCTTCAGCCAACCGCACCACGGTCTTGCCCTCCAGAACGAGGGCATGAACCTGCGCGGCTGTCAGCTGCGGCGCATCGTCTGCCAGCGTGGTCGCGACCCAGGCGGGCGAGACGCGGCGGCCGATGATGCGTTGGCCGTCATCGGTCTGCAGCCGGTAGACCCGGGTTTCGTCCTGGGGGAGCTGCTTCCAGATCGGCAGCAGCAGGCCGGCCACGATGTGCAGCGTAGATTCCGAGAACTCGGGCACTTCAGCCAGTTCGGAGTTCCATCCGGCGGTGAAGGCCGCGCGGTCGGCCTCGAGCCAATGGGTATCGTCCATCATTCTGGCCGGAACCGTGCTCGCCTCCGTCGGGCGGATGAGCCTCAGCCGCGGCTCGATCGTGCCATCTTCCAGCATCAGGCTTGTGGCAGGCACCTGCACGGCTGCCCGGCCCGAGCGGCTGTTGACCAGAAGCCGCGCCTTCGGGTCATCGAGCCAGTCGAACGCATCTGCGAGGGAAGTCGGCGTGTTGCGCCGCTTTTCCGCGATGGCCAGCAGCTGGGTTTCCGCACCGGAGCCGGGATGGGTGTAGATGACGCGCGCATCCGTGACCCGGAAGCTCTCTGCGCGCAGCGTCTCGAGCCCGAGGTCGTAGACCCCGGCGGCGATGGCACCCTCAATGCGCTGGTCGAGCAATTCCTCGAAGGCCGCGAAGAGCACGGCCTGCATATCGATCGTAAGCGCGAGCAGACGATTGAGGAAGGTCGTGATCGGCGGCAGGTCGTCCTTCAGACCGTTGTCATCGGTCAGGCTGAGACCGGTAGCATCCTCGAAGGCTCCGAGCGAGCATCCCGCGACATTGCCGCGATAGATGCGCCGGTAGAGCTGGCGCAAGGCATCGCGGGCGTAAGGGCTCTCGAGGTTGTCCTCGGGCCGGAACAGCCCCTGCCCGCCGGTCTGGCGCTGGCCACGCGTGATGGCGCCGAGCGTGTCGAGGCGGCGCGCGATGGTCGAGAGGAACCGCTTCTCCGCCTTCACATCGGTAGCGACGGGCCGGAAGAGCGGCGGCTGCGCCTGATTGGTGCGGTTCGTGCGCCCGAGGCCCTGAATTGCGGCATCGGCCTTCCAGCCCGGCTCGAGAAGGTAGTGGACCCGCAGGCGCTGGTTCTTCGCGCCAAGGTCGGCGTGGTAGCTCCGCCCCGTGCCACCGGCGTCGGAGAAGATCAGGATGCGCTTCTGGTCATCCATGAAGGCGGCGGTTTCCGCAAGGTTGGCAGACCCGGCCCGGCTTTCGACGACGAGGCGGGCGGCAGGACCTTCGCCCTTGCGCACGATGCGGCGCGACCGGCCCGTAACTTCGGCCACGAGATCGGTGCCAAAGCGCTGCACGATTTGGTCAAGCGCCCCCGGCACCGGCGGCAGCGAAGCCAGCCTTTCGATCAGCGCGTCGCGCCTGCGGGCGGCCTCGCGGCATTCGACCGGCTGGCCATCACGCACGACGGGTCTGGACGACAGATTGCCCTCGCTGTCGGTGAAGGGCTCGTAGAGCTGCACCGGGAAAGAATGGGCGAGGTAGTCCAGGACGTAATATGCCGCGTCCGCGTTATGCAGAGCGCGGCGCTTCATGTCGTTGATATGATGTTTCATTTCGGGATCTCCACTTGGCATAATCATGATGCCTCTGCTCTCAACCGCAGAAGGACACCCCGACATGACCTCCCCCTCCAACTCTCACCCCGGCGGCGCGGCAGCCGCCGGGGCCGTCACCGACCAAGCACTTGTTTCCGGTTATCTTGCGGATAATCCCAACTTGTCTGCTGGCGCGCTGAGCGCCGCCCGGCATTTCCTGAAGTGGGTCGCCGACCGGCATATCGCGATCAGGGATCTTGATACTGCGGCGATCAGTCGTTTTGCGCGACACCGCTGCCGGTGCGGCCGCTATAGCGCCGCGCAGTTGCGGGACCCCGCTTACATCACCGAGGTCCGGAGGTTTCTTCGCTATCTGGAGGACACCGGCCATGTGGCCATTCCAGACGAGGTTGCCCGGCTTGGCCCGCATTTGGCCGGCTTTTCCGCGTGGCTTGCTGGCCAAGGCTACGGCAAGGTCACCTACAACTCTCGCATGAGTCAGGCGCGGCATTTTGCGGAATGGGCTCTGCAGCGACGTATTCCGACCAGCCAAATCGATGTCGACGTGATCGAGCAGTTTGCCCATCACGACTGGCCACTGCCAACATTCGCACGTGCGGAGTCAGGCGGCCTTCGGCATGGCGCTGATCGCTGTCGCCCAGATGAAGCCGACCAGTTCGCGGGCAACCGCAGCCGCGGCAACGGTGCTGCGCTTGCCTCTGCCCTCGAGGCGCCGAAAGCGCTGGTTCAGTCGCACCTGGGCTTTCCACCCGATGTCCTTCAGCGCCTGGCTGTAGTTTTCCCGTTTCAGCATGAGCAGCACGCCGACCTTGGGGGGCCATTTGTAGGACCACGCGGCCTCGACCAGCATCACCCTCGCGATCTTGTTGCCCGCTTTCGTGATGCCGCCGGGTCGCTGCTTGCCGCCGCTGGAGTATTCGCTGGGGACCAGGCCGAGATACGCCATCAGCTGGCGCGGACTGGCAAACCGGGAAAAGTCACCGATCTCCGCGGCGAGGGTTGCGGCGATGACCATCCCGATCCCCTTGAACACCTGCAATGCGTGCACCACCGGGGCGAGCGTCCAGCCCGGAATGAGATGGACCATCTGGCCTTCGATCTCGGCTTTTCGGGCCTCGGCATGATCCAGGCGATTGATATAGCTCTGCAGCGCGAATTTCTGGGCAGCATGCTCAAGCGGCAGGGATGTCAGCCACTTCCGATAACGCAGGCACCATGCCTTCGACTTGCACCGCAGTCCGTGCTTGAGCAGAAACATCTGGATCAGCGCACGAGCTGCCCGGACATCCTGCGAAGCAACCTGGCGCGCCCGAACCAGATCGCGCATCGCCTCATGGGTGGCGTCGGGCACCCACACAAAGGTAAGTTCGCCTGCACGAAGCAGCCGCGCCAGCATCAGCGCGTCCCGCGTGTCGTTCTTCACCCGTTCACCCGGCCGCTTTGGCGTATGGCTTGGCGCCACGATCCGGCAGACAATCCCCATCTCTGCAAGCTGCCGGTAAATCCCATAGCCGCAGGGACCTGCTTCGTAGGTCACCTCGATCTTGCCGTGGCGCTGAACCAGTTTGCGCATCAGGCGCGAAACAGCATCGGGCGTGTTGGGAATCGTCCCATACATCCGGATCTCGCCGTCCCGACCGGCATCCGCAATCGCGACCGATATGCTGTCCTTGTGCACGTCCAAACCGACAAAGGCGTTGTAGTCTTCCATGTCATCTCCTCGGGCTGCGGACCGAAGAAGAGTGCGGACCGCGATCACTCTACGGCGATCCTGTCCCACGTCGGCTGGAGCGCCAAGAATGGTCATGCCATCTGCTGGAAGCGCTCCATTTCCTCCGAGCGCCGGGTATGCGTCGGCAAGAGGCCCGCCACCTTGGCAAGGATCGGCAGCAGCGCGGCAGGCGAGCCCGCCCGGACCAGCAGCGCACGGCCGAACTTCCGCAGGAAGAGGATCAGCGCCACCTCACCCGCCTCATAGGCGAGCTTCCAATCCCAGGCGCCATCGGCATCGGAGCCGCCAAAGGCGCGCTCCATCTCAAGCCGCAGGCGCAGCGCGTCGATCTGGAAGCCTTGAGCGAGATCCGGCTGCAGCGCTTCGGCGACAGCAAGGATTGCAGGCGCGGGATCGCGCGAGGGAACAGGAACGGGAGGCGCAACAGGCGCGAGATAGGTCATCTGGAAACTCCGGAATGAGGGACAGGACCAGCCCCGGACACCCTCTCTCGGGCACCCTCAGGCCTGATCTTCCCACGCCCCTCTCTCCCTCTCGAACCGACGCGGCCCAGAGCTTCGGCTTGATTTTGTTCCTGTTATGTTCTATCTTGAAAGCCAAGCCAGCAAGGGAGTTTCCCGATGGACAGCACCACGCACGCCCTGCCCGCGACGGCCAAGCAAATCGCCTATGCGCGCTCCCTCGCCCTGCGCAACCAGACCCTCCTGCCATGGGAAGTTCAGCAGGACCGTAGGTCGCTTAGCGCCTGGATCGAGGCACAGGCCCAGCTGAAGCCGGTGTCGGACATGGACCGGCTGCCGACCTCGAAGCAGGTAGCCTTCGCGGAGAAACTCGCCCGCATCAAGCGCCGCGCCGTTCCGGACGAATGCTTCCGCGACAAGGGGCTCATGTCGAAATGGATCGACGGCAACAGGTGATGCAGCATCGCAGACTAGCCGGCAGCTATGCTCCTCTAGATGTACTCGATGTCTTGGCGCGCCAGAGCCGCAAGCTTGGAAAGGCCGTTCTTGGTGAGGTCGAGCAAGAACTCAGAGGCTGTCATTGGCGGATTATCGTAGCGTTGACGTACCTTTCGCAGCGCTCGCGCCCCTCCCTGTCGAAAAAGCGCATAGGTGTTGGCCAACATGTCGTCGGCGCTGAGCGTCTCAACATCATAGGGCGCAAGCTTTTCCGGCGGGAAGTCCCGATGGTTCTCGGTAACGATCACCTGAGCCGAGCTGCGGATTGCCGCAGCCAGAACATGGCGATCATCCGGATCCGGTAGATCAAGGCCATCGACCAAAGGTCGATAGCCGTCCACGAAGCATTCTTCGAAATGCTCTCGAATCGCCTGCTCCTGCTGACGAACGCTGGCCTCGAGATGAGGCTTCAATCGGATGAGGTTTCGAGTCCACTCGTCGAGGATTTCATCAGTGATGCGCGCCCGAAAGAGTCCCTCTTGGGCGAAGGTAAAGAGGACATCCCTGATCCGAAACGGGAAAAGCACATTGGCGTCGAGCACCACCACGAAAGGGTTGGCGACGAAGCTCATTCGTTGTCGAACTCTTGCCCAAGCCGGGCAAGGTCGGCCAGCGCACTTTCTTGCTTGCGGGCCTTGTCAGCACGGTAGCGCATCAACTCATCAATCCTTACGCGACGATGCGATCCCACCTGCTCGAACCTTATGTCGCCACGGAGCAGAAGCTTGGTCAGATAGGGGCGGGAAATATTGAGCATGTCCGCCGCTTCTTGTGTGGTCAGCATCGTACCGACGGGCACGAGCGTGACCATATTGCCGTTGCTGACATGGCCCAAGAGCTCGATAATGAGATTGCCAACGGCGGGGGCGATCTTGACCGCCTCGCCGTTCTCACCCGAGATCTTCAGGCCACCATCGAGCTCCATGGCGATCGCGATCGCCGTCGCGGCGTGCGCGGCGCTATCGATCTCCTCGCGCGTCGGAGGGCGCTCCATGAGCCCTTTGTCTTCCGTCTTCTTTGCCGCCGTTGCCATCGGTCTCTCCCGTTTTTCCCATCAGATATACGCCATGCGCGCTGTATCTCAAGTGAAATAACAGAAATATGTGTAACAACCGTAACTCTGAAACCTGGAGGCCTAGCATCAACCGAACCGCCGCCCGGCTTCAGTGAACGTGTACTCGTTGACGATCATCCCCTCCTCTATGGCCTCGTCCGAGGTCAGGTGGTCGTATTCAGCCTGAAGCTGGCGGTAGAGCCAGCGGGCGAGATCACGCAGCGCCTCGGTCACGATCTCTTCGGCGTCCTCGGTCGGCGGCTGCCAGGTCGGGCTGTCGCGGGTGACGTCCACTGACATGGTGTATTCGTGGTAGTAGCGGCCACGGTGGCTGACCTCGGCGGCAAGCTGGTAGAAGTTCCGGCGCTGGATGGCCTGCAGCCGGTCGGCGATACCGTGCAGCGTCGCGTCGCTCGGGGCGTAGTCCCGGATGCGCGCGGCCGCGCCCTTGGCGTGGGCCCAGTAGCCCTCGAAGCAGGCCCCATCGCCCTGGCTCCAGAATCCAGAGAACCAGATGCAGGGCTTGGCTCGCGTCCCGCCGCCCATCAGCCGGACCGTGGTGGTCTTCAGGCAGATGCCGAGGATGTCGCAGACCCGCTCGAAATCCTCGTAGACCGCGTCCCACCAGTCGTCGTGCGGCCCGAGTTCACGATACCAACTGCGGGCCTGCTCCTTGGCCACGTCCGAAAGTTCAGCGAACTTGTAGACCGTCGTGCAGATGACCTCAGATGCCGTAATGGGGCGGCCGCCCGACGCTGAAGCGGAACCCGAACTTTTCCCGCTGGGAAATTCGGGCGCTTCGTTGCCTGATTCAGGCTGCCTGTCATTGGGATCAAGAGGGGAATG
>Ga0209347_1001681_pt1 | contig 33888 bp, 27 predicted proteins | sample AutmiccommuBRH23_FD_187382 | JGI IMG/M metagenome (GOLD analysis project Ga0209347, IMG submission 187382) | Deep subsurface microbial communities from Mt. Terri, Switzerland - Autotrophic microbial communities BRH/23 (SPAdes) (version 2) | ecosystem: Environmental > Aquatic > Deep subsurface >...
CCTACATGACATTGCGGGATGAGTACATAGAAGCTGCATGGTGGACACTCAAACAAGCTCAGGAGAAGAACCTGCTCGAGCAGGGCAAGAGGGTTGTCAACTGGTGCCCCAGGTGTGAAACGGCCATAGCCGACTCGGAGGTCGAGTATAGCGACAGAGTGGACCCTTCCATATTTGTCAAGTTCAGGCTCAAGGGTGAGGAGAACACCTACATCGTCATATGGACGACCACCCCCTGGACCATCCCATCCAATATTGCTGTGGCAGTGCATCCCTCTTTTGAGTATTCGAGAGTTAAAGCAAAGACCTCAGAAGGCATGGAAGAGGTTCTGATAATCGCTTCGCAGCTTGTGGAGAGTGTTCTGAAGAAGGGACGCTATGCAAGTTATGAGATACTTGACAGCATGCTCGGTGAGGACCTTACCTCCCTTTCCTATGAGCACCCCCTGGCAGATAAGGTGCCAAGACAGGCAGCCATGGAGCATAGCATCTACCTTGCTGATTTCGTGACAGCCGAAAACACCGGATGTGTGCATATAGCTCCCGGGCACGGTATGGATGACTTTGAGGTCGGCCTGAAGAACAACCTGCCCATATTCTGTCCGGTAGGTTCAGACGGCAGGTACACGGAAGCAGCCGGCGGATACACAGGCATGCATATCAGGGATGCCAACACGCTTGTCATCGAGGACCTTAAACAGCGCGGCCTGCTCCTTGCGCAGGGCAGGATAACCCACAGGTACGGGCATTGCTGGCGCTGTAAGACGCCTATCATCTATCTCGCAACCGAACAATGGTTCATTAAGATATCAGAGCTGAAGGAACAGATGCTCTCTGAGATACAGCAGGTCAACTGGTATCCGTCCTGGGCCGGGTCTGCAAGGTTCAAGGACTGGATCGAGGGAGCCCGTGACTGGTGCGTTTCCAGACAGAGATACTGGGGAATTCCCATTCCTGTATGGAAATGCAGAACATGTGACAGCATGCATGTGGTCGGGACCAAGCAGGAGCTCCTGGAATTATCAGGGATCTCTGACGACATTGAGCTGCACAGGCCCTACGTTGATAAAGTCACCTTTGACTGCCAGTGTGGCGGGAAGATGACACGTGTGGAAGACGTGTTCGATGTCTGGTTCGACTCAGCCGTAGCTTCCTGGGCAACCCTGAGATTCCCGCAGAACACAGAGGATTTCGAGAAATGGTGGCCTGCGGACTTCATCACGGAAGGGCACGACCAGACACGGGGATGGTTCTATTCCCAGCTGGGTGCGAGCATGGTAGCATTCGGAAAAGCTCCCTACAAGAGCGTGCTCATGCACGGCTTTACCCTGGACGGCGAAGGAAAGAAGATGTCAAAGAGCCTTGGCAACGTAATAGAGCCAAAAGAGGTTATCGCAAAATACGGCGCCGACACCCTCAGATGCTTTGTGATGTCTGCCAGCGCTCCATGGGATGACCTGAAGTTCAATAGTGAGGAACTCGGGACAATTAACAGGACGCTTAACATCCTCTGGAATGTATATCGCTTCCCATTGCCTTATATGGTGCTGGACAGGTTCGACCCCTCAAAGGTATCCCTGGAATCCGTCATGGGGTATATGAGGAAGGAGGACAGGTGGATACTATCCAGGGCCCAGTCGCTGATCAATGATGTCAACAAGGCCATGGACCAGTATACTCTGCACAGGGCTCTGCGCTCCATTAACGAGTTCGTCCTTGAGGACCTTTCAAGATGGTATGTCCAGCTCATCCGGCCAAGGACCTGGGTCGAGGCTGATGACCCCGATAAGCTGGCTGTTTACAGGGTGCTGTACGAAGTATTTGTGATAACCGCCAAGATCATTGCCCCGTTCATGCCGCATCTTGCAGAGGAGATGTACCAGAACCTTGTCAGGAATGTTTATCCTGATGCACCCGAATCGGTCCACATGAACGACTGGCCGGTAGCTGACGAGTCCCTTGTGGATAAGGAACTTGAGACCCACATGGATATGATAAGGTCCATGGTGGAAGCCTCTTCCAATGCCCGTCAGAAGGCAGGCCGGAAGCTCAGATGGCCCGTATCCCGGATAGTAGTGGCTCCGGTCAATGAACAGGCTGCAGAAGCTGTAGCAAGCCTGAGGTCCGTGCTTATGGACCAGACCAATGCGAAGGACATCGTACTCACAGCTCCAGGACAGCCATGGGATGAACTCAGCTATGAGGCTATCCCAAACCCAAGCACTATCGGCCCTGTCTTCAAAGGAGATGCCGGCAAGGTCGTGGCCGCTATAAAGAAAGCTGATGTCATATCCCTCAGGAAGTCCCTTGCAGCAAACGGTCAGGCAGAAGTTGAGGTTCCAGGAGGTGTGGTGACCATCACACCGGAAATGCTCAAATTCGAGGAGAAGCTGCCAGAGATGGTTGCAAGCGCGGAGTTCAATGCAGGCAGCGTATATGTTGATGCAAACCTGACCAGGGAACTCGAGTCGGAAGGATTTGCGAGGGAAGTTATCCGCAGGGTGCAGGACATGCGTAAGGAGCTTGATCTTGCGGTTGACGAAAGTATCAGGGCACATATAAGGATCGAGGACGAGAGGGTCCTTGACCTTGTACTTGACCTTGAGCAGCATATCGCAAAGGAGATCCGTGCGGATGTGCAGGTAATTGGCCTGGATGTCGATGCAACCGGGACACTTTCCAAGGACTGGGATGTTGAAGGTGTGTCCATGAGCATCGGCATATCGCCGGCCTGAAAAACAGCCCCTGTAAACAGGAAAAGGAGAAGCATGGAATTCAAAGAATGGGAACCTGTGTACTCCAGGATACTTGAGGACATGGGTTTCAGCAGGGAGGAAGATGAGCGCGCTGCTCTCATTCTCTCCCGCATGCTTGATCCTTCAAGGACTGCACCTGTATCTCTCATTCATGAACTGATCTGTGGAAAGGATGTTCTTGTCTGCGGCAATGCCCCGGGTCTTAAAGATGATCTTGGATCTGTTGACGCAGGGAACTATGTGGTCATAGCTGCTGACGGAGCTGCAGCTATTGTACTTGGGTACGGTGTAGTGCCTGACATAATAGTGACAGATCTTGACGGAGATGTCGAAAAGGAAATAATAGCCAATAGCATGGGTTCACTTATGGTTGTGCATGCTCACGGGGATAATATTGACAAACTCGAAAGATTTGTACCTCTTCTTGATCATATCATTGGAACTACCCAGTCAGTTCCTCTTGATAACGTATATGATTTCGGGGGTTTTAGTGATGGTGACAGATGCGTTTTCCTTGCAAGGGAGTTCGGTGCGGCGAGCATTACCCTTATAGGTTTTGATCTTGAAGATAAGAATGTTACTCAAGTCAAGGAGAAAAAGTTACGCTGGGCAAAAAAGCTTATAAAAGAGTTACTTCCGTAGTTATGGGCAGAGAATGATCAGGACTTATGGATCCTTCATTGTAATGATTTTATGAGAATCTATTTATATTTCCGTATCACATAGCAAGTGGAGTTATATGCAAACATTGATCCTCTGTATAGACAGGGACGACGACCTTGGTGTGAAAGCTAATGTAAGAGGGCCTGTCATTGGGAGAGAGGCGAACATAGAGGCCGCTGTAAGACTTGCCACCGCGGATCCCGAGGACTCGGATGCTAACACCATATTCGGCGGTATCAAGGTACTTGATGATCTGAATGCGCGGGGTATTGATGCGGAACTTATCACTCTTGCGGGAGATAAGAACATCGGCATCATATCTGACCAGAAGATAGCAAACCAGCTCGATCTCCTTTTAAAGAAGTTCAATCCGGAATCTGCGATCTTCATCTCTGACGGGGCCGAGGATGAAACATTGCTTCCCATCGTGCAGTCCCGGATAAAGATCGACTCCGTCAAGCGCATTGTCGTTATGCAGAGTGCGAATCTGGAGAGCACTTATTACATTATAAAGCATGCTTTCAACGATCCGAAAATATCCCAGACTTTCTTCGTGCCTCTTGGATTAGCCTCACTTATCTATGCATTTTTCCTTATGATCGATTATCCCCAGGGCGCTATAATAGGGATACTTGCTGCAGTGGGTCTCTATATGCTCTACAGAGGCTTCGGCGATCCGATATCTGTATATGGGGAACGTATCAAAGACTCATTCCACTCGGGGCGCATGACATTCCTTACGTATCTGACCGCGTTTGTGATATTGGTGATCGCAAGTGTGCTGGGGCTTAACAGTGTATGGCAGCTTTACACGCGCGAAGGTATATGGTACTATGGGTTAGTGCCGCTGGTGACCGTTTTCATAAACGCTACCGTATGGTTGTATGTGAGTGCTATCCTGCTTGCAGATCTCGGAAAGATAATTGATTGCTATAAGAACAGGACGTCCACTTTCAGGTATATCATACCTGCATTCTTTGTGATATCCATGGGCATGCTCTTCTGGGGGGCAAGCACATACCTGATATCCATAAGCCCGGTCATAGGCGGCAGTGATCTTGATCCTGCAACAGGGGTGCAGTACTTCGTTTATTCGATTGTCATAGCTATAATCATTGCTCTGGTGGGAATAAAGATCTCGGCCAATATAAGGATGGAAGAGAAGCAAACTTTAAAGGGTAGTAATAATGCCGATACGTAATTTAGGGCATAGAGAAGGTAAGGGCTTTGATGTTGCAGTGATAGGCGGTGTCAATTTCTCAATTGCGGAAGTTGCTGAGAGCATAACTGTAGAAACACCTTTTGGCGTGGTCCGGGCCTACCCTTTCAACGCCAGGGGCAAAAATGCTGTTTTGATCCCCCGGCATGCTGACGGGCAAAAGCATCTTCCTCCGCATATGATCAACTACCGTGCCATTGTGCGGGCTGTCGCGGAGCTTGGAATTGAAAGGGCAATATCTGTGAATTCCGTGGGCACAATGCACGGTCATCCTATAGGCAGTTTTGTCCTGCCTGATGATCTTGTAGATCTGACCCGCAGCAGGATATCTACTTTTCATGACGAGAGGACCGTACATGTTGATATGACGGAGCCCTACTGTCAGCAGATAAGGCAAAGTCTTAAAAAGGCCCTCATAAAAGGGAACATAGGTTTTGCAGATGGCGTATATGTCTGCACTGAAGGTCCAAGATTTGAGACGCGTGCAGAGATCAGGATGATGAGCAGATTCGGGGACATTGTGGGCATGACCGGTATGCCTGAGGTCGCCCTCGCGAAAGAGCTGAACCTGTGCTATGCTTCCATCTGTACCGTTACTAACAATGCCTGTGGAATGGGCACAGAGAAGGTAACTGCTTCGGAAGTTGTCAGAACCCTTCGGGAAAGGCAGGAGATACTCTCTGAGATCCTTATCAGTGCCATAAGCAATATTCCCGCGCAGCGTAGCTGCAACTGCATGCATGCGACGGATACGGATGCATGTCTTTGAACGTAACCTTTGATCTCGATTAATAGATCCTGCTCTATCCCGGCAATCTGTTCAGGCAATATCCCTTGAAGTATCTATCTGCACTCCTTCGCCGATCTTGAACTTTATGAGCTCCGGGCTTGGCACCATTCCGCGTATCTTGGGTATGGCAAGCTTACTGACCAGTTTATCAGAGTTGGTCTCAAGGGAGGATTCGAATACCACATCAACCGTAGCAAATATCTCATTGCATGTTCTTTCCGGGGTGCTGCCCTTGTGACCGTAAAGGTATGTCAGGCATTGTATCTCTTTTGTGACCTCATAGATAATGTTGGTCAGCTGGCGAATGAGTCCCGGATTAACGCGGAGGTTCATGTAGAAAGAGAACGAATCTATGATGATATTTATTTCTTCACCGTTTGAATCGTTGGCAATGTTGCGCAGGTTATATTCGGTGAATTCTATTATCTTGGAATCTATATATTCGTTGCCTACATTCTCTGATGCTTCGCCACATGAGTTAAAATAATATTCACTGTACACGTCTACAAAAATGATGTTAGAAGGGTCAAATCCAAGGTTAATGATATCGGTGAGGACGAATTTAGGCCTGCGTGCCGTGGTGAAGTAGAAGGTCCTGCGGGACTGGGTGAACTGATAGAGGAAAACCTCTGACATTGAGCGGGGGTCGGCTGAGAAATAAGATACAGAACCTGCAGGTAAACCTCCGCCAAGGGTCCTGTCAAGGACAAGTATGCCTGTCGAGAGCAGCATCAGCTCTTCCTGGTATTTCACATTCGAAGCCGTCTTTTTGAGGCTGTCGTACAATGATGCCTCTTCCTCATCCGGCTGCAGATCTTTCTGCATTAAAGGATTTGATGCAAAAGCTTTGGTTGTTAGCATTGACCTGCTCCTGTAAGCAAGAGGTAATATATTCTTTTTTATATTTTTAGGTTATGGTTTTTATAAATCCAATAGTATTTATACTCACTGCACTATCTGAGTGCACCGATGACTCTCTGGGTACTACTAATCGCTGAAAAGGCAAAAATAACTGTTCTGCCGATACAGGATAAAAAGAGAAGGCCTCTTTTTGTAGGGGAACTTGTCATGCAGACCACTGCTACAGGGCCAAGGCCCCATAAGTTCAAGGTAGCCTTGAATAACAAAGAGGAATTCCATCCTCCCTCTGAGCTGACAGACCTTTTGAGGACTGCTGACCGCATTATGATCGCAAAGGACGGGGACGCTCAGCAGATGTCCTCTGTCGCCGATATGTTACAGGGATTCCAGCTCAGTGCCGACATTGTCAATGTATGCAGATTCTGCCTTATGAAGAACATGTTCAATTTCCTCAACCGCAAGTCTGTGAGATATCATCGGGAGAAGATATGCACTGACTGCGCGAGGGACGAACTTTCAAGAGTGCTCTCAAGTTCGCAGGTGACGTATGGTGAGGAAGTATGTGACAGGCTTGAGGAGGTCCTGCTCAGTACAAAGGACCTTGACCGGACCCTGTCCATGCTGAATCCCGAAGAGCTTGACCACGAACTTACAAGATTCGACTCTATAGCAGCTAGCATGGAAATATCTACTTCCAGGATAAAGGATCTCCCGATACACCGGAAATTCAAGGAGCTTCTGCTCTTAAAGTCGGACATGCTGCTGCCGGTGCAGTCCATTTCGGTTGAGAGCGGCCTGCTCAAGGGCCAGGATCAGCTTGTTACCTCAGTGACGGCCACAGGTAAGACACTGATCGGCGAGCTTGCAGGTATCGAGAACATCCTTCGCAAAAAAGGAAAAATGCTGTACCTTGTGCCGCTCGTCGCGCTTGCTAACCAGAAGTATGACCAGTTCACGGAGCGGTATTCGGGTCTGGGGATACAGACATCCATCAGGGTCGGAAGCGCCCGTATAAAGATATCTAAAACGGATTCCATGCGCAGATCGCTTGATTCGGATATAATTATAGGCACGTATGAGGGAATTGATTACATTCTCAGGACCGGTGCTGCTGACATGCTGGGTCATGTCGGCACGGTTGTTGTGGATGAAGTGCACACTATAGAGGATTCCGAGCGCGGCCACAGGCTTGACGGGGTAATAGCAAGGCTCAAGTACAGCGCACCTGATGCGCAGTTCATCTACCTGTCCGCAACCGTTGCAAAGCCGGAAATAATGGCAAAAAAACTGGATGCAAAACTTATCGAATATGAGTATAGGCCGGTCCCTCTTGAAAGGCATCTGGTGCTCTGCCCCGAGCATTCAAAGATAAAGATAATGGGTAAACTTGCCAGAGATGAGTTCAGCATGGTCTCTTCTAAGGGACACAGGGGGCAGACAATTATATTCACGAACTCCAGGCGCAATTGCCATCGTATCTCTGAGGCTCTTCCTATCCCTTCTGCTCCGTACCATGCAGGACTGACAAGTCTGGAGCGCAAAAAGGTGGAAGTGAGCTTTGCAAAGGGGAGGCTCCCTGTTGTTGTGACCACAGCGGCTCTTGCGGCAGGCGTTGACTTCCCCGCATCCCAGGTAATATTCGAGTCTCTGGCTATGGGCATCGAGTGGTTGAACATGCAGGAGTTCCTCCAGATGCTGGGACGTGCCGGCAGGCCGGATTACCATGACAGGGGGGAAGTGGTGCTGCTTGCAGCGCCCGGCAAGAGGTATACGGGCGACCAGGGGGATACGGAGGATGCTGTGGCCCTTAAGCTTCTAAAGGGAGAAATGCTGCATACCAGGGTGGATTACGGAGAGGAGGAGAAACTGGAGGAGATACTTGCAACTGCGGCAATAACGTCTTCTGAGAAAGACCTGATCAAGATACACGGGAATATGCTTGCTGATTATAGCGTGGATGCGCTGTTGCGCAGGCTTGAGAAGCAAAAGTTCCTGCAAAGAAGAAAAGGCGTAATCGAGCTGACAAGATTCGGAAAGATCGCTGCAGGCCACTTTCTTTCTGTTTCCAGGGCGTTTCTTATAAGGGACGCGGTGCTGATGGATCAGGATCCGTCCGTTATAATCACGAACCTGGAGTTCTTCGATGGGGTATATTTCAAGTACGCATCCAGGATCGCCGCTGCCCTGGATGTTCACCTTCCCTCGAGAGTGTTCCAGGGTGCCTCGCTGGATATTCTCTTTGAGGGAGAGAATATGGGAAAACTTGATATTGACCTGAGGGAGCAGATATTTGCTTTTGCATCCGATTTCCTTACGTGCAGCTGCAGGGATTCGCCATATTGCGGCTGTCCTGAGCGCAAGTTCTCGGAAAAGATCCTCCGGATAAGGGCTGAAGGATATGATCCGGTAGGTATTGTCAGGAAAATAGAGAATCTCTACGGGATAACTGCCTATCCGGGTGATGTGCTCGGATATCTGGATAATGCCGTGCGCAATCTTGATGCAGTTGAGATGATAGCAAAGGCTTACTCTAAAAAAGAGATCGCAACCTCTGCCCGCAGGCTAAAAGAACAGCTGGAAGGGTAACAGCTGCGTTATGTTATCATACCATTACAGCATATTATCATAATGTTCTAGAGTAATATCAACATATCAGACATATCTTATAAGGTATGAGCCGGTTTGAAAGGAAACATTAATATGAGTGAAAAGTCAGAAGATATAAAGCCAAAAAGAAAAGTAAGGATCGAACTGTTCAAGCCTGATGATTTCAAACAGGTCTACTCTATCGGAGCTGTGGGTGGGCACAGTCCATATGATTTCAGGATAGGCTTCTATAATGACACTCCTCTGCCGGCTGATAAGGCATCTGAGGAGCAGGTGATCCAGAGAAGGCTTGAAACGGAAGTAATCCTTTCCCCTCTGGCTGCCATGGAACTTGCAAGGTGGCTTAATCAGCATATCCACGACTATGAGGCTACGTTTGGCCCCATAAGGAGACCGCAGGAAAGTGTTAAGAAAAAAGGCGATGTTGAGACGCAGGCCACTACTGAGATACAGGGTTACATGTAAAGCCTTTAAAGCAGGAGAAATTCCCTTGTAAGAAGGATTAAATCGCCAGTAATAAATATTAGATTGTATTATTGTATTAGCCTATAATTAGAATGGCTTTAATTAGCTATGACCGTTTTAAAACTGTTGTGAGGATTTATTTTGTTCCCTAATAAGAAAGTCCAGAAATTGATTGGATCTAAAGTCCAGGTAGAGATGAAAGGTGACCTTCACCTGCTTGAAGGAACCCTAAGCAGTGCAGATGATTACATGAACCTCCATCTTGTCGATACAGTTGAGATAGCAAATGGTGAACGTTTGAGGTCCCTTGGCTCCGTTGTCCTTCGTGGGAACAATATCATTCTTGTTATCCCTATGGAAGAATAATTACTAAAATAGTGGAAAATTGATATGAGTATTGAAGAAACTGCTCTTAATGCCATTCGTACCCAGCCGGAAGGCGTATTCCAGAACCAGTTATGGAAGATGCTGGATATTGACAGCCGTAAATGCTCCAGGGTCATCTCCAAACTTCTGGAGGACGGGCTCATTATCCGTGAGCAGGCCGTATCCAATGGTGCAAGGACCTATCTTCTCAAAGTGAGCGAAGAGAAGAAGCCCGTTTTTGAGTTACTTATGGCAGGGGAGGTATTCTCCCCATGTGCAGGCTGCAGGGATGCATGCCAGCCGGAAAGCTGTGAAAAGCTCACATTCTGGGTAATGAATCTCGAAAAAGAAGAAAAATCGGATGAAATATACTGATCTGGGCGAAAGCTTTAATACTGATATGTACTATGTTGGAGTCGCTCATTTAGAGCGAAATCGATGTGCTCCGATAGTGTAGTCCGGCCAATCATTCCGGCCTTTCGAGCCGAAGACTCGGGTTCGAATCCCGATCGGAGCATTATAAATATTTTTATACTCCTAATAAATAGCTTTGACATATTTTGTTTAATATAGAAAAACTAAATTTTGTTCTGCTTAAACGGGCATATACAGCACAAATTTGGGTCATGCTTTATTTCTGATTGCTTTTTCATTATACATTTGGTTTTCGTGTTAGATATCAAATATTTGTTTTATCCTTGTATTATTGCGCTTGATTTCTTGATTAATTACTAGCGAGGAATCAAGCGCACGTAAATGAAGAAAAGTATGCCTCAGCAGCAAGGATTATCAATTTGGTTTTATTTGTTTTGCTTTCCAGCATACATCGATAAGTATATTTAAAGTCCGGTTAGGCCCACTTAAAAACTTTAGATAGTCCTCTTATGAAGGCGTTTTCTGAGCTTTACATTCTTAAAAATATAGTATATGTCTCGACCATTTAGCGGGCAACTTAAGATTATGAAAATAATAATTATCTCCAATAATTTAAGAGAATATTGTAAATTTCTGTTTCTCTTCTATCTTCATAGTCTTTAAAGCTCCTTGTTATATGCCCGGGAAAATCACTTATGTAGAAACCTTTAGTTGCCATAGACATTAGACCTTCACTCAAACCTCTTTTTGCTTATGACGCATAAATCACTGCATGTCTCAGCTACTCGTCTGTAATTCAGGATAAGGACTGTTCTGAAAGTACAGACATATCCGAAATTCTATAATTTCGAACTTTGCGATGTTACTGCAGCATCAAGACATTAACTAGTTTTGGCACGTCACTGACAAATGAAAGATGTGAAAGGAGCTCAGTAAATGGTACTACCATATGGCAATTTAAGATCAGTGAGACATACTGGATTTTCATAGAGCTTATTTTTAAAGGTCATGCCGTATTTACATTTTTAATTTATAGGTTGAAACAATATATATTACATCGCATCTTGCGCGCGCACATTATCCAAAAATTGGGAAAGCAATTAACGGTATTTGGTCAGTGCACAGTGGCAAATACGAATTCGTTATAAATACTTGTATGGTTAGAAACTCATAAACCTATAGCTTTCTAGAGAGTTTAACCCTTAAACCCATATGGAACTATAAATTTATCGTATCAGAGTTTTTAGGATGTAGGTCGTGCCGCATACTCATTAGGAGCATAGCTGAGCATATAAAAAACTGTACGGTTACATATACCCGCTTGAGAGAAGACGTTTCCTAGAGAGCCAAAATTATTCCTTGTCAAGGTCCTCCAAGCTTGAACTAATCATGTAGCTTTTGGTCATGTAGCTTTATATCATTATGGAGCTGATAATTAAGCATAGATCATTTTTAAGAGATAGAGATATGCCCCGAGGGACTGTAATAGGTAATGGCAGGCTGGCTATCGCCCTTGATAGGGAATCGAGGATCAGGGATCTATATTATCCCCAGATCGGCCTGGAGAATCATGTAGGAAGCCATATTTTTAGGAATGGCGTTTGGTTAGATGGAAAATTCAGATGGGTCGATGGCAGCTGGGATATTAAGATGGAATACATGCCCGAAACCCTAGTCAGTAGGACCAGAGCCAGCCACCCGGAATTGGGCATCACTATAGAGACAAATGAAGGGGTTCATAACTATTTGGATGTATACCTTAAGAAACTTATCATCCACAACAACGAGGATTCTGAAAGGAAGGCTAGGCTCTTTTTCAGTCATGACTTCCACATCTACGGCGACGCATTCGGCGATACCGCGATGTATGACTTTGCCCTAAACTCTATAATCCATTATAAACGTAAGCGCTACTTCCTTATTGATGGCGTCACTAGCCAAGGTAAGGGAATCTACCAATTTGCTACTGGAACCAAGGAGATACCCGGCATGGGAGGCACCTGGGTAGATGCAGAGGATGGACTACTAGGCGGATTCCCCATTTCCCAAGGATCGGTAGATTCGACGGTTTCCTTTGAGCTTGATCTCGCACCTAAGTCATATGGATTGCTCTATTACTGGATAGCCTGTGGCCAAGATATGAATGATGTCCAGGATCTGGATTCCAGAGTTAAAAGGACTGGCGTAGAACAACTACTCCTAGAGACTGAAAACTATTTTGCTGCTTGGGTGGACAAGAAGGGATTGAATCTTAGCATTTTACCTAACGAGATAACAAAAATGTTCAAGGGATCACTGCTGATAATGAGAGCAGGCATGGATAACGGCGGTGGCATAATTGCTTCATGTGATTCAGATAATCTTCAGTTCAACAGAGATACTTATGCATACATCTGGATGAGGGATGGGGCCCTTATAGCCAACGCTTGGGACCTGGCAGGCTTTCAGGATGTCTCCAGGTTATTCTTCCAGTTCTGCAATAAGACGATAACTGCTAAGGGGTATTTCCATCACAAGTATGCCCCAGATGGCTCTGTAGGCAGCAGCTGGCTCGCATCCATCGGCCAGAATGGCAGAACTCAGCTTCCAATTCAGGAAGATGAGACTGCTATAGTTCTCTATGCCCTTTGGAAGCACTTTGAGAGCCACAATGATATCGAATTCATAGCGAAAGTCTACGATAATCTGGTGGTAAAGGCCTCAGATTTTCTTCTGGACTATATTGATCAAAAGACAGGGCTTCCCAGGCCATCCTTCGATCTGTGGGAGGAAAAAGTAGGGACATTTACCTGGACCGTCTCTGCAGTCTATGCTGCCTTAATAGCTGCTGCTAATTTTGCAAATGTCTTCTTTGACAGAAAACGTCATGAGGTCTTGAGCAGTGCTGCAGAAAATATCAGAAAAGCAATGATTACCCATTTATATAATAGCAGTATGCACAGGTTTGCTAAAGCGGTCTATGAGGGCGGGTTTCAGGATATGACCATAGACAGCAGCCTGTCAGGAGTTTTCTTATTCGAGGTTTTCGATGCATCTGACGAAGTAGTCGAGGGCACAATGAGGGCGGTTGCGGACAAGCTCTGGGTAAAGACGGATATCGGTGGTGTTGCACGTTATGAGAATGATGGATATTTCCGTGTCTCCAGAAATGTTGCAGGAAACCCATGGTTCATATGCACCCTCTGGCTAGCCAGATGGCACATTGCCAAGGCCTCTAGGCTAGATCAGCTCAAAGAAGGCTTAGATCTGATCTTATGGGCTGCAAGACACGCTCAATCCTCGGGGATAATGGGAGAGCAGATAGACCCCAATACTGGAGCACCTTTGAGTGTTTCTCCATTGTTCTGGAGCCATGCGGAATTTGTAACCGCTGTATGCGAATATTTGAACAGATATAACGAGATATCATTATTTGTCGCAAGCCAAGGAAAGAATGCAAATGTATCTGAAACTATGTAATACGAATGATGTTCCTGCGGGATGTATGAAGAAATTCCCTCTGAGGGAGAAAGAGTTCCTAGTTATCAATTTAAAAGGCCAGTTCCACTGCCTTGATAGTAGGTGTACCCATGCAGGGGCACCCCTAGCAGAAGGAACTTTGGAAGGGGAAGTCCTTACCTGTCCTTGGCATTATTCACGGTTCAAAATTACAGATGGCTCAGTGATCAATGGACCTGCAGAAAAGCCCCTGAGTGTTTACATATCTGATATAAAGGATGGTCAGTTGCTGTTGGAGCTTAAGACAAAGACAAGGTTTAGTACTTTATGATATACTTCCAGAGATAACTTTAGACCAATATACGTAGTTCTCAGGTCTTTTCAATATCTACTCCGGCTTTGAGCTTGAAAATGAAAAAAAGTTAGTGGTCTTCAGATAGCAGGATTGTGTACTTTTTTTATCTCGTTAAGCTGAATAAATATCTGCTGCTTCATACCACTGGGCAATTCAATGTCACCCGAATAAAACGAATCAGGTCTATCCTGAAACCCATTTGAAGCGTTCCATACAATATTCAATTATTGGTAGAGCAAGTCCAGAAGGTTAGGGATATTGACCTTATAATTTTGGAGGTAGCCATGTCCCATCAGTCTTGTTAACGAATGCATAGCTTCTGAATCATATGCTTCGTCCATTACATAGTAGTTTGATCTGCGAGTTTTACGGCATTGCTTCAGCAATGTCAATGCATGTTTTGCATCATTGACAGGTTTACCTGATACCTTAAAACCAGTTACAATGAACTTAGCAGTATCAACAGATATACTTGTTTTCAGGAAGGATCTACGTTCTTTCTTTGTTCTTAGTGAATAATAGTAGCTACAATGACCACTGGTAAATCCACTTGAATCAATAGCATTAACTTCAATTCTTTCTCCATGTGAGTAGAACAGGTCAATTGTTTGCTTTAATAATCAATTGAAGTAAACAGACTTAATTCTTCTACTGAACTTATGAAGTGAAGTATAATGTGGAACTTGTTTTAATCCTATTCTTGACTTTATCTTATCCATCAATTCAACAAGTTCAATAATACTTCTGTAATCTGTATTCAGATACTCTTTCAGCAAAACCAAGCTCATGAGCTGATGTTGCGTATAAGTCCTCTTGGAATACTTACAACTGTATATCTGCAAATGTGAGTTTCCTGATACAGCTAGCGCTGTATCAACAAACTTTAAGTACGTATTAATCAAAACACTAATCATCCCCTTGTGTTTTGGTGCCAACTAACACTGTGGGGTTTTATCCTTTTTAAAACGCTATATCGTTTTTAGTGGAAAATAGTTTTTCTACGAGCCGAAATCGATTATTTGTTTTGTGACTCCATAGTCCGGCGATCTTCGATAGTCTTCTAGAAAATAATTACAGTTCAATACTTCATGAATACTTTTATCAACTAAATCCCCAATTATAATTATTAAACCTATGGGGGTTAATAATGAAAAGAGAAGCAATTGTTATCACACTTCTTGCCATTGCATTCCTGGCTTTAGGGTGCGCAGGACAACTGCCTACAGCTCCGGTTAACGAGACAAATACAACTCCATCTAATGTAACACCTGCTACAACAAATGAAGGTAAGATCATTGAAGTATCCATTCAGAATCTTGCTTTTGAACCCAAGTCAGTTAAAATCTCTCCCGGGGATACTGTCAAGTGGACAAACCTTGATTCAGTATCTCATACAATAAAAAGTACAGATTTTGCATCAGAAGTGCTAAAAAATGGTGATTCGTTTAGTCACACCTTTACACAGGTTGGAACTTATGACTACCACTGCTCAATTCATCCATCAATGACAGGAGTCGTTATCGTAGAATAATTCGATCTAAGAAGGGATTAGTGCGATATACTCTTAACCCTTCGCACTGACCCTTCCAAGTTTTATTTCCTGCCCTTTAGTCCATTCTTCAAGTTTGGTTGGAAGGTAAAATGTTTTCAGGCTCAAGACCCTTTATGCTATCTGACATCTCACTGCTAATTCAGATCTTAGCCTTTTCTATTCTTGTGTACGCGGTTTACAGGAGAAGAGAAAGCATAGCCAGCCATGGGAAAATAGCATCAATTGCCTTTTATCTGGCATTGCCTGCAATATTTTATATGCTGTACAGTAGAGCAAGAGGTCTTACAAGCCCTATTATAATTCGCTTCTGAATCTGCACATGCTTTTTAGCATTATGACAATTATCACTGGAATTCTATTCGTTACCAATCAGTGGAAGTGGAAAGTAAAAAAATAGGGACCTTGAAATTCTCCTGTAGACAGGGACTTTTCTTCTAGGCATCACAATTTATATGTTACTTTTCGGTTCATTTTTAATCCTGAACCTATTCTATTACTGCAATATATCGAAAATTTCCCGACTGTTTATGTGTGTAGCTTTAATAAATTCACCATCTCAAATTAAGATACTTGCCAGTGTGGAACTTGTTGCATTAAATATATAAAAGTAAGAAAAGAGCAATAACAACCGGACACGTTTTTGAATATACTCTTGCCTTATCACAAATATTCGATTAAGAAGGGATCTTAAATTGTTCTATTATTCAATCGTTTCTCTTAAATCCATGATTGCAGGGTTATATGCAGGTCATATATTTGTATAGCAGTTAATTGAAAAGATTTATTTTTTGAAATCATAAAAGACTGAAAAAAGAAAAGGAAATTATTTTCCGTTCTTTGCTCCACAAGACGGTGAACGGCATTTAACTTCCTGGTTGCTACTGGTCTTGTCTGCACTTGGTTTCATCTTTGATGCTGCTTTTGGTGTCATATTCTTTGCTGCCATTTTTATTCTCCTTTATCCCTGGTTTCTCATCTCATTCAAGACCCGACCAGTTTGACTTTAAGGCAATGTGCTCTTGAAAAATAGTACAAATTATAATATATTTATAAAAAATATAAATCCGCTGGAGGGTTTTTAGAGTCCAATTATAGCCATGATACAGAATTTTAACAGGGTTTCAAGGATTGATATGTATTACATATTGATGCTGCACCGGAAGGTATACGGGCAGTTTTGAAACGGACTCGATGGGAAGATATGCCAGAATGTTATGGTTCCGATCTAAAATTATTATGGATGTATAGGCTTCATTTTCGGATATATTCTCTCTTCAGATACACGACTGCTAATAGTCCGACAACCGCAAGAATAGCTTCGAATCCCGGAGATTGTTGTCCATCGTTTTTATTGGTTGCATTGCTAACTTTCTCGGTTGCATTACTAATCTTATCAGTTGCATTACTAATTCTCTCAGTAGTATTATTAACTTTCTCAGTTGCATTACTAACTGAACCAGCTACCGTGCCGGTTGTTCCAGGCTGAATTGCTGATGTGTTTCCGGGATAATCTCCTGGATTTCCCGGAAAAGTCAGAGCATTGATCTCTTCCAGGTTAGAGAATCCATCTCCATCTGAGTCTTGAGTTTCTATAGATGCAAAATCGTCATTACTATTCCTATATGCTGCACCATAGGGATTCAAATATCCTGCATTTGAACCATGACAAACGACACACGAATCAACCCTTGTATCAGTTGTATTATAATGCTCGTTGAAAGAGACCAGAAAGTTGGATGTAGCTGACACCAGAGTCAATCCTGCCAGAGCAACAATAGAGAACAACAGTAATGAAAATATTCGATTATAAGTCATATTGACCCCCCTATTCACCTAAATAGTTATTGTTGCCATCAAGTATTTATGTGTTTCAGACTGAGTTTATTCCAAAACCCCATTTACAGTTACTTAGTGCATTTTTTGTTGAACAAAAGCAGCACAAGTAGAGATGTCATTAGTTTTGTCGAATATGGGCATAAAAGGAAATGGGAGTTTTGAAATAGGTTCAAGGATAAAACTCCAAAGTGTTAGTTGCGACCAAAACACAAGGGATGATGAATGCTTTGTTCTAGATTGATACCTTGAAACTCCCATTAAATATTCTATTTGAGCGGGTTTTTGAAATGGGCTCGGTTATATTCGTTATTTAAATAAATAGTTCTCAGAGTCAACCACTAACCATTTATAGATGGATATGCATCAGAAATATGAGAATTTATGAGAACTTGTAAACTCAAATGATTATGTTGAGGAAATGCAATATGGGAAACCTGCTAAAAACAACTTTGTTATTGGCATCTTTGACCGGTTTGCTGGTCATAGTGGGAAGGCTCGTAGGAGGTCCTTCTGGAATAATTATAGCATTTATATTTGCTATTATCCTGAACTTTGGTACCTACTGGTACAGTGATAAAATAGTACTTCGCATGTACAAGGCAGAAGAAGTTACTGCTTCTGAAAATCCACAATTGTATGGTATAGTGAAGAAACTTTCAACTCTTGCAGATATGCCTATGCCCAAGGTATATATCGTTCACACAGCTATGCCAAATGCCTTTGCAACTGGAAGAGACCCAAAACACGCTGCTGTAGCTGCTACCACAGGCATATTGGATCTTTTGACCAATGAAGAGCTGGAGGGTGTGCTTGCACACGAACTTGCACACGTCAGGAACCGTGACACGCTGATCAGTGCAATTGCAGCAACTATTGCAGGTGTCATATCTATGATAGCCACATGGACACAGTGGGCAGCCATTTTCGGCGGTCTTGGTGGAAGGGATAATGAAGGAAGCAACAATATAATAGGGTTTATCGCGCTCGCAATAGTAGCACCCATTGCAGCAACGATAATCCAGCTAGCCATCTCAAGGTCCAGAGAATTTGCTGCCGATGCCGAAGGTGCGCGTATCTCACAGCAGCCGTGGGCTCTTGCAAACGCGCTGGAGAAACTTGAATACGGGTCTGCCCACTACATGGAAAGAAGAGGGGACGTACATGCATCCCAAAGCACGGCACACATGTTCATAGTCAATCCATTGAAGGGAGGCTCGATCACGAATCTGTTCAGGACCCATCCTGTAACGGAGGAACGTGTAGGGCGTCTGCGGTCTATGTGATGATCAGGCTAAAGAAGCTAAATCTATCTGGCCATGAACCACATGATGGTCATGACAGAGAAATTCATGCAAAGTTAGAGAATAAAAGTGTTTTGGAAGCAGGAGAATGTTAATGAGGACTGAAGAAGCCCTTTTAGTTTTGGAAAGCTCCCCTGAGGGATTATTGAATGAAGAGGTTCTTAAAAGGCTTGACAAATATGGGCCTAACATACTTGAAGAAAAGAACAGAGTCACCCCTTTTAAGGTGCTGGTAAGACAGTTTGCCAACGTGATCGTGTGGGTGCTGGCTGCAGCAGCTATTATAGCATTGCTGGCTGGTGAGGTGATCAATTTCTGGGCCATAATCGGTATAATACTTTTTGTTATAATAATGGGGTTCTTGCAGGAGTACAGGGCAGAGAAGTCCATGGAAGCCCTCAAGAAATTCGTACAACCCCTTACAAGAGTGCGCAGAGGAGGGGCGTTGAAAGAAATACCCTCACAGGATGTTGTTCCAGGGGACATTCTTGTGCTGGAGAGTGGAGACGTTGTACCAGCCGATGCTCTCGTCTTTGAGATGATAGGTTTACAGGTAGAAGAGGCAACACTGACCGGTGAGAGTGTGCCCGTAAGCAAGGAAAAAGATGACACAATCTTTGCGGGCACCCAAATAGTACACGGTAAATGCAGTGCACTTGTGAGTGCCACCGGCATGAATACAGAACTTGGAAAGATCGCCGGATTGGTCCAGCAGAAGGAAGAAGCCACTCCTCTGCAGAAAAAGATCACAAAGCTTACCCGGACGCTGGCCATCATAGCTTTGATCGCCTCTCTGGTAACTTTAATTACGGGAATATACAAAGGTGCACCAGTGCCAGAGATGCTCTTGATTGCAATAGCTTTGGCTGTGGCCGCAGTGCCTGAAGGACTGCCTCTTACCATGACCATTACTCTTGCAAACGGGATGCGTCATATGGCACAACATAATGCTATCATACGCAGGATGCTGGGTGTAGAGACGCTGGGGTCTACCACTATTATCTGTACTGACAAGACAGGCACCCTTACCCGCAATGAAATGACGGTAAGGAAGATAATACTGCCCGGCAGGGAAATCAATGTAACCGGAAAAGGGTATGAGCCAATCGGAGAACTGTTAGAAAACAATTCTTCTATTGGTATTGAAGACAATAAGGGGCTTGAGCTGCTGCTCAGAGCAGCTGCCTTATGCAACAATGCTGCACTTGAAGAAGTAGACAATGAATGGAAGGGCATCGGAGATCCTACTGAAATAGCTTTGCTGGTAGCTGCAGCTAAAGCCGGTATATGGAAAAGTAAACTGGATGGCGAACTTCCCCGGATGCAGGAGATAATCTTCACATCTGAAAGGAAGATGATGAGCACAGTGCACAATATGCAAGAAAAGGAGATGGCCTTTACAAAAGGTGCTCCTGAAATGGTACTTGACAGGTGTACATTCATATATGCTCCTTCAGGTGTGCGAGAGTTCACAGAGCAAGATCGCATAGAAATACTTGAGAATAACCGTGCACTTGCACAGGAGACCTACCGTGTGCTCGCGCTGGCATACAGGCCAATCGGCAGTAGTGACGAAGAGCTGGAAGACAGGATGATCTTCCTGGGACTTGTGGCTCTTATAGACCCGCCAAGAGAGGAAGCAAAAAAAGCTATTGAAACCTGCCATAAAGCAGGCATTAAAGTCATCATGATCACGGGAGATAACCAGGAGACGGCAAAAGCTATCGCCAGGGAGATCGGCCTTTCTGATGGTACCGTATCCCTGGAGGGCATCACTGATGAAAAGGTAAGGCACATTTTGGCCGATGGTGCTATCACGGGCACTGAGCTGGACGAACTGAACGATGAGGAGTTCAGTAGCGTAGTGGAAAAAGTAAGTATATATGCAAGAACAAGGCCTGAGCAGAAACTAAGGATAATCAAAGCCCTGCAGGAAAGAGGGCATATTGTGGCGATGACGGGAGATGGCGTCAATGACGCACCTGCATTGCGGAAAGCTGATATAGGCATCGCTATGGGCATTAAAGGCACCGATGTGGCGAGGGAGGCCAGCGTGATGGTACTTCAGGATGATAATTTCTCCACCATCGTAGAAGCTGTGAAGATGGGCAGGGGTATTTACTCTAACATCGAAAAGTTCACTACATACCTGGTGTCCCGCAACTTTACAGAGGTTATGCTGATCCTGATCACAGTAGCACTTTTGGGATTTGAGTACATACCTCTGCTGGCACTGCAGATCCTCTTTATTAACATGTTCAATGAGGTAGTGCCAGCTATCTCTCTGGGTATGGAACCTGTGAAAGACAGTATAATGTCCAGGAAACCTCGTGACCCGAAAGAAGGAATTCTCGGACGGAAGAATCTTACATTGGTGATCAGCACAGCACTCACTATGAGCATTGTTTCCTTCCTGGTGTTCCTGATGGCTGACCCCTTCGCAGATGTCCAGAAGGCAAGAACCCTTACTTTCGTCACCATAGTCAGCATGGCGCTATTCGTGCCCACCGCCTTCAGATCTCTTGAGGGGTCTGCCATCAATAGAGGACTGTTCTCCAACCGGTCGATGCTTATAGGAATGCTTATAACATTGCTGCTGATGGGATGTGTGGTATATATTCCCATATTGCAGGTGGCGTTTGAACTGACGCCTCTGAGTCTAATGGATTGGGTGTTGCCCATAGGAGCTGCCCTTCTTACCTTGATTATAATAGAGGGAATAAAATTTGTAATTAGAATCGCACAAAGGAAGTAGACATGAAAGCAGTGCATTAAAAAGTGACGGATGTGATGTGAAAATGATATGGATGTAATGTAAACTGTTTGTGAAAAGCCGCTGTTTAAAAAGAGTGGCTTTTTATCTTATATTTAAATCGACACTGTAGATACACTGGCCACCATAGTCTTGATGACCTCTGTGGTAACTCTAGCTAAGAAAATATTTAAAGGAGTAGAGAGATGTTCTTAAGTGCAATTGATCTGGCCATGGCCGCGTACCTGAAGAAGTGCTATTGAATTGATAGAATTATGTGTACCTCCAAAAGAATAATGGTCCTGGGCGGATCTAATTTTCAATTACCTATAATAATGCGTGCTAAAGAGATGGGGTTATACGTTATTAGTTGTGACTATTTACCGGACAATCCCGGACACCAAGTATCAGATGAATACCATAATGTCAGCACCACTGATAAAGAAGGGGTGCTTGAGTTGGCAAGGGCACTGGATATTGATGCAATAGTAACGCTTTCATCAGATCCTGCCATACCTACGGTTGCTTATGTTGCCAATGCATTAGGCCTGAGCGGTCCTTCCCTGGACGCAGTAACCACCCTGTCTGAAAAAGATAAGTTCCGGGCTTTGATTTCAAAGCTCGGCTTTAATGTGCCAAAAAGCTACGTAGTCAGTTCTACGGTTGTTCCTCAGGAACTAATGGACAGCAATTCAAAGTTTGTAGTCAAACCCGTGGATTCCAGTGGCAGTAAAGGAATCACATATTCCTCTACAAGCACAGCTGAACTGAGTCATGCTATAAGATATGCTTTGCATGCTTCCAGGGCAAAGAGATGTATCATCGAAGAGTACATTGAAGGGGATCAGATCCATGGCGATGGATACCTGGAAAACGGGATACTCATATATCAGTATTTAGGGGACCACTTCTTTTATACAAAAACAAGGAATTTCATTCCAATTTCAACAAGATGGCCCTGTAAATACTATGGTACTGAAATATTAGATGTGGTCATAAAACAAGTTGAAGGCATCTGTAACGCTAGCGGATATATGGATGGGCCTGTAAATATTGAAGCGAGGGTGACTCCTGCAGGAGAGGTGTATATAATAGAAGTCAGCCCCAGGAACGGAGGTAACTATGTTCCCATTATTCAGGAACATCTTACTGGATTTGATTTTGTGAGCAAGATCATATACAACTCACTTGGTATAAACGCTGAAGTTACTGATGAGCCTTTTGTCAAGAAGGTCGGTGCCCATTATATATTGCACTCTGAAACAAAAGGCATTTTCCAGGGCCTTAAGATAAGCAATAGAATAAAGTCACATATCTTTTTCCATAAGGTATTTATGTCATCGGGAGACGTTGTGAGTCAATATGTAGGGTCGGATACCTCCATCGGAGTTATGTTACTGGAGTTTGACAGTATAAGTGAGCGCGATACTTTGATGTCTGATGTAAGTGAGCTTATTCAAGTGATGATTGTATAATACAATTTTTTGGCATCTGAAGGATAGAACTCCACAAAAGCATTTAGTAAAGGAGCTTTAAAAATCGTGGGGAGAATGTAGTTTTGCATTTGGAGTTGGGCCAATAACACACAACCAAAAATAACTCCGGAAAAAAGGTAAATATCCTTGATATGCCTATTAAGGCTATCTATAACGAGGTTTTCTACAAAGCCGGCACTATTACTATTTATTAGGAAATGGCCAATAACGAGTACTATTCTGCCTGTGAATGCAGTCGGGCCCGAACAATGGTGCCTGCAGCACAAGTTCAGGTCCTACAGGTTCAAGCCCGTACCTTCTGGAAAGACTGCCGGTAACTATCAGTCGAATGGAAGGTGCATTCTATGCCTTTATAAGTGGCTCACAGGAGAGCGGTATTAACAACCTCCAGGATACCGAACGTGGATATTCTTCGGAAGATACAGTAAAATGCAACGATCTCCTCCTTATTTTTTCCCATTCACTTTTAAGAGCCGTAAGCTGTTAAGCGTTACAATAATAGTGGCACCCATATCAGCAAGAATAGCCATCCACAATGTCAGCCAGCCGGGGAATATTACCAGAATTGCGACAGCCTTAATTATCAGTGAGAAGCCGATATTCTGGCGAATGACAGCAAGTGCTTTACGACTTAAACGGATGGTAAATGGCAGCTTGCTTAAATCATCTGCCATAAGGACAATGTCTGCCGTTTCAAGGGCTGTATCAGTCCCTCTTCTTCCCATGGCGATGCCAACTGTAGATAGAGCCAACGCCGGAGCGTCATTGATACCATCACCAATCATACCTACCTTGCCGTATTTGTCTAGGAGCTCTTGCACTGCTGTAACTTTGTTCTGAGGTAATAACTCAGCCCGATATTCATCAACACCTACCTTTGTCGATATGGCCTTGGCAGTGGCTGCATTATCACCAGTTAACATAATGGTATGTTGCATACCCGCATTTTTAAGAGCAGCAACCGCATCAGCGCTGTTTTCCCGCACTTCGTCTGCTACAGCAATAATACCTAAGAAAATATGTAGAGTTCCAATAATCATAACCGTCTTACCTTGCCCTTGCAGTCGTTCTACCTCCTTGGCCACCGGTTCTAAGGATATACCCTTCTCGGTGAACATTTGTGGATTACCAATATAGACCCTCTGTGTGCCAATTGTACCTTGCGCACCTCTGCCAGGGATGGCTGTAAAATCTTCTGTTGGAGCCACATGATAACCTCGTTCCTGGGCTGCCTTAACGATAGCTAGTGCTAGAGGGTGTTCGGAACGGGCTTCTAAATTAGCTGCCATTTCTAAAAGCTTGTTTTCCTCAGTAGAACCAACGGGCACTATATCGGTAACTATTGGCTCACCTTTTGTCAGTGTTCCAGTCTTGTCAAAGGCAATGGCATTTAAGGAACCGGCTTCTTCTAAGTGTATACCACCTTTAATTAATACGCCATTTTTTGCAGCGTTACTGATCGCGCTGACAATCGCTACCGGTGTAGATACCACCAAAGCACAAGGACAGGCAACTACAAGAAGAGTTAGTCCACGATAAATCCACGGTGTCCACTCATAACCTAATAATAAAGGTGGAAGAAACATAGTACTAACGGCTAATGCCATTACGATAGGGGTGTATACAGTTGCAAATTTCTCAACAAACGCTTGAGATGGAGCGCGTTTGCTTTGAGCTTCTTCTACCATATGGATGATTTTGGCGATAGTTGTATCCTGTACCAGTTTTGTTACCTTAACTTCCAAAGAACCGTGAGTATTGAGCGTGCCGGCAAATACTTCATCACCAGGACCTTTCTCCGCTGGAATGGACTCACCGGTGATGGCTGCCTCATTAATAGCACTTTCACCCTTGAGAATTTCGCCGTCCATAGCAATTTTTTCACTAGGATAGACGATCATAATATCATCAATATTAATTTGTTCTACAGATACTTCCACTTCGCTACCAGAGCGGCGCACAAGTGCTTTTTTTGGAGCAATATCCATGAGTTGCCGAATGGAACGACGGGCCTTTTCCATAGTCCATGCTTCCAGCATTTCAGATATTGCGTAAAGGAAAGCAACAGTAGCGCCTTCTTCATATTGACCGATGGCAAAAGCTCCAATCACTGCCACGCTCATGAGTACACTCATGTTAAAATTTAGACGTGGCAGAGCGTGGGATGCCTTCTTAAAATTGCCCCACCCACCTAGTACCATAGCTATAGTATAGATCGGCAGAAAAGCTATGGCAGGGCTACCAAATCTCTCCAGCCCAAAAGCAACCACCAGACTTACACCAGATAAAACCGCACGAAGCAGTTCCCAGTTCACTTTTTTTACCGGTTGGGTTTTAACGGAAGGCTGCTGTACTACCGGGTTAATCTTATAATTCTCTTCCTTTCCCAGTCGCCTGATGGCTGCTAGGTCGACAGTACCTTCAACCGTAAGTTTGCCAGTCATGGTATTCAAAGACGCGCTTAGAACTCCAGGCAATTCATTGACTGCTTTTTCAAACTTCTGGGCGCAGTCCATACAGGTAATTCCATCTACTTGAAAAACAGCTCTTTGTTTATCAATTACCTTTAAGCTTGATAGGCTCATGTTCTTTTTTCCTTATATATTTCGATTGTGCCTATCTGTGTTGCATATGCTCGATACCTTGGTATAACAAAGTAGCAACATGATTATCACTGAGTGAATACCAGGCATTTTGGCCTTCCTTCCGATATTTGACTAATCGAGCGTTCCGTAGAACTCGGAGTTGGTGAGAAACAGCCGATTGCCCCATCTCAATAACTGCCGCAATGCCACATACGCACATTTCTCTCCTTGACAGTACCTGTAATATCTTTACGCGTGTTGTATCTCCGAAAATTTTAAACAAGTCCGCCACTTGCTGGGCCTGTCCATCAGGAATTAACTCAGCCTTAGCTAAACAAATCGCCTGAGGATGTTCACACAATTCTTCGCATGTATCGCAGTCCGTTTGTTTCATGATTATACCTCTTGTATGAACAGATACTCACATATCATATAATTCTTTCTCCAGCAATCTTAAATTTATATTGATCTGTGATGGTGAGTTATTGATAGTCAAGCCAGTACGACTCTTTGTTGTTTTGAATCAATACCACTTTTTTTGATTATCTTATAACCTTGCTATCGCCACTTTCAGTAGGACCATAAATCTTAGACTCTATCCGATCTATCCGGCAGCGTCAGGGAAGCTCAAAGTGAAGATATCAGACGACCGGGTGGTAAGAGAATAACCTAGAATCAACCATGAGGCTTATACATGAAAGGAGATGGCCGGAAAGTTTGTACCTCTTGACCAATAGAGAGCACACGGGATGATAATACCTACAAAGATAATAGAATAAGCTATTCCCACAACGGTTTCCAACTATAAATGGTTTAAATCAGATTCGATCATGTGTACAATTTTCAATCCGCTAGAATATTGCGATGTGATAATATGCTCAGTATTAAAAAAGCGAGAGATGCTTCTGAATTTTTTAAATACAATAAGATAATATTATATTGATTTGAATAGGGATCTCAAATATTAGAATATAGAAGAGTAATCTTTAGTATGAGCTACTTTTATATGACAAAGATCATCTAAGCCTTAAGTCGCATTAAGATAAGATGAGGCACCTGGAAACCACCACGCTTTAAGGTACCTCTCTCCTGATGAATCCGAGATATTCCCCCAATATCTCTTCAATTCCACTCCCGATATGCGGCTCATTCCTCCACGACCCGCAATATATAATAAGTCACTTTTTTATTTAACCTAAACTGCTTTTAAAATGGAGGAGCAGTTTTTATTTTTGGTTTTCGGTATTCATACCAACGATTATAAAGAGTTTGTCTTAAAATATGATTAACTGATTTTGAGTTTTACTTAAATTATTTGCATAATCATCTTTCCTTCGTTATGGGACCTCGGATTCTCTTTGAATAGATTCACACCTTCTTACTCTTATTGTCCACCCACACCGACATTTCTGAACTATTGACTTCGCCCTTTATATGGGGTTCGAAGTCCGTTATTCCTCAAACATGAAAATGCATTTCTCTGCAAGTTGATTAACAATATTTATTAAAACATCACTATCAATTGCATGAGTAGAATTTTCACCATATATTTGGCAGGCATATAGAAAATAAAAACTAAAAATAGAAAAACAGAACTAAAAAAGAATGAAGCAATTTGAAAACCGCCTTTACTTCATTTTTATTTCAGTTCTCTGGGCTGTTTGTTTTCAGGTAGTGCCGGTAGAGGCATGGTATTTATCAGTAGAGGGGTTTCAATCTGTTTTGCCCTTTCGATTACAAGTTCTTTTCCTTTCGGGGTAAGGGCGAAAAGTGGCACTGCAGTTCCTACCTGGGCAAGAGGCTTTACAACATCTCTTATATGCTTTGAAGCGCAGCTGGTTGTGATGTCTGTATTTTCGACAAGCGTCTGGACATCTTTCTTGCTTAGACCTGTAACGTGCACACCAATTATTATTAAATCAAGCCCGAGTTCTGTTTCAAGCTTCCGTAAATCTTTTGCGGTTTCAGCGGAAGCTACAGTTACTGCAATCTTTATGTAGCCGAGTTCAGCTGCTTTTTTCACGCCTGCAACAGAATCCATTTTTGCAGTTAAGGGGTTAAGTACAATTCCGCCACGTTTGGTAATCCCTTCTATAATACCTTCAATAGGTTCGGTTTCGACAAGGCCTGACATCCTTCCGCCCATACCCTGGACAAGAGTAGGATTACTGGAAATTACTGTTCCTGCACCCTCACAGGCTGTTACTGTTGTGTCAAGTAAACCTCTGCTCAAGCCTGTCATCATAACTTCAGTAGCTCCAAACCCTACAAAGTCCTCGAGTTCCAGACGGCGTTTGTCAGTGAACATCCCGAAATCGCTTATTCTGAACTCCATGTTCTTCCGGACTTCTTCCGGGGTTATCTTCTGGATTCCGCGTACTTTGGCAAAGATAGGACACCACTGGATTTCAGGTTCTCCTACCTCAATAACTTTCCCATCCATTACAACTACTCTTGTTTTTCCCATTAATTCCATTATGTGAGACATATTATACCTTCTTAAATATAAAAAGATGAAACAAAAATTTTAACTTTCCTTTGTAGATTATTAACTAATTACTATCAGGTCAAATGTTCCATCAAGGCATGAAACCGCAAAATCATGAAAGTATTGTACATTTTCTGACATTTCATCACTTATAGAACGAGAGATATAAATACTGATATGTGGTTTTCTACTGGAATCTTTCTTTAATTCAAGATAAAGATCCTGAAAGACTTCTATCAAAGTTTTCAAATTTATGCGCCTGATTATCCTTATATGGCCGATTCCTTCAGAATCAATCATAGTTCGATAGTTTTTGTTATTTTTGATGATTCTGTCGACTTGTTTCACTATATCACCAGGAGTGTTCTTTTCAAAGCAAAATCGTAAAATTATGACATCACAATTGTGAACACAGTTGTTATTCAAATATAATATACTTGACGATAGCATATCTGAGATTCTTACATTCGTGCAAAAATTAAAGTTGCTGCTGCAAGGATTGACCTTACAGCAATATATTGAAACGCAAACTTTCAAAATGACATCTGCTTCAGATATAGAAGATGCCATTGCGTAAATGTCGCTCTTGATTTTACTCTCGTTCTAAGGCCTTTAAGGATTCAAGTCGGATAGACAGCAATATGATTTTCTACCATTTTTATCCTTTCATCATTCTCACGGTTCTTAAGGAGTACGTCTGACCAGCTTTCAGCCCACACTTTAAGATCATCAGACTCAAGAGGTGCAGGAACATACTTCAGGTCATTGTTCAGAATGCTCCTTGCCAGTTCTCTGTATAGCTCTGCCTGTTCTGATTCCGGAGCGTGCTCTATCACAGTCTGACCCCTTAGTTCACTTCTTGTAACATCAAGGGAACGTGGCACATATCCTGCAACAGTTGTCTTCGTATGTTTCGCAAAATCATTTATTATGTCTTTCTGGATGGGATGATTCATTGAATTTGCAATTATTCCGCTGAAAAGTGCGCCATCGTTATTTGCATATTTCCTTATACCTTTGAAAAGGTTGTTCGCAGCATAAATTGCCATGAAATCCGATGATGCAACAGTGTAGACCTGCTCGGCAACACCTTCACGGATAGGGATTGAAAAGCCTCCACATACGACATCTCCCAGTACGTCATATATTACAACGTCAGGGTTGAACTCTGCAAACACATTTTTCTGTTTGAGAAGTTCAATCGCAGTAATGATTCCTCTGCCAGCGCATCCTACTCCTGGTTCCGGCCCTCCGGCTTCTACACATTGAATCCCGTTAAAACCCTCATGCACGATATCATTGATTTCAATCTTCTTTCCACTTCTTAAAGCATCAAGGACCGAAGGGATAGATCTTCCACCTCTCAGGTTGTTTGTAGAATCACTCTTAGGATCACACCCAATCTGCATTACTTTAAGACCTAGATCTGAAAAGGCTGCGGAAAGATTTGATGAAGTAGTGGATTTACCTATACCTCCCTTTCCGTAAATTGCAATATTTCTTATCTTTGGCATTAAATCACCAGGTCATAATTATGTTAAGTGCATTTATAAACTTATAATTCAGCAATAATTAACATCTAAATTCTATTTTTCTCGTTTTTGCGGCAAAAGTAATATCTTAAGATATAACATCTCTTCAGGATGCATTTCTGATTTTTAGATAACATCTTTGTTTTTAGAATTTACTGATTTTTCAGAAAAGTTTAAATGCACAGACATGTTATAATATTATGAGGATTTAGATGACTAAAAAGAAGGCTATTAATGAAGTGTGCAATTCTGATGGTTCAGTATGTGAATGTAGCTCGGGTTCTGCATGCAAGGTAGAGGCAATCCTTAGTGTGGATGAAAGGGGACAGATGGTACTCCCAAAAGACGTGCGGGAAAAGGCGGGCATCAATAGCGGGAGTAAACTAGCTTTAATCAGCTGGGAAAAGGACGGTAATATCTGCTGCCTTGCTCTTATCAAGGCCGAGAACCTTAGTGGAATGGTAAAAGAAGTACTTGACCCGCTGATGCGCATGCAGGATTAAAAAAGGTGAAATCACATGGATAATGACAAGACTACCGGTTCACCGTGCTCATGTGCATCTAAATCGAATACCATCGCATTCATTAACCGGACTCAAAGCCCTGTATGTGAGCTCCGTACGATCACAAGTAATATCACACTCAACGACCGGCTTGATCACTTCCTTGCCCGATGGGGTGTGAGCCGGATGGGACATATTGTAAAGCCTGGACTTTACAAACTGGGGAACCCTACTGCCGACTCTCCGGTCTTTGTTTCGGCAAACTACACAATGAGCTTTGATGCGGTCCGCTGCGCTCTTGCAGGCACTGACTGTTATATTCTTGTCCTGGATACAAAGGGAATCAATGTATGGTGTGCTGCAGGCAAGGGTACATTCGGAACAGACGAACTCGTGCAGCGCATAGCATGGTCCGGGCTTTCCGGCATTATCAATCACCGCACTCTAATACTGCCACAGCTCGGTGCTCCGGGAATCTCAGCACATGAAGTGCAGCGCCGGTCCGGCTTCAGGGTGGAATATGGCCCGGTCCGTGCCAGTGACCTTCCGAAATATCTCAAAACACGCAAGGCAACACCAGAAATGCGGCTGGTGCAGTTTTCATTGAAAGATCGATTTGTCCTCACTCCCGTGGAGTTTGTTCATGTAGCATTACCTACGCTTGTTGCTGCTATTATTCTTTACTTCCTTGCAGGTCCCTTTGCATCACTTGCTGCGATTACCGCGGTACTGGCGGGAACTGTATTATTTCCTGTCCTTCTTCCATTCATCCCTACGCATGATCTCAGCACAAAAGGACTTATCCTGGGAGTGATAGCTGCAATTCCCTTTTCAATTTCCTTTGCGATATATTCAGTCATGCCTCTCAGGGTGAATGTGCTTGCATCACTGGTTCCCCTTCTTATCATGCCTGCAGTGACAGCATACTTAGCCCTGAACTTCACGGGTTGTACAACATTCACATCAAGGACCGGTGTCAAAAAAGAAATTTATCGATATGTGCCTGTCATTGCGCTTATGGCAGGGTCCGGGATCTTGATTTTGGTTTTGCTGGGAGTAATTCGGCTTATGGAGGTAATCTGATGTTTGACTCTTATCTTGAAAACACACTCCTGTATTATCCTGAAAAGTGTATCAACTGCATGCGGTGTACGCAGGTCTGTCCCCATGGAGTCTTTGCTGAAGGAAAAGAGCATGCTGAACTCATGCAGCCAGCCGCATGTATGGAGTGCGGGGCATGTGTCCGGAATTGCCCGGTTCAGGCAATAGAAGTACAGAGCGGTGTCGGCTGTGCAGGAGCAATGATCCGTGCTGCACTCAGGGGCAAGGATATGGATAGTGGAGAGTGTGGTTGTGGAGGAGAAACAGGATCCTGTTGCAAGTGAGAGTCGCACATACTGAAAAGATACTTCTACGAGTAGCTGATCCCTGGAAACTGAGTATCATTGCTCAATTAAACGAAGATTTTGTTCTTATCTCTTATTATGGCTACCATCATAAAAAGGTTTGTTCTCCGATCTCCCACACATACAAAGCGTAACACGATTTCTGATTTCGTACTAATAGTTATTAACTTACATTATGCCGATTTGCTTCATCAGACCCACTAAATCGTAGAATAGCTTCTCTTCCACTATCTTCCCATTCTTCCAGTGAGCCACGGTACAGAACTCGACTTTGAACTTCTTGTTCGTTGGCGGAATTAAACTGCCATCAGCTCCTTTCATTGGTCCCTTCATGGTTCCCGTGAAGTCGGCTACGGAGCAGGTATAATCGCCATCTCCAAACAGGATCTTATAGGGATTGTTGGTTATATGGTTATCCGGGAACATTTTGAAGAACTCCACAGCCTCGGTGTGGTGCGCGTGGCCACCTCTTGTGGGCTCCGGCTGACCCGGCCAAAATACAGCTACATCATCCGCGTGGCGCTTGTTAAATGTTTCCCAGTCCTGGGAATTCCATGCATCATCCAAAGTTTTCATTAATTTCAAGTTTTCTTCTACGCTCATTTCTAATTACCCCACTTTTAGTCTGAATCTTGTACCATCTATATGGTTTTAAGAGAAGATTTGTAGCCCCTATTATATTAAAGCTCGCCGTAAATAGCACCAATCGAGCAATTCATACTCAAAAAATATAAGTATTACACTACTTGTGGCTCTGTAGAACGAATACCGAAATCAACATCAATGAATTAAATGAGCAAACTTCATCAATGTCATGCAATGCATTTCAAATAACTGTTGATTTTAATTATCACCGGAATATTGAGGATTTCTACATATAGCTGTTTTTATTTTTGATCATCAGTAAATTTAGAGGGATATCCTTCTGCAAACCTGGTTTTTAAACCTTCATGCCCACCTTGATTCTATCGTTCTTGCCATTATTGACATAACATTTATGTACTAATAAATTCTCCTTATCATTAATCCTAATATATGTCTAGTAATCAGCAGGATTTAGTGGGAATCTAATATTTATAAGTGGCTAGGTATGTGAATGAATTATAATAGCGTAGGCTTTATAAAAATTATTCATATTTAGGCGTTCATATTTAAGCGATTAGTCAAAACACCGTTAAAAATAGTGTATTTTTTTAATATCATTGAGGAGAAAGGCGATTGGGCTGATCAATCTCGATTTGATATGGTGTCTACAGAATTAGAGGCAGGTTCACACTGTGAATCCGGAAATGAGATATATATTGGAGGGGGTAATAGTATGAAAAATAAGAATGAAATATTTAGACTCTTATATGAGCGAGGAAGACGAAAAAAAACCAATGACATAGCCGGATTTATCGGATTACTGCTTATTGTCGGAATACTGTTTTCAGTATCTATATTAAGTGGCAGTGCAGCCGATACAAATAATTCTACATCTTCTGACAACGTTATTACAGTATCATCAGACAATAGTTCTGTTTTAAATGCAGATGCAGTTCAAGTTAATGCTAAGAAAGAGAAAGAAAACAAAGTAATGGAAAAAATGAAAGAGGAACCTGCTCTGAGGAAAGAAGCAGCAGCTCATTTCAAGGCGATGCGTGATGAAGTACTTGCCGCAGGTGGAACTATTGCTCTGTCCCAGCTCGATCCGGGAGGAATACCGCATTATTTCGGACCATACCCTAACTACGCAAACAGTCCTCTTCCAACAGGTTCTATTGCCAGCATCACTCTTGTAAGCGGCGGAAGTGGTTACACCTCTTCTCCTACTGTCATGATCCACGATATTTATGTTGATGTTTACGGTGCCAATAAGGGAGCTACTGCAACGGCAACAGTCGTTGATGGAGCGATTACTGAAATAATTCTTGGCAATGTAGGCAGTGGGTACACAATGGGCAGCACTCCTACTGTAACTATCACAGATGATACAGGGTCGGGTGCCACTGCTACAGCAATGATTGGTGGTCCTACGGAGAACGGCATAAGGAAATTCGTTGATTCGCTTCCGCTCCTTGGTCCCAACGGTGCAAACACTCTAGGACAATATATACCGATTGCGGTTCCTGAAAGCGTTTCTTATTCCAGTGAACCAGCTGATTATTACGAGATCGCATTGGTGGAATATGCTGAGCAGATGCATCCGGACTTGCCTGCGACCACACAGAGAGGCTATGTGCAGTTATCGACAGATAACGTGCCGGGCTCGCAGATTGCTCTTAAGAACCCTGATGGATCTCCAATTTTAATGCCAGATGGCAGTCAAGCTTATGCTGTAGATAATCCTCATTTCATGGGACCTGCGATAATCGCCGAGAAAGACAAACCTGTGAGGATTAAGTTCTATAACTTGCTTCCCACGGGTAGCGAAGGAGACCTGTTCCTACCGGTAGACACTACAGTCATGGGAGCCGGGCATTATGACATCAACTTTGATCCAGCGACAAAAGAACCATTGGGAACAAACCTCCATGGCATGTTCACAGAGAACCGTGCCACG
>Ga0209347_1001682_pt1 | contig 33883 bp, 28 predicted proteins | sample AutmiccommuBRH23_FD_187382 | JGI IMG/M metagenome (GOLD analysis project Ga0209347, IMG submission 187382) | Deep subsurface microbial communities from Mt. Terri, Switzerland - Autotrophic microbial communities BRH/23 (SPAdes) (version 2) | ecosystem: Environmental > Aquatic > Deep subsurface >...
GAGCCGGTTCCGCGCCGCAAGTCCGGCGCCGGCGGGACAATCAAGTTATCGAGGTGCAGTCTCCTCTTCTTCGAGCAGCTGAAGAAGAGAATCGGTGATGACGATGCCAGGCACGCGCTGTTTCCGAATCCAGCGGGCGTGCCCCGCAGTGAGCATGAGGTTAGCGATCATCGGTACCCCCTTAGGCGCGAAAGCCCATCCAGGTCAGGATCTCTTCATACTTCACCCTGTCGTAATCGAGTTGCGTGACCACGAAGTCGGCACCGCAGCCCAGCTTCAGACACGGGGCCATGGCATCGTTATCGCGATACTCGAAGGGATTCAGCGCGGCACCGTGCACGCGGTCACGGAGAAACCGGCCAGTCTGCACGCGCCTTGGGGAGGTACGCGGGCCTTCAGGCGGCCGCTGGCAGTGGGCATCGTTGACGGGAAGCATGCCCGGGAGTAATCGGCCCGATAAGCGGCTCCGCCGCCCGCCGGGCTTGTACCTCTGCTGCGGACGCACAGGGCGCGAATGCCCCGGCGGCAATCCTTAACATCGATACAGCGCGTGCGCTCAGCCCGCGCTGGCGGCAGGCCCGGCGCCGGGCACCTCATTGATCTCCGACAGGTTCAGGTTCTCCCAGATCGCCAAGGTCGGCTTCGACTGGTTCATGCAATAGAAGTGCAGCCCCGGCGCACCCGCCTCCAACAGGCGGCCGCAGAGCTCGGTGACAACATCTTCGCCGTAGGAACGGATCGAGTCGCGGTCGTCGCCGAAGCCCTCGAGGCGTTTGCTCAGCCAGCGGGGGATTTCCGCGGCACACATTTCGGAGAAACGTGCGAGCTGGGAATAATTGGTGATCGGCATAATGCCCGGCACGATGGGCAGCGTCACACCCATCTTCTCGCAATCCTCGACGAACCGAAGATAGGCATCCGCATTGAAGAAGTACTGGGTGATGGCGGAGTTCGCGCCGGCCTCCACCTTGCGCTGGAAGTTCTTCAAATCCATCGCCGCGCTGCGGGCCTGCGGGTGGAACTCCGGATAAGCGGCGACCTCGATGTGGAAGTGCTCGCCGGTCTCGGCACGAATGAACTCCACCAGTTCGTTAGCATAGCGCAGCTCGGCGGGGCCGCGCATGCCCGAGGGCATGTCCCCGCGCAAGGCGACGATGCGTCGGATTCCCGCCTCGCGGTAATCGTCCAGGAGCGCCCGAATGCCGATGCGGGTCGTCCCGATACAGGACAGGTGCGGTGCAACTTCGTACCCGCCCTGTTTGATGTCCATGATCGTGTCGTACGTTCCCTGCTGCGTACTCCCACCGGCACCGAAGGTGACGGAGAAGAATCGAGGACGCATTACGCTGGCGAGCTTTTCCCGCACCGCACGCAGCTTGCCGGCGTCTTCCGGGCGCTTCGGCGGAAAGAATTCGACGCTGAACGTCTTCGGGTAACCCTTCTGCGATTCCATGAGCTCGCCCCCCGGCGTGTTCTGGAGAGAACGGGAGAATAAGCGAGGCGGCGGGGCAGTCCGCCGCCTCGACTGTCCTCAGTAGCGGTAGTGCTCCGGCTTGAAGGGACCCTCTGCGGTCACGCCGATGTACTTGGCCTGCTCATCGGTGAGCCGGGTCAGGTTGGCGCCGATCTTCTTGAGATGCAGGGCCGCGACCTTCTCGTCGAGCTTCTTGGGCAGCACGTATACCTTCTTCTCGTACTTGTCGGAATTGTTCCACAGCTCGATCTGCGCCATCACCTGATTGGTGAAGGAGTTCGACATCACGAAGCTCGGGTGACCGGTGGCGCAGCCCAGATTCACCAGGCGGCCCTCGGCCAGCAGGATGATCTTCTTGCCGTCGGGGAACACGACGTGATCCACCTGGGGCTTGATGTTGTCCCACTCGTACTGCTTCAGGCTGGCGACATCGATCTCATTGTCGAAGTGGCCGATGTTGCAGACGATCGCCTCGTCCTTCATGGCCTTCACGTGGTCGTGGGTGACGACGTGATAGTTGCCGGTGGCCGTAACGAAGATGTCGGCCATGGGTGCGGCCTCTTCCATGGTGACTACCCGGTAGCCTTCCATGGCCGCCTGCAGGGCGCAGATGGGATCGATCTCGGTGACCCACACCTGGGCGCCGAGGCCGCGCAGGCTCTGTGCGCAGCCCTTGCCGACGTCGCCGTAACCGGCCACGAGCGCGATCTTGCCGGCGATCATGACATCGGTGGCACGCTTGATGCCGTCCACCAGGGACTCGCGGCAGCCGTAGAGGTTGTCGAATTTGGATTTGGTAACCGAGTCGTTGACGTTGAACGCGGGGCACGCCAGAGTGCCCTCCTTCATCATCTCGTAAAGGCGATGCACGCCGGTGGTGGTCTCCTCGGAGATGCCCTTGATGTCCTTCAGCACGTCCGTGTACTTGTCGTGCAGGATCTGAGTCAGGTCGCCACCGTCGTCCAGCACCATATTCGGGCGCCACCCGTTGGGGCCGAAGATGGTCTGGTCGATGCACCACCAGTACTCGTCCTCGGACTCGCCCTTCCAGGCGAAGACGGGAACGCCGGATTCGGCGATGGCGGCCGCCGCCTGGTCCTGGGTGGAAAAGATGTTACAGGACGACCAGCGCACCTCTGCGCCGAGCTCGGTCAGGGTCTCGATCAGCACCGCGGTCTGGATGGTCATGTGCAGGCAGCCGGCGACACGCGCGCCCTTCAGGGGCTGCTTGCCCTTGTACTCCTCGCGCACGGCCATCAGCCCCGGCATCTCGCTCTCGGCTATCTGGATCTCTTTGCGACCCCAGGCCGCCAAGCCGATGTCGGCGACCTTGTAGTCGGGGGTGATGTTCTCGACGGGTTGGCTACTCATATTGGAATTCTCCCTTGCTTCGAATTTCCGGAAAGATTAGTTCAGCTGGCGGCGCGCAGCCCTGCGGCATCGCGCAGCGCGGCAGCCTTGTCGGTGCGCTCCCAACTGATGTCCGCCTCGGTACGGCCGAAGTGGCCGTATGCTGCGGTCTGCCGATAGATGGGCCGCAGCAGATCGAGCATCTCCACCATGCCCCGCGGGCGCAGATCGAAATTCTCGCGGATCAGATCGACCAGGCGATCCTCGCTGACTGCGCCGGTGCCGAAGGTCTCGACGCGGATGGAGGTGGGCTGGGCCACGCCGATGGCGTAGGACACCTGCACCTCGCAGCGCTCGGCCAGACCGGCAGCAACGATATTCTTGGCCACGTAGCGGGCCGCATAGGCCGCGGATCGATCCACTTTGGAGGGGTCCTTGCCGGAGAACGCGCCGCCGCCGTGCCGACCCATGCCGCCGTAGGTGTCGACGATGATCTTGCGGCCGGTGAGCCCGCAATCCCCGACCGGGCCGCCGATGACGAACCGCCCTGTCGGGTTGATGTGGTACTGCGTATTCTTGGTGATCCATTCCGCGGGCAGGACGGGCTTGATGATCTCGTCCATTACCGCCTCCCGCAGGGTCTTCAGATCGACCTCGGGGCCGTGCTGCGTGGACAGCACCACCGCGTCGATGCCGACCGGCTTGTTGCCGTCGTAGACGAAGGTCACCTGGCTCTTGGCGTCGGGGCGCAGCCACGGCAGACTGCCATTCTTACGCACGTGGGCCTGGCGCTCCACCAGACGGTGAGCAAAGGTGATGGGCGCAGGCATCAGCACATCGGTCTCGTTGCTGGCGTAGCCGAACATCAGCCCTTGATCCCCGGCACCCTGTTCCTTGTTTTCGCCCTCGTCGACGCCCATGGCGATATCCGCCGATTGCTTGTCGATGGACACCAGAACGGCACAGGTTTCCCAGTCGAAACCCATCTGCGAGCTGTTGTAGCCGATCTCCTTGACGGTCTCGCGGGCACAGGAAGTGTAATCGACCTGCGCCGACGTTGTGATCTCGCCGGACAGCACGATCATGCCGGTGTTGATCATCGTCTCGCAGGCCACCCGAGCGCGGGGGTCCTGGGCCAGAATGGCATCGAGAATGGAGTCCGAAATCTGGTCGGCAACTTTGTCCGGATGGCCTTCGGAAACGGATTCAGAGGTAAACAGACTCTTGTTAGACATGGGTTCTCCTCAATGTCCTGCGCCCCTTCAAGGGACCATTCATCAGGCCTGCGGCCTGATACGGATATACGTGACCCACCGACATCTCGGCAAGTAGCGGGGCTCAACCGCCTGGACCGAAGTCCGGTGGCGCTGGTTATAGCCCCCCGGGGCCGCGGGACCACCTGTCCACGGCCATGGCACAACACTGCTGGGCTGCGTTGACGCTGCCTGGGGCAGCCGTGAGTCCGGTCGCATTCGCGTCGGCGGCGCGCCGGATTGTGCCTAGGGCACCCAAGGAATCAGGGCGCACCCTGACAAGCAGACGTTTCGAGTTGTATGGGTACCTTGCGTGTTACATCAGCTTTGCGGCCTAACCGTATAGACTGTCTCGGTTATCGGCCGCCACTGTCGATGTCCAGACAGCGTACAAGGGCCGCCTATGAAAACATATGGGCGGGAAAATATCAAACCGGCCCGGCAGGTGCGCGGGCGCCCAGCGGCCGGGAGATGCACGTCCAATCGGGACGGGATCGGCACCTGACGGGACGGGGACCCAGCGGCCGCGCTTGCCCATCTCAGAGCCCCGGAACCGCCGGACGTGCCCGGCCGAAGAGACCGCGCAACGAGTGTGGTGTTGATCCGCCGCGCGATTCGGATATGCTGGTGCGGCTCCCTCTCAAGGATACGGGCATGCGGGAAGAGATCGCCAGCTTTGTCGAGGATGTCTCGGCGCTCGTCTCGCCCCCCGAAGTGTGGGTCCGGCTGAACGAGGTGGTGAACGACCCGCGCTCGGCGGCATCGGATGTGGCCGAGGTCATCGGCCGGGATACCTCCCTCACGGCGCGCGTTCTGCAGATCGTCAACAGCCCCTACTACAACTTCCCCTCCCGGGTGGACACCATCTCCCGGGCCGTCACCATCCTGGGCACCAACGACCTGTTCTCCCTCGCCACGGCGGTCACTGCCGCACGGGTGTTCGCCAACGTCCCCTGCGAGCTTGTGCGCCCGGAAGACTTTTGGCGCCATGCCATCTGCACCGGGCTTGCCGCCCGCCAGCTGGCGCGCCAACGCGGCGTGCTGCACGTCGAGCGCCTGTACGTGGCCGGACTGCTGCACGACATCGGCTCTCTGGTCCTGTACCGCAAGTTTCCGAGCAAGATCAGCGCCGTGCTCATGGCCGCCGAAGGCGACGAAGAAGTCCTGTACCGAGTCGAGCAGGACATGTTCGGCTTCGACCATGCGGAGATCGGCGGCGCGCTGCTGGAGTTATGGAAGCTGCCGCCCACCCTGCTCTCGGCAGTACGCCACCATCACGATCCCGAGCAGGCGAACGGCGGGCGCCTGGAGGCGGGACTGGTGCACATCGCGAACGTGGCTGCAAACCGCTGCGAAGACGGCGCCTTCATGGCCACGGGCGCATCGCAGGAGCTGGTGCCGGACCCGGTGGCCTGGCGGTTGACCGGGCTCGACCCGGCGGTCCTCGACACCATCGGTGCCGAACTGGCCCAGGAGTTGGAGCAGGCGACGGCGGTGTTCATGCCGCGGGCCAATCACTCCTGACTGAGGCGGCCTAGCCGCGCAGCGGAGAGAATTCCGCGACGGTCCGCCAGTCGCGGCGCAGGTTGCGCCACGGTTCAGGTCACCGCCGGCTGAAGCTCCTCGAAGCCGTGGTCCATCAGGGCGCTGATAGCCCGATCCAGCAGCGGCACGTCGTCGAGAATGGTGGTGCGGCCGCCGCGCAGCTCCGCGGCAAGCGCGGAAAGACTCTTCTCCGCCACTTTGATCCCCTTGCGGTCCACAAACAGGCAGCAGCCACTCAGGGGCGAGCGCCAGGACAGCTTGGCCCGGAACGTCTCGCCCTCGGGGTCGGTCAACTGCAGCCAAGTGCCCAGTGCGATTCCCTCGGCCAGATCCACATACTCGTCCCGCTGTTCCTCCGGCAACGCGCTGTCCTCGCCGGGGACCGTCAGCACGATCTCCTCGATGTTGGCGCTGTCGCCGAGGAGTGCGACCTCCTCCGGCAGCAGGCCCTCCTGCTGCTCGGCGGGATGCCACTCGGGGGAGTCATCGTTCTCGGCAACCGCGGTGGTGTCCTCGTCACCGAGGTCGCGATCGACGCCACCATTGACGGTCCTGGCGTGCAGCTTCGCAAGCTCCCGCAGAAACCCGTCGATCGAATCGGGGTGCGCCGCGGCCAGCTCCATTCCTTCGCGCACCTCATGCACGATACCCGGAATCATTTCCACCAGCAGGCGCCCGCCCTTGGCGGTCTTCTTGGGAGTGAGGCTCCACAGCAGGTTATTGACCGTCTTGACCCGGCGGGCCCACTCCTGACTGTCCTCGCCGTAGCGGTGCATGGTCACCAGCAGCGTGTTCTTCCACACGGTACGCAAGAACTCGGCGACAAATGGTGGCAGGCCTTCGCGCGACGACCACATCTCCACCCAAGCCTCGGTGCGCCGGCGCGCGAACTCCACCCGTTCGCGCCCCTCCGTGGTCTTGCGCGCCCGTTCTTCGAATACCTCGGCCCGTTCCTGTTCCTCGGCCCGCCACTCCTGAAACTGGCTCAGCAGCTCTTCGAACACATTGGGATCATCGTCGAATTCCGTCAACACACGGTCGACGATTCCGGCCACCATCTGCAGCAACGACTGGGCGTCGTGCTCGCGATCCGGATTCCAGCCCACGGCCGCATGGGCCATTTCGTTCAGGAGTGCGCGAGCGGGATGCTTGCGCCGGCTGAAGAACGCCCGGTCGAGCAGTGCGAGCTTCAGCACCGGGATTTGGAGACGCGCCACCTGGGCCTTGATGGGATCGGGTACGTCGTCGTCCTCAAGGATGTAGTCGAAGATCATCGACACCATGCTGATGGTGCGTTCGTCGGCGCCTCCGGCACTGGCGCCGCCGTTGATCTGCCGCGACACCTGGATGAGCTGTGCGCCCACCTGGCCCGGACTCAGGTCCTGGGGGTAACCATTTTCGACCACGTAGCCTTGCAGGTCGGACAAGGCGCCCACCAGACTTCCGCCCTGGGGCAGGAATCCGGCGAAGCCGATCTGCTCGCCCTCGCCTGACGGCCCGTAGCCGGGAAACAGCCCGCTGCCCGGTGACACCTCGGGGACCGTGCCGCCGGCGATCGGAATCCCCCCAGGCACGCCTGGTGCGCCCGCCGCCCCTGGCGCGCCAGATCCACCTACCCCGCTGCCATAACCCATCGTACCGGGTGCGCGCCGAACCCGGTGCTTGATCTTCGGCAGTACGCCCTCGCGCACCAGGATCTGGTTGACCTCCTTGAGCACACCGCGTGCCTGTGTAAGCACGTGCTTTTCGAACAGCTTATAGACGATGAGGCGTACCTTGATATCCATGTCCATGGGCGAAACGGTTTCGCCGAAGGCATAGGCGATCGCGCCGGGATAGAATGGATGGGACGTTTCGTCCAGTTCGTTGCGTCGCGTCAGGGCTGCCAGGCGCACCGTAATCTCGAACAGTTCGGTATAGCACTCCCGCTCGGACTTGGTGGTCATGTTCTTCAGCGCCACCTGCTCTTCCATGGCGTCGTCTTCCACCAGGGAGAGGTTGAGCTCGTCAGCGAGGTCCGCCGCATCGCTGCTCTGGGTGGCGAGGGGCTTACCGGCGACGAAGCGTTCGAACAGCCCGTTCAGCTCGGTTCCGAATCGGCTTTCGATATCGCCGCGCTGCAAGCGGATGTTGCGCATCGCATCGAAATACAGCTGTTGCGAGGCGTTGCTTTCGGCCTTGTTGGCGAGATCGAACAGGGTGTCGTCCGCCTTGTCGAGCATGTCACCGACCAGCTTTCGGAGTCCCCCGGCCGCTGCCTCCTGCAGCTTACGCATGAGACTTGCGGCCCGGCCGTCCAGCTTGCCGGCGAAGCGCCGCATGCTGACGATGTTTTCTGCCTGCGTATGCTCGGTCATGGACGTTCTACCTGATGTGGACTGGTCGTGTCACCGGGGGCCTGTAGCTAGATATATAGGCCCGGCGGCCTCGCGGCGGCGTGACTGCACTCACACTTCCATCAGCCTCCAGATCGGCGCCGGGAGACATACCGTGGTGCCGCTGGACGGGCTAGCGGTAGCAAACGAGCGTGATTGAGGACTACCGGCGCGAAGCTTGACGGAGTTCACATTCGCCGCACGCATGGAACGTGCGTGTCAGGTGTTGCCGAGCAATGCTCCCAGATGAACGGCGACGCTGCGACCGAGCGCCGAAAGTGCATAGCCGCCTTCCAGGCAAGAGACGATACGCCCCTGTCCATGGCGATCGGCGATACCTTTGATCTGCTGCGTCACCCAGCCGTAGTCCGCCTCGGTCAGAAGCACCTGGGACATGTCGTCTTCCAAGTGGGCGTCGAACCCCGCCGAGATCACCAACAGCTGCGGTTCAAATCCCTCAAGTGCCGGCATCCAGTACGCCTCCACGGCCTGGCGAAACGCATCTCCCTTGCTGCCAGCCGGGAGTGGAACGTTGACGATGTGCGCCGGGGTGGGTTCCGTGCCGCTGTAGGGATAGAACGGATGTTGGAACGAGGAGCAGAACAACACCCGCGCGTCGTCGGTGAAGATGTCCTCGGTGCCGTTGCCGTGATGGACATCGAAGTCGACGATGGCCACCCGCTCGAGCCCGTGGCCGTGCAGGGCGTGGGCCGCGGCCACGGCGACGTTGTTGAAGAAGCAGAACCCCATGGCGCGGCTGCGGGTGGCATGGTGGCCGGGCGGACGCACGTTGCAGAACACCGCCTGTTCCCGACCTTGCATCACCAGATCCACACCAAGCACCGCCGCGCCGGCCGCGCGCAGGGCGGCCTCCATGGTGTGGGGATTCATGGCCGTGTCGGGATCCAGGTACACCAGCCCCTCCCGCGGAGAGGCGCGCGACAACGCCTCGACATAGCCGGGATCGTGCACCCGGGTGAGTTGTTCGCGGCTCGCCTCGGGTGCCTCGTAGTGGCGCAGAGCCAGGTCCAGGCCCGAGGCAAGTAGACGGTCATCGATGGCCGACAGCCGTTCCGGAGCCTCCGGATGGCCGGCACCCATGTGGTGCAGTCGGCAGACGGGGTGGGAGATCAGCCCGATGGTCATGGAAACTCCGCAGCAGGCGCTGTGCTACCTTGAGGCTGACACTAGCATCGGCCGCGCAGCGACAACAGTCCACCATGGGTCCCCACTATCTCGACCGCTTGCTATCGCCCTCTTCCATTGCGGTCTTTGGCGCCAGCGACCGGCCCGAATCGGTGGGCGCGCGGGTGCTGGCCAACATCCTCGCCGCGGGCTTCCGCGGCGGCGTCTACCCCATCAATCCGAAGCACGAACAGGTACAGGGCCGTGAATGCTACCGGGCCCTGGACGCCGTTCACGAGCCAGTGGATCTGGCGGTGATCGCCACTCCGGCGGCCACCGTGCCGCGTATCGTTCAGGAATGCGGCGAGCACGGCGTGCGCGCCGCCCTGGTCCTGTCGGCGGGATTCGAGTCCGCCGAGGGACCGGGTGCCCACCTTCTTCGGGATCTCTTGGAGCGGGCCCAGCGCTACGGCATCCGCATCCTCGGGCCCAACTGCCTCGGCCTGATTCGGCCGGAAGTGCGGCTCAACGCCACCTTCAGCAAGAACAATGCGCGGCAGGGACATCTTGCCCTGGTATCCCAGTCCGGCGCGTTATGTACCGCCATTCTGGATTGGGCGGAAGGGCACGGGGTTGGATTCTCTGCCGTGGTATCCACCGGCGACGCCGCCGACGTGGACTTCGGTGATCTCCTCGACTACCTCGCGATGGATCCGACCACTCACAGCATCCTGCTCTATGTGGAAGGCATCCACGATGCCCGCGGGTTCATGAGCGGGCTACGCTCCGCGGCCCGACTGAAGCCCGTCATCGTACTCAAAGCGGGGCGTCACGCCGAAGGTTCCCGAGCGGCGGTCTCCCACACCGGCGCCCTGGTGGGTGCCGACGACGTCTTCGACGCCGCCCTGCAGCGCGCCGGCGTGGTGCGCGCCACCACCATCGAGCAGCTGTTCTCTGCCGCCCAGCTGCTGGCCGTGCACCGGGGTGTGCGCGGCCGGCGGCTCGCCATCGTCACCAACGGCGGCGGCCCCGGTGTGATGGCCACCGATCGGGCCATCGACCTCGGCATGCAATTGGCCGAGCTGAGCGATGCGACCGTCGCGCGCCTGGACGCTCATCTGCCCGCCCACTGGCCGCGGGCCAATCCGGTGGACATCCTCGGCGACGCCGACGCCGAACGTTACCGCCAGGCCGTGCACGCCTGCCTCGATGATCCCGACGTCGACGGCGCCCTGGTGATGCTGACACCCCAGGCGATGACCGACCCGGACGCCTGCGCGGCGGCGGTGATCGAGGCGGCGGCTGGGCACAGCAAGCCGGTGCTCACATGCTGGATGGGTGAACCGCAGGTCGAGCAGGCACGCCGACGGTTCACCGCGCAACGGATCGCCACCTTTCCGACGCCGGAAGCGTCGGTGGAGGCATTTTCCTATCTGGCGAACTATCACCGCAACCAACAGCTGTTGATGCAGGTGCCCGGACCCCTTGGCCGTCACAGCGAGCCTGACCTCACGGGGGCTCGCCTGATTATCGAGGGAGCCTTGGAGGAGCGGCGCACGGTGCTCTCCTCTGCCGAGACCCGGGCGGTGCTCGCCGCGTTCCGCATCCCGGTGATGCAGGCGATGGAGGCCCGCAGCGCCAACGAGGCACTCGTGGCGGCGGAGTCGGTCGGGTTCCCTGTGGCCCTCAAGATCAACTCGCCGGACATCGTCCACAAGTCGGACGTCAATGGCGTGCGCCTCAACGTCGCCGACGCCCATGCGGTGCGCAGCGCATACAACGATCTCATCGCCGCGGTACAGCGCCAGCGGCCGGAGGCAGACATCCGCGGCGTGACCGTGGAGCGCATGTATCAACGGGCCCACGGTCGCGAGCTCCTGGTGGGCGTGCTGCGCGATCCGGTGTTCGGCCCGGTGATCAGCTTCGGCGCCGGCGGTACGGCGGTGGAGGTGGTGCGCGACCGGGCCGTGGCACTGCCGCCGTTGAATAGCTTCATCGCCGCAAATCTGATCAACCGCACCCGCGTTTCGCGCCTGCTCGCAAGTTTCCGCAACCTTCCGGCCATCGATCTCGACGCCCTCCAGCAGGTGCTTCGCCGGGTGTCGGAAATGGTGTGCGAGCTGCCGCGGATCTATGAGATGGACATCAATCCCCTGGTTGCCGACGAGAACGGTGCCGTCGCCGTCGACGCGCGCATCGTGCTCACCCGCCAGGCGCCAGCCGCACTCGCCCCCTATGCCCACATGGCCATCCATCCTTATCCCGCGCATTTGGTGACCCGCTGGCAACTGGCCGGGGGCACCGAAATCGTGGTACGTCCCATCCGACCCGAGGATGCCGAGATCGAGCAGCGCTTCGTGCGCGCTCTCTCGCCCCAGGCGCGGTACTTCCGTTTCATGCAAAGCCTGCGGGAACTGAGCCCGGAGATGCTCATCCGCTTCACCCAAATCGACTACGACCGGGAGATGGCCTTGATCGCCGTATTGGATGAGGACGGATCGGACGTGGAGGTGGCGGTGACCCGCTACACCATGAACCCCGACGGTCGAAGCTGCGAGTTCGCCATCGTGGTGGCCGACGCATGGCAGCACAAGGGCATCGGCTCGCGGTTGCTGCGCTGCCTCATGGAGGCGGCCCGCGACCGAGGGCTGCAGAGCATGGAAGGCGAAATCCTGGCCGACAATCAGCCCATGCTGCGGCTGATAACCGCACTCGGCTTCACGGTACGCACCAGCGGCGAGGACGCGGGGGTGAGGCTCGCGCAAAAGGCCCTGTAAGGTCGGTATTGATTCAGGTCATGATCCGGGTGCGGGCGGCCCAGTATGCTCGCGCCCAACGAACCCAGGAGGAGCGCTGCCATGAAGACGCGGAGCACGGGATTCATCGCCATGGCGTTCGCGCTGCTGTCACTGAGCGGCTGCGAAACCATGAGCAAGCAGGATCAAGGCGCGGTGATCGGCGGCGTGGTCGGGGCGGCCGTCGGCTCCACGGTCGGGAGTGGCAGCGGCCGGGACGCCGCCATCATCGCAGGCGCCATCGCGGGCACCATGATCGGCTCCAAGGTGGGCGAATCCATGGACCGGCAGGACCGCCTCAACGTGGGGCGCACCCTGGAATACAATCGGGTGGGCGAAACCAGCGCCTGGCGCAATCCGGACACCGGCCACAGCTATGATGTCACCCCGACGCGGACCTACGCCACGAACGAAGGGCCGTGCCGGGAGTTCACCATGGACGCCTTCATCGGCGGCCAGAAAGAAGAGGTCTACGGCACTGCCTGCCGTCAACCCGACGGCAGTTGGAAGATCGTGAAGTAGGCTGCGGAACTCAACCCTTCACGACGATCAACGGCTCCAGGCGCGCGACCTTGCGGGTGAGGCCGGCCCGGTCAGCGGCGTCCACCACCGCGGTCACGTCCTTGTAGGCACCCGGCGCCTCTTCGGCCACGCCGCGCATAGTGGGACTGCGCACCAGGATTCCGCGGGCCGCCAACTCGTCCACCACCGCGCGGCCCTGCCAGCGCCGCGTCGCCGCATGACGGCTCATGGCTCGACCGGCCCCATGGCAGGCGGAATTGAAGGCGCCCTCGCTCGGCGGTGCGGCGCCCGCGAGCACGTAGGACGCCGTGCCCATGGATCCGCCAATGAGCACCGGCTGGCCAACGGCGCGCAACGGTGCCGGGACATCGGGATGCCCGGGCCCGAAGGCGCGGGTGGCGCCCTTGCGGTGCACGAACAGGTGCCGGCGGCGCCCGGCCACGGTGTGCTCCTCGAGCTTGCAGGTGTTGTGGGAGACGTCGTAGAGAAGCCGCAGGCGGGCCCGAGGCAGCACGGTGGCGAAGGCGGCGCGAGTCAGGTGCGTGATGATCTGCCGGTTGGCCAACGCGCAATTGATCCCCGCCCGCATGGCGCCCAGGTACGATTGGCCGAGGGGAGAATTGATCGGCGCACAGGCCAGCTCCCGGTCGGGCAGCACGATACCGAAGCGCGGTGCCGCCACGGCCATCTCCTTGAGGAACTCCGTGCCGATCTGATGGCCGAGCCCCCGGGAGCCGCAGTGGATACTGACCACCACCTCGTCCACTTCCAGTCCGAACACCCGGGCGCTCTCGACGTCGAAAATCTCGGTCACCCGCTGCACTTCCAGGTAGTGATTGCCTGAACCCAAGGTGCCCATCTCGTCCTGCTGGCGTTTCCTGGCCCGCTCGGAGAGCTGGCTCGGATCGGCCCCGGCCATGCAGCCGTGCTCCTCCGTACGCTCCAGGTCGCCAGCCTCTCCCCAGCCTTCCTCCACCGCCCAGCGGGCGCCGCCTGCCAGCATGGCGCCCATGGCCGAGCGGTCCAGATGGATGCGCCCGGTGCTCCCAACGCCTGCCGGTACATCGCGAGCCAACTGATGCGCCAGCGACGCCTTGACCGGCTCCAGGTCCGCCGTGTGCAATCCGGTGTGCAGGGTCCGGACCCCGCAGGAGATGTCGAAGCCGACGCCGCCGGCGGACACCACGCCGCCCTCATCCGGGTCGAAGGCTGCCACGCCGCCGATGGGAAAGCCGTACCCCCAGTGGGCGTCGGGCATGGCGAACGCCGCGCTGACGATGCCGGGGAGGCTGGCGACGTTGACGGTCTGTTCCCGCACCTTGTCGTCCATTTCGTCGATCAGGTCCGGACTGGCGAAGATCACGCCCGGCACGCGCATCGCCCCCGTAGCGGGGATTTCCCACGCATACTCCGACCGCCGCTCGAGAAGCTCACGCTCCATGGATCATCTCCCAGCGCGCTAGACGTCGACGACGCACTGCGCGCGCCACACCCCATCCTCCGGCCCCCGGCCCACGGCAAGCGCGGTGTAGGTGGCGCCCTTGACCTCCACCGCCGGCTGGTGGCGCTGCCGGTCCACGGGCTCGCCCCAAGCCTTCGCCGCCAGGCGGCCGTGCTCCAGGTGGACCTCGAAGCGCCCGAACAGCATCCGGCGGGTGGCCATGGCATAGACCAGCTCATTGAGCCAATCTACCAGCAGAAGCTCAGGGTCTGGTTCCGTGCAGGACAGTTCGACCACATCCCGGAGCCGCACCGTTGCGGGGTCCACGACCACCGCCGTGAGCGCCAATGCGGCCTGCTCGAAGGCGCTCTCGAGAGTCTCGCCGAGACCGCGCACCCCGATGTCGGCGCCGTGGTGGAAATGCTCCCAGGCGGGTGGCCCCGGGGCGACCCGGACGCGGTCACGAACCATGGTGTCCCCCCGACGGTTACAGTTTCCCGTGGCCGCTGCCGACATGGGTCTCGGGGCACGCGCGTACGCGCGCATCGCTTGTTGCCACTAGACTCGGAGCATGGCGCAGCGCCCCACCCACCTCCTGCAGCATAGAATGAACATGCACTCTCTGATACAGCATCTGGTTCAGACCGCCGGTGAGGTCATCGTCGGCAAGGAACACCGGATTCGCCAGGCTGTTGCCTGCCTGCTGGCCGGCGGTCATCTGCTGATCGAAGATCTGCCGGGGGTCGGCAAGACCACCCTGGCGCACCTTCTGGCACAGCTACTCGGGCTGCAGTTCACCCGCGTCCAATTCACCAGCGACCTGCTTCCCGCCGACATCATCGGCGCCGCGATCTATGAGCGGGATACGGGGACGTTCCGGTTCCATCCCGGACCGATCTTCACTCAGCTGCTGTTGGCCGACGAGATCAACCGCGCCACCCCCAAGGCCCAGAGCGCCCTGCTGGAGGCCATGGAGGAGCAACAGGTCAGCGCCGAGGGAGAGACCCGCAAGCTGCCCCGCCCGTTCGTGGTGGTCGCCACCCAGAATCCGGTGCATCAGATCGGCACGTTCCCATTGCCCGAGTCGCAGCTCGACCGCTTCCTGATGCGCATCGAGCTCGGCTACCCGGACCACTTCGCCGAACGCAAGGTGCTGCTCGGGCGCGACCGCCGGGTCATGGTGAACGAGCTGGAGCCGGTGATGAACCCGGAACAGTTCATGGACCTTCGGCGCCTGGCGGAGCAAGTGCATGCCTCCGATGCCCTGCTCGATTACCTGCAGGCCCTGGTCGAATTCACCCGCACGGAGACACGCTTCGTGCAGGGGCTCTCACCACGGGCCAGCCTCGCACTGCTGCGCAGTGCACGGGCCTGGGCGTTCATGGAGGGGCGGCGGCACGTGCTCCCCGAGGACCTGCAGTCGGTGTTGCCGGCGGTGGTGACCCACCGCCTGCGGGTGGCATCCGGCGCCGAGTCCACGGCCGACCCTGCCGCTGAACTGTTGGATTCGGTGGCGATTCCCTGAGCGGCCGCGGCCCCGCCCATGTCTGCACGACGTCCCACGCGCTCCGCCCCCGCTGCCGCGGCATCGCCACGGGAACCCGTGCGACTGCGGGCCCGGAGAATCTATATTCTGCCCACCCGCCACGGACTGCTGTTTGCGGTCACGCTGCTGATCATGCTGGTGGGCTCCATCAACTACAACAGCAGCCTCGGCCATGCGGTCACGTTCCTGCTGGTGGGCATTGCGCTGGCCGCCATGGTGCAGACCCACCGCAATCTTGCCGGCCTGCGGCTGCGGGGCGCCCGCGCAGCCGCAGTGTTTGCCGGGGATACCGCACGCTTCCCGGTGCGCATCGAGGCCGACGGCCCCGACCGCACCGCAATCGCCGTGCAGAGTCCCGGGGGTCCACCAAGCATCGGCGATGTGACCGCCGGCGACGGTCACGAAAACCGCCTGATGGTGCGCCGATCCACGCAGGCGCGGGGCCGCCTCGCCAGCGGGCCGGTGCGGGTCTCCACCGAGTATCCTTTGGCGCTGTTCCGTGCCTGGTCGTGGGTGGAGTGGGACGGCGACTGCCTGGTCTACCCGCGGCCGGAGGCCGGCACGGTGCCGGCACCCCAAAGCGCTGTGCGCGAGGACGGCGCTCGCCAGGGCACCGCCCCAGGCATGGACGACTTCCAGGGACTGCGCGGCTACCGGCCGGGCGACTCTCCCCGGCACATTGCCTGGAAGCGCCTGCCCATGAACCAGGAGCCGACGACCAAACAGTTCGACGGCAGCGGCAGCGCCGAGATCTGGCTCGACTGGGAGCAGCTGCAGGGCCTGGAGGCCGAACGGCGCCTGTCGCGCCTATGCCGCTGGGTGTTGGACAGCGACGTCCGGGGGCTGCATTACGGTCTGCGCCTGCCCGGTAAACTCATCGAGCCGGGCTCCGGCCCGGCGCACAAACGCCGCTGCCTAGAAGCCCTGGCGCTGTTGCGGCTACCCACGCGGCGGGCATCGTGAAACGCTCGGGGACACCGCGACAGCTGCATCTGTCGGCCAGCAAAATGCGTTGGCTGCTCCTGGCCCTGGCGGCCATCATCGGCCCTCACCTTCTGCATCTGCCGTTCTGGATCGGCATTGGTACGGCGCTGCTCGGTGGCTGGGCACTGCTCGCCAGCCGCCGCAATTGGCGCCCGCCGGGCCGCCTGGCGCGCCTCGCGTTGGTGCTGATGGCGGCGACGGCGGTGTACCTGCACTTCGGCACCTTGCTCGGCCGCGACGCCGGCGTCGCGCTGGTGGTGCTGCTGGCGGCCCTGAAGCTTCTGGAGCTGCACGATCGCCGCGACGTCATGCTGCTCGGCTTTCTCGGCTACTTTCTGGTGGTCACCAATTTTCTCTATTCCCAATCGGTGCCGACCGCGTTGTTCATGCTCCTGGCGGTGCTGCTGCTCACCAGCGCCCTGATCGCCGCCAGCGATCCCAAGCCCGGACTCCTGCCCCTGGCACGGTTGCGCACCGCGGGCGTGCTGCTGCTCCAGGGTCTGCCGGTCATGCTCATGCTGTTCGTGCTGTTCCCGCGGGTCCCCGGACCGCTGTGGCAGCTTCCGAAGGATGCCCACAGCGGCGTCACGGGTCTCGGCGACACCATGAGCCCGGGCAGCATCAATCAGCTCATCCGTTCCAGTGCAGTCACATTCCGGGTGCGCTTCGAAGGGGATATGCCTACCCGGGACCAGCTATACTGGCGTGGCCCGGTGCTGTGGCACTACGACGGTCGCACCTGGCGCGGAGACGATCGGCCGCCGCGGGCGCCGGCGCCCGAAGGCTCCCGCACCCTGGTCCAGGAGATCACTCTGGAGCCACACCAGCGACGTTGGCTGTTCGCACTGGACTGGCCTCTGGTCGCGGCCGACGGCGCCCGCCTCACCGGCGACGGACAGCTGCTCGCATCCGCACCGATTCGCGAGCGGATCCGTTACCGGGTGGTCTCCACGCTGGATGCCCGCACCGACCGCCCGTTGGATCCGGACACCAGGGCGGCCGCCCTGCAGGTGCCGTGGGGATTGAACCCGCGCAGCCGTGCACTGGCGGCGGACCTGCGCGATGCCGAGCGCGACGACGGCGCGCTGGTTCGTCGGGTGCTGCGAATGTTTCGCGAGCAACCGTTCGTCTACACCTTGGAACCACCGGCGTTGGGAATGGATGCCGTGGATGCATTCCTGTTCCAGACCCGCAGCGGCTTCTGCGAGCATTACGCCAGCACCTTCGTCTTTCTGATGCGCGCCGCCGGGATCCCTGCACGGGTAGTCACCGGCTATCAGGGCGCGGAGTACAACCCCAGCGGTGACTATTGGATCGTGCGCCAATCCGATGCCCACGCTTGGGCGGAGGTGTGGCTGGATGGCGGCGGCTGGCAGCGGGTGGATCCCACCGCGGCGGTGTCGCCCGCGCGCATCGAATCGGGCCTGCACGAGGCCCTGCCCGGGCACGGGGATCGGGCCTTCACCCGCGCAGAGGTGCCCTGGCTGCGCCACACTGCGCTGCTCTGGGACAGCCTCAACAACGATTGGAATCAATGGGTGCTGGGCTACGGTAGCGGACGTCAGCTTCGGCTCCTGGAACATTGGGGCCTCCAGAACGTCTCCTGGCAGAAGCTCGCACTGCTGTCCCTGGCGGCGGTGACCACCGTCATGGCCCTGCTCGGCCTCACGACGCTGGTGCAATCCCGTCCCCGCCGCCCCGATCCCGTGCGCAGCTGCTACCTGCGCTTCTGCGCCAAGGTCGGCCGGGCCGGTGTTGCGCCGCGCCCCGGAGAAGGCCCGCTGGCGTTCTCCCGGCGCGTGGGCCAACAGCGCCCCGATCTGGCCGCCGCCGTGGGGCGCATCACCCAGTTGTACGCCGTCCTGCGCTACGGCCCCGATACGCCCCCGGCGCAGCTGGCCAAACTGCAGCAGTTGGTGCAGCGCTTTACACCGGGTCGGCGCCGCCCGGACGCACCCTGAGCGCCGGCCGGGGCCGGCAACCCACGCCCTCAGGCGATCTTGCGCTGCCCGTCGGCGTCCCTGTGGTACGAGACCACCCGCTCCACCTCCTCCCGGGAGCCGAGAATCACCGGCACCCGCTGGTGCAGACCGCTCGGCGCAACGTCCAGGATACGCCCGCGACCGGTGGAACTGGCGCCACCCGCCTGTTCGACGATGAAGCTCATGGGATTGGCTTCATACATCAGGCGCAGCTTCCCCTCCTGCCCCTTGGCCTTGAGCTTCTCGTCCAAGGGGTACATGAAGATGCCGCCGCGGGTCAGGATACGGTGCACTTCCGCCACCATGGATGCCACCCAGCGCATGTTGAAGTCCCGCCCACGCGGCCCTTCCCGGCCCTGCAGGCACTCGTCGACATAGCGCTGCACCGGCGCTTCCCAGAAGCGCTGGTTGGACATGTTGATGGCGAACTCCGAAGTCTGCGCGGGAATGCGCATGTCCGGGTGGGTGAGGATGAACTCGCCGATGGAGCGGTCAAGGGTGAACCCATTGACGCCGTGACCGGCGGTCAACACCAGCATGCTGGCCGGGCCGTACACTGCGTAGCCGGCGCACACCTGCGCGGTGCCGGGTTGGAGGAAATCCCCCAGCGTCGGATTTGTGCAGCCCGCGGGTGCGCGCAGGATGGAGAAGATGGTGCCCACCGACACGTTCACGTCGATGTTCGACGAGCCGTCCAGCGGATCGAACAGGATGAGATATTTGCCCTTCGGATAGGCGGCGGGGATGGGCAACGGATCTTCCATCTCCTCCGAGGCCATGCCGGCCAGGTGGCCCGTCCACTCCAGGGCATTGACCATCACATCATTGGAGATCACGTCCAGCTTCTTCTGGGTCTCCCCTTGCACGTTCTCGCTGCCGGCGGAGCCCAGGATGCCGATCAGTCCCCCGCGGTTCACCGCGCAGGAAATCTTCTTGCACGCGGTGGCGAGGTCACTCAGCAGGCCGGTGAACTCGCCGGTCGCGCCGGGGACACGGCGCTGCTCTTCGATGATGAATTGGGTCAGTGTGGTCCCGTGGTCCATGGTTCCCCCTAGGTTCGGCAGATAACCGGCCGGCATCCCGAGTGCCGACAGCCAAAACCCGCGATTATATCAGAACATTAGAGGATTATAATCTTTGCCAACGCCCGGCCGCTTTGCCCCGTCAATTGACCCCGCGCCATCCACTCGGCAGACTCGGTCAGGCAAACGGATACCCGGACAAAGACTCCGGTGGGAGCCTGGTTCGGCGCGGGCCACCGAAGTGGCTGTGCACACCTCGGCGATGACGCAGCGATCCGCGTCGGCGGGAGCCCGAGGCTACCGGCGCCCGCGCAGCCGCCTTGTTTGGCGAGCGTCGCCAATCGCCCACACGGATCGGCCCTACATGCGCGTGGCCCTCGCCTATTTGGGTGTGATCCTCATCTGGTCCACGACGCCTCTGGCCATCAAATGGAGCAGCGAGGGGGCCGGGTTCCTGTTCGGCGCCACCGCGCGGATGGTGCTCGGGGCCGTGGTGGTCCTGCTGGTGCTGCGGGTCCTGCGTATTTCGCTGCCCTGGGATCGCCCCGCCCGCAACACCTACCTAGCCGGGACCATCGGCGTGTATGCCGCCATGCTGACGGTGTACTGGTCGGCCCAATTCATCCCCTCGGGATTAATCTCGGTGCTGTTTGGCCTGACGCCCCTGCTCACCGGCGTGCTCGCCGGCATGATCTTGCGCGAGCACACTCTCAACCGGGTGCGGGTGCTGGCCATCCTGTTCGGTATCGCCGGGCTGGCTACCATCTTCCAGGCCGATCTCGGGCTTGGGCCCGCGGCGGTCTGGGGCATCGCCGGGGTATTGGTATCGTCGTTGCTGCACTCCGTGAGCACCGTCCTGGTGAAGCGCGCCGGTTCCGATCTGCCGGCACTGGCGGTGAATGGCGGCGCCCTCAGTGTCGGTGCGCTGCTGTACGTCGCCACCTGGCTCCTGGCAGACGGCGCCCGGCTGCCCGAAGAAGTGCCGGTGCGGGCCAGCGCCGCCATCGTCTATCTGGGCATCGTCGGCAGCGTGGTGGGATTCAGCCTCTACTTCTTCGCCCTGCGCCGCACAGCGGCGACCCATATGGGGATGGTGCCGCTGATCACGCCGGTGCTCGCGCTGCTGCTGGGACATTGGCTCAATGACGAACCCGTGGCAGGCGCGGTGTGGCTGGGAACCGCATTGATCTCGGCGGGTTTGGTCCTCTATCAATGGGGCCCTGCGGCGCTGCGCCGGCGGCCGGGCTGACGACCGGCGCTGCGCGGCGCTTTGCTACACTCGAAGCCCACGTTTCCTCGCCAAGGCGCCGCCCATGCATGTCACCCTGGTCCACATCCAGGTGAAGCCCGAGCACCTGGAGGAGTTCATCGCCGCGGTCCGCCGCAACCACGAAGCGTCCGTGCAGGAACCCGGCAACCTGCGCTTCGACGTGCTGCAACGGGACGACGATCCCACCTGCTTCGTGCTCTACGAGGCCTACCGGGATGCCGATGCGGCCGCCGCCCACAAGCAGACCCGCCACTACGCCGTCTGGCGCGATACCGTGGCAGATTGGATGGCCGCACCGCGCCGGGGCGAGCTGCATCGCGGCCTGCTCCCGGAGGTGTGGTGATCGCACCGTTTTCCATTGCCCGGCTGCCCAGGATCGAATTCGGCGCCGGGACCGTCGCCCGCATCCCGGAGCTGGCGCGCACCTTCGGCAGCCAGGCCCTGCTGGTCACCGGCAGCGGCGCTATCGAACGTGCGCCCCAGTGGCCGGCATTGCTGGCGGGACTGAAGGCGGCCGGGATCCGCTGGGAACGCCTGCGGGTGTCGGGAGAACCGTCCCCGGACCTGGTCGATCGGTCGGTGGCCGAATACCGCCGCGGCGGCTTCACCCAGGTGATCGGACTAGGCGGCGGCAGCGTGCTGGATGCCGCCAAGGCCATCGCCGGATTGCTGCCAACCGGTGATTCTGTCATGGACTACCTGGAAGGCGTCGGACCGCAGCGCCCCTACGTGGGCCCCAGCCTGCCGTTCATCGCCGCACCCACCACCGCCGGCACCGGTTCCGAGGCCACCAAGAATGCGGTACTCAGCCGCCAGGGACCGCAGGGATTCAAGAAGTCGTTTCGTGACGAACAGCTCGTGCCGCAGTATGCCGTGGTGGACCCGGACCTGCTGTCCACCTGTCCCCCGGCGCTGATCGCCGCCAATGGTATGGACGCCCTCACCCAACTGATGGAGTCCTACGTCTCGCTGCGAGCCAACGCCTTCACCGACGCCCTGGCCGTCTCGGGTCTGGAGGCGGTGCGCGACGCCTTGCTGCCCTGGTACGAGCACGGCGCGAAGGCAGCGCAGGCTCTCGGTCCCATGGCCTATGCCTCCCTGCTCTCGGGCATCTGCCTGGCGCAGACCGGCCTGGGCTCGGTGCACGGCCTCGCCTCGCCCCTGGGCGCGCTGTACCCCATTCCTCACGGCGTGGTGTGCGGCACCCTGGTCGGCGCGGCCACCAAGATCAACATCCGCGTGCTGGAGGCGCGGGCGCCGGACAGCCCCGCGTTGGCGAAATATGCCTGCGTGGGACGGCTGTTGACAGGCAAGGACCTCGACGACCGAGGGGCGCGCAGCGCCCTGGTGGCACTGCTGCACGCGTGGACCGAGCGCCTGCAGTTGCAGCGCCTGGGCCACTACGGTGTGGGTGCCGATGATCTGGACCGCATCGTCGCCGGCAGCCGGGGCAGCAGCATGAAGACCAACCCGATGGTGCTGACAGACGATGAGATCGCGGCCGTAGTGCGGGCACGGCTCTGACCAGCTGTGGAGTGGCGGCCGCCGTTAACCCGCATTCGCCCCCGTCGCCACGGCGGCCGTCGGCCGCCCCGGATTCATTGCACGACGACGACCGTATAACCGAGGTCCCGGTACGCGCGCACTTGAGCGGGCCCCGAGGGCGCCACGTCCACGTACTCGGGAAAATCCTCGGCCGTCACGCCGCGCCAGCCGGCGTAGGTCTCGCAGACATGCACCGGCACCTGCTGATCACCGACCAGGGACTGCACTTGGCGATGCACCTCCTCCTGTTCGGCCCGGTGGGCACTCTGCAGGGCGAACTGTTCCTGACCATGGGTCACCACCGCCAGCTCGACACCCGGGAACCGCTGCCGCAGGCGTTGCACATAGTCGCGCACCCGAGGCAACGACTCCCGCAAGCCCTCCGGGTCCCCGCTGACGATCTCGAACACTACGCCGGCGGGCGCCTCGGATTGACCCAACAGATGGGCGACCTCCCGATCCGCGGTGGCGGCGAGCACCGCTCCCGGCAGCCCGGCGCCGATGATGCAGGCGATCAGCCACATCGCCGATCCCCTGAGCCGCTCCTCTAGCCTCGTCATTGACCCTCCGAAAACCTTTCTGTATACCCTGCCATTGCTGATCCCGCCCGCTCGGAAATTCCCGTGACGCCGGACTCGTCCCGAAAGCTGTTTCTGTGTGTCCTTGTGTTCACGCTGGCGGTTCGCGCGGTGCTGGCCGCTGCCATACCCATCACCGGGGACGAGGCCTATTTCGTTCTCTGGGGGCGGCACCTGGACTACGGATACTACGACCACCCGCCCATGGTGGGCTGGCTGCTGTACGCCCTGCTGCCCCTGGGCGGTTCGGAACTCGTCGTCCGATTGCCGGCATTGCTGATCCCGCCGATCCTGGCGCTGGCGATCCAGCGCACCCTGCGCCCGCGGGATGAAACCAAGGCGTGGCTTGTCGCCACCCTGTGGCTGGTGTTGCCCCTGGATGTGGTCAACATCTTCATCACTTCGGACACCCCGCTGGTGCTGTTCGCGACGCTCTCCGTGCTTGCATTGTACCGGGCGTGGTCCGACGGGCCCATGGGTTGGTACGCGTTCAGCGGCGCCGCGCTCGGATTGGCGTTTCTGTCGAAATACTTCGCCGTGCTGCTGGGCGTCGCCTACCTCGTCCTGTTCCTGGTCCGGGGGGCGGACCGGCGAGCATGGAGAGGCTTCGCCCTGCTGCTGCTGAGTTCCGCGCCCTTCGTGCTGATCAACCTCGCCTGGAACTACCAGCACTGCTGGAACAACGTTCTGTTCAATCTCTACAGCCGCAACCTCGCACTCACGTGGTCGCCCCAGGGCCTGGCGATGTTCGCCGGCATGCTGGTGTACGTGCTGACCCCGTGGCTGCTGCTCTATCTGTGGCGCCAGCGCAGGGGCGTGCGCGCGCTGCTGGGCGGGCATGCCGCCGGTGCCGTGTTCCTGTACACCCTGGTGGTGCCCCTGCTGCTGCTCGGCCTGGTGGCCGTGCGCCGCACAATCGGCTTGCACTGGGTGCTCGCCTTTTTGCCGATACTGCCCCTGCTGGCGTTCACGGTGCTTGACGCGCGGCAACTGCGCCGGAGCGTGTTCTACTCGGCGGCGTTCAGCGTTCTGCACCTGGCACTGCTCGGAGCGGTGCTCACTACGCCCCTGGAACTCTGGCGCGACAGCGGCCAGTACCGGAATCTGGTGATGGGCACCCAGCCCGAGACGCTACTGGCGCGCATCGACGCCGAGGCACCGGCATTCCATCTGGGCACCGGCAGCTATACCTCGGCCTCGGTGCTGGCGTTCTATGGCGAGCGCCATGTGCTGGTGTTCGGCGACGGCTCCTACCATGCCCGTCAGGACGATCTGCTCACCGATTTTCGCGCCTTGGACGGCGAGAATATCGCGGTGCTGGCCAAGTCGGAGGCGTCTGCTGCGCGGGCAGAACCGTTCTTCGCCCGCACTGAACTGCGCATCATCGAGCTCGAGGGTGCCTCCTTCCGACTGGTATTGGGGTACAATTTCGACTTCGCCACCTATAAGAAGACCGTCCTGAGCGCTGTCCGGGACCGTTATTACCGAATTCCGCCCTGGCTTCCCGCCGGATCCTGCTACTTCTGCGAGCGCTACTTCCCGGACGCCGATTGCCGCTGACAACCATGCGCAGCATCCACACCAATGTTTCCGGCTGGGGCCGCTACCCGACGGCGTCCACACGACTCTACCGCCCGGAGCGCTACCGCGACGTGATGCCCCACGACGAGAGCTGCATCGCCCGGGGCTGCGGGCGCAGCTATGGCGATGCCAGCTTCGATCCGGACGGCGCAACCATTCTGATGACGCGGCTCGACCGGCTGTTGGAGTTGGATACGCAGCGCGGCGTGCTGCGTGCCGAGGCGGGAGCCACCGTGGATGAGGTGTTGGAGCTGCTGGTACCCCGGGGCTGGTTTTTGCCGGTGGTTCCCGGCACCCGCCATGTGACCCTGGGCGGCTGCGCCGCCGCCGACGTGCATGGTAAGAACCAGCACCGCGCCGGCTGCTTCGGCGATCATATCCAGGAGCTGGAGCTGATACTCGCCGACGGCAGTCGGCTGCGCTGTTCGCCGCAGGCGGAACCGGAGGTGTTCCAGGCCACCATCGGTGGCATGGGACTCACCGGCATCATCGGCGAGCTCACCATTCGGCTGCAGCCGATCGAGACCGCTTCGGTGCAGGTCACGCAGCGCAGTACCGCGAACCTGGCGGAAACCTTCGCCGCCCTGGCCGAGGTGGACTCCGACGCCGCCTACACGGTCGCGTGGCTGGACTGTCTGGCGCCGGGCGAGGCCATGGGCCGCGGTGTGGTCACTCACGCAGAGCATGCGCCGCTATCGACCGCCACCGGGCGCCGTGCCGACCCGCTGGTCATCCCGCGCCCCTCGACGAGGCGTGTCCCCGTGGACGCACCGGGGTGGGTATTGAATCGCCGCACCATGGCCCTCTACAACCGGCGTTACCTGCGCCGCTGCAGGTCCGCACCGGCAACCGGCCTGAGCAGCTACCACGAGCATTTCTTTCCCCTGGATCGGTTGGCTCATTGGAACCGTCTCTACGGCCGGCGCGGGTTTCTGCAATACCAATTCCTGTTACCCGCCGACGATGCCCCGGCACAGGGGGAATCCATGCTGCGGCGCCTGATCCGCGCCGGACATCCGCCGTTCCTGGCGGTCCTGAAGCGCTTCGCCCGCAGCGGCCTCGGCCTGCTGTCCTTCGCCCAGCCGGGCTACACTCTGGCGCTGGATTTTCCGTTCGGGGACGGAGGCATCCTGGCCGAGTTGCGCGCGCTGGACGAGGTGGTCATCGCCGGCGGCGGGCGGGTGTATCTGGCCAAGGATGCGCGCTTGGAGGCACACGCCTTCCGCGCCATGTACCCGCGCTTCGGCGAGTGGCTCGCGATCAAACGCCGGCTCGACCCCGGGCAGCGGTTCCGCTCGGGTCTGAGCCGCCGGCTGCGTATGCAGGACCCGCCGTGAGCGGCTGGGTGCTGGTACTCGGGCCCACGTCCGCCATTGCCCGGGCGACGGCCGGCGAATTGGCCGACGCCGGGCACGATCTCTACCTGGCGGGGCGCGACCTGGAAGAAATCGCCCGCCTGGCGGCGGACCTGCACATCCGCCACGGTGTACGCGTCGCCCACGAACGCTTCGATGCCGCCGCCGTCGCCGACCACGCCGCGTTTCTGGACGAGGTGCTCGCGCACTGTGGTCGCCTCGACGGGGTACTGCTCGCCTTCGGCGAGCTCGGCGATCAGCAGCAGGCACAGAACGATCGCGAGCGCGCCCTCGAGCTCATCGCCAGCAATTACACCGGCGCCGTTTCCATCCTCACCCTGTGTGCCAACCACCTCGAGCAGCAGGCGCGGGGGTTCATCATCGCTCTGTCGTCCGTGGCCGGCGACCGAGGCCGGCAGAGCAATTACGTGTACGGCTCAGCCAAGGGCGGCCTCAGTGTGTTTCTGCAGGGCCTGCGCAACCGCCTGTACCCCGCCGGCGTGCGCGTGATCACCGTGAAACCGGGATTCGTGGACACGGCCATGACCTTCGGCATGGAGGGACTGTTCCTGGTCGCCTCGCCGCAGGATGTCGCCCGGCGCATCCGGCGCGTACTCGCCGGCCGCGGCGACGTGGTGTACGCCCCGTGGTTCTGGCGCTATATCATGCTGGTGATTCGCGCGGTTCCGGAGAGGATGTTCAAGCGCCTCAAGCTATGAGTGACAGCAGCAGCCAGATCATGACAGGCCCCTCGCGGCGCACCGCCACCCGCGAGTTGCTGCGCCTGATGCGCCCGTACCAATGGATCAAGAACGTATTCGTGTTCGCCGGGGTGCTGTTCGGCGGTGAGCTTACGGACGCCGACCTGGTCCTGCGAGCGTTCGCCGCGTTCGTCGGTTTTTCGCTCATCTCCAGCGCCGTCTATGTGATCAACGACCTGTCGGATCGAGAGCGGGACCGCCTGCATCCAGTGAAACGCCTGCGCCCCCTGGCTGCGGGAACGGTGAGTGCGCCGGCCGCCATCGTGCTGGCGGGCACGCTGCTGGCCTTCGGTACGGCCATCGCCTGGTCGGCCTCGCCCTGGGTGCTGGCCGCCGTACTGCTCTATGTGTTTCTGAACGGTACCTACTCCGCCGGACTCAAGCACGTGGTGATTCTGGACGTGTTCATGATCGCTGCGGGCTTCATGCTGCGCCTGCTGGCCGGAACGGCCGGCTTGGGCATCCCGCCGTCACACTGGCTGCTGCTATGCGGAATGATGGTGTCGCTGTTCATGGGCTTCGCCAAACGCCGCTCGGAGCTATCCAGTTCCATCGAGGGCGAGTATGGGCACCGCCGGGTACTGGAGAGCTACACGCCGGCGCTGCTCGACGCCATGATCGCAGTCACCGCCACCTCCGTGGTCATCACCTACAGCCTGTACACCATGAGCCCCGACACCGTCCTCATTCACGGCACCGACAAACTCATCTACACGGTGCCCTTCGTGCTGTTCGGCCTGTTTCGCTATCTGTTTCTGCTCTATCGACGCACCGGCGGCGAGGACCCGTCCCGGGAACTGGTGCGCGACCCGTCCATCCTCACCGCTGCATCGTTGTGGCTCGCCGTGACTGCCTGGCTGCTATACGGTGGCTGAGCAGGCGCTGCTGCAGGGCTGGCGCCTGCGTACTCTGGTGGCGTCGATCCTGGCGGGCGCCGCGCTCTACCTGGCCGCAGTGCTGTGGAGTGGGATGGGCGAGGTGCGGGACGCGGTGGCGGCCATCGGCGGGGCGGGCCTGCTGCTCGGGTTGGGACTGTCACTGCTCAACTACGGCTTGCGCTACCTGCGGTGGCAGTACTATCTGCGCCGCCTCGGGCATCGGGTCCCGGCGGGCGCCAGCCTGGCGATCTACCTGGGTGGCTTCACCCTCACGACCACTCCGGCAAAGGCCGGTGAGGCGGTGCGCGCCCTGTTCCTGCGGGACTACGGCGTAGGTTACCAACACACCTTGGGCGCCATGTTCGCGGAACGGCTGACGGACCTGCTGTCAGTTGTGGTGCTCGCGCTGCTGGGAATCTGGGCCTACGAACCTGCCCGTGGGCTGGTGCTGCCCTTGGGGCTGGCCGTCGTCGGCATCATCGCCGGTCTCCAGGCGCGCGACTGTCTGGCCGCCGTACGCGCCCGGCTGGCGGCACGCGGTCCGGGACGGATCACTGCGGCGCTCGGCATGCTGCTGGATATCGTCCTTACCGCCGGGCGCTGCTTCACGGCGCCTGCCCTGACCTCAGGCCTGCTGCTCGCCCTGTTCGCCTGGGCCGCCGAGGGGGTCGCCCTGTACGTGTTCCTGTCGCTCGCCGACAGTCCCATCACCTTGGCCGAAGCGCAGTTCATCTATGCCTTCGCGCTGTTGGTGGGTGCGGCCAGTCTCATTCCCGGGGGGCTCGGCAGCACCGAGCTGGCCATGACGACGCTGTTGACCTGGAAGGGGGTGGAGCCCGGCACCGCGGTGGCGGTTACCGTCGTGCTGCGCCTGGCGACGCTGTGGTTCGCGGTCCTGGTGGGGGCGGCCGCGCTCGCCGTGTATCGCCACCGCCCGCAGGAATAAGCGACCCGGCCCCCACCCCGGGTGGGGTGGTAAGGCCGGGCCCCGGCGGAACCGGGACCAATGTGCCCGGGGGCACCGCGGCCGATCGATCAGGCCGCCTCGGAGCGATCCTGAGTGTTACGCTTGCCACCGTCGCCGGGCGCGTTCGCCCGCACGAAGTCGGCCAGGGACATGTCATCCAGGAAGCCGTAGATGCGGCTGCTCAGATCGCTCCACATTTCTTCCAGCATGCCCCGCTCGCCACGATCCTCTTCGGCGGCCGTTCCCTTGAACACCTGCTCGTCTTCATCGTTGATGGCGCTGATCACCTCGGCGACGCTGATCTCGCTGGCGGGCCGCGCCAGTCGATAACCGCCTCCGGGACCGCGCACGCCGCGCACGAGCCCCTGCTTGCGCAACTTCGCAAACAGCTGCTCCAAATAGGACAGGGAAATCCCCTGGTAATGAGAGATGTCCGCGAGCGTCACCGGGCTCGAATTCTCATGCAGCGCCAGATCCATCATGGCGGTAACTGCATATCGGGCTTTGGTCGACAGTTTCATGGTACCGCCTCCTATCCGTAATCTTCCTCGATTCACACCAGTGTCGGATTGCCGCCTAGCATGCATTACCTGAGCGAAACAATCAAGTATTAGTCCCTATTCCGGCTGTCTGCTCTACTTTAGGAAATACTGCAAGAGTTCAAGCTAACTACCGGAAGCGCCAGGTCCTACATTGACGGCATAAAATGCCAGGATATTCCATTCCCAACTAAATTGCAGGCTAGTGCCCTTTCCAGGTTTCACAACCTGTATGACTGGTTTTTTTGCCTGGAGGTTCCCAATGGCACGCCGTTCGGGTGCCGCTCAGGATGCGGCGAGGGATTCGGTGGTCGCGCTGGCGGCGGCACCGTCCGTGCTGCCGCGGTCGAAGTAATGACCCAGTCCGAGGGTGTAGCGCAGCCACTTCTCGAGGAACAGGTTGCGGTCCCACTTATGGGCCAGCAGGGCGTCGTAATCGCCCTCGCCCCATTGGCCGACACGCCGGCACGCGACCGCCTCGGCCTGGCGGGCGTCGTGGTAGAGGCGAATCTGCAGATCCGGATCGGCGACGCAGGCGCCCTGGGCGTCGGCGAAGAAGTACGTGAGGTGCAGCATGGTGGTGAACCGGCAGCGCTCCTCCACCAGCAGGTACAGATCCGGCGAGCCGGACGCCCGCGAGACGGCGCGTCCATGAAGTTCATCCGGGGTGGGCACAAGGCGCTGGAGCAGGCGATAGTTGATCTCGTAGAGATCCATCAGTCCGGCGAAGCTGCGCCGGTTCAAAACGCGTTTGAGCAGTTCACTCTTGGTACAGGTCATGACGTCATGATACCACGGTGCTAGCCTTTGCTACGGGGCGGTCCACGCCCTCAACTGTAGGGCGCATCGACCATATCATGAAAATTCTCGAAGTCGATACCACACCGTTCGACGACCAACGTCCCGGTACTTCCGGCCTCCGAAAGACGGTCTCCGTTTTCCGCCAGCCGAATTACCTGGAGAATTTCATCCAGGCAATCTTCGATGGCGCGGCGCCGGATTCGAGCCTTCCCCTGGTGGTCGGCGGCGATGGGCGTTTCTATAACAACGAGGCGATTCAGGTCATTGTGCGCATGGCCGCAGCTAACGGCGTGCGACACATCCTGGTCGGGCAAAGCGGGATTCTGTCGACGCCGGCGGCCTCTGCAATGATCCGCAAACGCGGCGGCTGCGGCGGCATCATCCTGTCGGCGTCGCACAACCCGGGCGGCCCGCACGGCGATTTCGGAATCAAGTTCAACACCGAAAACGGTGGCCCGGCTCCGGAGCGTGTCACCGAAGCCATTTTCGCCGCAAGTCGCGCCCTGCAGCGCTACCGCACGGTCGACGGCTTGCCGCCGATCGACCTCGACCGACTCGGTTCTCTTCGATTCGACGACGTGCACATCGAAGTCATCGACCCCGTCGCCGACTACGCCGCGCTCATGGAGGAGCTGTTCGACTTCAACCGCCTGCGCGAGCTGCTGTCGTCGACGGGATTCAGCATGCGTTTCGACGCCATGCATGCGGTCACCGGACCCTATGCTCGCGAGATTCTGGAGCGGCGGCTCGGAGCGCCGGCCGGCACTGTGATGAATGCCATTCCGCGAAGCGACTTCGGCGGCGGCCATCCCGATCCCAACCTGGTGCATGCCCCTGAGTTGGCCGAGGCCCTGCTGCAGGAGAAACGCTTCGACTTCGGCGCCGCCTCCGACGGCGACGGCGACCGCAACATGATCCTCGGGCGGGGGTTCTACGTCACTCCCAGCGACAGCCTGGCCGTGCTGGCGGCCAATGCGGCGCTGGTTCCCGGCTACCGTTCGGGCCTCAGCGGCGTCGCCCGCTCCATGCCCACCAGCCAGGCGGTCGACCGGGTCGCGGATGTCTTGGGGATTCCTTGTTACGAGACGCCCACCGGATGGAAATTCTTCGGCAACCTCCTCGATGCGGGCCGCGTCACCCTGTGCGGCGAAGAGAGCTTCGGCACCGGCTCCGCCCACGTGCGGGAGAAAGACGGGCTTTGGGCGGTGCTGTTCTGGCTCAACATCCTGGCGGAGAGGGGCGAGGACGTGGGGACCATCGTACGCGGTCACTGGCGCCGCTTCGGGCGCAACTACTACAGCCGCCTCGACTACGAGGGTTTGGAGTCCGGCTCCGCCGAAGCGCTCGTGGACGCGTTGCGCGGCCAGGTCGGGGGTCTCGCCGGACGGGTCATTCACGGGCGGCGGGTAGGCCAGGCCGATGATTTCTCCTATACCGACCCGGTGGATGGCGAGACCAGCCATCGGCAGGGAATCCGCATCCGCTTCGACGACGGCGCCCGGATCGTCTACCGTCTCTCCGGCACGGGCACCAGCGGCGCGACCTTGCGGGTGTACCTGGAGCGCTACGAGGCCGACCCGGCGCTGCAGGGGCTCGAGACCGGCGAGGCCCTGGCGGGGCTTTCGCGAGCCGCGGACGAGCTCGCCGAGATCCGATCGCGCACCGGGCGCAATGCCCCCGATGTCGTCACGTGAGTTTCGGGCGCCCCACGTGCTAAATTATGCTGATCCGATGTCCGCTCGGCCCTCCTCCTTCATTCGACGCGGTGGCAGCATGAAATTCATTCGGCGTTTCGCTGAGATCGGCAACCAGGACGTCCCCATCGTGGGCGGTAAGAATGCTTCGCTCGGCGAGATGTATTCCTCGCTCTCAGACGCAGGCGTGCGCGTGCCGAACGGCTTCGCGACCACGTCCGAAGCCTACTGGCACTTCCTGGAGCATAACGATCTGCGTGAGCGCATCGACGCGCGCCTGGCGGAGCTGGCCGCCGACGACGTCAAGGCCCTGGCGGAAACCGGTCGCACCATCCGCAATTGGATCCTGGAAGCGAAGATTCCCGCCGATCTGCGCAGCGAGATCGTCGACGCGTATGGGGAGCTGGAGCGCGACCACGGCACCGCCGTGGATGTCGCGGTGCGCAGCTCCGCCACGGCCGAGGACCTGCCCACGGCGTCGTTCGCCGGGCAGCAGGAGACCTATCTCAACATTCGCGGCGCAGACCGGCTGCTGGACGCCTGCCGCCGCGTGTACGCATCCCTGTACACCGATCGTGCCATCTCCTACCGCGTGCACCAGGGCTTCTCCCACCACGACGTGGCCCTCTCCATCGGCGTGCAGAAAATGGTGCGCTCCGACGTCGGCGCCGCCGGTGTGATGTTCACCCTCGATACCGAGACCGGGTTCCCCGACGTGGTGTTCATCACTGCCGCGTATGGCCTCGGCGAGAATGTGGTGCAAGGGGCGGTCAACCCGGACGAGTTCTACGTCTACAAGAACACCCTGGAGCAGGGCTATCGCCCCATCATCAAGCGCCACCTGGGCAGCAAGGCCATCAAGATGGTGTACGACGATGACACCACGGCGGAGCATCCCACCCGCAACGTCGACGTCGAGGCCGCCGATCGCCAGCGCTTCTCGCTCACCGACGACGACGTGTTGGAGCTGGCCCGCTATGCGGTGCTGATCGAACAGCACTATACCGGGCGCGCCGGTCGCAATATGCCCATGGACATCGAATGGGCCAAGGACGGGAACACCGGCGAGCTGTTCATCGTGCAGGCGCGGCCGGAGACGGTCCAGTCCGCCTCCGACCAGCGCTATCAGGAGAGCTTCGAGCTCAAGAGCCGCGGCGAGGTCCTGAGCGTCGGCAAGAGCATCGGCAAAAAAATCGCTGCGGGCACCGCACGGGTGATCCTACATGCCGCCGAGATGAACGAGCTCAAACCAGGCGAGGTCCTGATCACCGACATCACCGACCCTGATTGGGAGCCGGTGATGAAGACCGCCGCGGCCATCGTCACCAACCGCGGCGGGCGGACCTGCCATGCGGCCATCATCGCCCGGGAGCTCGGCATCCCGGCTGTGGTCGGCTGCGGCAACGCCACCGAGGCGGTCGCTGCGGGGCGCGAGGTCACGGTCTCGTGCGCCGAAGGCGACACCGGTTACGTCTACGACGGGATCCAGGAGTTCGAGACCCGGCGCATCGAGCTCGACCGGCTGCCGAAGCCCAAGACCAAGCTGCTGCTCAACGTAGGCAACCCCGAGACGGCCTTCGACGCCTCTCGCCTGCCCAGCGATGGCGTGGGCCTGGCGCGGCTCGAGTTCATCATCAACAACAGCATCCGCATCCATCCCGCGGCGCTGCTCGAGTACGAGGGGTTGGATCCGGACGTGCAGGAGCAGATCGACGAGATCACCGCGGGCTATGCGGATCGGCGCCGCTTCTACATCGAACGGTTGGCCGAGGGCGTGGGCACCATCGCCGCCGCCTTTTACCCGCGGCGGGTAATCGTGCGCATGAGCGACTTCAAGTCCAACGAATACGCCTCGCTGATCGGCGGCCCCGGCTTCGAGCCCCGCGAAGAGAACCCCATGATCGGATTTCGCGGCGCCGGGCGCTACTTCTCCGAGCAGTTCCGCCCCTGCTTCGCCATGGAATGCGAGGCCATGAAGCGGGTGCGCGAGGACATGGGGCTCTCCAATGTCGCCTTGATGGTGCCGTTCGTGCGCAGCGTGGAGGAAGGTGTCAAGGCACTGGCCGAAATGGAACGGCACGGCCTGAAGCGCGGCGAGAATGATCTCAAGGTGTACTTGATGTGCGAGATCCCGGCCAATGCCCTGCTGGCCGACCAGTTCCTGGAGCACTTCGACGGCTTCTCCATCGGTTCGAATGATCTGACCCAGCTGACTCTGGGGGTGGACCGCGACTCGGGTATCGTCACCGGCTTCGACGAGCGCAACGAGGCGGTGCTGGCCTTGATGGCCATGGCCATCGACGCCTGCCAGCGCCACGGCAAGTACGTGGGCATCTGCGGCCAAGCGCCGTCCGACTACCCGGAGATCACCCGATGGCTGGTGGAACACGGCATCGAGAGCATCTCCCTGAACCCGGACAGCCTGATCGCCATGAATCAGGTGGTGCTGGACATCGAACGCGAGGGCCCGAGCGCGAATTGACCAAATCCGTACGCCGCA
>Ga0209347_1001684_pt1 | contig 33819 bp, 31 predicted proteins | sample AutmiccommuBRH23_FD_187382 | JGI IMG/M metagenome (GOLD analysis project Ga0209347, IMG submission 187382) | Deep subsurface microbial communities from Mt. Terri, Switzerland - Autotrophic microbial communities BRH/23 (SPAdes) (version 2) | ecosystem: Environmental > Aquatic > Deep subsurface >...
GTGTGGCAGGTATACAAGGTGGTGAAAATACCCATTTTGGGAATGGGCGGCATATCCAGCGGTGAGGACGCTCTTCAGTTCATAATGGCCGGCGCCAGCGCCGTGGCCGTTGGCACAGCCAACTTCGCAAATCCCGGGGCCACCATGGATGTGCTTAAAGGGATTGAGAATTACATGGCGGAAAACAATATCAGCGACATAAAGGAGTTGGTGGGAGCAGCACATAGTGGTAATAGGTAATTGGTAATAGGTAATAGGTAATTGGTAATAGGTGGTAGGTAATAGCGTTAAGTATTGGGTATTGTGATGGCCTATAATCCTTGACTTATAACCAATAACCTACAACCAATAACCTACAACCAATAACTTACAACCAATAAACTTTAGGGGGTTATAATTATGAGAAAAATCAAAAGTCCTACCACTGCCCTGGCTCCGGTCCCGGCAGTACTGGTTACAGTGGCGTCTTCTGGCGGCAGGGATAATATAATCACCCTGGCCTGGGTTGGAACGGTGAATTCGGATCCTCCCATGATCAGCATCAGCGTTCGCCCCTCCCGCTATTCCCACCGGCTACTGGAGGAAACAGGGGAATTCGTGGTTAACCTTCCCACCTCTGATATGGTCAGGGAGCTTGACCTGTGCGGAATGGTGTCCGGGAGCGAACAGGACAAATTCCAGCTGTGCGGCTTCATGAGAGAGTCTGCCTCTAAAGTCAGGGCACCCCTTATTGACCGCTGCCCGGTTAATATAGAATGCGTGGTCAGGAATAAAATAAGCCTGGGTAGCCACGACATGTACATAGGCGAAATACTGGCCGTCCACATGGACGAAGCGGTACTTGACGGTACCGGCAGAATTGATGTGGACAAAATGAAGCAGGTGGCCTACAGTACCGGGGAATACAGGGTTTTAGGCGGTAAGCTGGCAATGATGGGTTTTTCAATTAAAAAATAGTGAGCGGGGTACCAGCGATGAAAGATCACAACAGGCTGATTGTGGCACTGGACGTAAACAATCAGGGCAGGGCACTGGAACTGGTGGATATGCTGAAAGATACAGCCGGAATGTTCAAGGTGGGCATGGAGCTTTTCTATGGTTCCGGGAGTGAGGTGGTTGAAAGAATAAAACTCAAGGGCTGCAAAGTGTTCCTGGACCTTAAACTCCATGACATTCCAAATACCGTGGCCCGGGCCGCCAGGGTTCTTACGGGGATCAGTCCGGATATTATAAATGTCCACGCCTCCGGAGGGCCGGAAATGATGAGAGAGGCCGTCCTGGCCGTGCGGGAGGAAGCGCAAAGGCTGGGTATAACACCCCCTATGGTAATTGCTGTCACCGTCCTAACCAGCATAAACCGTGAAATAATGAATAACCTTGGCACCGGTGGGGATGTAGAGCAACAGGTGGTTCGTCTGGCCAGTTTAGCCAGGAATTGCGGGCTGGATGGGGTGGTGGCCTCTCCCATGGAGGTTACACCAATTAGAAAAGCCTGCGGAGAAGATTTTGTAATTATTACCCCGGGGGTAAGACCCGAAGGTGCCGATATCGGTGATCAGAAAAGGGTTATGACTCCTTCCGGGGCTGTATCGGCCGGGGCAACGTATGTGGTGGTGGGAAGGCCGATCACAGCCTCTGTCAGCCCCCTTGAAGCAGCATCAAAAATACTTGAACAAATAAAAGGATGTGTCAAATGACACATCCTTTTATCCCGTGCTGCCTAATAGACCAGTGATCTTTCCGCCCGTTCTATGGCAAGCTTTACCAGATTACCACAGTTTCTCGAAGATACCGAACCAAAGTCTCCGGTACGGGCTACCTCGTCTGCGACACCAAGTTCCTGGGCCAGCTCAAACTTGAGCCTGTCTGACATTATGCCCCTGTTTCTAGCCATACTATTGAGCCAACTCCCTTCGTGCGGCAGCATCGGCGAGATCCCTATTAAGTTTTTGGGGCATTCATAGTGTTCCACCTTAAAAAAATAAAATGCAAGGAATGTCATGCCAACTCAGTTTAAGGCAGGAAGAGAAGGAATTGCATAAAATAGATAGAAAGATATTCTATCGATTTTAATTTCAGGAGGAAAGCCATGCGTACTTTGAGAATTTTGGCAGCTTCTTTTCTTTTGCTATTCAGCGTCATGACCGGTGCCGGATGGGCCCAAAGTATCTGGGAGGAAAGCAGTGAGGTGGAAATTTCCACCGGGGTTAAAGCGGTGAGGACGGTAAGGACAGACCTGTCAGACCCCGGAATTGAAATACTGCCGGTTTTGGCTGGAGGGCAGGTGGGCCTGATCAGCCCGCTTTCCGATATGGCAACGGAAGTGGGTGCCTCAGCCGCCATCAACGGAACTTTTTTTAACGCGTATACCGACAACCAGCCCCAGGGCACCGTATTTATAGACGGATCGGCCAGGCATCTGGCTGATGGGCCCACAGTGGGCTTTACAGAGAAAAACGGTTTTCTGATGGACCGACTTAAGGTGGAAATAAAGGGGGGCATCAACGGATCACGGCTGTGGCCCAATAGCTGGTACGCCTGGAGCGTAAACAGCCCCAAGTCAGATGGTGAAGCCATTGTTATATATACCCCGGAATTTGCAGGAGGAATAAGTAAGCCTCCCAATAGCAGGTCTGTGGTTGTAAGTGGCGGATTGGTTACGCAAATAGTGCAGGGAAGCGCTCGCATACCCTCAGATGGATATGTCATTGGATTTGGCCCGGGGTCCACAGGTGATGCCAGTCGATTCAAGGTGGGCGACAGGGTGGAATACAGCGTAGTCCTGGGATATGGCTGGGAAGGGGTTAAAAACGCCATCAGCGCGGGGCCTCTACTCCTAAAAGGCGGCCAGGTGGTTCTGAATTTCGGGGCGGATGGCATGTCCGATCCCAAAATAACCACCCAGAAAGGGGCCAGGAGCTTTATCGGGCGGACGTGGAACAATGTTCTGGTGATGGGTACCACCCCTTCGGCCACAGTGAGGGAGTTGGCTGAAATTACAAAGGCCCTGGGCCTGGCCGATGCTATGAACCTGGACGGGGGAGCCTCCTCGGGACTTTATTTCGACGGAAGGTACCTTACCCCACCGGGCAGGAATCTGTCAAACTGCCTGGCCATTATTAAAAGGGTTGGAGTGGTGGTCAACGGACTGAGGATAACCGGCTTCAGCCCTTATGTGGCGCCTCCAGGGATAACCATGGTGCCTGTCCGGGGAGTATTTGAAAAAGTTGGCGCCGATGTTTCCTGGGAGGATTATTCCCAGACTGTTACTGTAAGAATGAAAACGGCGGTGGTGATACTAAAGGTGGGGAGTTCCTCTGGGCTGGTTAACGGCAGGGAGGTTCAGCTGACCAGGCCGGCCGAGATAAAAGACGGCAGAACGTACATACCTCTGAGATTTGTGGCTGAGAATCTGGGCGGCCAGGTCACCTGGGACCAAAATTCAGACGTTGTATATATAAAGATGGGCGGGGGGTGAAAATAATTGATGCAAAAAGAAGCTGTAATTAGCATTTTCGAAAAAACCAGAGCCATGCTGACCGGACACTTTCTCCTAACCTCGGGCAGACATAGCGACAAATACTTCCAGTGCGCCATGGTGCTTCAGCATCCCGGGCACTGTCGGGCTCTTTGCCGGGAACTGGCCGGAAGGTTTGCCTCGGAACAGGTGGAGACCGTGGTGGGCCCGGCCATGGGTGGAATTGTCATGTCCTACGAGGTGGCTTCGGCCCTTGAAGTAAGGAGTCTTTTTACCGAAAGGGAAAATGGCAGTATGGCTCTGAGAAGGGGATTTACAATCTCTCCGGGTGAAAGGGTGCTGGTGGTGGAGGACGTGGTTACCACCGGCGGCTCGGTAAAAGAGGTCATACAGTTGATCAAAGACCTGGGTGGAATAGTGGTTGGCGCCGGGGTGCTGGTGGATCGCAGCGGGGGCGGGGCCAACCTGGGAGTGCGCACCGAAAGCCTGGTGGAGGTACCAGCGGTATCCTACAGCCCTGATCAGTGCCCTCTTTGCCGACAGGGTATTCCCTTCATCAAACCTGGCAGCAGGAAAATCTAATTTAAGAGAGTGCAGGGCAGCAAATGAAAGTACAGAAAAGAAAGACCATCCTGTTTATTGTAGACTCCTTCAATCCTACCGCTCTCAGGAAGGCACTTGATAAAAAAATGGTTCCAGCCATGGATTTCCTTAAAAAAAGAGGTTATTTCACCGACCGCTGTGTTTCAGTTTTTCCAACCATGACCCCCACCTGCGCCAGCACCATAGCCACCGGCACCTCCCCGTCGGATCATCAGGTTCCGGGTTTTGTCTGGTTCAACCGCAGGGAGAAGCGCATAGTAAATTACGGGATCAGCCCCCTGGCCGTTTGGAAAATGGGGGTAAAGAGAGTTATTCAGGATTTGCTTTTCAATCTGAACCACATCCAGCTTAGCAAAAAAGTAAAAACACTGTACGAGTCCATGGAGGAGGCCGGATTCACCACCGGGGCCGTCAATCCTTTTATTTTCAGGGCCACCCGTTCCCACCGGGCCAGGATTCCAATGATCATGCAGATACTTTCAACCTTTGGGCTGAAGGGCAAGCTAATGGGACCGGGGAATCTTTTTCTGGGGCAGTTCTGCCCCCCCGACTCCTCCCAGTGGAGCAATTTACTGGCAGTGCCGCAGTATTTCAAGAAATTCGGAGTAAATGACGAGTATTCGGGCACCGTGGGCAGGTGGATTATCCGCAGGGGCCGTCAGCCCGACCTTCTTACCATCTATCTTCCGGACACCGATGGCTATTCTCACAGGCATGATCCCAACTGTAGCGAGGATTCTCTTCAAAAAGCGGACCGTCAGGTAGGCAAAATACTGGGGGCGTTTCCCAGTTGGGATGAGGCCATAAAAAACAACACCATAATTATTGTTGGGGACCACTCCCAGAGCAAGGTAAAAGATAAGTCACATTTAGTACGGCTTTCCAGGGAGCTGGAAAATTTCCCTCAGCTGAACATAGGAAAGGAAGACCGGCCGGGCAGCGAAATAGCGGTCTGCCTTAACGAGAGGATGTGCCACATATACATACTGCGGGACAGAGAAAAGCTGCAGCCCGCGGTGCTGGAAAGGCTAGCAAGAGTTAACGGAGTGGACCAGATTTCCTGGAAGGATGGAGATTGGTTCAGGCTGCTGCAGTCAGGCGGGAAAATGCTTTCTTACAGGCCGGGAAGAGATTTGTGGGATGACTATGGCAAGGGCTGGTCCATTGAGGGGGATCCCCAGGCGGTGGGAGCCAGCATCCATGGACACTGCATAACCTATGACCAGTATCCTGACGCCCTGGCCCAGTTCGCCAACGCCCTGAACTGTGAAAATGCCGGAGATCTGGTGGTTACAGCAAAAGTGGGGTTTGAGTTTTGCGATGACTGCGGGCCGGAACACCCTGGTTGCGGAAGCCACGGATCAATTCACCGGGATGATGCCCTGGTGCCCCTTTTTGTAGCCGGGGAGCCCTTCGGCGCCTCCAAGCCCAGGATAATGGACCTGGCCCCCTTTATCCGGTCCCAGTACGGTCTGGTTTAATAATCTGCCGGACTATATTTACAAGTATGAAAAATTATGTCTTCTTCTCAAGCGCCCGTCGGGGCGCTTTTTACTCAAAAAAGGCTTCCTTGTTCCTTAAAACACCCAGCCAGTCCGTCACCCATATAAAAACTGTAAATCCACCTACATTAAGAAAAAATGACTTCACCGGACTCCAGTTAATATAGTAAAAGTGCCCCAGCCAAAACATAATTAATTCCAATACCAGGAAAACAAAAGCGGCCAACAGAATATACAGGGATCTGGGCCAGAGTTCCCTGGGACAGAAATATCCCAATAAAATGCCCCCGGGAAAACCGCTGATCAGATATGGTATTGGAATTCCAGATATTACCGGCGACACGGAACTATAGGCAAAGGCTTTTAATCCAATCAATGTGTTATCTATGAAATATATCAGCAACATGGCCACCAGACCAAGGGGCCATAAAATTTTCCATCGCTTTAAGGGCACCATCTGCATTGTTACCAGAAAGGCCACCCCGGCAAATATGATCCACTCCAAAGCATCACCTTATACCTTCATGAAGGATAAAATACTATTTTATTCAGACTCTTATGAGTTAGGGACCGGGCTTAATTTTTTCCGCCACTTCTTTGACAGCTCCCGCCAGAGATTCGTGGGCCCTCATCATCCTCCACACGGCCAGCAAAAGGATAACATAGGCCGCCACCATTCCCAGCATCATCAGCGGCCACATAATCCCCATCATACCAACATTACCGTATCCCACCATCAAAAAAGACACCTCTTTGGCTCCCCGTGAGCCTATAATATATATGTAAATAAATCATTATAGTTTAATGTAAACGGTATTTTTTTATTCATTGTTCTCTGATAGTGTATTAGTAAAAGAGTAACTCTGGAAAGTACCCCCATGGGAGGCGCCCACTGTTTTTTATTTTTCAAATTGACCCGGCTGTTAAATTGATACTTTTCGGTCAGGCTGGAAATCATTAAAACTGTGGAAACATGAGCGGGCGCTTTATTCTGTCAGGAAGGGATAGAGAGGTGAAATGCCGTGGAAGAAAAAGAGAAAAAAACTCCGCTGCACAACCTGCACCTGGCGGCCGGGGCTAAAATGATCGGCTTCGGAGGATGGGTCATGCCGGTGCAATACCGGGACATATTGGAGGAACACCGCTGTGTCCGGGAGAGGGTAGGAATATTTGACGTTTCGCACATGGGTGAGATTACGGTGACCGGGCCGGGGGCACAAGAACTGGTGCAGGGATTAATCACCAACGACATTTCCGTAATGGAGGACGGGCGGGTTTTATACAGTCCAATGTGTAACGATGACGGTGGAGTGGTGGATGATATATTGGTATACAGGTTTTCGTCCGATGGATACATGCTGGTGGTAAACGCCTCCAATACAGAGAAGGATTTGGCCTGGATAAAGAAACATAATCAGGGCAATGCGGATATTGAAGATGTGTCCGGAATAACAGCCCTACTGGCTCTCCAGGGCCCCAGAGCGGCGAATGTGCTGGAAATGGCCGGTTTTAACCCGGCATCACTTAAATACTACCGATTTGTAAAGGGTCAGGTGGCCGGAAAAAAATGCCTGGTTTCCAGGACCGGCTACACAGGGGAGGACGGCTTCGAATTTTATATCAGCCCGAAGGATGTTGAACATGTATGGCAGTCCCTTCTGGAGGCAGGCGGCATACACGGAATTCTGCCGGTGGGACTGGGGGCCAGGGATACTTTAAGGTTTGAGGCGTCCTTTCCTCTGTACGGGCACGAACTGGATGAGAACATAACTCCTCTGGAGGCCGGGCTGGACCGTTTCGTTAAGCTCCACAAGTACTTTTTCACCGGGTCTGAGGCGCTGAAGGATCAGTGCGGCCGGGGGATATTCCGCAGGCTGGTGGGACTGTCCATGGAGGAGAGAGGTATTCCCAGGTCCGGCTATCCTGTTTTTATTGATGGCCGCCAGGAGGGCTGGGTGACCTCGGGAAATTACTGCCCAACTTTGGGCGGCAGCTTCGCCATGGCCTATGTGCCCTGCGGGGTAAAAGAGGGCAGCGGGGTGGAGGTATCCATCAGGGGAAAGAACTGCGGGGCCAGGGTTGTATCCCTGCCATTATATAAAAAAAAGGGGGCAATAAGTAATGATACCGGAAGATTTAGTTTACAGTGAAGATCATGAGTGGATCAAGACCGGGGGGGAAACCAGCAGGGTGGGAATAACTCATCATGCCCAGGAAGCCCTGGGAAGCATTGTTTTTGTCGAACTTCCCGAGGTGGGGGCCAGGGTTGCGGCCGGGGATCCCCTTGGCGTTCTGGAGTCGGTGAAGGCTGCCTCGGATTACTACGCCCCGTTATCCGGCACCGTTGTGACCGTTAATGAAGAATTATCCGAATCGCCCAATCTGGTAAACGAAGACCCCTATGGAAGGGGCTGGCTGGTGGAACTGAAACTGGATGATACCGCCCAATTGGATAAACTACTTACAGCGGAACAATATAAACAGTTTATTAGCGGGGATAGTAAATAGTAGGAGATGGAATATAGTATTTGAAGAAAGCCCGGGAAGGGGTGATTTTATGCGCTACGTGCTGAATACCGGTGAAGACCGCAGGGAAATGCTGCAGATCATCGGGGCCGGTGAAATGGAAGACCTGTTTGGTGATTTGCCGCCGGAGGTAAGGCTGAAGACGCCTCTGGATCTGCCAGGCCCCATGTCCGAGCCGGAACTGGCCCGTCATATGAGGGATATATCAGCAGAAAACCTGAGTCTGGACGACTATGCCTGCTTTTTGGGAGCCGGGGCCTATGACCATTATGTCCCTCAAATAGTTGATCAGCTTCTGCTGAGATCGGAATTCTACACGGCCTATACACCTTACCAGCCCGAGATAAGCCAGGGCACCCTGCAGGCCATATTTGAATACCAGTCTCTTATTTGCGCCCTTACCGGCATGGAGGCGGCCAACGCCTCACTTTACGACGGCGCCAGCGCCCTGGCCGAGGCGGCCCTTATGGCCTGCGAGTATACAGGTAAAAAAAGGGTGGTGTATTCAGGCTGCATACATCCGGAATACTGTCTTACCGTTGGGACCTACCTGCGGCACCGGGGATTAGAGATGGTGGAAGCCCCGGAATGCGGAGGAGTAACAGATTTTCAGATGGATGGATTGCTGGACAGCCGCACCGCCGCGGTTATCATTCAGCAGCCCAATTTTTTCGGCTGCCTGGAGGATGCTGAGGCAGCCGGAGAACTGGCCCGCCGCCGCAGCGCCCTTTTTATAGTCATGACTGACCCTGTTTCCCTGGGCATACTGAAGGCGCCGGGAGAATACGGCGCCGACATTGTGGTGGGAGAGGGACAGGGGCTGGGCAACCACATAAGCTTCGGGGGACCTTACCTGGGCTTCATGGCCTGCAGTCAGAAACTGGTGAGAAAAATGCCCGGACGTCTGGTGGGGCAGACGGTGGATAAACAGGGGCGCAGGTGCTTCGCCCTGACCCTTCAGGCCAGGGAGCAGCATATCCGCCGTGACAGGGCCACCTCCAACATCTGTTCCAATGAGGCCACGTGCGCCCTGGCAGCCGCCATACACATGACTTGCCTGGGCAGGGAAGGGCTGCGCAGTGTGGCCCAGCTTAGCCTGCAGAAGGCCCATTACGCCCATCGTTTAATCACCTCGGTAGAAGGAGTGGAGTCCTCCTTCAAGGCGCCTTTTTTCAAGGAATTTGCTGTCAGGCTGAACGAAGACCCTGTGACGCTGAACAGGAGGCTTTTAAAGAACAAGATCATCGGAGGGCTTGACCTGGGCAGGTTTTATCCCGGTTATTGCGGACACATGCTGCTGTGCTGCACTGAATTGCGCACCGGTGATGAAATACGCCGGCTGGCGGCCGGAATAGGGGGAATATAAAAATGGCTGAGCCTCTCATATTCGAGCTGGGGGCACCTGGAAGAAGCTCCTTTCTCATCCCTGAGTGCGATGTGCCAGTAATCCCGGTGGAGGAATTGATACCGGAGAGCCTGCTGCGCCGAACCCCTCCGCTGCTGCCCGAGGTGGGTGAGCCCGAGGCGGCCCGCCACTTTACAAGGCTGTCAACATACAATTACGGAGTGGATACCGGCTTTTACCCACTGGGTTCCTGCACCATGAAATACAATCCAAAGATAAATGAGTACGCCGCCAGGCTGCCAGGTTTTGCCCGGCTGCACCCATACCAGCCTGAGGAACAGGTCCGGGGCGCCCTGGATCTGATGTACCGTACCGGCATTTACCTCGGGGAAATAACCGGCATGGATCACTTTACCCTTCAGCCGGCCGCCGGGGCCCACGGGGAGTTTACCGGACTTCTGATGATCAGGGCCTATCATGACAGCAGGGGTGAAACCGGAAGGCGCAAGGTTATAGTTCCCGACTCATCCCACGGGACTAATCCGGCAACGGCAGCCCTGTGCGGCATGGAGGTGCGTCAGATTAAATCCGACGTCAGGGGGCTGGTGGATTTGGATGCCCTGAGAAATGCCCTGGATGACGACACTGCCGCCGTAATGTTGACAAACCCCAATACCCTGGGTCTGTTTGAAAAGGATATTATGGTAATCTCCGACATGGTACACCGGGCAGGTGGGCTTCTATACTGCGATGGAGCCAACATGAACGCCATACTTGGTATTTCCCGGCCTGGTGATATGGGATTTGACGTCATTCATCTGAATCTGCATAAAACATTTTCCACGCCCCATGGCGGAGGGGGGCCGGGATCGGGGCCGGTGGGGGTAAAGTCCTTTTTGGAGCCCTTCCTTCCCACCCCGGTGGTGACCTATGGTCCTGAGGACCACACATTCAGGCTGGATTACAACCGACCTCTCTCCATAGGCAGGGTTCGTTCCTTTTATGGCAATTTCGGTGTGGTTGTAAGGGCCTATGCTTTCATCAGGGCGGTGGGGGGGGAAGGCATGAGGGAAATATCACAAAACGCAGTTCTCAACGCCAATTATCTGCTGGCCCTGCTCAGGGGAACCTATCGGGCGCCCTTTGACCGTTTTTGTATGCATGAGTTCGTGGTGACGCCTCCGGCAGGGTTTAAGGAGGCCGGGCTACATACCGTAGACATTGCCAAGAGGCTGATGGATTACGGCTATCACCCTCCCACGGTGTATTTCCCCCTTATTGTGGAGGAGGCACTGATGGTGGAGCCCACTGAAACCGAAAGCAGGGACACCCTTGAAAAGTTTGTCGAAGCAATGCTGAAAATAGCCGGAGAGGGCATAGAAGACCCCGGGCTGCTGAAGGAGGCCCCCCACAGCACGCCGGTTTCCAGGCCCGATGAGGTCAATGCGGCCCGCAGGCCGATACTGAGCTGGCAGCCCCCCGGAGGTGGCGTACCGCTTTGATGAAATGGAGGCTTTTAAATACCGGAGAGATGAGCGGCTTTGACAATATGGCCATTGATGAGGCCATAATGCTGTCCCACTTCGGGGGTAAAAAAACCTTACCCACCCTGAGGTTTTACGGATGGTCCCCCCCGGCGGTAACACTGGGGTACTTTCAAAAACCCTGTAAAATACTGGACCTGGAGGCCTGCCGGAGGCTGGGCGTGGATGTGGTGCGGCGCCCCACCGGGGGTAGGGCGGTATTGCATGACCGGGAGGTCACCTATAGCATAATAGCTCTGGAAGAAAACCCTTCTGTCAGGGGTACAATATCCGAATCATACCTCAGGCTAAGTCAGGGGCTGGTTCTGGGAATGCGTCTGATGGGGCTGGAAGTCTCACGGATCGGGGCTGGCAGGCCGGCTGAAAAGGGGCCGGCCTGCTTTGAGGGGCCGGGGCTGTATGAAATTGCGGTGAATGGCCGTAAGCTGGCAGGCAGCGCCCAGTGTCGCAGGGGGGGCTGTGTTCTGCAGCACGGTGCGCTGCCCATTGTCAATGACTCCCTTACACTCTTTAGTCTGCTTCAGTTTTCGTCCGAATCCCTCAGGGAGGAAAAAAGGCTGATATACTGCCAAAAGGCCACTTCTCTGGAAGAAGCTCTGGGCCGCCCGGTGGATCCCAAAGAGATTATATCGGCCCTGGCCGAGGGCTTTTCCAGGACTCTGGGAATAGTTTTGGAGCCGGGGGAGCTTACCAGTGAAGAAAAGGAGCTGGCTCAAAGAATAAAGTGTGAAAAATTTGTAAACAAAATGAAGATTAATATTTCTAACCATTATACAAAGGTATAATATTATTAAATGATTGGTTATTTTCAGGCGGAAATATTGTTTACTGTTTAACGTGGCGGAGAATTTAAGCCGTACGGTGACTCCGGAGGCTTGCAGGAGTTATGGAGGAATCAGATGATAATAGGAATTCCCAGGGAGATAAAAGACAATGAGTACAGGGTAGCCATCACCCCGGCGGGGGTCAGGGATCTGGTGGCTGCCGGAAACATTCTAATCATCGAGGCCGGGGCGGGCCTGGGTAGCGGTATAAGCGACGAGGCTTTCCAGTCGGCAGGGGCGCGGATGGTTGCCAGGGAGAAAGTATTTTCCGATGCCTACATGATATTAAAGGTTAAGGAGCCTATGCCCGAAGAGTATCCTCTGCTAAGGACCGGCCTGTTACTTTTTACATACCTGCACCTGGCCCGGGAGCCGGAGCTTACCCGTGTGCTGCTGGAAAGGAGAATCACGGGGATAGCCTACGAAACAATACAGACCGACAGTGGGGCGCTGCCCCTGCTGACACCCATGAGTGAGGTCGCCGGACGGATGGCGGTTCAGATAGGCGCCCGCTTCATGGAAAAGCCCCAGGGAGGAAAAGGTGTGCTGATGGGTGGTGTGCCAGGCGTTCCGGCGGCTGATGTGGTAATCATCGGGGGAGGCGTTGTAGGGCTGAATGCGGCAAAGATGGCCCTGGGCATGGGCGCCCAGGTTACCATTATAGATCGGAGCGCCGACCGGCTCCGCTATATCGACGATATATTTGGCAACCGCATTAAAACACTTATGTCAAACAGCTACAACATAGAGAATTCTGTCAAGTACGCGGATTTGCTGATAGGCGCCGTGCTGGTTCCCGGGGCCAAAGCGCCGCGCCTGGTAACCGACGAAATGGTAAAACAAATGAAGCCCGGATCTGTAATAATTGATGTGGCAATTGACCAGGGCGGTTCGGTGGAGACTATAGACAGGGTGACAACACACAGTGATCCGATTTACCTGAGACACGGTGTGGTACACTACTCTGTGGCCAATATACCCGGAGCGGTTGCCCGGACATCTACCTTTGCCCTGACCAATGTTACACTACAATACATACTGGAGATAGCCGGAAAGGGAATAATCCGGGCGGCCAGAGAAAACAGGGCGGTAGCCCGGGGAATTAACACCATCAACGGAAAGCTTACCTGCGGCCCTGTGGCCGAGGCGTTGGGATTAGAATATACGCCCCTCGGAGAAGCCCTGCACGGGCTGCCATAATTAGACGTCAGAAGTCAGACTTCTGACGTCGGGTTTCAGAATGGATAAATAGCTAATTCTGTTTCCTTTATTCTCCGCAAAGGGAGTGTAGCGATTTGTCGAACCGTTTTCCGGAGTGGCTTAAAAAGAAAATACCCGGTTGCGGGGATGCACAAGGCACCAGGAATCTTATAGGGGATTTGGGGCTTAATACGGTGTGCAGCAGCGCCAGGTGCCCTAATCAGGGAGAGTGTTACTCCCGGAGAACGGCCACCTTTCTTATACTGGGAGGTGTTTGCACCAGGAATTGCAGATTCTGCGCCGTTGACAAGGGAATTCCCCCACCCCCGGACCCCATGGAGCCCCAAAAGGTTGCCGTGGCCGTGGCCGCCCTGGGGCTGGAACACGCCGTGATAACCTCGGTCACCCGGGACGACCTCACCGACGGCGGGGCCTGCCATTTTGTAGCCACCATTAAGGCTATTCGGGAAACAAGTCCGGAGGCCACCATAGAAGTCTTAACTCCTGACTTCAAAGGGCTTTTAAGGCCGGTGGACATGATCTCCTCAGCCCTCCCCGAGGTATACAACCATAACCTGGAGACCGTTCCCAGGCTATACCGCCGGGTGCGGCCGGGTGCCGGCTACCGCAGGAGCCTTACGCTTCTGGAAAGGGTAAAAATAAAACAGCCCCGGATAAAAACAAAATCCGGTATCATGTTGGGACTGGGAGAAAGTTATAACGAGGTCATAAAGGTAATGGCCGACCTGCGGTCGGTGGATTGCGACATCATAACCATAGGCCAGTACCTCAGTCCTTCGGAACGTCACCTGGAGGTGCAGGAGTTCGTAAGGCCCGAAGTTTTCCAGAGCTACCGGGATACAGCCCTGAAAATGGGCTTCCGGAATGTTGCCTGCGGTCCTTTTGTGAGGAGTTCGTACAAGGCCGGAGAGTTTGTGCGGCAGGTTCAAAAATAATAGACCAGAATTTTTATTGTTGAAGGAGCATCTATTGGTGTTATTACCAAAACTGCAGTAAACAAACCTTTGTGTATTTCCCTTGCCGCGGATAAAAAAGTATTTAAAGATTTCATATACAATGATAAAATCAAATTCAAGGCTTACCGAATGGCCCCAAAATTGCAAAAATATTCATGAAGGCTAAAACCTGGGGAATATAGCGCTGGCCTTGGCCTTATTCTTCAAGCGCCTCTTATTATGAAGGTTGACCACGCGAATCAAGGCTTTTTGACTGTTCGTTAAAGGGGGTGATTATTGTAATGAAAGCATTGGTGTTAAAGGGGCCGGAATGCCTGGAAGTGGAGAATGTTGCCGTTCCAAGGCCCTCCGGGGGTCAGGTGCTGATCCGTGTAAAATATTGCGGTATATGCGGATCGGATCTTCACGCTTATCACGTTGGTCAGCCAGGCGGTCTGATTATGGGACATGAGTTTACCGGCGTAATAGAGGAAATTGGATCGGGTGTCACAGGCTGGACCACCGGTCAGAGGGTGGCGGTGATTCCCGGACTGTTGTGTGGAAAATGTTCCAGCTGTCGCCAGGGGCTTTACAACCTGTGCGAGCGTTCCAGATATGGAGGACTGGGGCTGATGGCCCCGGGAGCAATGGCCGGGTACATATGCGTAAATTGTGACTTGCTAAGAGAACTTCCTGAAAATGTTGATTATTTAAGTGGCACTCTGGCCGAGCCACTGGCTGTGGCGCTGCATGCCGTATGCCGGGGTGATCTCAGGGTAGGCGAAAAAGTATTGATAACCGGAGCCGGTCCCATCGGGATGTTGAGCCTTCAATTGGCTATAGTTGGGGGAGCAACCGAAACCTGGGTTATTGAGAGCATTCAGGAACGTCAGGAGCTGGCCCTTAAAATGGGTGCATCTCATGTTCTTCCCCCGGGGAAGGACAGTCTGCGTGTTATCAGAAGGCAAACCGAACCGGGAGTAGATCTGGCGCTGGAATGTGCCGGGGTGCCTGATGCCCTTAATACTGCGATAAAATCATTACGTCCCAGAGGCAGGGTAGTGGTGGCCAGTATTCATCAGAATCCGGTTGAGGTGGAGTTTAACAGAATAGCTGTGAAGGAAATACAGATAAGGGGTTCCTTTGGATTCATTGGTGGTGAAATGGAATCGGCCCTGGATCTGATTAGTAAGGACCCCGGCAGCTACCAATCTTTAATTACAGGGGTTGTCTCCCTGGAGGAAGGCCCGGCAGCTTTCAGCGAACTTATTAAGGAGAGAAAGGGCATAAAAACAGTCATCAAAATTGATTAGTTGGTATGTGAGTTGTTTGTTAAAAATATGGACGGAGGTAGATGATTTTGGTAAGATTGCCAGTAATGTCTCTTGACCAGATGCCTGAGAAAACCCGCAACATGATAATGGGGGGAAAATCAGAGCTGAGCGCCCTCAACATTAACAAAATGATGGCCCATGCAGAGAATAGCGTCCGTCATTTTATGAGAATGGGCAATTCCTTGCTTACCCAGGCCAAGCTTGACGCCCGTCTGCGGGAACTTTCGATCCTCAGGGTGGCCACCCTTTGCCGCTCCCACTACGAATGGTACCAGCACGAAATTGTTGGCAGGAGGGTGGGATTACCTGAAGAACAAATTGCAGCGGTCAAACAGGGACCAGACAGCCCGGTTTTTAACGACCTCGAAAAAGCAGTGCTGAGATACACGGAAGAAGTCACGCTGAACGTAAAATCCAGCGATGAGGCTTTTAACAAATTGGCCGGGGTTCTCAGTCATCAGGAATTGGTTGAACTGACCCTCACCATCGGCTTTTACAACATGGTTGCCCGTTTCCTGGAGAACACCGGGGTAGAAGTTGAAGGGAAGAGCCAGACCAACGTTTAGGAACAATAACTGCTGGCACCCTTTCAGTATGTTGTTGTCGCCGGCTTAGCCCGGATAGACTTCTTCAGAGAGTTCTTCGAATACATGATATTAGTCGGCCTAATTAACAATTCAGTATATATCCGCGCAGAAGTGAGTCGGCTTGAATGTCCGGCTCACTGCTTTCTTTTAACAGGGATGTCAGGGTAGGGTCTGGAATGGGCCACACCTGAAGAGGCCAGGGCTCTGCCGGACTTAAAGGGCATAGATTAAGGTGTTTTTATAAAAAAGTTGAAAGGGGGGACCCAGGTATGCGTATCGCACTGGTGGGTGCCGGTTCCCTTGGAACCATAATTGGGGCTCTCATATCAAAAGGCGGACAGGATATTGTGCTGGTGGACTCAAACAAAGACCATGTGGAGGCACTAAACGGCAAAGGGGCCACCATAACTGGAAAAATGAATCTGAATGTTCCGGTCAGGGCCTGTACTCCCGGGGAAATGAGCGGTATTTACGAGGTAGTCATTTACCTGGCAAAGGCCCTCAGTAATGAGGAAGCCTTGACACGTCTTCTTCCGCGCATAAACGAAAAAAGTGTTGTCTGCACTCTTCAGAATGGTATACCGGAGGAAAATGTAGCCCGATATGTTGGAAGGCAGAGGACAATAGGAGGAGCAGTGGGGTTTGGGGCATCCTGGGTTGAGCCCGGGGTTTCACGGCTGACTTCGGACCCCGGTCATATGGGTTATGATGTGGGAGAGCTTGATGGATCTGTAACCCCCAGGCTTGAAAAACTTAAGTCCCTGCTGGATCTGTCGGGCCACTGTAAAATTACCAATAACCTTCCGGGGCTTCGCTGGACCAAACTTCTCATCAATGCTTCCTTCAGCGGTATGTCGGCGGCGCTGGGCTGCAACTACGGAGATGTTTTGGACAATGAAAAGGCAATGTTCTGCGCCGCCTTTATAGTTGACGAATGCATTAAGGTGGCTCACGCCGGGGGCATAAGGCTGGAAAAATTTCTGAGGGCCGATTATGAACAGACAGAGCTTATAAACGGAAGGGCAGACATCAATTCCAAAATGCCATTTTATAGAAAGGTGTTTAATCACCACAGGCCGGTTATCGCCAGCATGCTGTTTGATTTAAGGTTGGGCAGGGCCACCGAAATAGACTACATCAACGGAGAGGTTTCCTCCAGGGGTCGTGGGGCTGGAGTGCCGACTCCGTTTAACGACAGGGTGGTGCAGCTGGTAAAGGAGGCCGAAGTCAGAAAGGGCGTAAATACATTCGATTCTTTAAGCAGATTTGATGACATAATTAGTGCGGCCAGGTAATTACTATTCATAAAGTAATTGGAAATAACTCATGGATGGCTTTTTTATAAGAGCCCCATTTCTATAGTGGGGTTACTTTTTTTACTCCGTGCAGAATTTTTGCAAAAGTAGTGGTTATAATGATATGTGTTTAGTGTCTTAATACCTATGATTTTGTCACCACATTTTTACTTAGTAGATTAATATGTCTCCATTGATTGAGTCATGCATTAACTATGCTAAAAAAGATAAAAGTGTACTATACATAAAAAAGAATATTTATTGCTTTATTTATTAAGATTAGTGTTGTATTATGATTTACAAGCAAAGGTTTATGGTGATTCAATGGCGGTTAAAAATAAAGCTATAGCCTCCATAATAGTTATACTTACCTGCCTTTTTTTATATTTCTGCTCAAGAATAATTCTGGTGGACGGGTTCACTGAAATAGAGACAGCCCGAACCCGGCGAAATGTTGATCGGGCCCTCAGCGCTTTGTCTTTTAAGCTCCACGCACTGGATTACACGGCTGCGGACTGGGCAGGGTGGGACGATACCTATGAGTTTGTTAAAGATGCCAACGATAAATATATAAATACAAACCTGGAGGATATCACTTTTTTAAAGCTCGGGTTAAACCTTATGCTGTTTATAAACACATCCGGCGATATAGTATACGGCAAAGCTTTTGACCTGAATACCAAAGAAGGGACACCCACTCCAGATATATTAAAAGCATACCTGTCCGGGGACAGTCCCCTTTTGCGCCATACCGACCTGGATAGCAGCGCCACAGGGATTGTTTTTTTACCCGGGGGTCCCATGTTGATAGCCTCGCGTCCTATTATGACCAGCCAACACCAGGGCGCCATAAGAGGCTCACTGATCATGGGCCGTTACCTTGACTCGGAAGAAGTAGGTGGCATGTCCGAATTAGCACATTTATCCATATCTGTCTATAATCTGGATGATTCAAGTATAGCATCCCATCTGAGATCTGAGCTATTATCCTCTTCGGAGGAGGCACCGGTTGCAATTCATCCCCTGGGCGAGGATTTTATAGCAGGGTATACACTTTTAAAAGATATTTCCGGGAATCCCGGCCTTGTGCTGAAGGTTCAAATACCAAGGGATATATACAGTCAAAGCAAAAACAGTATATTTTATATAGGCCTGCTGATCCTGGTGCTAGGGTTTATGCTATATTTTCTAATATTTTTGTCGCTGGAGAACACCGAGAGAAGGGTGGCAGAGGAAAAGCTGCGGGAAAGCGAAGCATTGTTTCAAACAATGGCGGACAATGCCCCCGTGTTGCTGTGGATGTCTGATACCGGCGGCTTATGCACCTTTTTCAATAAAGTATGGCTTAATTTTACCGGACGGACAATGGCACAGGAAATCGGAAACGGCTGGGAGGAAGGAGTGCATCCCGAAGACCGGGAGCAATGTTTTAGCATATACAGATCGGCTCTTGAGTTTAAAAAAGAATTTGAGATGGAATACAGGCTCAGATGTACTGGCGGGGAGTATAGATGGGTTTATGACAGGGGCGTACCGCGTTTTTCAGCAGTTGGTAAGTTTGAAGGCTATATTGGGTCGGCACTGGATATTACCGGGCGCAGAAGGGCAGAGGAAGAGCTCCGTGAGATTGAGCAGCGTTTTCGAATCGCCTTTGAATATGCCGCCACCGGGATGGCTCTGGTGGGGACCGATGGTCGCTGGCTGCAAGTAAACCGCTCATTATGCAAGATGCTGGGTTATTCGGAGCAAGAATTATTATCCATGACCTTCCAGGAAATCACCCATCCGGAAGATTTAAATATTGATTCTTTTTATATGCACAAAATGATTAACCTTGATTTAAGCACCAGTCAGTTTGAGAAGAGATATATTCACAGACTGGGGCATATGGTATGGGTTCATTTAAGCGCCTCCAGGGTGATTGACGCACAGGGAATAATATTATACTTTATAGCGCAAATGCAGGACATAACCCTTCGAAAACTTACCGAGGCAAACCTGGAGGAGGTCAGGAAAAAGGCTGAGCGCTCTGAAAGGATGGCATCGCTGGGCACAATGGCGGCTGGTATTGCTCACGAGATTAATCAGCCTTTAAATTCGTTAAAAATTAATGTGGATGGCATATTGTTCTGGAATGAAAAGGGAAAACCCCTGGACACCGACGTCATTATCTTAAAAATGAAAGAGCTATCAGCTCAGGTAGACCGCATTAACAATATTATTCAACGTATACGCTCCTTCGTCAAAACTGGGAATCAGACGTTGCTAACCCTTTGTTGCCTGAACGAAGTGGTGGAAGCGGTACTTCACATGTTAGTGAGTCAGCTGTCCTCCCATGGCATACAGGTAAGGAAATCCCTCTCGGGAACATGCCTGACTGTGAAGGGTGATACGTACAGGCTGGAGCAGGTGGTTACAAATTTGCTTGTCAATGCTATGCAGGCCCTGGATGAAATGGATAAAGAGGAGAAGGAAATATATATCTCCACCTATATGGAGAAGAATATAGTATTGGAGATTAGCGATAATGCCTCGGGTGTGCATGAAGAAATCAGGGATACAATATATGAGCCCTTCTTTACCACCAAGGAGGCCGGAGAAGGGATGGGTCTCGGTTTATCAATTGTTCATTCAATAGTAACCTCTTTCAACGGGCAAATTAACGTAATGACCAACGAAAAAGGTGGAGCCACCTTTAAGGTTGAGTTTCCGTTTTTTATTTCATAACTTTGCAACGGAGGATTATTCATGAACATTTTATTGGTTGAAGATGATCAAGACAGCCGTATCCAGATGGCTAATTTCTTGCGTGAACTGGACCACAGTGTTGTGGAATGTAGAGATGGGTACGAGGCTTTGGAGGCTTTTACCCGGGATTTTCATATGGTCCTGTCCGATATTAAAATGCCCAGGATATCTGGAATTGAATTGCTTCGAAAAATATCATCTCTGCCGGGCGGGCAGGAAGTAGCCACAGTCCTTTTTACCGGCTATGGCGACATGGAATCAGCCATAGAAGCGCTCAGGGCCGGGGCCTATGATTACCTTTTAAAGCCCATTAACGTAAAAGAATTGGCTGCGGTGGCCGAACGTGTGGCCAAACACCAGTCGCTATGCAGGCAGAACAGAATTTTTTCCGAAAAAACTGATAATCAGGTTAAAACCGCAACCAAAGACTCCCAGCTGGAATTATACCGACTTAAGGAAGCCTGTACCAGGACTGTGGGCCTGGATCAAGCCAGTATTTTTTCTGATAAAATGAGGGATGTTTTCGGGCAGGCATACAAATTTCATACCGACCGCTCTATACCCGTCCTTATTCAGGGGGAGACAGGAACTGGGAAGGAGGTTGTGGCCAGGTACATTCATTTTGGAAATATGCAGTGTATGCTCCCCTTTGTAGACATTAACTGTGCCGCGCTGAATCCAGGTATATTTGAAAGCGAGCTTTTCGGTTACGAGGCCGGGTCTTTTACCGGTGGGCTCCCCAAGGGGCAAAAGGGAAAACTGGATATAGCAAAGGGAGGAACAGTTTTCTTGGATGAAATTGCAGAGCTGCCCACCGACCTTCAGGCAAAATTGCTCAGAGTAATCCAGGAGAAGGAGTTTTACCGGGTTGGCGGACTGAGAAAAATAAAAACCGACATCCGGATAATATGCGCCACAAATGTAGATTTATTTACACGGATGGAACAGGGTGCTTTCAGGAAAGACCTTTATTACCGCCTAAAGGTTGGACACCTTGTTATTCCGCCATTAAGGGAAAGAACTGAAGAGATTTTACCCCTGGCCAGAATGTTTTTAAATAAGTTTGCCTGTAAAAGAGGAAAGCGGTTTAGCGGCATTTGTGATTCGGCTGCCCAAATAATGCTTACCTACGATTGGCCGGGGAATGTAAGAGAGTTAAGGAACGCCATGGAATGGGTAGCCTTTATGCATGACGGAGTTGAGGTAAAACCTTCTCACCTGGGCGTTCTGAAACAGGCTATCACAAAAAGTATATTTCCGGACAATAGCCCTTCACCGGTTTTAGACCCTGAGCATTTTTCACTGCCGTCGGAAGGGCTGGACATTGAAGGCTTCTTTAGTAAAATTGTATTACAGGCACTGGAAATGCACAATCGAAACAAGACAAAAGCAGCCCGTTATCTGGGTATTTCATGGCGTTCGCTGGATTGTCGCCTGGCCCGTTTGAGAAAACAACAAAATATGAAATAATTACAAAGAAATACTACCAATATGTAGAAATTTCGCCTTTTGGTATACCGATCGGTGAAATAATTAACAATTTCTAACAGTTACTCCTCCCCGGAAACCTTACATCTGTCCACCGTAAAAATACTCACCATTTCTGGTGAGTATTTTGCATACAACAAGGATATATCAGAAAATGCATTAAATTGAAATAAAAGGAGGATTAACATGGATAATGCCAGCAATATGCAAAATATGGGGGAGGAGATAATCAATGCTGTGACGGTAATATATGGTCTGTTTAAAATAAGCAACAATAAAAATACCGAACATCAAAAAATTGTGGAGGAGCAGGTCAGGAGTATTGTAACGGCAATTAATCAAAATATTTTTTATATCAAGCAACCAGGTCCGGAGTAAATAGCATGCGACTTAACATGGACGGTGGTGTTTTTCTTAGATTAACAGGCTTTTTATTGATTCTGATCCTGCTTTCCTGCTTAATGTTTATACAGATTGGACAGGTGCAAAGGTCCTTGGACGATATTCCTCAACAAATGGATAAAGTTGTGGCGGTCCTTGATCTGAACCGCAACCTCATCGCGCAGTCATATTGTGTTGAAAATTATATTCGTTACCGGGAAGTCGATTATATCAAAGAATTCCGCCGCTACTCCGGTATCAGCCGGGATCAGCTACAGGGGCTGCATCAGGTGGTTCGACAGTCCAGGAAGTCCCTGATAGAAAAGATATTAAACCTGCAGCAGGAATACACACAGATTTGTGAGAATGAAATTTTCCCTCTGGTTCGAAGGGGGGAAATTAACGGAGCTGAGCGGATCGTGAGGAACAATAAAGCGGAACTGATACTGGCAGAGATGCTCAGTCTTAACGAAGAACTCAAGGAAATGAGACTTAAGGACACCTACCTCATAGCCAATCAGACAAGTTCACAGGCCAGGCGGTCACTAATATGGGGAAGTACTCTGGCCATAATTATAATTCTGGCTGGGCTGCTGGGAAGCATTATGCTGAACAAAAAGGTGATACTAAATAATTTGATCTACCGGCTAATTCTTTTAAATACCAGGAATGCTATCATCGTAATACGGCGGGACGGGCGTATCTACTCCGTCAACAGGGTGGCCGAGAATATCTTTGGTTTCAGACAAAAGGATTTGATGGGCCGGCGCTTCGCCGAGGTATTCACCAACCGGTCAAGTCCGGGGGAAATTGCTTTTACCTTTCCGGTGGAGGAGGTGCTGGCCACCGCTGAAGATATTTGCAATATGGAAATGCTGTACGTTGATGCCGTTGGCTGGCATTTCACACTGCTGGTAGACTGCCTGCAGCTAAGTGATGAAAGTGGTGTTGCCGAAGGAGTAATGTTGATAATAAGAGACATCACCGACCGAAAGCTGCTTGAGGAGAAACTAAGGGGGATGGCAGTCCGGGACAGCATGACCATGCTTTACAACCACTACCATTTAAAACAGGCACTGGACTTAGAGATTAAGATAGCTGAGATGCAAGGTAGCAATCTGGCCTTTATGATTATTGATCTTGACGACTTTAAAAGCTATAACGATACCTTAGGGCATCCGGCGGGGGACGAAGCTTTAATAAAAATTGCCCGTCTGCTGGAAAAGAATATCCGTGGGTCCGACATTGCCGGGCGCTACGGAGGAGATGAGTTTGCGGTGATCCTGCCCGGAGCCGATCATTCGACGGCGCTGGCGGTGGGGGAAAGATTGCGTTCGGCTATGGCGGAGTGCGATTTTCATCACCGGGAAATTATGCCGTCGGGCAAAATCACGGTATCTATCGGGGTAGCTTTTTTCCCGGATGATGCCAAGGACGCGGTCAGGCTGATTGAAATGGCTGATGAAGCCATGTATAATGCCAAGCGCAACGCCAAGAACAAGGTGGAAGTTTACTTTTCGGCCTTCAAGGCACTGCAGCGTGACTGGCCCAATGAACAGGACATGCTGTACAACATACGAGGGCTGCTGGCCATGGTCAACAGCAAGGACCGTTATACTTACGGACATTCAGAAAAAGTAGCTCATTACGCCACCGCTTTGGCCAGGGCTGCGGGTCTGAGTGAAAAAGAGGTGAAAGAAATCAGGGTGGCCGCTTTTCTACACGATATAGGAAAGGTCGATATCCCGGAGGGAATTTTGAACAAGCCCGGTCCACTGAACAAGGAGGAGCTTTTGCTGGTTCAGCGCCATTCCGAGACCGGCGCCGGCATCGTGGGACAAATAAAGTCATTGGAGGACATTGTACTTGCAATAATATACCACCATGAGCGCTATGACGGTAAAGGCTATCCACACAGACTGGCCGGAGAGGCCATTCCGCTGTCGGCAAGGATTATCAGCCTGGCAGACAGTTTCGACGCCATGACTTCCAATCGGCCTTACCGGCGGGCAATGTCACCGGAGGAGGCATGTGAAGAGATAAAAAAGGGGTCGGGCCATCAGTTTGACCCCCACCTGGCCATGCTTTTTACACGGTTGAATAGAGAAGCAGCCTTGGCTGCTTCAGAAATGAACTAAATCCATAAAAAGGGAACATGAAGGGCTGGATGTATAAAAGGCCACCATGGAGGAAGTGTCCTCCACTTCCCAGAGTTTGTCGGGGCCGGCCGGGGGGGCTTGAAGCCCTGGCTGGACGGTTTAAGCTGTGATAAGGCAGATAATGTCCCCGGAGTATGAACCCGGGGACATGCAATTACGGTGTAGTATAATTATTTCTGTCTTTTACCGTTTATCAGGTTTGCTGGCCGACAGCCTGGCCGGGAGTTCCGGGTCGGGCTCGGCCATTATTGTTTTCTGATCGGTGTAAATCACATAGCCGGGCTTTGTTCCCCTGGGTTTGCTGACAAATTTGCGAAGGGTGTAGTCCACCGGAACCTTGCTGGACTGTTTGGCCCGGCTGTGAAGGGCTGCAAGGGAGGCCGCCTCCTCCAGGGTGGAGGGGGGGACTTCCCGCCCTTCGGTTCTTATTAACACGTGGGAGCCCGGTATGTCCTTGGTATGCAGCCAGATATCATCCTGCCGGGCCATTTTCATGGTCAGGTAGTCGTTTTGGCGATTGTTTTTTCCCACCAGTATTGTCATACCATCACTGGAACTATAGTCGGAGGGGCGGGGGAGAGAGTCTTTTTTTCTGGCGGCGGCCTTGGGACCGGCAGGCTTTAGGTATCCCTGCTCGGTCAGCTCTGATCTTACCTCCTCCAGTTCCTCCGGAGTGGAGGCCTGATCCACTGAGTTTTCCACGCCGGCCATATACAGAAGTTCACTCCGGGTGGCCTGGGAGTGAATTGTGGCTGATTCTTTAACCTTTTTTGCCTTGGCGTAGCGGCGGAAAAAGTATTGGGCATTTTCCACCGGGGTCATTTGAGGGTCCAGCAGTATCTTCACAGGAGGGCCGTCCTCCTGATAAAAATTATCCAGGTAAACCTCGATCTCTCCTTTTTGCAGCCGGTGAATATTGGCAGTGATAAGCTCTCCTGATAATTTCAGACTTTCAGCCTCGGCCGCCGTTTCCAGGTCAGCCATTTGCACGGCAAGCTTTTTTTCAAGCCTGCCGTTTTCCTTTTTAATAAGGCTCATTAGGGATTGCCTGGCCCGGTCCATGTTTCCGGCCAGGGTCCTGAGGCTGAAATAACGGTCCAACACTTCATTCATAGTGCCACAGATACTGGTTGTATTCTCCAGGTGGGTTAGCTCAAAGGCCGCAAAATCCAGGGCGTCCCCTCGGCTTAAAACCAGGGTGGGCTGATAATCTCCATTTTCAGCCCGGGTGTAAATATCCTTTAGCACCAGGTATACAGAAGTAAGATCATATTCCCCGCAGTTATTAAGGTTTATTTTGGGGTCAAGGCCGGCTCTGTGGATTATCTCACGGGCCAGGCGGGGGCTCAGTCCGTCAAAATGCTTTTGCACTATATCTGTTAAGCGGCTTTCCAGCGGGTTTGTCAGCAAAAGGTTGAAGAACTGTTCGGGGCTTAGTGGCAAAGGGCTTGACTTACCCTGGGCGGGGGCCGGGATATAGGTCCGTCCCGGCAAAACTTCCCGGTGTCTGCTTACCGCATGAGAGTACCTCTTTACTCCATCCAATATAATTCCGGTATCAGAATCCACCAGTATTATGTTACTATGCTTGCCCATAACTTCGCAGATAAGCTGCTTAACCGATGGCCTGCCCAGATCGTCCCGCACATCAACTGTAATGCAAAGCGTACGGTCGTAGCCGGACTGTGAGAACCCGGCAATCCTGCCCCCCTCAAGGTGCTTCCTCAGCACCATGCAGAAAACCGGAGGTGAGGGTGGGTTTTCCCGGGAGGAGGAGGTGAGGTGAATCCGGGCCAAATTGGAGTCTGCCGATAGTAAAAGACGGTATTTGGCCCCGGTTCTGCTAAGAATCAGGTGGACTTCCTCCCTTACGGGCTGGTACACCCTGTCAATTCTAAGCCCGGTAAGATTTTTCTCCATTTCTTTCCTTATCGCTGACATTACTATTCCATCAAAGGGCATAATGGTCCCTCCTAAAATTGTACATCAGATCCATTACAAACCAGTTTCGCCACTTTAGGACTGGAAACGGTAAAGACTGCAAGAATAAACATCAAATGGCACGGTAACAGTATAGCACCCGCTATTGTTCAAGGTCAATTTATGATCCAGTTTATCAAGCGATGCCGGGTCTGCTGTCAGTTAACTGTAAATTTGTAAATCAAGAAGCAGGGGACAAAAACATCTGATAGGCAATAGCTGGGCCTTTCAAAAATGGTCTAAAAATATGATAGTGGAGGAAAAACACACAATGACAAAATTTTGGGGAGGAGATATAGTCTGTTTAACAAAATGTCATGTGCAACGCCAGGAATAAGGTGAAGTTAAAGCAGGAAGATCACTTCTCAATCTAACCGTTGTAAAAACACCTACAGGTTGGTCAAACTGATGGCCCGCACCCTTTTTATCTCACAAGACACCTCATCCTCTTTATGGGGTGAACCGGTTCATAATTTTTCAACCCGGTGTTGAGTGTAAAACAGGAGTTATTGCCTGGCACGGCTTATTCCCCTGGACATCTTTTCAAGCAGATGTTTAAGTGTGTCTATTTCTTCCTCTGACAGCCACCCCCTGATTTCATCGGTAAAATGAGACTCGAAGTCGATAACCCGGTCCTTAAAAGCCGCCCCTTTTTCGGTAAGGTAAATTTTCACTACCCGGCGGTCTTCCGTATCCCTTTTTCGTTCTACAAACCCGTCTCTTACCATTCGATCAATCAGAGTGGTCATGGTGCTGTTCTTTAAGAAGAGCTTCTCGCTGAGATTGGAAACCGTGAGGCCGTCAGTCTTCCATAGGAATTTAAGTGCACCCCACTGGGCTCCGGCCAGGCCGTAATCCTGGGCCAGGCCCTGAAAAACCTTCTGCATCATTTTGAAAGCTAAATAAAGGGATAGGGTCAGTTTGGTGTTTTCAAGGGACATCTGTTACACACTCCTTTGAAATTCATTTCGGTTTGCGGACTTTACACGGATCCACTTTCTGGCCGCTGTCAAGGAAAAAAGCAGTAAAAATGGCAGAGGCTAAAATAATTGAAGTGACCACAAAGGTGTCATTTATTGCCAGAACCAGAGACTCCCTGGCAGCAAGGCTGTACAGCATTGAGAGGGTGGACTGCTGGCCTCCGGAGGTGGTCAAGTCGGACAGAATCCCGGTTTTAATGGTTGCTGAGGCTATGTTGAAGGAGTTTATGGAAACCGACTCGGTAATATGGGAAAAATGAAAGGCCTGCCTGTTTTGCATCACCGAGGTGAGAATGGCAATGCCCATGGAGGCGCAAACCTGCCTGCACACATTGCTTAAGGCTGAAGCATGGCTAATGTCCTGTTGAGATATTGTTTTCATTCCGGCAGTGGTCATGGGCATCATGGACAGTCCCATTCCCACAGAACGGATAGAAGCCATTACCATAATATAAAGGGCTGAGGAGTTGGAGCTTAAATATTTAAATTCCCAGGTACCCCAGACCAGCAACACCAATCCAATAAACGTCACAGCCTTTGGCCCCGTCCGGTCAAACAAAAAACCGCTTAAAGGCATCATTACGGCGGTAACCAGGGCGGCGGGCGCCAGCAGTATCCCAGTTTCCATGGGGGTTTTCCCCATCAGGTTTTGAGTAAAAAGGGGGATAAGAAACACACCCCCGAATAGGCCGATGGTTACCGTACTCCCCCCGAATACACTGACCGAAAAGGCTCTGTTTTTAAATATCCTGAGGTTCAGCATTGGTTGGGGGGTATTGAGTTCCACCAATACAAAAAGCAGTAACATAAAAAAGGAAACAACTAACAGGGTAACTATATAGAAAGAAGACCAACCCTCCTTCTGACCCTGGCTTAGGGCCAGAAGGAGGGTAAAACAGCCTAAAGTGGAGGTGAAAAATCCGGGGTAGTCAAATTTAAGTCCTTTTTTTGGCTGGTTCTCAGGCAGAAGCATTACACCCAGTAAAATAGCTAAAATACCCACAGGCACATTCATGGTGAAAAGAAATCGCCAGTTGACGTGCTCAATGATATACCCCCCCAGGGTGGGCCCTATGGCCGGGGCGGTAACAGCAGCCATTCCCCAAATCCCCAAGGCCATACCTATCATATTCATGGGTACGATCCGGTAAACAATGGCCATGCTAACGGGAATAATGGCGCCGCCGCCAATCCCCTGGATTATCCTGGCCGCTATCATGGAATTATTATTCCAGGCCAGTCCGCACAACACAGATCCGGTGGTGAAGACTACCAGGGAGAGCAAATATATCCTTTTGGCTCCATAGGTGTCGGCAAAGTATCCGGTAACTGGAATAATAATACCCGAGGTCAGCATGTAAGATGTCAGCACCCACTGTATTTCGTCAGTTGTCACACCGAATATTTCCATCAGCTTGGGTAGGGCGATATTAACCGAGCTGTTGTTTAATATTGCAGCAAAGGCGCCTAACACCACAACAAGCAGAGGCAGCCAGAAGGAACCGCTGTCAGCTTTATTTTCCATTAAAGAAACCCCGTCATAATTTTCACAAATTAAAATATTACCTATATTAAATAATAGTATGCTAAGTATTTTTCGTCCACCTTTTTTATTGGCGGTTTGGTCAATTGCAGGAATTTCGATGCAATTGAAGGAAATTTATTTAATACGCAGCGGGGAAAGCTTTATTTGAAAATGAGGAGGTTATCTGTTTTGGAGGATACCATGGTTATGGTTGCAAAACTTATGGCATTGTCCGCCCGTACCGCCCCCAAGGCCCACGGCCACGATTGCGTTACCGTGAAGGTGCTGGCGGGTGATGAGCTGGCGCTTTTGGCAGAGGGGATGGTTAAATACGGTGGGGAGACTGGAAAAATCAATTTTGACCGGGATGGTGAAAATGTCCGACGCTCTGATGCCGTGCTGCTTATCGCCCTGGCGGAAAACAAGAAGGTGGGGCTGAATTGCGGGGCCTGCGGTTATGATAGCTGTGACCTGGCGGTTATCCGGGAGGGTAGCGAGTTTCCAGGTCCACTTTGCGCCTGGCGCCTTATGGATATAGGCATTGCCGTGGGGTCGGCGGTAAAAACCGCCAGTATTCTAAACGCCGATAACCGTGTCATGTACAGAATAGGGGTTGTGGCCCGCAAGATGGGGATCATGGAAGGACAATTTATAGTTGGAATACCCATATCCGCCCAAAGCAAAAACATATATTATGACCGCCCCGTAGGGAAATAATTATCTTTAGCTCTATAAAATATGAATTAAATTACCCCAATCATAAACATGAATGGGGCTTATTTGTTTATAAACGAGAAAACTGTATTTGTGAAATCATTTTTGTTATAATTCAATGGTTTGGTACGTCATTAATATATGAGGATTGATAAAGCTATGGGAAAGAAATTGTATGAACAGCTGCGCCGCATTCTGGGCGGTCTTACTCCGATGAAATCGGACTGCGGGCTCTTATGCGGGAAAAAATGTTGCTCAGTCAGGGAGGAAGGGCAGGGCATGTATCTTTTTCCGGGGGAGGAAAGCATGTATCCCGAGGGCAGTCATTGGTACAGCGTGGAGCAATCCGAAGAGGAGGTTCAGCACTTTACTGGAAAGAGACCCTTTATTTTGCGGTGCAACGGAAGTTGTCCCAGGGAAGAGAGGCCTATGGCCTGCAGGATTTTTCCCGTGGCCCCTTACCTGACAGCTGCGGGGGAACTGGAAATAGTACTTGATGATGATGCCCTCTTTCTGTGCCCTCTGGTGAGGCAAAAGAATATAGAAGACCTGGACACTGACTTCCTTGAAGGGGTGGAGAAGGTTTGGGCTCATCTTATAGAGGGAGAACTTACCAGGGAATCTGTCAGGTCTTATTCTGCCAGGATTGAACAACAGGCAGGGGACCCCTGGAGGCTTTTTTTTAAATGAAAGACCCGAAAGCCAAGGTATCTTCTGACAGAAAAAAGGAAAAAAAATCCCGCCCTGCGGCGGGAACAGAATTTACATTAATATGACCTGGTTGCAATAAATCATAACGCATCCTCGGGAATATCCAATGCCGAGGTGTCGGCGGTTTTAATAATGTTGGAGAGCATGATAACCTCGGGCACCACGTTGCAAACATAGAACTTTGCGGATTCCACCTTTCCAAGGTAGAATACCCTGTCGGGATGGTCGGCGCTGAGGGCGGCGGCCTTTTCTTTGGCCACCAGTGCCTGGTCAATGATCAGCATGCCGCAGTACAGCATAGCGGTGCTGTGCAGCAATCTTGTGGAGTACAGTGGCATAAGGTGCGGTTTTTCCTGGAAGGAAGTGAGTATGAAAGTCCGGGCTTCTTTATACGCCTTCAGGCAATCGGCCAGAATCCCCATTTCCCTTTCAAATCCCGGGGTGTTACCGTTCTTCTCGATGAAGGCATCTATATCAGCCAGCCACTCGGCAAAAACTGTTCCTTTTTTCATGGACCATTTGCGGCCCACCAGGTCCAGCGATTGAATAAAGTTGGCGCCTTCCCAGATGGAGAGTATTTTTGTATCCCGGGCGCATCTGGCCACCGGGTATTCCTCGGAATAGCCGTAACCGCCATAAACCTGAATGGCGTCGGCGATAAGTTCCCAGGAAATGTCCGAGCAATAGGCCTTGACCAGAGGCGTGTTGACATCAATCATTCTGCGGGCCTTGTCCCGCTCATCGCCGTCAGCGGAGTGGGCCACTATGTCAAAGTAATAGTAAGTCTTGTATAACATCGCCCGCATTGCTTCTATGGTGGACTTCTGGCGCATAAGCATCCGCCTTACGTCTTCATGCTCGATCAACCGTACCCTGGTGGCGTCCTTGCCGGCGGAGAATTTGCGGCCCTGGATCCTTTCCCGGGCATACTGGGAGGCCGAGTAATAAGCGCTGGAGGAGAAAGTCATGGCGCTGAGCCCGGTGGACATCCTGGCCCCGTTAACCATCTGGAACATCTGGGCCATGCCCTGACCGACCCCGTTTTCATCCGGGGGACTGCCCAGCAGGAAGCCGCGGCAGTTGCCGTTGTCTCCAAAATTGAGCATGGCGGTGGCGGAGCCCTTCCAGCCCAGTTTATGTTCTATTGCTATGGTGGTGACATCGTTCCACTCACCCATACTTCCGTCGTCGTTAACCCAGTTTTTGGGTACCGCAAAAAGAGATACCCCCCTGGTTCCCGGGGCTGCGCCCTCAATGCGGGCCAGGGTCAGGTGGACTATGTTTTCAGTGACGTTATGGTCGCCCTGGGATATAAAACATTTTGTCCCCCTGATTTGATAAACGCCGGGGACATCTGTGGGATAGGCCCTGGACAGCAGGTCGCCGACGTCGGAACCGCCGCCGGGCTCGGTAAGGCACATCGTTCCCGCCCACTGGCCGCTGAACATTTTGGGCAGGAAAAGATCCTTCACCCTCTGGTCCCCGAAGAACTGGATAAGTTTCGAGGACCCTGAGGTAAGGCCCACTATCTGTACTACTCCTGGGCCGGCGGCGGTCATCATCTCTTTGCAGGCTGCCAGAACTAAATCAGGCAGCACGCCCTCTTCCTCCAGGTTGATGTTACTGGAACCCCAGCCGTTCTCATTGAGGAACCTGTAGACATGGTGATAGGACTCCGGCATGATTACCTTTCCGTCAACCAGTTGGCAGGGGTTTTTCTCCGAATCTTCCAGGGTGGGGGCCACTACTTCTTTGGCCACTTTCAGCGCCTGGTCCAGAACCATGTCCACATCTTCAAGGTTATAGCTGTCTTTGAACCTGTCCAGCTCAAAAATTCTGTTGCCGTCCAGCCATTCCTTAATGATGAATTTGTGGTCTCTGTTGGAATACAGGAATTCAGGCATAATATAATCTTCCTTTCTTATAAGAATCAGGGTAAAGCTGTCAACCCAGGATTAATTACGCAGAAAAAGCTGTTTTTGGGCATAAATAAAGCTTCTTATCTGCGAAACCCTCTGGGTGTTCAAGTTTTAAAAACGATTAAATCTAGTCTAACAAAAAAGGCAATTAGAACCAAACCCTTAATTTTCCATGGTAATTTTTTAGTTCCAAAAAATTTGAATTTATACCCCTAAAACCCAGAAAACATCTGTGGAGAAAATTTTTTCAGGCTTGCTTTAAGATTTCCAAAATGGGTACTGCCAAATATTTAACGATAATATACCACGGTACTTTTCCGTGGCAATGCCCGTAGCGCCTTTCCCCGTAACAGGGAATTGTAAGGGATGGTTCTTCGCTGTCCACTGCGCATTAGCAGGTGGCAGCGCCGTCCCTTTGTTTTGCGTCCCCGGGGTTTATCTAAAAAAAATAGGTATGCGGGGGCTACTGGCCACCGCATACCGTTTAGAAGAGGAGATCCTACCGGTGCTGCGAGTCTGAGCAGCCGCAGCACCGGCCTAAGGAGGTTAAAAGCCCTGCCAAGGAAGCTTTTAACGCAAAGCAATATTAAGTTGTATATGGAGTTGAACATAAAAGGTTTTCATGAACCTCTTATGCGGGAGGCTTATAAAAATTTAACTTTTGTATTTAGTTACCCCAAAAGGGACACAATGTAATTAGAAATTATGTCAGGAGGTTTTTAATATGAGCTGCAGCAGCCTCAAGCACCGCTTCGATGAACAATTGAAAACCGGTATCAGTTTCGAAAAAGCTATGGAAATATACCAGGATGTTGAAGGATCCCTTGCCGCCCACCGAGCGGAACTGACCGATTTGCAAAAAAAAACTGCACAGCAACATGACATTGAACACCTTAAAGAACACGTTGCCGAAGGCGAAGCCCTTTTATGGCAGATTAAAACAATGAAGCTGCACTAAACAAGAAAGACCATGAGGGCGACCGACTTCTTACCGGACAGGACCTTCATGGTCTTGTTGTTTTATATTCACTTTAATTAGCCCTGGAGCTCTTTTTCCCATAAAATCTTGCCAGCCCGTACATTACACCGAAGGTTATCAGTGTCCCTGTTACACCGGCTGCGGCTGTGGCTACCGATTCGTTTTCGATACCCGGAAAAGAGTAATCGGGAATGGGGGATTTTACTACCGGATCACCTTCTCCTTTGTGCAGAAAACCGAGATCTTCCGCCACCCTTTCCAGACCATCCGGGCTGGACGATGCCAAAGGGGCTAAAAAGACCGCCACAATTAATGCCAATAATAAGACTTTATATATACATTTCACCTATTTCACCTCTGAACTTATATTTGTTTTTTCATCTGCAAACCCCAATTTGTTCACGAAGTTAACCGCCACAACTGTAATAATACCTTCTCCTGTGCCGATTATGGCATGCCACCCGGCCATGGCAGGAAAGGCAACGCTGAAAGGCACGGTGCCGGAGATGGACAGCTCAACTGCGGCCATAGTGGAAGCGGCAAATACTGAGGCCCAGGCAGCCAGGAATATGGATATGTTCCTTCCGGCGGGATTTTTTAAGATCCCGGAAAATATTTTAAATACCAAAAAGGCCGCTATGACACCCAACAATGCCATGTTGAATATGTTCCCACCCAGAGCGGTAATCCCCCCATCCTGGAAGACGATGCACTGAATAACTAAAACCGTTGATATTATAATGCAGGCGTTCCAAGGCCCCAATAGTATTGTTGCCAGCGCCGCACCGAGAAGGTGCCCGGAAGTGCCCCCGGCTACAGGAAAGTTAACCATTTGTGCCGCGAAAATAAAGGCGGCCATTATCCCCAGTTTGGGTACCAGTCTCTCATTAAGCTCTTCCCTGGATTTCTTAATGCTGTAGCCCAGCACCCCTGCACTCAAGGCAGCGGTGCTTATCCATGTTTTTGCATCCAGAAAACCGTCCGGTATATGCAATTTATCAGCCCCTCTTTCTTATTTCCTCAACCTTTTTCACCATCATC
>Ga0209347_1001686_pt1 | contig 33794 bp, 29 predicted proteins | sample AutmiccommuBRH23_FD_187382 | JGI IMG/M metagenome (GOLD analysis project Ga0209347, IMG submission 187382) | Deep subsurface microbial communities from Mt. Terri, Switzerland - Autotrophic microbial communities BRH/23 (SPAdes) (version 2) | ecosystem: Environmental > Aquatic > Deep subsurface >...
CGCGCCGAAATTCGGCAATGATAACGACTTTGTAGACAACATCATGGTCAGGGCGACCGTAGACGTCTACAACATCGGCAAGACTCTCAGGGACGAGAGGGGCGACTATGGGGTCTACCCGAACGCGCTGCCGGTCAGCTTTATGTTTATGGCTGCTCCGATGCTCGGCGCCCTGCCCAACGGCCGGAAGCGGGGGGAAGCCTTGTGCGACGGCGGGATCAACCCGCAGGCGGAGTTCGACCTGTCCGGGCCGTGGGCGAGGATGAGCTCGGCCCTGAAGGTCGACCAGACAAAGTTCAAGGCTTATATTTACAACCAGAAGTTCGACTATCCTTCCGTGGAAGGCGAGGCCGGCCTCAACAAGATGGTCGACTTTGTCCTCGCCGGGATGAACGGCGGGATGGCGCAGATGCAGTTCAACTTAGTGTCGCGCGAAATGTTGCAAGACGCGAAGAAGCAGCCGGAGAAATACCCGTATCTTTCGGTGAGGGTGTCCGGTTATACCGCGTTCTTCGTGGGCCTGCCGGAGTTCATGCAGGACGCGGTCATGTCCCGGGTCGACCAGAGCCTCTAAAAGCAAATGACGGGAAAGAAGGGGGTAGCTACCCCCTTCTTTCCTTTTAAAGAGTTGCAAAACCGCATTTATGATGAATAAATGCATTAAATCTTTAATTCCGAACTTAAATTTTGGGCAAAGGTTTTTGAGGTTTCATAAATGACAAATAGATAATCTGCGGCTATATCAAGGCAAAAATTTGAAAAGCGCTTGGGGAGAAGCGCGGTTTAAGTTTGGCACGGTTGTTGCTTATTTTTAATGAATGACGGGCGCAGCACCGGCCTCTATTTTACGAAAAAATTACAGGTAAGACATACCGGTGGTTGAGTGATAAAAATAACCTGATTGGGGGCGAAAAATTGTTAGAAGAGAGGATCCGCAACAAAAATCTATTGAAAAAGGTCGTTTCCCCGGAAGAGGCGGCCGCTTTGATCAAAGACGGGATGGTGATCGGGACGGACGGAGGGATCGCTCCTTCCGGGCCGCGGAATTTCTTTCAAGCACTGGCCGGGAGAGGCAAGAGAGGGGAGCTGAAAGAGGTTGCCATTTGGTCTGTCTCTTTGCTTTGCAAGGAGATCGACGGTCTGCTGGCCGAAGCGGGTATTCTGAAAAGAAGAATCGGCTCCATTTCGGACAATACGCTCAGAAAAGGCATCAACTCCGGGAAAATATTCAATAACGACACCAGAGTGGAGATGATGGCCCACTACATCCGCTCGCAGGCTTTCGGCAAGCTGGATGTGGCGGTCGTCGAAGCTGTCGGCATTACGGAAGAAGGCCATATCATCCCTACCACCTGCCTGGCCGAGGCAGCCAACCAGGTGGAGGAGGCAGACATTGTGGTGGTTGAAATCAACAACACCCTGCCCCTGCAAATAGAGGGCATGCACGATGTTTACCTGGCCAAGCCGCATCCCCACCAGCAGGAAATCCCTCTGTACAAGCTCGATGACCGGATCGGCGTTCCGTACATTCCGGCGGGTGAAGATAAAATAACCTGCATTGTGGAATCCAACCTGCCCGAAAAGCGCCCGCCGGCCCAGCAGATCAACCAGGAAGGCAGACAAATGGCGGAGTATCTTTTATCTTTCCTGCAGGAAGAGATCAAAAAGGGCAGGCTGCCGGCAGGGCTTTTGCCCATAGCCAGCGGCATCGGCAACGCCTCGGACGCTGTTTTGAAATCGCTGGCCGCCTCCGAATTCGAGGACATCAAAATTTTTTCTCCCTTGATCGGCGACGGGGTGATGGAGCTGATCGACTCCGGCAAGTGCCGCAGCGCCACAGGGCCGGCAATGCTCCTGTCGGAAGAGGCATGGTCCAGGTTCAGTCAAAATATTGATGAGTACAAAAAGAAAATCATCCTGCGCTCCATAGACGTGACCCATGATCCAGGGATCATCAAGCGCCTGGGGTGCATTGTGCTGAACAACGCCCTGGAAGTAGACATTTACGGGCACGTAAATTCCAGCCATATCGGGGGCACCCAACTGGTCAACGGCGTGGGGGGTGGGGGTGTGTACGCTTCGAACGCCTACCTGTCTATTTTCTTGACTCTGTCCACCGGTAAAGGCGGCGACATTTCAAGCATCGTGCCCATGGCAACCCATGTCGACCACACGGAGCACAACGTCGACGTGGTGGTTACCGAACAGGGGCTGGCTGATTTGAGAGGTCTGTCTCCCGTGGAGAGGGCCGGGGCGATTATCGATAACTGCGCTCATCCCGCCTACCGGCCGTTACTCACCGATTACCTGGCAAGAGCGATCGAGGCGGGAGGGGGGCACGAGCCGCACATCCTGGAAGAAGCGTTTTCGTTCCATAAGCGGTTAAAGCAGACGGGCAGCATGAAATCATAGAGAAAGTTAAGGAACCAGAGCTAGAGAGGAGAATGGACAATGGTTGGGATTCGTTCTTACGGGGCTTATATTCCCCGCTACCGGCTAAACCGGAGAAAAATATTTGAAGCCATGGGCTGGCTCAATCCGGCGACTGCCGCCCTGGCGCAGGGCGAAAAAGCAGTGGCCGGCAGTGATGAAGACAGCCTGACCATGGCTGCAGCCGCCGGAATGAATTGTACGGCGGGGATTGAAAGAGGGGAGCTGGGAGGGGTTTATTTCGGCTCCACCACCTTGCCCTTTAAGGAGAGACAGAACGCGGGAATTGTCGCCGGGGCTCTGGGCATGGACGACGACGTCCGTTCCGCGGATTTTTCCGGTTCTCTCAAATCGGGAACCGCCGCGCTGATTTCAGCCCTGGAAGCCGTGGCGTCCGGCGGAGCAAACAACATGGTCGCCTGTGCGGCCGACTGCCGCCTGGGAAAGATGGGAAGCCCCCAGGAGATGACCTTTGGCGACGCGGCGGCGGCTTTTCTGGTCGGCGACAAGGATGTAATCGCGGAATACAAGGGGTCGTTTAGCGTTACCGAGGATTTCGTCGACCATGTCCGGGGGATGTACTCAAAGTTCGACAGGCAGTGGGAGGATCGATGGATAAGGGACCTGGGCTACGAGAAACTGATTCCAAGAGCCGTCAATGGCCTTTTGGAAAAATACCAAATGAAAATAGGCGACTTCGCCAAGGTGATCTACAGTTGCCATTATGTGCCGGAACGAAAAAAGCTGAACAAGAAACTGGGGTTGGAGCCGGACCAGGCGCAGGACATCCTGCTGGATAAAATCGGCGATATGGGCTCGGCCCAGTCCCTGGTGATGCTTGCCGCCGCGCTGGAGGATGCGAAAGCCGGCGATAAGATCATGGTGGTAAGCTTCGGCAACGGATGTGACGCTCTATGCTTTGAAGTTACAGATAACATCAGCCGCTTGAAGTCGCGCAAAGGGGTTTCGTGGCATCTGGCCAATCGCGCGGAGCTTGACCGGTATGAAAAATACCTGACCTGGCGTTTTATCGTCCCGGTCGAGATGGGGCTGCGCAGCGAGGAAGATTTGACGACACGCTGGTCATTGGTGACACGATTAAACAAGGCGGTTCTGGGTTTTTACGGCAGCCGGTGCCTGAAGTGCGGGACCCCGCAGTTTCCGCCCCAGAGGGTTTGCGCAAACCCCACTTGCGGCGCTGTGGACGAAATGGAACCCTGGCGTTTTGCTGACAAGAACGCAAAGATTGCCAGCTTTACGGGAGACAACCTGGCCGTCTCGATGAATCCGCCGCAGATATACGGCAATATCCTGTTTGACGGCGGTGGGAAGCTGATGATGGATTTTACGGATTGCGACCTGGCGTCGCTTTATGTCGGAATGCAGGTTTCATTCAGCTTCCGGATCAAGTATTTTGACTCAAGAAGAGACATCATCCGGTATTTCTGGAAAGCGGTGCCGGTTATGGAGGTGAAATAAATGGCGACAGGAATCAGAGATAAAGTGGCAATTTTGGGGATGGGGTGCAGCCGTTTCGGCGAGCGCTGGGATATGGGCGCCCAGGATTTAATGGTGGAAGCCTTTGCCGAGTGCCTGAAGGACGCGGGTATCGAAAAAAAGGAGATCGGAGCAAGCTGGCTGGGACTTTATTTCGATGAGGTCAGCGTGGGGAAATCGGCGATCCCCCTGTCGGAGGTGTTAAAGCTGCCCTTTATTCCCGCTACCAGGGTGGAGAATAAGTGCGCCACGGGGACCGAGGCGTTTCGCGGCGCCTGTTACGCGGTGGCTTCCGGCGCCTACGACATCTGTCTCGCCATGGGCGTGGAGAAGCTGAAGGACACCGGTTACGGCGGGTTGCCCGGGGGCGCTACGGACGGTCAGAACGAGGTGCTGATGGGCCCCAACCGGACCGCTCCAGGCGGATTCGCCCAGCTTGCCACCCCCTATGAGGCAAAGTACGGGGTTCCCATGAAGAGGTTGAAAGAAGCGATGGCCCATGTTTCCTGGAAGAGCCATCAGAACGGCGCAAAGAATCCCAGGGCGCACCTCAGGAACACCCCGACAATGGAACAGATTATCAATGCGCCGATGATCGCCTATCCTTTGGGTCTCTTTGACTGCTGCGGCGTCAGTGACGGCGCGGCTGCGGCAATTGTGACAACCCCGGAAATCGCCAGAAGCCTCAAGCGGAACCAGGAGATTGTTTACGTGAAGGCGCTGCAGGTGGCCTGCAGTTCCGGAGAAGAGGCCCTCTATACCGGCTGGGACGGCGCAAGCGTGTTAACGACTACCAATGCGGCCGCAAAGGCTTACGCTGAAGCTGGCATAAAAAACCCGCGGGAAGAGATCAGTATGATGGAGGTGCACGACTGCTTTTCCATCACCGAGCTGGTCACCATGGAGGATTTGCAGATATCCCCCAGGGGCGGGGCGGTGGACGATATCCTGAACGGTTTTTATGATCTTGACGGCAAAGTCCCCTGCCAGGTTGACGGCGGGCTTAAATGTTTCGGACATCCCATCGGCGCCTCAGGTATAAGGATGCTGTATGAAATGTACAGCCAGCTGCTTGGCAGATGGCCGGCGGAAAGAAGTGTAAAAAACCCCAGATTTGGCCTGACGCACAACCTGGGCGGAATTCCCAACAGAAATGTTGTCAGTATCGCCATTCTGGGGAAATAGTGGATTTATGTTGTTTCAAGAACGATGGACGCGTAAAGAGCCGGAATTAAAAAGTAACAGAGAATTCATGGAGGTGGAAAGATGGATTTGGAATTGGCTGGGAAGACCGTTATTGTTACTGGAGGCGGTTCAAATATCGGACGCGGGATTTGTCACGGCTTTGCCGGGGAAAAGGCCAATGTGGTGATTGCCGAGCTGGACCGCGCTCAGGGAGAGAAGGTAGCTGAAGAGGTGGCCGGGTTGGGCGCGCAGACGTTTTTTGTCCAGACCGATGTGACCAATCACCTGCAGGTGGAGGAGATGGTCAAAAAAACCATAGCGAAGTTTGGGCAGGTGGACGTCCTGGTGAACAATGTCGGATGGAATATTGACCAATTATTTATGGAAGAAAATCGCGAGAAGTGGGAGAAAGTCGTCGCAATTAATTTCTGGGGAATGCTCAACTGCACGCGGGCGGTTCTGGATCGGATGGTTGCGCGAAAAAGCGGCGCCATCGTGAATATCAGCTCCGATGCCGGCAGAATGGGGGAATTCAGAGAGGTCGTTTATTCCGGATGCAAGGGGGGTGTTATCGCCTTTACCAAGGCGCTGGCCAGGGAGGTTGGAAAATCCGGCGTTCGCTTGAATGTGGTGTGTCCAGGCGTTACGGTTCCGGAAAGCGAAGATGAAATCGGAAAGGGCAGTCTCTGGTCGGGTGAAATGTTAAAGATATTTTCGCCGGAGGCGCAGGCGAAGGCGGCAAAAGCCTATCCGCTGCGCAAGCTTGGAAAGGCCGGAGATGTGACAAATGCTGTTTTGTTTATGGCCTCGAAATGCGCCGGTCATATCACCGGTCAAACCCTTAGCGTCAGCGGCGGATACACCATGATGTAGAGAGAAAGAGCTCTTTTCCGCAAGAAAAAACCAGTCCGGTCCGGCGGCCCGGCGCGTTGCCTGGCAGATAGAAAGGAAGGGGGGAGACTCCCCCCTTCCTTTCTATCTGCCTCCGGAACGCATAGGTTCTCATCCTGAGATTTGGATAGATGGGGTAAGGTGGACCCCATTGGCAAGACAAATATTCTCTTTGAGCTATTGAAAATAATTTACTATTACAATAATATTACAGTAAGGCCGTATAGCTGAAAAGTGGAAAAGTGCTAATCTGCAATAAGGGGTGTTTGTTATGACTCAAGTCATCAGCAACATCATGGTTCAAAAGTGCGGCATTGTAAGTCTAGGACTTTTAAAAGAACACATGCCACTAAATGACGGCGACATTTTTCAACTGGAGATAGAAAATGGAAAGGTCATATTAAAACCAATGAAACAAGTCCCGGCTGAACAAGCATGGTTTTGGACTAAGGAGTGGCAGGAGGCTAATTACATAGAAGATTCATTGCCTTGATAATATTTCTGGCTTTGACTACGAACCGCGAGTATACTTGCCCACAAGCGGTATCTGCTGGTATACTGGAAGCAGAACAGGAGATGGTTTCAATGGAAATTCAGGAGATCCGGTTGAAAACCTTGCCGGTTTTTAGTCGCCACGGGGTCGTTCGTGCGGCTGTTTTTGGTTCGTCGACCAGAGGAGAAGCCGGAGAGGAAAGCGACATCGATATTCTGGTTGAATTTCAGGATGAAAAGACTCTCCTTGACCTAGTGGCGCTACAGATAGAATTAGAGGAATCACTGGGTAAGGAAGTCGATGTTCTGACATATCAGGCTCTACATCCGCTGATTAAAGAAAAAGTGCTTCAGGAACAGGTGGCGCTCCTGTGAAGGAAGAAGATAAGGTTTTTATCGGGCATATTTTGGAAAGCATTGATCTAATTCAGAGTTACACGGAGCGGCTTATAAAGGAGGAATTCTTCTCGCTTCCGCAAGTACAAGATGCCGTTATTCGGAGGTTGGAGATCATTGGGGAGGCGGTGAAGAACCTTTCTTCCGAGGTAAAACAAAAACGTCCCGACGTTCCGTGGCGGCAGATCGCCGGAATGAGGGACGTGCTGATCCACGAGTATTTTGGCGTGGATCTGGGTTTGACCTGGAAAACGGTGGAGAAAGATTTGCCCCTTTTGAAACAGGAGCTTTTATGCCTTTTGAAAGAAACTTGAACGAGAAAGTGAACAAAAAAAGTTGAACAGAACACCGGGGAAACACTGGTGTTCTTATTTATTAGAGATTAATTTCAGAAAGGGTGTTCTTGCTTCCCATGAAAAGTCAAATCCAAAACAGGAGCAGGACCGGGTCTAGCACCGCCTGATGGTATTCGTCGCTCACTACGGTCCCAATGGGGTAGCGGCCACGCCGCAATTACTCCGGAAACCGACTACGCACGGGTGTCCAAAGAAGCCGTGGGGATTTATCCCCGGCGGAGTGTCACTATTGGGAATATACTCGGTTTTTTTTTGTAAATTACTTGACGGGTCTCCATTTTTGCGAGAAAATTAGCCGAGCAAGATATGCTGGCGGCTAATGCGATAAAATGTTACTTGATTGGGGACGATAAGTTGTTAGAAAAAAGGATCCGCTTAAGATCAAACAGGGGTATGAATGATGTTGCCGCCGGTCGTAAATTCTCAATGCAATAAACACGGAGGTGAGAATATGAGTTATCGTAATATTCTTGTTGAGACTGAAGGTTTTCTGGGTATCGTGACGATCAACCGCCCCAAAGTCCTGAACGCTCTCAACCTGGATACCCTGAAGGAACTGGATGAGGCCATGGCCGGGCTGGAGGCAGCCCCGTCGGTGCGGGCCGTAATCCTTACCGGCGCTGGGGACAAGGCCTTTGTGGCCGGCGCCGACATCAGCCACATGCAGTCCCTCAACCCATTGGAGGCCCGGAATTTTGCCCGTACGGGCCAAAGAGTCCTGAGCCGGATCGAGAACCTGTCCAAGCCGGTTATTGCCGCAATCAACGGCTTTGCCCTGGGCGGAGGCTGCGAACTCTCCATGGCCTGCGACATCCGCGTTGCTTCGGAAAAGGCGAAGTTCGGCCAGCCGGAGGTAAACCTGGGGATCATGGCCGGCTTCGGCGGCACCCAGCGCCTGACCAGGCTGGTGAATCCCGGCGTGGCGAAAGAAATGCTTATGACCGCCGACATGTACGACGCCCAGGCGGCGCTTAAAATGGGGCTGGTCAACCATGTCGTCCCGGCCGGCGAACTGCTTGAATTTTGCAAGAACATGGCCGGGCGCATCGCAGCCAGAGGTCCGGTGGCCGTCCGCCTTTCCAAGGAGGCAGTCAACCGGGGTCTGGAGATGGATATGGAAAAGGCGCTGGCCCTGGAAGCCGATCTTTTTGCCATTACCTTCACCACCGCCGACAGGGCGGAAGGCATCACCGCCTTTCTGGGCAAGACCAGGCCCGATTTCAAGGGAGAGTGAACTCGTTCAGCTAAAGCTGAACATCGGGGTTTCAGATGGGGATGCATCCCCATCTGAAGTGAAAAGAGGAACCTCCACTTATATAAGCAGGGGTCTTAAAAAATTAGATAAAAAAGGAGGGGCAATAGCAATATGTTTGTGCTAAAATCCAAAAGACTGCGGCTGCCCATATTGGTCGTTTTGACCGGTCTGCTGCTGTTGACTGCGGCGGGCTGCGGCGGGGAAAAACCTGCCGGTGAAAGTTCGCAGCCGGTCACATTGCGCTTTGCCAGCACGCTGCCCGTAGGGCACAACATCACCGAGTCCTGTGAATTATTCAAAACCATTGTCGAGGAGCGCTCCCGGGGCAGGGTAAAAATTGAGCATTATTCGGCCATGCAGCTGTACGGCGACAAGGATCTGGTTGACGTCGTGCCCCGCGGGGGCGTTGAAATCGCCAATATTTCATTTGGAATGTGGACCGGCCTGGTTCCGGAATTCGGGCTCTTTGATATCTTGAGCCTGGTTGACGGCCTGGAGCACTCTTACAGGATCCAGGACGACTCCGAAGTACGCGAAATAATTGGAAAAAGCCTGCGGGAAAAGGGGAACGCTGTACTGATCGGCTGGCCGGGCATGGAGGCGCGCGGGCCGCTGACCGTAAATCCGGTGCAAAAGCTGGAGGACTGGAACGGCATGAAGGTGCGCGCCCATTCCGAATACAACTCATACTGGTTTAAAGCCCTGGGCGCCTCTCCGGTGGTGATGAGCTCCGGTGAAGTATACCAGGCCCTGCAGCGCAAGACCATCGAAGGCGTGTATTCGGGCGGTACCAGTTTCGTCCAGCGGAAGTTCATTGAAGTGGCAAAATATGCTATTGACAACCCGTTCCTGGGCTACGGCGCGTTTGCGCTGGTGGTCAACAAGGATGCGTGGGACAAACTGCCCGTGGACATCCAGGAGATCATGATTCAGGCAGGCAAGGAAGCCACCGCTTTTAACCGCGTGGAAGCGCATAAGGCGGAGGACGCGGCCTGGGATCAAATGGCCCGGACGCCCGGCTTCCACATCACCCATCTCAGCGACCAGGAAATGGAGCGGTGGCGCAGTGTTACACTGCCTTATCAAAGGGAAATCTTCGAACAGCGGGCGGGGAAAGAAACGTCCGACAGGCTGTTTGCCCGGGTCGAAGCATTGCGGGAGAAAAAATAGTTCGGAGAAAAGGTGGTCTGATTCTTGCAGAACATATCTCTGTCCGCAGCGCAAAAACAGGAGGACATCTTACCCACCCCGCGATGGGGTAAATGGTTATGGGTAACGATTGACAAAATTTCCGATTTAAGCGGGGCCTTTATCGGCTGGCTGATGCTGGGAGTCGCTTTTATCAACTGTTATGAAATATTGATGCGGAAGTTCTTCAACGCGCCTACGGATTGGGTTCAGGATATAAGCATCTATATCATGATCTGGTTTGCTTTCGTTACCGCAGGCTACACCTGGAAAAAAGGAAAGCACATCCGGGTCGACCTGCTGACGAATCATTTCGCCCCGGCGAGCCGGAAAGCACTGGAACTGGCCACCAGCCTTTGTGCGCTGGCATACGCTGTGCTGCTTGCCGCCGGGGGGTGGCAGCTGGCCGGCCTTTCTCTGGCCAGGGGGCAGGTGACACCCAACAGCCTGCACCTCCCCATCTGGCTGATCCAATCCGGTATTGTTTTGGGGAGCGCGATTTTAGCCCTGCAGGTAATAAGACAAATAGCCGCCGATATAGATATTTTTTATCGAATGCCATCCAAAAAATGGGATAACTGGCTACCCACCTTGATTTTTATCGCGCTGGTCGTCATTGCGATCGGGCTCGTTGCGTTCAACCCGATTGCCGGTTTGATTTTACTCCTGTTCATCATGCTTTTCGGCGGTATTCCGGTTTTTGCCAGCCTGGGCCTGGTGGGAGCGGCCGGTTTTTTTCTGCTGTTCGGGGGCGCGCCGTCCCTGGTGCAGGTCCCGTTCATCGGGTATAAAGCAATGAACGAGTTTATCCTTTTAGCCCTGCCGCTTTTCGTGCTCGGCGGCGGATTGATGATGAGCGGGGGGATGGGAAAGGAACTTTTTGATCTGTGCGCCAAGTGGGTTGCGCACCTGCCCGGCGGCCTGGCGGTGGCTACTCTTTTTGCCTGCGCCATCTTTGCCGCCATCTCCGGTTCCAGCGTGGCCACGGCGGCAACCATCGGCATGATCGCCATACCGGCCATGCTTTCGAGAAATTACGACCGGCGCCTGGCTTACGGCTGTGTCGCCGCCGGGGGCACACTGGGCATCCTGATCCCCCCCAGCACGCCCATGATCGTTTATTCGGCAATTACAGACGAGTCGACGGGGGCGCTCTTTATCGGCGGCGTAATCCCGGGGCTGCTGCTTGTCTTGCTCATGGCGGCCTGGGCGGTGCTCCAGTCGAAGCGCTCCGGTTCTTTTGAAAAGGTGGCGCCGGCGACAATGAAAGAAAAAATAATCGCTTTAAGGGACGGCGCGTGGGGGCTGCTGGCGCCGGTAATGATCCTCGGCGGGATCTACACCGGCCTTTTTACGCCCGCCGAATCAGCCGCCGCGCTGGTTCTGTACGCCTTCCTTGTCGGTGTGCTGCGCGGGCGGATCAAGCCGGGCAATATATCCGGAGTGGTGGCGGAAGGGACGACTTCAGCGGGGATGATCATGATCATTATTGCCGGCGCCGTGGTTATGGGCACGGTTTTCACCCAACTGCAGCTGCCCGGCATGCTCTCCGGAGCTGTTGCCGGGTCGGGTCTGAATCCCTGGTGGGTAATCGCGGCGATAATGCTGCTGATGATTTTTCTGGGCATGATCCTCGAGGTGGCCTCGATTCTGTTGATTACCATCCCTATTTTTTACCCGTTGATTACCGCTCTCGGCTTTAACGGCGTCTGGTTCTGCATTTTAGTCGTGGTCAATATGGAAATGGCGCTGATTACCCCTCCTGTCGGGCTAAACCTCTTTGTCATCTGTGGAATTGAACGCAGCGCCAGGCTGGCCGAGGTCGTCCGGGGGGGTGCGCCTTTTATTGTGATCATGGCGCTTTTTATCATCTTACTCTGTTTTTTCCCGCAGCTGGCCACCTGGCTGCCCGGCTCCATGGGCTATAAATTTTAAAAGATTTAATCCGGCCTGTAATTTCAATGAGGGACGGGCGCGGTGATTGTCTATTGTGAATAGATTCAGTTAATTTTTATGAATTACTTGACGGGCCTCCATTTTTGCGAGAAAATTAGCAAGGAAGACATGCCGGTGGTTGAGTGATAAATATTACCAGATTGGGGGGGGATAAGTTGTTAGAAGAACGGATCCGCAATAAAAATCTATTGAAAAAGGTCGTTTCCCCGGAGGAGGCGGCCGCTTTAATCAAAGACGGGATGGTTATCGGGACGGCCAGCGGGATCACCCCGTCCGGGCCGCGAAATTTCTTTCAGGCCCTGGCCGGGAGAGGCAAGAGAGGGGAGCTGAAAGAAGTTACCATTTGGTCTGTCTCTTTGCTTTGCAAGGAGATCGACGGCTTGCTGGCCGAAGCGGGCATTCTGAAAAGAAGGCTCGGTTCCATCTCGGACAACACGGTCAGAAAGGGCATCAACTCCGGGAAAATATTCAGTAATGACGTCAGAGTGGAGACGATGGCCCACTACATCCGCTCGCAGGCCTTCGGCAAGCTGGATGTGGCGGTCGTCGAAGCGGTGGCCATTACAGAAGAAGGCCATATCATTCCCACCACCGGACTCGTTGAATCAGCCAACCAGGTGGAGCAGGCCGATGTTGTAATCGTTGAAATCAACCATACCCTGCCCCTGGAAATAGAGGGCATGCACGATGTTTACCTGGCCAAGCCGCATCCCCACCAGGAGGGAATCCCCCTGCGCAAGATCGATGACCGCTTCGGCACGCCGTACATTCCGGCGGGTGAAGATAAAATAACCTGCATTGTGGAATCCAACCTGCCCGAAAAGCGCCCGCCGGCCCAGCAGATCAACCAGGAAGGCAGGCAAATGGCGGAGCACCTTTTATCTTTCCTGCAAGAAGAGATCAAAAAAGGCAGGCTGCCGGCAGGGCTTTTACCCATTGCCAGCGGCATCGGCAACGCCTCGGACGCGGTTTTAAAATCGCTGGCCGCCTCCGGATTCGAAGACATCAAGATCTTTTCGCCCTTGATCGGCGACGGGGTGATGGAGCTGATCGACTCCGGCAAGTGCCGCAGCGCCACAGGGCCGGCGCTGCTCCTGTCGGAGGAGGCGTGGACCAGGTTCAGCCAAAATATTGATGAGTATAAAAAGAAGATCATCCTGCGCTCCATAGACGTGACACATGATTCGGGGATCATCAAGCGCCTGGGGTGTATTGTATTGAATAACGCCCTGGAAATAGATATTTACGGGCACGTAAATTCCAGCCATATCGGCGGCACCCAGCTGGTCAACGGCGTGGGGGGAGGCGGCGTGTACGCTTCGAACGCCTACCTGTCTATTTTCTTGACTCTGTCCACCGGCAAAGGCGGCGACATTTCAAGCATCGTGCCCATGGCGACCCATGTCGATCACACGGAGCACAACGTCGACGTCGTGGTTACCGAACAGGGGCTGGCTGATTTGAGAGGCCTGTCTCCCCTGGAGAGGGCCGGGGCGATAATCAATAACTGCGCTCATCCGGATTACCGGCCGGTGCTGACTGATTATCTGGAAAGAGCCGTTAAGGCGGGAGGGGGACACGAGCCGCACATCCTGGAAGAAGCGTTTTCCTTCCATAAACGGTTGAAGCAGACGGGCAGCATGAAGCAGTGAGCTTATATTTAATGTGCCGAATATATAAACAGGGGGTATGAATGATGATGTCCTTAGAAGGAATAAAAGTAGTGGATTTCACCCAGGCGGCAGCCGGTCCTTTCGGGTCCATGCTCTTGGGCGATATGGGCGCCGATGTAATAAAAGTCGAACCTCTGACAGGCGACCACTTCCGGGCGATATTCAACGGTGTCTGGACGGCTTCCATCAACCGCAATAAAAGGGGTATATCGATAGATCTGCGCTCGCCGGAAGGTAAAGAAATAGCAAAGAAGTTAATCGCCGAGGCTGACGTGATGATGGAGGCCTTCGTTCCAGGCGTAATGGAGAAGCTCGGGCTCGGTTATGAGGAAGTTAAAAAGATTAACCCGAGAATAATTTATTGCTCTATATCCGGCTACGGACAGGACGGACCATACAGGAAAAGGCCCGGATACGATGTATGCATCCAGTGCGAATCAGGCCTGATGGCCGCTACCGGTGAAGAAGGACGTCCGCCGGTAAGGGTGGGGTCTTCGCTTATTGACTACGGGACAGGCCTGTATGCCGTTTTTGCAATCATGGTGGCGCTCTGGAACAGGGAAAAAACCGGGAAAGGCCAATGTATCGACGCGTCTTTGCTGGATACCGGAGTATCCTTTATGAACTACTGGATAACCATTTTTTCAGTCACCGGAGAAAATCCCGTGCGGGTCGGTTCCGGCCACGCCATGGCCGCGCCATATCAAGTTTTTGATTCGAAAGATGCGCCTACCTTCATAGGGATATCCGGCGACAAGAACTACAAGGCATTTTGCAAGGCATTTGAATGCGAGGAACTCGCCGAGGACCCGCGCTTTATAACCAACGATGAACGGTGTAAAAACAGGGATGTGCTGATATCTTTGGTGCAGGATATGTTAAAACAATATACCAGCAAGGAAATCCTTGAAAAGATGAATACCGCCAGCATCCCCTGCGCGCCTGTCCTCACGGTCGGTGAAATGATCGAAGATCCGCACGTTAAAGCGAGAAATATGATTGTGGACGTGGACTATCCCGGCGTCGGGAAAATCAAAATACCGAATATGGCCTTTAGAATGTCAGAGACCCCCGGCGTGATCAGGCGCACGGCGCCCGCGCTGGGACAGCACACGCTGGAAATTTTGAAAGAAGTGGGCTACACGGAAGAACAGACCAAGAAATTGCTTGAGGAAAAAGTTATTTTACAGCAAGGTTAAATGAAGGACAAGAAAAGCGGAAGAGAGAACCCTGATGGCCAGCCGGCCCGGTTCCCTCTTCTTTTTTGTTCCCCGGCCGTCATAATTGATAAAAAAAGAATTAATTGAACAGTAAGTACTAATGATTGAATTGTTTGAAAAATGATTCATAATAGAATTATAATAGTTTAAATAGAGGAGGGTTATTCGTGGAGCAGTCAGTTGCTAAACAACCGGAAACTGGTTATCAGTTGGATCCGGCCTCAGTTGGAGTGACTCTGGGGACCCCGGGCATGCCCACCCGGGAGGGATGGAACTGGGTGACGCCTGAAATGTGGAAATTCAGGTGGGCCGTCGCCGACAAGATCATGGTCCTCGAGCCGGATTGGTATAAGGATAAAGATTGGTATATCGACGCTACGAAAGCTTTTACCCTGGCGGAGGTGTTCGAGAGCGATCCAAACATGCACCCGGCCGAGATGGCGGCCGAGGCGCTGGAAAGATACCTGAAAATCCAGAAGATTACCATCAGGCCGTATGACATGCTTATCGGCCTGCACTCCAGCGACCAGCACGGCATCATTTACGATCCGGTGGTTGAGCCGTGGTTTGAGTGTACCCGGGCCCGCGACCTGGCCGGCAAAGAAAAGCTTTGCGTCTGGGAGGGCGGCAAGAAAGTCACCATGGACGATGAAAAGTACCGGCGGCTGGAGAAACTCGCCGAGGCCTACAACCCTATCTTCAAGGTCAAAGACGATTTTACGCCGGAAGAATTTCAAATGTACTACAACCCTCAGTCGCCGGGAAGGTACTTTGAGCCGAATGGGAATACGGGCCTGCGATCCAATCCGGACCACGATTGGTACCTCAACCTTGGTTTGAGGAAATTGATCGAGTTAAGGAAGCAGCGCCTGGAGTGGTTCGAGCAGGAACTGAAGAGCGCTGAAGGCGGAAAGGCCGGGGAGCTGAAGGAAAAGATCGCCAACTCCAGGGCGTCCATCAAGTCGATGGAGGCCGTCGTCAACTGGATCAAGCGGCATGCCGCCGAGGCCAGACAGGCGATCCCTCAGATGCCGGACGCCAGGGCTAAAGAGATCCTGGAGCAGGTCGCGTCCAACTGCGAGTGGGTGGCGGAGAACGCGCCGCGCACCTTCTGGGAGGCGATGCAGTTCTATTGGCTCTGCTTTATGGTAAATTACTGCATCGAAAATCCGAGCCATACTTTGACCTTTCTGCCGGACCGGGTTTTCTGGAAATGGTACGAGCAAGATGTCGTCAAGGACAAGACCCTCAGCCGGCTGCAGGCGGCTGAGATTATCGCCTGCTACGCGGCGAAGTTCCACGAGATCGGCGGTCTGATGGCCAGGTTCGGCGGTTTGGAGAGGGCCGGGCAGGGCACCCGGGACTATTCCGTGATCACCATCGGCGGCCAGCTGGGCGACGGCAGCGACGCCGTGAACGACCTGACCATGTTGATCCTCGACGTGTGGGACGGCTACCGGTTCCACTTCCCCGACATCAAGTTCAGGTGGTGCACCAAGACCAAGAAAGGTCACTTGAGGAGACTTGTCGAAGTTATGCGGTCGGGCATGGGCACTCCCTCGATCAGGAACGACGAGGTTGCCCTTGCGAGCATGCTCGACCACTACCGGGACCTGACGCTTGAGGAAGCCCGGAGCTGGGGTGTCGTCGGCTGCAACACGCCCGGGCCGACCATCAACTCCACAGGTGCCTGCCGGCGGGACGCTTTCTACCCGCAGGTGACCAAAGCGGTGGAGTTCGTGCTGTATAACGGACGGGATCCCGAGGCCGGGTACGAGTGGTTCAAGTCCGTAGAGACCGGGGACCCGGCCCGGTTCAATGATTTCGAGTCGTTCTACCAGGCCTGGCGCAAGCAGTGGGAATGGATCGTTTCAACCGAGGTCAGGCTCAGGAACAAGGTGTACGACAGGCAGAAAGAAACCCTCCGCCGGCCGTTTGTAAGCGCCCTGTACAAGGGGTGTCTGGAGACCGGCGAAGATATTATGCATCTTGACATGCCCAGGCTGAGCTTCCAGAGCATCGTCGGCTGGGTCGACACGGTCGACAGCCTGGCGGCGGTCAAGTACTTGGTGTTCGACCAGCAGAAGTACACCATGGCCCAGCTCTGCGACGCGATCAAGGCCGACTGGGCAGGCTATGACGAGATGCGCAAGGACTTCAAGAACGCGCCGAAATTCGGCAATGACAACGACTTTGCCGATGACATCATGATCAAGGCGACCAAAGACGTCTACGACATCGCCCGGACTATCAAGGATGAGCGGGGCGACTACGGGGTCTACCCGAACGCGCTTCCGATCAGCTGGATATTTATGGCGGCTCCGGCTATCGGCGCCCTGCCCAACGGCCGGAAGCGCGGGGAAGCCTTGTGCGACGGCGGGATCAACCCGCAGGCGGAGTTCGACCTGTCCGGGCCGTGGGGGAGGATGAACTCGGCCATGAAGGTCGACCAGACCAAGTTCAAGGCCTATATCTACAATCAGAAGTTCGACTATCCTTCCGTGGAAGGCGAGGCCGGCCTCAGCAAGCTGGTCGACTTCGTCCTTGCCGGGATGAACGGCGGGATGTCGCAGATGCAGTTCAACTTCGTGTCGCGCGAAATGCTGCAAGACGCAAAGAAGCAGCCGGAGAAATACCCGTACCTCTCGGTGAGGGTGTCCGGCTACACCGCGTTCTTCGTGGGCCTGCCGGAATTCATGCAGGACGCGGTCATGGAGCGGGTGGACCACAACCTCTAAAAGTCTGTGATTAAGAAGAGAAGGTTTGATTATCCGGCATTGGTGTTTTTTAGCGAAGCAAATTCTAAAAGTAAATGATAAGCTGAAAAGGGGGTAGCGATACCTCCTTTTCAGGCGTGATGTCAGTTGAGGAGGAAAATTATGGCGAACAAAACAGACAATGTTGAAGAAGGATTTCTCGCCAAGCCGGCGAGACTGAAAACCTGGTCGAATATCGAGGTTGAGGAAAGCTATGCGCCTGAAGATATAAGGGACCAGGACTACGAAAACAACATCGGAGCCCCGGGGCGGTTTCCTTACACCAGGGGAATTTTTTCGAAGATGTACAGAGGCAAGCTCTGGACCCAGCGTCAGCAGATGGGATGGGGGCTGCCTGAGAATGCAAACGAGCAGTTTAAAATTTTGATCGGGCAGGGCGCCACAGGACTGGCGTGGTACAGGGACCTTCCCACAACCCTGGGGCTGGATCCCGATCATCCGCTTGCCCATGGTTCAGTGGGGAGGGTGGGGGTTTCTTTTTGCTGTCTGGAAGATATGGAAAAGGCGATGGACGGTCTCCCGCTGGACAAGATAAGCATGGCCCTTATTAACGCGTCCACAACAAATGTTGCGATTCTGGCCGCATATGTCGCCGCCGCTGAAAAGCGCGGTTTTGATCTGGCGGATCTCAGGGGAACCCTGACCAACGATCCGGTATTTTCTTATTTTTGTCATTCCGCCGAGGTTAATCCTTTGGATTTTGCCCTCAAGGTAGTGGGGGATGTCATAGAGTATTGCAGCAACAACATGCCGTTGTGGAGCACCATGTATGTGAGCTGTTTTTACAACCTCCGCGAGTCAGGCGAACTTACCGCGCCTCAGGAGGTGGCGTGGGGATTTGCTGTTGCCATGGAATTTATCAGGGCCGCTCTGTCGCGGGGGACTGATATAGACAGTTTTGCTCCGAGAGCGTCCGCTTTTTGCCAGGCAGGAATCGATATCTTCGAAGAGGCGGCAAAGTTCAGGGCCATGCGGCGGATGTGGGCGAAAATGATGAGAGATAAATTCAAGGCCAAAGACAGCCGGTCGCTGCAGCTTAAAATCGCCGCTCAGTCTACCGGGAGCCAGCTTGTGGGCGCCCAGCCCTTGAACAATGTCATCCGTGTCGCCTATCAGCTTTTGGGCGCCGTATTGGGCGGGGCGCAGTCTATAACGTGCGACACATATCTTGAACCGTTCTGTGTGCCCACGCCTGAGTCGAGCAGGCTTGCCCTGGGAACGCATCAGATCCTGGCTCATGAAACAAGTATTCCCGCTGTGGCAGATCCTCTGGGCGGCTCTTATTACGTTGAAAAATTAACAGACATTATTCAGGCCGAAGCAGAGAAGATATTGGATCAGATTGAAGAGATGGGGGGTTTTGTGGCAGCGATTAAAAATGGTTTTATTCAAAAAGAACTGGACAGAGGGGTTGTTGATTTTCAGAAGGAGATAGAGAACGGGGAAAGGGTGGTGGTCGGAATAAATAAATTCGCATACCCGGACGAAGAAGATGTTATCCCGGGAGGTTTAAGTGAGATACCGCAGGATGAGATTGAAATAGAGGCGATAAAAAGGGTTAAGTCTTTACGCCGGAATAGAAACAATAATCTGGTTGTCAATGCGCTGAACAACCTGAAAGAAAAAGCCGGGAAAGGTGAAAATCTCCTGCCGGCGGCGATTGAAGCGGTAAAAGCTTCCGCCACTCTTGAAGAGATAATGAATACTACCAGGGCCGCGCTGGGCTACAGCAGGGATCCCTTTAATATGAGGGATGAGGTTCCTCCTTTCAAATAAATGAAATGGTCAGGTCAAATTTTAAAAAGAGGGAAATGGTTATGTCAAACAGAAAAATAAAAGCCTTGATGAGCAAGATCGGGTTGGACGGGCACGATAGAGGGATCAGGGTTGTTGTCAGCTTTCTCAGGGATGCTGGTGTTGAAGTGGTCTATATCGGCAGGTTTCAAACGCCCGGCAGCATCGTAAATACCGCTCTGCAGGAAGATGTGGATGTTATCGGGATCAGCTCCCTGACCGGAGAATACACGGCCTTGCTCCCGGAACTCATGGATAATCTCAAGAAAAATAAGATCGGGGATATTCCGGTGGTTGTCGGCGGAATCATACCGCCCAAGGATATTGAATTTTTGCGCAGGCTGGGGGTGAGTGAAGTATTTCCCGCCGGAAGTCCGGTCAGAAAAATAGTTGAGCATATGATCAGCGCCGGCGGAGAATATCAGAGTAAAAATGCTGCTTACGGACCCCGGGGGCTGCCGGATTTTTTACCGCCTTTGTTCCAGGGATGATGGGATCAACGAGTTAAAATTTGGCAGGATTATACAGGCGGGGTTTGAAAAATGGCGATACTGCAATAATGGATTGCAGTATCGCATTATTTTTCGGGCTACAGTTTAAGGATTCGGTCAAAAACCCCTTGGGTTATTTAAAAACCTCAGTGGTATGGTTATTGCTTTTAATTATGCTCAGAACAAAAAACATCAAATTTGCCACCGGGCAGGCGGTTGTAGTTGTGGTAATCGGAGCAAGATGACACCTGGATTTTTCTTGAGGGGGGGGTGAAAAAAATATTATTAAAAGGTGTAATTATTTTTCTTGCAGTGCTCTTTGTTATGTTTTTATTTGTCAGATGGAATAAGAAGAAACATTATCTGCAACAGGAAGAGTTGTTAGCCGTCATAACTGCCTCAATCTGTATGTTCAGGAGACATAAGAGTGGATTGATTAAAATTAAATCTGTAACCAGAATATAGCCAGGGGGGGAGATAGCGATGGAAAAATATCGTATTACAATAAATAACCGTGATTATGATGTAATGGTGCAAGTGTTGGAGAGTGATCTGGCGGAACAAAAAACATCAAATTTGCCGCCGGTGGCTCATAACGTTCTTCCTGTGCGGCCCGCTCAAAGTCCTAAAACAGCAGGAGATAAAGGTATCTTTTCACCATTGCCGGGCACTGTTTATGAGATCAGGGTAAAGCCGGGTGAGAAAGTGGCAGCCGGGCAGGTGGTCATGGTGATTGAAGCGATGAAGATGGAAAACGAGGTGGTTGCCTCACAGGGCGGTGAAGTGGATAAAATCCATGTGTCAGAAGGGGATGCCGTAAATAGAAGAACGTTGCTGGTTTCTTTGAAGTAATTGTAAGTAAGGAGGTTTAAATATGCCAACAGAGCTAACGGAGTCAATCAAGTTTGCATTTGGCGCATATGTGTTCACGGCGATTATTGCTATGGCTGTAGCCGGGCTCATTAAAATATATTTAATAATTATAAAAAAGAAAAATAACCTTGATATAGATCGAGGGGGTGCAAAATGAACTTTCAAATCAATAATTTGTTCCCGGGTATTACAACGCTTTTTGCAGTAGAACCGCAAATTGCTCTGGCCCGGATTATTTTAATAGCGCTGGGCTTATTATTAATCTACCTTGGTTACAAGAAAATACTGGAACCATTATTGATGATCCCCATGGGGATCGGCATGATCGCGGTAAATGCCGGGGTTCTATATTTGAGCGCGGTAAAAATGGGCACTATTTTCGTTGACCCGCTCGTCAGTGACCCCGCCGATGTGGTCAACATATTGCAGATAGATTTTTTACAGCCCATCTATACGCTTGCTTTTAGCAACGGTTTGATTGCCTGCCTTGTATTTATGGGTATCGGGGTGATAACCGACGTGGGTTTTGTTATGGCACGGCCCTTTAGCAGCATGATTGTAGCGGTATTCGCCGAAATGGGTACTTTTGTCACGCTGCCGTTAGCCGTGGCTTTTGGTTATAGCTTTAAGGAGGCTGCGGCAATTGCTACCATCGGCGGCGCCGATGGTCCGATCACATTATATGCGTCTTTGATAATGGCGAAGGATTTATTTGTGCCGATCACAGTAGTCGCTTATCTTTATTTAGGGATCACTTACGGTGTATATCCTTATCTGATCAAGCTGCTTATACCAAAGGAATTAAGAGGCATCGAAATGGACATAGAATCGCTGCCTGATTTTTCCCCCGGAGACAAGTTGACTTTTGCTGTTGTCTGTTGTACCGTCTTATGTTTGTTGTTTCCGGCGGCAGCTCCTCTGTTTCTCTCCTTCTTTTTAGGGGTGGCAGTTAAAGAGGTCGGGATAAAAAAATATATAGAATTTCTTGAGGGAACTGTGCTTTATGGGTCGACATTTTTTCTGGGCCTGCTGCTCGGTGTGCTCGTCCAGGCGGATATAATTCTCGACCCAAAAGTACTGCCGTTATTGATATTGGGGATACTGGCGCTGCTTTTTTCCGGGCTGGGTGGACTTATCGGCGGCCTGTTAATTTATAAGTTTAACAAAGGTAAATACAATCCTGTAATCGGTATTGCCGGTGTTTCCTGTGTTCCAACTACGGCAAAGGTAGCCCAAAAATGTGCTTACGAAGCAAACAAGTGGGCGGTTATTCTTCCTTACGCCATGGGGGCCAATGTCAGCGGCGTGATTGTTTCTGCGATCGCCATGGGTGTTTATGTTAATGTATTGTCGAAGTTTTAAAAATGATTATTAGGTGGTGACCGAAATGGATGAGCGGATAAAAGAACTGAGAGAAAGAAAACAACGGATTAAAATGGGCGGCGGCCCCGAGCTGACAGACAGGTTGATTTATCAAAAAGGAATGCTCAGCGCTCGCGAGAGGCTGGATGAGCTTTTAGATCCGGGCACTTTTGTTGAATTTGACATGCTGGTTACTCATCACTGCAGTCATTTCGGCATGGAAAAGAAAGAAATCCCCGCCGAAGGAGTGGTCAGCGGTTACGGTAAAATTGACGGCCGCCTGGTATTTGTTTATTCGCAGGATTTTACTTCTTTAGGCGGTACGTTTGGTGAAATGCACGGCAAAAAGATTTGCAAGGTTATGGACATGGCCGCCGGGACGGGGGCGCCGGTTATTCAAATTTGTCATTCCGGAGGGTTGAGATTACAAGAGACATTGGGTCCGATGGAACTTTTTGGACAACTGTTCTATCGCAACAGTATTTATTCCGGGGTGATCCCTCAAATTTCTTTGATCATGGGCAGCGTGGCCGGCGGGCAGGCGTATTCCCCCGGTCTTACCGACTTTATCTTGATGACCAGAAACAGTTCCATCTATATTGCCGGACCTGCTTTTGTAAAGGCCCAGACCGGAGAGGTGGCCACTGAGGAAGAACTGGGCGGGGCCATGATGCACGCCACCCAAAGCGGGGTATGTGATCTGGTGGCTGAGGACGACCGGGAATGCTTGCAAAGGGCCCGGGAGCTGATCAGTTACCTGCCTTCAAACAATAAAGAACAGCCGCCGGTTATTGCTGCAACTGATGATCCCCTGCGCGAAGCGGAAGATTTGGAAAGAATTGTCCCGGCTAATTCCAGAACAGCTTTTGACATGCATCACGTAATCAACCTGGTGGTGGATAACGGTGTTTTTTTCGAAATCAAGAGTCTTTTCGCGATGAATATGATTACCGGCTTTGCCCGGATGAACGGCCGGCCGGTGGGAATTGTGGCCAATCAGCCGATGTATAACGGCGGGACCATCGATATCCTGGCCGCGGAGAAGGCGGCCAGGTTTGTCCGGTATTGTGACGCTTTCAATATCCCGGTAATTTCTCTGCAGGATTCTCCCGGGTACATGATTGGGTCGGAAGAAGAGAGCAGGGGCATCATCATGAGAGGCGCAAAACTTCTTTATGCCTTTGCCAATGCCACGGTTCCGAAAATCACAGTAATTATCAGGAAAGCGTTTGCCGGATCAACGATTGCCCAGGGAAGTAAATATATCGGCGCCGATCAGGTTTTTGCCTGGCCTGGCGCTGAAATTTGCAGCGTTGCCCCGGATACGGCCGGAAGTGTAATCTTTAAAAAAGAAATAGAGCAGTCGCCGGATCCGCAAAAGAGAAAAAATGAGCTGAATGACGACTATTATAAGAAATTCGTCAAACCATACCACGCGGCTTCCTTACAACAAATTGACGACATTATTGAGCCCAGGGATACCAGAAAGGCTATTATACGCGCCCTGGAAATGCTGGCGAACAAAGTCGAAACAAGGCCGTGGAGAAAACGCGGCATATACCCTCTTTAAACAGACTACTTTGTGTTGAAAGGAGATCATGAAATGACCACTTATAACATCCAGTTTTCGGAGGAACATAAAATTTTGCAGCAGGTGGCCAGGGACTTTGCCGAAAAGGAAATCAGGCCGGTGGTTGATGAGGATGAAAGAAAGCACCGCTTCCAGCGGGAGTTGGTCAACAAGATGGGTGAGCTCGGCTTTTTCGGCTGCGCCATTCCAGAAGAATATGGCGGCTCGGGCATGGGATTCCTCGCCCACGCCATAGTGACCGAGGAAATAGCCCGGGTCAGCGGTTCCTTGCGAGCGCCCTTTAATATGCAGGCCATGGGTACGGCCAGGGAGATATTCCAGTATGGCAGCGAAGAGCAAAAAAGAAAATACATACCAGGGCTATTAAAGGGGGAGCTGCTGGGGTGTATCGGGATTACCGAGCCGAATGCCGGTTCTGATGTGGCCGCCTTACAAACCACCGCGGTTAAAGATGGTAATGATTATATTTTGAACGGTTCCAAGACCTGGATAACCTGGGCTACCGTCGCCGATGTCGGTATCGTATACGCTTATACGGACCGCGCCAAAAAGCATAAAGGAATAACCGCGTTTATCGTCGATTTGCGTTCGCCGGGGGTTGCTTCCAGGCTGATCGAGCATAAAATGGGCTGGCACGCCTGTCCCACGGGAGAACTTTTCTTTGAAGACGTGCGGGTTCCCGGAGAAAATATAATGGGTAAAGAAGGCGAGGGTTTTAAATACGCCATGGGCGGCCTGGATAATACCAGGATCAGCGCTGCCGCCGGGGCGATTGGTGTGTGCCGGGCAATAATCGAAGAAAGCCTCAAATACGCCACGCAAAGAAAACAATTCGGCCGGGAAATAGGGCAGTATCAGATGGTCCAGGAACAAATCGCCAGGATGATCGTGGAAACCGAAGCCGCCAGGCTGCTTGTATACAGGTGCGCTTATGAAAAAGATCAAAATCTGAAAAATACCGTTGAGACATCAATGGCAAAATATTTCTCATGTGACGCGGCTTCCCGGGTTGCCGACCTCGGGCTGTTGATATTTGGCGCTTACGGTTATTCGGGAGAATATCCGGTTGAAAGATACCTCAGGGACGCCAAGCTTTACCAGCTCATCGAGGGTTCGCCCAATATTCACAAGATAATTATCGCCAATGACGCTCTGGGCTATAAAACTGCCAGCCGTTGACCATCCCTTAAAAGGGCGGTATTTGGGGATGATTAAAAGTTAAAGAAGGAGCAAGAGAGGTTTGTTTTGGGAGGTGGTTTGGAATGGCGAAAGAAATCGAACAGGGTTACATGGAAAAATTAAGGCGGATTAATACCTGGTCCGGTCTGGCGCTGAAAGATATTTACACGCCCGCCGATGTGCGGGAGCTTGATTACGGCAAAGACCTGGGCGATGCCGGCAGTTATCCTTATACGCGCGGCATCTATGCCGACATGTACCGCGGCAAGTTATGGACCAGGCGCCAGCCGTGGGGTTTCGGGACGCCCGAAGACACCAACGAGCAGCTAAAATTCTTGATCGAGCACGGTAATACCGGTTTAATGGTCTTCCGGGACCAGCCGACCATGCACGGGATCGACTCCGACCACCCGCTGGCTCGCGGTGAAGTGGGAGTAAGCGGCGTGCCGTTATGCTCGATTGAGGACATGGAAGCATTGATGGACGGCATCCCGCTGGATAAAGTGAGTTCGACGCTGCTCTGCGCCTCGGTGGTAAGCCCGGTGATCCTGGCCCAGTACATCGCCGTAGCCCGGAAAAGAGGTATTGATATTGCCAAACTGCGGGGCACGATCAGCAACGATCCGATTATGAGCCACGTTTGTTACTCAAAAGAGGTCAATCCGCCTGAACTGGGCATTAAAATATGGGGGGACCTGGTTGAGTACTGCGCCCAAAACATGCCCCTGTGGCACGCCGCTTATGTTTCTTCCTGCTATAATATCCGCGAATACGGGATTGACGCCCCGCAGGAAATAGCTTTCGGCCTGGCAATTGCTTCCACGTACATTGACGCTTCTTTAAAGCGCGGGATGGACATCGATGATGTGGCCCGGCGCATGTCGTTCTACTGCAGCGCCGGCATCGATTTCTTTGAAGAGATAGCGAAGTTCAGGGCCATGCGCAGGATGTGGGCCGGGATGCTGCGCGAGAAGTACGGGGCGCAAGACCACCGTTCCTGGCAGTTCAAGTTTGCCGTCCAGTGCGCCGGCCACTCTCTGGTGCCGCAACAGCCGTTGAATAATATTGCCCGCACCGCCTTTGAGACCATGGCGGCGGTTTTAGGCGGCGCGCAGTCGATATTTACAACGACCTTCGTGGAACCGATATCGCTTGCGACCAAGGAAGCGCAGAGAAACGCCCTGGCCGTGCAAGGAATTGTCGCTTATGAAACCGGAGTGGCCGCCGTCGCCGATCCGCTGGGCGGTTCTTACTACCTGGAAAACCTGACCAATCGAATGGAAGAAGAAGCTAATAAAATTATTGATGAAATTGAAAAAAGGGGTGGTTTCGTCGAGGCCTTAAAAGCCGGGTGGGTGGATCAGCAAATAGAGGAGAAGAACCTGCAATACCAGCGCGAAACGGAAAATGGCGAGCGTTTAATTGTCGGGGTGAACTGCATGACCATTCCGCCGGAGGAGGACACCGCCGTCCCTGGGGGAGTGCTGAAAATACCGCGTGACACAGAAGAAAAACAGATAAAAAAAGTTAAAAATTTGAAGCAAAAGAGGGATAATGATCAAGTACGGCAGGCGGTTGCGCAATTGCGCGCCGAGGCGGAAAAAAACAGCAACCTGATGCCCGCGATTATCGGCGCGGTGGAGGCAAAAGCGACGGTGGAGGAAATAATGGGCACGATCCGCACGGCTTACGGGTATAGTTGGGAGCCATGGAATTTTCGCAGTTCTCCTTTTGATTGATCATCCGAGGGAGGGAGGAAAAATGAAAAAAATTAAAGCGATTGTGACAAAGGTGGGCCTGGATTCTCATGAAAGAGGAGCGAGGCTGGTGGCGACAGCTTTGCGGGACGCCGGGATGGAGGTAATTTATCTGGGGAGTTTTCAAACCCCGGAAGGGATTATCCAGACCGCCTTGCAGGAAGATGTGGATTTAATCGGGGTTAGCTGTCATTGCGGCGAGCATTTGACCCTGGTGCCGGTGATTATGGATTTGTTAAAAGCAAACAAAATACCGGATATTCCCGTTATCCTGGGCGGTGTGATCCCCCGCGAGGAAGTCGATGATTTGAAAAGGATCGGGGTGAAAGAAGTTTTTGGCTACGGCACGACAATGGAGCAGGTGGTGCAGTTTGTAAAACAGCTCACCAATTAACGGTGATTCAGCCGTATGCTACGATACCAATAAAATGTGTTTTCTTCATCAAGTAGAGCAGGGCAGCCAAATATCACGATAAATCAGGAGGTACATTCACGTGGATATATATTTAAATGAAGAACACAAAATGCTTCAGCAGACCATCAAGAGTTTTCTTGAAAAAGAACTGGTCCCCCTGGTTGATGAAGCGGAAGCAAAGCACAAATTTCCCGTTGATTTTTTCAGAAAAATGGGCCAATTGGGCTATCTTTGCGTAAACTTTCCGGAAAAATACGACGGCGCCGGGCTCGGTGTCATTGGTGAGAGCATTGTCGTCGAAGAATTGGCGCGTGTATGCGCCGGCGTTGCAGCCGGGGTGATGCTGCAAAGTGGAATCGGCCTGACCAGTATTCTGGACCACGGCACAGAGGAGCAAAAGCAAAAGTACGTTGTGCCGGCCATAAAAGGGGAGAAAATTGCGGCCTTTGGTTTAACCGAACCCGGCGCCGGATCGGACGCCGCCTCTATCAAAACCAGGGCGGAAAGAAAAGGCGACCACTACGTGATCAACGGCAGGAAAACTTTTATTACGCATGCGAATATATGTGACTTTATCCTGGTGGCGGCCTGGACGGACCGCAGTCAAAAACCGGGGAAAGGGATCAGTATTATCGTGGTGGATCAGGGCACCCCCGGGTTTGAAGTCACCAGAATACTAGATAAAGTAGGTTTTCTTTCTTCAGAAACAGCCGAGCTGGTTTTTGAGGACTGCAAGGTGCCGGCGGAAAACCTGATTGGTGAAGAAGGGAAGGGTTTTGGCTACTTGATGGGATCATTGACGCACGGCCGGATCACCCATGCCTTTTCCAGTGTCGGTATCGCCCAGGCTGCATTTGAAGAGGCGCTGCGCTATGCCCAGGAGAGGGAACAGTTCGGCCGGCCGATCGGCAAGTTCCAGTCGATCTCCTTTAAACTGGCCCGGATGGCCACCCAGCTCCAGGCTGCCCGCTTATTGGGTTACCAGGCGGGTTGGCTTTACGACCAGGGGTTAAATTGTACCAAAGAAGCTTCGATGGCCAAGTTGTTTGCCAGTGAAATGGCTGCTTATGTTACCGGAGAGGCCATGCATATTTTCGGCGGTTACGGCTACATGATGGAGTACCCGGTACAGCGTTTCTGGCGTGACGCCAAGCTGCGCCAGGTGACTGAGGGGACCTCGGAAGTCCAGCAAATGGTGATTGCGAAAGAACTCGGTTTATAAAAGGAGTGTATTTTTGTGGATTTTAATTTTAACAGTGAACAAATGGCCATGACAAAGATGTTGAGAGATTTTGCAAAAAAAGAGGTGCAGCCGGGCTACGCTGCACGTGACAAGAGCGGCGAATTTCCGCGGGACTTATGGAAGAAAGCGGGTGAACTGGGTCTGATCGGTATGACGCTTCCGGTTGATGAAGGCGGGCAGGGGGCTGATTGCTTGACCGCCGGCCTGGCGGCGGAAGAAATAGGCCGGGGCGATCTGAATATGGGTACGGCGGTATTTGTGGTCGGCGAATTGGTGTCCAGCCTCATTCAGAAATATGCCGCAGAAAAGGCAAAAAAAGAGTGGCTGGGACCTCTTTTGGCCGGCGAGGCCGTACCTGCTTTTGCGCTTACCGAGCCGCATTGCGGTACGGATGCGGCGGCGATGAAGTCCAGGGCGGTGCGGAAAGGTGACAAATATATCCTGAATGGTGAAAAATCAGGCGTTACGTTGATGATGGACAGCGATGTGGCGATAGTATTTGCCAAAACCGACCCCGGAGCCGGCGCCAAGGGCGTAAGCGGATTTATAGTACCGTGCGATTTGCCCGGGGTTACCCGCCAGTGGTACGAGGACACGGGGAGTAAATGCGTGAAAAGAGGTTCCATCTTCATGGACGACGTTGAAATTCCTTCCGATTACCTGCTGGGGCAGGAAGGAGAAGGTTTTAAGTACGTCATGCGGTTATTTGACTTTAGCCGGTTTATTCTCGCCCTGATTTGTATCGGCTCAGCGCAAATTACCCTGGAAGAAACCATCCAGTACACAAAGGACCGGCATGCTTTCGGCAAGCCTTTAGCCAGGTTTGAAGGCGTGTCTTTCCCGATCACTGAACATTACAGTATTATCGAGTCCGTGCGCTGGCTTTGTTATCGCGGGCTGTGGCTGCGCGACCAGGGACAGCCTCATACGGAAGTGGCGGCCATGTGCAAGTGGATGGCCCCCCGCTTTTCAGTTAACGCCATTCACGATTGCCTGCTTATGCACGGCCATTACGGTTATACGCAGGAATTTCCATTCGAGCAGCGATTAAGGGACGTCATGGGAGTAGAGATTGCCGACGGCACTTCGCAGGTTTCCAAAATTGTGATCACCCGCGAGCTGTTCGGACGGGAATATCTTCCTTATTAACCACAGTTAAAAGGAGATGAAAAAATGGATTACGCAACTCTGACCTTAGAAAAAAGGGGATCGGTGGCTGTCATTACGCTCAACCGCCCTCAGCGGCTGAACGCCATTAACAGCCAGATGGTTGAGGAGCTTGGCGAGGTAATGGATAACCTCGCCGCCGATGTGGAAATAAAAGCGGTGATCCTCACCGGGGGGATGAAGTATTTTTGCGCCGGCGCGGATATCAGTGAAGTGGTCAACATCACTGAAATAGACCAGGCATTTCAATTTGCGCGGCGCATTCAAGAGGTCTTCGGGAAGATCTCGAATTTATCCAAACCGGTAATTGCCGCTGTAGCCGGACTGGCTCTGGGAGGCGGCTGTGAAATGATGCTGGCCTGCGACCTGCGGGTAGTTTCTGAAAACGCCAGTTTCGGAGTGCCGGAAATCAATATCGGAGCGATCCCCGGGGCAGGCGGGTCACAAAGGCTGCCCCGGCTGCTGGGTATTTGCCAGGCCAAGGAAATGCTTTTCACGGGGGAGCGCATCGATGCGGCCCGGGCCTATCAAGCGGGGTTGGTCAACAAAGTAGTGCCGGTTGAAGATCTGATGCATGAGGCCGGCAAGTTGGCGGAAAAGCTGGCCGCCAAACCTCCGCTGGCCTTAAAGATGGCCAAGCAACTGATTAATACCGGAATGGACATGGACCTGACTTCAGCGTTGAAACTGGAGGCGCACGCTTTAGCTTACCTCTTTGTCACCGAAGACAAAAAGGAAGGAATGACGGCCTTTTTAGAGAAACGCGCCGCAAAATTTACCGGCCGCTAGCGCAAGTGGGGACGGTTCTTGCCTTGCCAGGTAAAATATGTAATACGCTAATTTGGTAAAAACAGGCCCGGTCAAGCAAGAGCAAACATCCATGCCCCTCCGGGGCGCAGCGGCGGATGAAAATCCAGGAGCGGGGCTTCAGGCGGAGATGCTGCTCCGCCTGAAGTAAAAAATAAACGGGGAGGTGATCATTACCAGATGTATGAAGATATTCTCTATGAAAAGAAAGACGGCATAGCCAGGATAACCATTAACCGGACCCAGGTCTACAACGCTTTTCGCGACCAGACGATCGATGAAATGATCGACGCCTTTGAAGACGCCAACGCGGATGAAACAGTCGGTGTAGAAGTACTTTCCGGGGCCGGGGGAAAAGCTTTTTGCACGGGCGGCGATGTTAAGTGGGAGGGTGAGTTTAATCCTGCCGGCGGGCGGGCTCTTTTCCGGCGGATTATGAAACTGTCTCACGCGATCAGAAATAACGGCAAACCGGTAATTGCCGCAGTAAGAGGCTACTGCATCGGAGGCGGCAACGAACTCAACTTGCTGTGCGATCTAACTATCGCTACGGAAAGCTCAAAGTTCGGCCAGGCCGGGCCGAGGATGGGCAGTGTGCCGGTATGGTACGGCACCCAGATGCTGCCCAGGGTGCTGGGAGAAAAACGAGCCCGGGAAATGGTTTATTTATGCCATCAATATACTGCCGGCGAAGCTTTGCAAATGGGCCTGGTAAACAAAGTGGTGCCCGATGACAAGTTGGACGAAACAGTGGACGAGTGGTGCCGGGAGTTGCTGGAAAAAAGTCCGCAGGCATTGCGCATTGCCAAGATTTCTTTGAATTTTGAGTCCGATATGCTTTATCCCTCGGTTGTCCACGGATTTAATATGATTAGCATGGCCCACGGCACAGAAGAATTTCAGGAAGGCTGCCGTGCTTTTACAGAAAAAAGAAAGCCGGATTTCAATCAGTTCAGGAAGTAGGTGGGCGGCAGGTGGCAAAGGTACTGGAAGAAAGATATGGATCGGTTGCTCAGATCACACTGAACCGGCCGGAAGTACGCAATGCCCTGGACATGGAAATGCGCCTGGAACTGGCCCGCATCCTCAAAGATATTTCAAACAGCCCGGAAATACGAGCCGTTATTTTGACCGGGGCGGGAGAAGCCTTCTGTGCCGGCGGTGATGTGCGGGCCCAGGGCAACATCAGTGTATTTCATGCCCGGGAACGCCTGGAGGCTGCGTACAATGTATTGCGCCTGCTGGTGACATTGCCCAAGCCGGTGATGGCGGCGGTCAACGGTACGGCGGCAGGTGTCGGCGCCAGCCTGGTCATGGCCTGCGATATTATTTATGCTTCGGAAAAGGCGGGTTTTGTCCAGAGTTTCAGCAAGGTGGGACTTGTGCCGGACGGAGGCAACATTTACCTGCTAACCCGGATGGTCGGCCTGCTTAAAGCGAAGGAAATGATCCTTACCGGACGAATGGTTAAAGCGCCGGAGGCGCTGGAAATAGGCATGGTAAACCGAGTGCTGCCGCCGGAAAAATTAATGCCGGTGACCAGGGAATTTGCCGCCGAGCTGGCTGAAGGAGCCACTATGGCTTACGGTATGAGCAAGCAGCTTTTCTTGCAGTCATTCCACGCCGACCTGGAGGACTTTTTAAAGGTAGAATGTTTGTCTCAGATCCTGGCTATGCAAACGGCAGACCACCAGGAAGGGGTCAATGCGTTTTTAGGCAAACGGCGGCCGGTATTTACCGGTAAATAATATTAAAGGAGAATGATCAATGGATATTAAGGCAATCGATATTATGAATTACCCCACGCAGTGTGTACCGGGAATATTTGATTACAACGAGTGGGAAGAGTTTCAGCAGATGGCCAACACGACATTTAAAACCATGTTTCCGACCGGTCGCTTTCCAACCACCCCGGAAGAGAGGGAAACTTATAAAAATCTCTACGGTACACAATTTAACCCGTATAACAGCGCAGAAGAGATGATTCAGGAAATGGACCGGCTGGGCTACGACATCATCTGCTTGAGCGCTTGCAAGATGTGGTCTTACAGAAGCCACTTCAAACTAATATTTGATTTTACCATTGATCAGGTTAATGATGTTGTCCAAAAATCAAACGGCAGGGTCATTGGAGCAGCCGGCTATAATCCTTTCCGGATTGAGGAAAGCCTGCGGGATATTGACCGGGGTGTTCAGGAATACGGGTTTAAATTTGTCTACTTCCATCCGATCACTTTCGGTCTGGCGGTAAATGACAAGCGGTGTTACCCTCTTTACGCCAAGTGCAATGAACTGGGTGTACCCGTGTCGATGCAGGTGGGGCATTCGGCGGAGCCGCTGCCCAGCTGGCTCGGTCATCCCATGAATATCGATGAAGTGGCCCTTGACTTTCCAAATTTAAAAATAAACCTGTCCCACACCGGCTGGCCGTGGATTGACGAATGGTGTTCCATGGTTTGGAAACACCCCAATGTATACGGTGACATATCCGCCTATATGCCGAAATCCCTGGATGCCAACCTGGTTCGCTTTATGGACGGGGCGAGAGGCCGCAATAAGGTCCTGTTCGGTACTAACGGCCTGGGGTTAAAGGCTTGCAAGGAGCAGTTCATGGCGCTTAACATTAAGGATGAAACAAAAAGACGGGTCCTTAGAGAAAACGCAGTAGAATTTTTAGGCTTATAAACAGCTTACAGGATATAGAGGTGAGTATATGGTGCGTTTAAAGGACAAGGTCGCCATTGTCACGGGCGCCGGCCGGGGTATCGGCAGAGGAATCGCGATGGAACTGGCCCGGCAGGGGGCTGACGTGGTTATAGCCGATATGCGCTACGAACTGGCCCAGCAGGTCGCCTGTGAAATTGGCGGAATGGGGAGACAGTCTTTGCCTTTAAATGTGGACGTTACCCGTAAAAACCAGGTGGAAGAAATGGCCGCAAGAACGCTGCAGGCCTTTGGCCGGATCGACATACTGGTAAATAACGCAGGCTGGGACAAAATGGAACCTTTTGTTAACAGCACAGAGGAAACCTGGGATAGGGTCATTGCGATTAACTTTAAGGGGGTCCTGTTCTGTATCCGGTCGGTGCTGGACCACATGATCGAACAAAGGTACGGTAAAATTGTCAGTATTGCTTCTGACGCGGCACGGGCCGGTTCTTCCGGGGAGGCCGTTTATTCCGGCGCCAAGGGGGCTGTGATTGCTTTCAGTAAAACTCTGGCCAGGGAACTGGCCCGTTATAAAATCAATGTAAATGTGGTTTCTCCCGGTCCCAGCAGTACGCCGCTGCTTGAGGAAATCGGACGGGATAACCCCAAGCTGGTCGAGGCGTTGAAGCGGGCGATACCCTGGGGGCGGCTGGGGGAACCGGAAGATCTGGCGCATGCCGTGGCGTTCCTGGCCTCGGACGAAGCCGGGTTCATTACAGGCCAGACATTAAGTGTCAGCGGCGGCCTGACCATGTGTTAGCGAAGAGGTAAGAGGAGGTTAGAAGCAGCTACAGATTAAATAAATAAAATTAAATATAAAAAGATAAGCCATTGACACCAAACGTGTGTTCGAGTTAGAATAAAGGGTAAGAGGTGGTGTCAATGGAGAAGCTGTTGACGTCTCACCAGGCAGCAAAGCTATTAAACGTATGGCCTCATACAATACGCCGCTGGGAAGTGGAAGACATGATAGCCATAGTGACCAGTTTTTCCGCCAGGATTTACGGTAAGCGCGGCGGTCGAGTGGCAAAAAAGCTCACTGAACTAATCGAGCAGGAGGTGGCTGCCGGTGAAAACCACGGTTAGAGGC
>Ga0209347_1001689_pt1 | contig 33700 bp, 27 predicted proteins | sample AutmiccommuBRH23_FD_187382 | JGI IMG/M metagenome (GOLD analysis project Ga0209347, IMG submission 187382) | Deep subsurface microbial communities from Mt. Terri, Switzerland - Autotrophic microbial communities BRH/23 (SPAdes) (version 2) | ecosystem: Environmental > Aquatic > Deep subsurface >...
AAGTGGTACGGGCATACGGAATAATTTCGCATCCCCGGACCCGGCCATACGTGCGGAAGGGGTGGCCCTGGCCAAAAACTGGATCGTGGCGGCATCTAAAATGGGCATCCCGGTGGTACGGGTATTCGCGGGACCCATTCCAAAAGGGTATGAGGACCGATGGCAGGAGGTTGCCGGGTGGATGATAGAGAGTTTCAGGGAATGTGCTGCTTTTGGCGCACAATACGGGGTGAAAATTGGCATTCAAAACCACGGCGAAATGCTGCAAACCGCTGCCCAGTGCCTGTATGTGCTGGAAGCATTGGATACTCCCTGGGCGGGCCTGATCGTAGATACCGGGAACTTCAAAACTGCAGATCCCTATGCCGATATCGAAGCCGTTGCCCCCTATGCCGTAAACTGGCAGATCAAGGAAAGCGTTTATGGATTGGGCAGTGAAGTCCGAACAGATTACGACCAGCTGGTGAAGAGTATTGTCAAAGGAGGGTATAGCGGCTATTTACCTGTTGAAACACTACGGGTACGCGGGAAACCCTACGACCCCTTTTCACTGGTCCCTTCAATGCTGCAGGAGCTTAACAGGGCACTTGCCCGCGCCGGGTTTAAATAGCCGGGAAGATTATAGGTCTTCTTTCTCTTTAAAAAAGAGGTTGAATAAGCGGTGTTTTTCCCCGTCGTATTTTTCAAGGAAGACACTGCTCCTTTTTGAAAGCCCATCTTCCATTAAGTAGCTAAAAGGCGCCAGTTTATTGAAGTTTCTAAAAACTTCCTTGGAAACAGCCAGGATGGGCAATGCCAGGATCATCCCGGATACCCCCCAGCTAATCCCACCGAAGAATAGGCCCATTATAATGAACAAAGGATTGATTTTTATACTGGGCCCCATGACATTCGGGCTGATCAGGTTGCCCTCTATTTGCTGCACAGTTATATAAAGGGCCAGTACCGCCCAGGGTTCCCAGCTGGTTTCAGGCAACATCAACATATAAGTAAAAGGCAACAAGCCACCAATGGAGGTGCCAACATAGGGAATGATCTCAAGAAAGCCCGCCAGGTATCCCCAGAAAAAAGGATAGGGAACCCCGATTGCCCATAAGCCCATCCCGATTAAAAACCCCAGGATCAGGATCACAAGGCCTTGCCCCATCATATATCGGTTTGTAAGCCTTTGAACCTGGACACATAGATTTTCCACTTTCTCCCGCTTGTCGTCCGGGCTTTGCGCAAGTAAAAAATTTTTGATCGCCGTTCGGTAAAGCAGCAGGAAATAGGTAATCAGGATAACCAGGATGGTATTGGCTATGATGGTTGATCCGGACTGTACCGTTTCTTTTAGCAGGCTAAGGGGGATGTCGATCAGGGCTGCGGTATGCTCGGTAACCCAGCCGGAAGTGGTTTCCGGGTCTATCTGAAACTGCCGGTTCAGCCATTCCGTAATATTTAATAGCCCCTCCCGGGCTTTCTGTTTTACAGGTGGGAGATCCTGGAATAAGATCCAGGACTGGTTGAAGAAGAAAAACAGCAAGGCTATCAATGGCAGCCCAAATACGAGGTAAGATGCCAGAATCCCCAGGATCCTGCTATGCGACTTCGATTCAAAAAAAGCCGCGATGGGTTTTAACATCAGGGCAAAAAAAAACTGAATAAGAGAGGAACTAAAACAACCTTCATCATGATGAACAGCCAGATGATCAGGGTACTTATCGCAAGGAAATAGAAAATATTTGGCAGGTTGATCGTATATTTCTTCATTGGTTAAAAGTGTTGTTGTACGTTTAGGCGCAATTTTACATGGCCAAGGTTGATTTGCCTTACCGGACATATGCCTTAAAAGTATAGATTATGTGAAGGCACGGCCATGATAATTATCAATAATTTTCCAACTACCTGCATTAAAGGATCGGGCGGTTGCCAGTAAAAAGATATCAATCCATTACCATACATGAAAAAATACGATAAAACCATAACAGAAATTCTCGACTCCTACCTGGGGAAGGCACCTGTTAACTGGCAAGGCCTCCTTTCAGATGTTATTTCCCATTTTGATTGCACCACCGGGACTATTCACCTCCTGGAACCCGGTACAAGCCTTTTAAAATTGCAGGCACAACAGGGCATCCCGGAATTTTTAATCCCCAAAGTGACTGAGATCCCCATAGGGAAGGGGATGGCTGGGATTGCGGCCGAAAGACGGAAACCGGTGGAAATGTGCAACCTCCAAACCGATACTTCCGGGGTGGCGCGCCCCGCTGCCCGGGAAACTAAGGTGGAAGGTTCGGTGGCCGTTCCCATGTTGCTCGACGGGGACCTGTATGGAACCCTGGGTATTGCCAAGCCGGTGCCCTACGATTTTACGGAAAGGGAAATACAGGACCTGCTGATGATCGGGGAGGCAGTGAGCCGGGCTGTACGCAGTTCGCGTAAGGGAACTTAAGAGGAATAAAAGTACCCGTACCCCCGCCGTCCTCCACGGTTGATGAAGCAGGTTCAGGATACTACCCGTAGCGACCTATATTACATACCCGTATTGGTAACGAAGGCAATTTTCCTGCTGTCGGGCGACCAACTCGGAACGTTGATGCTTCCCTGGCCCCCATAGATATATCCAATCACCCGGGGCTCCCCGCCTTCATATGGCATGATGCGCAACAGGCAATGCTTGTAGAAAGGATGGTCCGCCGGGTCGATATCGCTGGGAAACGAGATAAAAACAATCCATTTTTGGTCCGGGCTCACATGTGGAAACCAGTCGTTATAGGCATCCGAGGTTAAGCGTACAGGATTTTTGCCATTGGCATCCATCCGCCAGAGATCCATATCGCCGGCCCGCATGGAATTAAAAAAGATGTGCTGCCCGTCCGGGCTGTATTCCGACCCGTCGTCGAGGGTAGGTTCATCGGTCAGTTTTTTTTCTTTCCCGGTTGCGACATCTACCGAGATGATATTATAGGCCCCTTCACGGTTGCCTGTAAAGATCATGGTTTTGTTGTCTGGCGACCAGCCGTGCAAATAGGAAGCCCCTACTCCGGGCTTGGTAACCCTTTTGGGGATGGAATCCCCGGTAGCCGGCAGGTAGTAAATGGCCGACGCCCCGTCGGTTTCCCTGTCATGATGGCTGATGCCAAGCAGGGATCCGTCGAAGGTTAATACGTGGTCGTTATTGTTATTCACCGCAAAACCCGTGTTCAGGGGGCTGATGGCATTAGTGTGTAGGTCGTAGGTATATAGCTGACCTTTGGAATTGTAGATCAGCCTGCTGCCGTCTGTGGTCCAGTTGGGTGCCTGTATGGAGTGGGCTGAACGATACAGGATTTTCCTGTGGCCGCTTGCCACGTCCATGACCTCCAGGTTGCTCCCCAGGTAATCACGGTAGGGCCTGAAATCGGGGGCTGCCGGCTGTATAATTCGCACATTGCGAAAAACTGCTGTTTCAAGGACATCAGGGTTATGGGAACAAACATAAATGCCTACATAAACTTCGTTGTCCAGGGCAACTCCTTCCAGTTCGACACTTGTGAATTCTTCCCCGAAGCTGGCGGTCGACATGATATAGGTAGTCCCCCTCCGCTCCAGTTGAATGACGTCCGGAGCCTTGCCGGTCGAAGGTATTTCTTCGGTTTGCCCGCCTTTTTCCCGCCGGTACTGGAGGGCAGCAAGCCCATCTCCGTGCACGCTGGCATTCACATGCCTGGAATTGGGGTCCAGGTTGTTCCTGATAATCCAACCCGCTTTACGATGGGGATCCACCCCATCACCTTTGAATGAAACTTCCGCGCGGAGGATGAAATCGCCCTGCAGCGTTGTCCACAGGTAGTGGAATTCATCGGAGCCAAACCACATATTGGTCCCGGCGCCGCCAAGGAGGTAGGTCTGTTCTTCTTGTGAATAATTGGCGAACCCTTTTATTTTACTGTCACCAATATCAGTGTCGCGATCGAATATTCCAATGGTATTTTGAGCCCCGGCTTGCTGAACAAGAAAGAAGGAAACCAAAAGGTTAAATGCAATTAATTTCATTGAATTGATAGATTTTGTTCAAGATAAGAATAGAATATTATTTTAGGAGGATTAAAATTGTGGTAATTCTGACCATTTTGTGAAATTCCACACAGCCCCGGGTAAGGTGTTCAGGTAGGGACATGGCTGCGGACTTCTGTTAATTCACATCCCGGGCTTCGGATATTAACGGCAATAATTTAATAATCAATTATTTAGTAATTAACGACCATCCCTTATGTATCCTAAGGAATAGGATTCAGTTCCCGGGCGTAGCGGGATACGTCGGCAATTTTAAGCGCTCTGTCTGCTTATTAAATGCTATTTTTAAGAATCTGAAGGAGGAACGAAGAGACTTTCAGTAACTAACTGATAATAAAATTATGGGAACAAGACGAAATTTTTTACAGAAAACGACATTATCCGTACTCGGATTGCCAATATTGATGAAACAGGCCAGCCTGTACGGGGCACCGGTTTTTTCTCAGGAGGGCCAGGTGCTGCGCGTCGCCATCATGGGCCTGGGCAGTTACGGGACCCGGGTTGCTGAAGCCATGCAATCCTGCACCAGGGCTAAATTGGTTGGTGTAATCAGCGGCACGCCATCCAAAGTTACTGCCTGGCAGCAGAAATATGGTATTCCGGCCAAAAACTGTTACAATTATGAAAACTTCGACCGCATAGCCGATAATCCGGATATAGACGCGGTGTATGTTATTACCCCCAATGGGCTGCATAAGGACCAGGTGATCCGGGTGGCCGGGGCCGGGAAGCATGCCATCTGCGAAAAACCTATGGCCATCAACGCCGCGGAAGGGGAGGAAATGGTAAAGGCCTGTAAGGCCGCCGGGGTTAAATTGCTGGTAGGTTACCGCATGCATTTTGAGCCCAATACGGTAGAGGTAATAAAAATGCGGAAGGCAGGCGAATTTGGGAAACCATTGTTTTTCCAGGGCCAATCGGGATTCAAAATTGGCGACCCCAGCCAGTGGCGGTTAAACAGGGAACTGGCCGGGGGCGGGGCAATGATGGACATTGGCATCTACTCCATCAATGGAGCCCGCTACATGATAGGGGAGGAACCGGTTTGGGTGACCGCCCAGGAGACGAAGAACAATCCCGAAAAATTCGGGGAAGGGGTAGATGAAACCATTCAGTTCCAGATGGGTTTCCCCGGAGGTGCAGTTGCTTCCTGCCTGTCTACTTATTCCATGAACAACCTCGACAGGTTTTTCCTGAACGGGGAAAACGGTTTTGCCGAAATGCAACCTTCCACCGGGTACGGACCGATAAAGGGGCGTACCCATAAAGGGGAATTGCCACACCCGCATGTCACCCACCAAACACTTCAAATGGATAAGATGGCCGGGATGATATTTGACGACTATCAACCCATTGCGCCTGTAGATGGAGAAGAAGGCCTGAAGGACCTGAAAATCATCGACGCCATCTATAAGGCCGTGAAAACCGGGGAAAAGGTGCAGCTGTCTTAGCAACTGAAAAGTAAAGAGAACCGGTTATTGGTCAATTTATAGGATGCTGACAACGAAAATAACATACATGAAACATTTAACAAAGCTGATTATTTGCCTGTTCTGTATAGCAGCAAGCGCCCAGCAAATCTCCAGGGAAGAACTGATTTTCTTAACCCCTGAATGGAAAGGTGAACGATTTGAAGATGGCCGGCCGAAAGTACCGGATGAAATCCTGGAACGAATGAAGAAAGTCACCCTTGAAGAGGCCTGGGCCGTTTTAAAGGGGGAGAATTTTAAATATCAGTATGCCGAAGGTTGGCAAATGATTAACCCGGACAGCGTCCTGGTCGGGAGGGCTGTGACCGCCGTTTTTGTTCCGGGTCGCCCCGATATTCACCGGGTGATAGACCTCAGGGGCCATAATGAGGACGGACGTATTAAATCTCAAAATTCATGGACGATTGATCTACTGGTTAAAGGAGACGTATATGTGGTAGACCAGTTTGGGGCCCATATAGATGGCCCTACCATTGGCGACAACCTGGGGAATTCCATCTTTGCCAAAACGGGCAATGGAATTGTCTACGAGGGCGCCATCCGTGATATTAACGGTTTAAGGGAACTCGGTTCCTTCACCTCCTTCTTCCGCTCGTATCATCCGTCCCACCATTTGAATAACCCGGAAGGGGAACTGAACACCACCCTGATCGGTATCAACACACCCACCCGGATTGGGATGGCCACCGTAATGCCCGGCGATGTAGTCCTTGGAAGGGATGGAGGGGTGATCTTTATCCCGCCCCATCTGGCTGAGCGGGTCGTTAAAACATCGGAAATAGTCAGGTTAAGGGATATGTTCGGCCATGAGCGTTTGAGGGAACAAAAATATACCCCCGGACAAATAGATTCGCGATGGTCAGATGAGATTGAGAAAGATTTTTCCCGGTGGTTAAACGACCATATAGATGAACTCCCCGTACCAAAAGAACAGATTCAGGAATTACTTAAAAACAGGACCTGGTAGTAACTAATCAGAAAACGGTAAAGATGAGCCAATGAAAAACACCAGAAGAGGATTTATTAAGAGGGCGGCAGCCACAACAGCTTTGGGTGCCCTGCCATTTGCAGGCTTTGGTGCCGCCTATGAAACAGCTATTGACCATACGCCCAGGGCTTCGGCTCCCTCGGACCTGAAGATCACCGGGATAAAATGCGGCTATATTCGGGGCGGGCACAGCTTGTTCGTTAAAATATATACCAACCAGGATTTGGTAGGGCACGGGGAAGGGGTCGACGCCACACCTGGCACCTATCACCTTGTGAAAATGTTCGGCAAAAGGCTGGAAGGAAAGAGCCCGCTGAATGTTCACCGTTTATTTGAGGATATCCGGAGGTCAGGTTTTTTTGAAGGAGCCCAGGCCGGGATGTTTGTGGCCGTCCTGTCTGCCGTTGAAACAGCCCTCTGGGACCTGGCCGGGAAAGCACTGGGTTTGCCCGTTTACCAATTGCTGGGTGGGAAATTCCGGGATAAAATCCGGGTGTATATGGACACTGCCCTCTACCAGAGCCGATTACCCGAACCAAAGGATTTTGCCACTGCCGCCATGGAAGCGGTGGATATGGGGTTCACGGCGGTTAAATTCGACCTGGACCAGGCCAACGATCCAAACAAGTATGACCATTACAACTGGACGGCCGGTCCGGCCGAGATCGAACGTATGTACAACCAGATGGCTGCCGCGAGGGAAGCCGTAGGACCCAATATTGATATCTGTGCTGATATGCACGGTCGCTACGATGCGATCAGCGGGGAACGGGTGGCCAAGGTACTGGAACCCCTGAATATGATGTGGCTGGAAGAGCCTATCCCTGCTGAGAATACGGATGCGTACCGAAAGATAACCGAATCTACCACTACCCCTATCTGTGCAGGGGAAAACCATTACCTGGCACACGGTTTCAGGCCACTGCTCGAAACCGGCGCTGTAGATATTATTATGCCCGACCTGCAGAAAGCCGGCGGCCTCGGGGAAGCTCAACGCATTGCGAATCTTGCAAACCTGTATTATGTGCCCTTTGCCCCGCATATGGTGGCTTCATTCCTCGGAGCCATGGCGTCCTGCCATGTCTGTGCGTCTGTACCGAACTTCATGATCCTCGAATGGCAGATATACTTCCACAAGAACCCTATGTTTCAGGAAATCATGGATTTTGACGGGCCTATGGTTGAGAATGGATTTATTACCCTGTCTGAAAAACCGGGTATAGGCGTGGAAATTAATGAAGAGGGCATGCGCAGATATGCAGACAAAAACGTTCCTTTTTTTGAATAGGACTAACTCATTTAAATCTTCAGGTGACTTTCGTCACAATTGGGCGGTTAATCGACTCTGGCATCAGGAAAAATCAATATTATAAATATAAACCAATAAATTCCAAACAGTTATGAAGAATGGATTGCAACAGATCATTGCAAAAAACAGGCAGGAAGAAATGAGTTATAAGGCTTCAAGGGAAGCTGAGACCGTCAACCCCAATACCGGGGATGACCGGCGTAATTTTCTAAAGAAAACCGCCCTGGGAGGGATTGCCCTCACCAGCTTTATGGGATATTCCTTTGAGGATTCGGTTGCCGCAACAACCGCAAAGGTTAAGCGGCCATCGGCGCCTTCGGATTTGAAGATCACCGATATGCGATATGCGCTTACCGCAGTTATGGGAGGAACCGCGATCATACGTATCGATACCAACCAGGGGATCTATGGGCTCGGGGAAGTGCGTGATGGAGCAGATGTACGCTATGCCCTTTTCCTGAAGAGCCGTATCCTGGGCAAAAACCCCTGCAATGTGGAAATGATCTTTAAGAGCATCAAGCAGTTTGGCGGGCCTGCCCGACAGGCCGGCGGGGTTTGTGCTGTTGAGATGGCGCTGTGGGATATTTGCGGGAAGGCCTATGATGTCCCTGCCTGGCAATTGCTAGGGGGAAGGTACCGGGATCAAGTTCGCCTGTATGCCGACACCCCTCAGGCAGACAACCTTGAAGAGCAAAAAAGGCTGATTGATTTCAGGATGAATGCCCAGGGTTATACCTGGCTGAAAATGGATGTTGCCATCTCTTCGTTGCCAAGAAATTCCGGAGCACTTGTTAATGATGAGTTTTGGAGGGATAAGGACGGGAGGCTTGCACAATGGGGTGATATGCGTAATTATATGTCGTACGCAAATACAGCCCATCCTTTTACACAAATTCAGATTACCGAAAAGGGGCTCGACATGCTAGCCGAACAGGTGTCGGAAGTACGTGATATGGTAGGATGGGAGGTTCCTATCTCTACAGACCATTACGGACATTTCGACCTGAATAATGGCATCCGCCTCGGTAAAGCCCTGGATAAATACCGCCTGGCCTGGCTGGAGGATATGATCCCCTGGCAGCATAGCGATGAGTGGCGGACTATCTCCGAGGCCCTGGAGACACCAACCACCACAGGAGAGGATATTCATTACCTGGAAAATTTCAAACCGCTCATCCATAAACGTTCGGTAGATATTGTTCACCCCGACCTGGCATCCTCGGGAGGTTTACTGGAAACCAAACGCATAGGCGACTACGCCGAGGAATACGGCATCGCTATGGCCATGCACCAGGCCGGTACCCCGGTATCTTTTATGGCCAACGTGCATTGTGCCGCCGCAACCCAGAATTTCCTGGCCCTGGAGCACCATTCCGTGGATATCCCCTGGTGGGAGGATTTGGTGAAAGTAGTAGGGGGCGGGAAAATGATCGATAAGGGCTTTGCCCCGGTACCCCTTACCGCCCCGGGCCTCGGGATTGAATTGAACGAAGATGTGGTGAAAGAACACCTGGATTCCAGGGATAAGAGTTTCTTTAAGCCTACCCCCGAGTGGGATGAACCGCGTTCCCATGACCGGACTTATAGCTAGAGAAATATCCGTATCCCAGGGCAATACCCCGGGGCCGTTCCTTTAAAAGTCAGTTAAACAATTACTTATGATTCCTAATAAGGCTACTTAGGGAACAAAGGAATTCAGGATCGCTATCAACATGAATAAGAACCGAAGAAATTTCTTAAAAAAAGGGACTGCCGTGGCAGCCACCCTCTCCCTGGGCCCGCTAGGGTACGCAGGCGGCCGGGAGGCCCTGAAACGATATACGGCTCCGGATCCTAAGTTATCCGGCATGGCCCTGGACGCCGGGATGGAGATGAGCAATGCCTATTTCTGGGGTATGGAGGCCCATGAACACCTGATAGCCCTGGCAAAACAGATGGGGGCCTATGGGGCCGTAGCAGGGATAGATGCCCGCCTTTTTAAAAACCCCGACGCTGCTCCATGGGAGTTCGAGGCCGTAAAAAATGTGGTGGATGCCTGGAAGGCTGTCGGCCTGCATTATAATGTGGTGGAAGGGCCGCCTTCCCTGGGTGCGAAAACCAAACTGGGCCTTGAAGGACGTGATGAGGAAATAGCAAATTTCATCACCTTCATGAAAAACCTGAAACGTGCCGGGGTCGACTGTATCTGCTACAACTGGATGCCGGTTATAAGTTGGGCCCGCACCTCTGTAGACAGCCCCGGCCGTGGCGGGGCCCTGATGACCGCCTTTGATTACGAACTGATAAAAGACAAACCGTTAACGGAGTACGGGGCCTTTTCGGAGGCGCAGCTTTGGGCCAGCCTGGAGTATTTCCTAAAGGCGGTGGTGCCGGAAGCGGAGGCGTTGGAAATGAAACTGGCCCTGCATCCCGACGACCCTCAGGTGCACAGTATCCAGGGGATTCCCCGCATCATGAATACCGTTGAAAATTTTGACCGCATGCTGAATCTAGTGCCAAGTGATTACAATGGGGTGACCATGTGCCAGGGGAATTTTTCACTGATGCAGACAGACATCCCCGCCCTGATACGCCGGTGGGGGCAGGCGGGGAAAATCCATTTCGTGCACTTCAGGAACGTCAGGGAACTGAGCGGGAACCTGCCCAGTACCCGTTTTACCGAAACCTTCCACGATGAGGGCGACATAGATATGTATGAGGCCATGAAAGCCTATTACGACATAAAGTTCCGGGGGGCTATCCGGGCCGACCATGTACCCACCATGGCCGGGGAAGAAAACATCCGCCCGGGCTATATGACCCTGGGGAACCTATTTGCCATCGGATATATCCGGGGCCTGGCCGAAGCCGTTAGCAAGGAGCGGGGAACCAATCAGGAATAATAGCTATTATCTATAACAAAATATTATTTTTATGAACCATTACACATTTAAAATGAGCAGGAAAATCAGTTTTGCCCTGGTTTTCAGCCTGGGTATCTGGTATGCGGTCGCCCAAAGGGTAGGGGCAAGCCCCGAACATATAAAAGCGCTTACTTCCCAATGGGAAGGTGAACGATTCGCCGACGGCCGCCCAAAAGTATCCGACCTGGTGTTGGAGCGTCTTAAAAAGGCCACCCTTGAACAGATATGGGGGTATATGTACCGCCGTGGTTACCGCAACCAGATAGCCAAGGACTGGATCATCCTTAAACCAGGGGAAACCATGACAGGCAGGGCGGTGACTGCGCAGTTCATGCCTTCCAGGCCCGACCTGGACAGCATCGTTGTGGCCCAGGGCAGGGCCGAAGGAAGGTCACAGCAAGGCGGGATTAACATCTGGCCCATAGACATCCTCACAAAAGGGGATATTTACGTGGCCGATGGCTACGGGAAAGTGAAAGACGGGACCCTGATCGGCTCCAGTCTCGGGAACGCCGTTTATGGTCGTACAGGCAATGGGGTGGTATTTTATGGTTCGGTACGCGACATGCAGGAATTGAAGGATACGGAGGGCTTTAATGCCTGGATCAAAGGCCATGACCCTTCCTATATAAAGGATATGACCCCCACAGCCATTAATGCCCCGATCCGGATCGGGGAGGTCACAGTGTTTCCGGGAGATGTGGTTTTTGCCAATGAATATGGCGTAGCCTTTATCCCGGCGCATTTGGTGCAGGGCCTGGTTTCCGCTTCGGAACTCACTGCCCTGCGCGATGAATTTGAGAGGGTGCTGTTGCAGGAAGGAAAATATCCAAGCGGGGAGATCCATGGCGATTGGTCTGAAAAGATCAAGGACGAATACCGAGCATGGTTTGCCAAGTATCCTGGCGAACTTACAGTAACAAAAGATGATATTGAGAAATACCTCGCCAGCATGGGCAATGATTAGTACCTGAATAAGAATGCAGCCTCCCCGAAGGCTTCCCTTTATTTGAAATTAACCTGTAAACCAGTATACACCAATGAACCCGAAATATGCTTACCTGCTTACGTTATTGGCTTTTTTGAGCTTCTTCCCGCAACTTTCCGCCCAGACAATCCCCAGAGACGAACTTGTTTTCCTGACTTCGGAATGGAAGGGGGAACGCTTTGAGGACGGAAGACCGAAAATACCGGATGGGCTGTTGGATCGGGCTGAAAAAATCGGTATTGATGATGCCTGGACGGTATTGAAAAACGAAGGTTATACCAACCAGTTTGAAGGTAACTGGAAGATGGTGCACGACGATGTTCCGGTTGTAGGCAGGGCCCTCACTGCCCAGTTTATGCCCGCCAGGCCCGATGTGGAAAAACTCATCAAAGCACGGGGGAATGCCTCCGGGCGCAAGGGTAATACGAACTCATGGCCCATAGAGATGCTTTCTCAAGGTGATGTGTATGTGGCGGACGGTTTCGGGAAGATAGATGCCGGGACCCTGATGGGGGCGACACTGGCCACCTCGATTTTTAGTAAATCAGGCAATGGGGTGGTTTTTAACGGGGCCGCCCGCGATCTTGAGGCTATAGGTGAAATTGAAGGATTCAACGCCTTTGTCCGCGATTTTCACCCTTCTTTCCTGGAAGAAATGGTACTTATGGGCCTCAATGCGCCCATCCGTATAGGGGCGGCAATTGTTTTGCCCGGAGACCTTGTCATAGCAAAGGAAGAAGGCGTTCTTTTTATCCCGGCCCACCTTGCCGAGCAGGTGGTATCCACCGCCGAATTTGTAAACCTTAAAGACCTGTTTGGTTTCGAGATGGTTAAGTCTAACCGGTATTCAACCGGGGAGATCGATAGTCAGTGGACCGACAAGATCAAGGATGATTTTTTAAAATGGCTAGGGTCGCATCCCGAGCTGGGGGCTATGAACAGGGAAGAACTGGACAAGGTGCTGAGCAAACGAACCTGGTAACGGTGTGTGGCGGTGATACGGCCAAACGGAAGCAGCGTGATGTACGGGAAAACCAAGAAGCTGTAACCCGCCTCGAACTGTTATGCCTCGCAGCTCATTTACCCTTTTATAAACCCTAACCACTAAACTGAAGCATTTTGAAGAAACTAAACATATATTCAATTTCCCTGGGCCTTGCCCTGCTGCTCTTAATGGTGGCCATCGTGATGATGGCAGGCGGTGGGCTTCCGAAGGCAGGCCCTGTAATCATAGCCTTTTTTGCCTTGCTGGCCCTGGGGTTCGGCGGCTATAAATCCCTGAATGGCTACGTGTTTACCGCGATGATCTTCGCCGGTGTGACCCTGGCCATGTATTATCCGCAGCATTTTATTTATGTCGGGGACTTCAAACTTACCGCACTGATCATCCCCCTTATCCAGATCATCATGTTCGGGATGGGTACTTCCATGAGCCTGAAGGATTTCGGAGCTGTCATCCAATCCCCCAAAGGGGTCATGGTAGGGGTGAGCGCCCAGCTGATGATTATGCCCATAATGGGATTTATTCTTGCCAAGGCAAGCAATTTCCCCCCGGAGATCGCTGCCGGCATTGTCCTGATTGGCTGTTCACCCAGTGGGGTGGCTTCCAATGTGATGGCCTATCTGGCCAACGCCAACCTGGCCCTGTCTATTACCATTACTTCCGTCTCCACCCTGCTGGCCCCCTTTGTCACCCCTCTTCTGATGAAACTGCTTGCAGGGGAATTCATCGCCATCGATGTTTTGGATATGATGTGGAGCATTGTTCAGATGATCATCCTTCCCATAGCGGCGGGTTTACTTTTTAACCGAATCTTTGGCGGCAAAACAAAATGGCTGGACAGGGCCATGCCCATCCTCTCCATGCTGGCTATCGGTATCATCATCGTGATCATCACGGCGGCCGGGCGCGACAGCCTGATCGATATTGGCGGACTGTTACTGCTGCTGGTACTTATCCATAATGTCTTCGGCTACCTGCTCGGCTACTGGTATGCCAGACTGCTGCGGCTGGGAGAGCAGGACGCGCGCACCATCGCCCTGGAAGTGGGGATGCAGAACGGGGGACTGGCCTCGGGCATCGCCAATTCCCTCGGCAAAATTGCCACTATGGGCCTGGCGCCGGCCGTGTTTGGCCCCCTGATGAATATTACAGGGTCCATCCTGGCCTCCTACTGGCACAAGAGAACGCCTAAAAGTACGAATTACGAGGCACGAAGTACGAAGAAGGTTTGAATTTGCATGCCCGGTGCTGGTTGGTGGATGTGGTGATAGGTGTATTTGTTTATTTGGAATTTGTGATTTGCGCCTTGGAATGTGTTATTTGGAATTTGGAATTTGAATTTGTGATTTCTTTTTAGGAACCCCGCCCCCCGGTGGTAAACAAGTCCCGTCAGGGACGACATATTGGTAGAAAACGAAGTACGAAGGAGGCCTGAATGTGCATGCCTTACAATAGATGTTTTTGGAATTTGAGTTTTGGAATTCAACGTGTGTCCCCGATATTTATCGGAGTGAAAAGTTGGTATGAAAAGCGCCATTAATGTGCGAATATCGTAGCCCCTCCTTACCAAGGAGGGGAGTAGCTACCCCCATGTCAGATAAGTTGGCAGAGGTTGGTGGATGTGGTGACAGGTGTAGTTGTTTATTTGGAACCTGCCTGCCGGCAGGCAGGTTTGTTATTTCCCTATTCGGATCCCCGCCCCCCCGGTGGTAAATAAGTCCCGTCAGGGACTACATATTGGTAGAAAACGAAGTACGAAGGTTTGAATTTGCATGCCCGGTGCTGGTTGGTGGATGTGGTGATAGGTGTATTTGTTTATTTGGAACCTGCCTGCCGGCAGGCAGGTTTGTTATTTGGAATTTGATTTTTGAACCAGGTCCCTGGTAGGATTTTATTAGATTAACGAACCATAATTAAAATACAAAATACAACAAGCATGAAAAAAGTAGTGACTTTCGGAGAGATCATGTTGCGCCTGGCACCTCCCGGTTTCCTGCGCTTCTCCCAGGCCAGCCACTTCGAGGCGATCTATGGCGGAGGGGAATCCAACGTGGCGGTTTCCCTGGCCAATTACGGCATCCCCACCGACTTTGTAACCCGCCTTCCCGATAACGACATCGGGCACTGTGCCCTTATGGAAATGCGGAAAAGGGGGGTGGGCACCGATAAGATCATCTTCGGCGGCGACCGCCTGGGGATCTATTTCCTGGAGACCGGGGCCGTGAGCCGGGGCAGCAAGGTGATCTATGACAGGGCACATTCGGCCATGGCCGAAATCAGGGCCGGGATGATCGACTGGGAAGCGGTCTTCGATGGTGCACAGTGGTTCCACTGGACCGGCATCACCCCGGCCATCTCACAAGGGGCGGCCGACGCCTGCCTGGAGGCGGTCAGGGCGGCAAGGAAACTGGGCCTTACCGTTTCCACCGACCTGAACTACCGGGCCAAGCTCTGGAAATACGGCGTAGAGCCCGAGGTCATCATGACCGAACTTACTTCCTATTGCGATATCATCCTGGGGAACGAGGAGGATGCCGAAAAACACTTCGGCATCAAACCTGAAGGCCTGGATATCACCACCCAGGGGGAACATGTGAAGGCCGAAGCCTTTTTATCAGTCTGCCAGCAGATGATGCATAAATTCCCGAATGCCAAAAAGGTGATCACCACCTTAAGGGGTTCTATCTCGGCCTCCCACAATACCTGGGCCGGGGTACTCTACGACGGGAAGACCCTGTTCAAATCGCCCGAATACCAGATTACCCACATCGTAGACCGCGTAGGTGGGGGTGATTCCTTTATGGGCGGGCTGATCTATGGCCTGATCAAATACCCCGATGACGACCAGCATGCCCTGAACTTTGCCGTAGCAGCCTCCTGCCTGAAACACACCATTATGGGCGATGCGAACCTGGTAAGCGTGGAGGAGGTACGGAAACTTATGGGGGGCGATGCTTCCGGACGGGTGTCGCGTTAAGGAAAAAACACAAACATTTCACGGGTCAAACTATCGCTTTCATTTTTACAGCCCCATTATTCTTAGTATCTTTAAAAGCTTTGAGCCGATGGGTAAGAACCCCGGCTTTAACCCGAACCATATGAACAGACGAAAATTCGTGTACGCCTCCATGGCTGCAGGTACCATGCCTTTTATGGCTTCGGCCGGCAATCATGCAGCCAGGCCCGAAATGAACAAGGAACTTTACGAACTCAGGACCTATGAAATTAGATTCCGGGGGAATCAGCAGCTCTTAAAAGACTACCTGGAGAATGTCCTCAGACCTTCCTTGCAGGAAGAGGGGGTGAACCATTTTATGGTTATGGCGGAGTACGGGCTGTCTGATCCAGCGAAGCTGCATGTGTTGATCAGTTATCCTACTGCAGATATTTACCTCAGGGCCCAGCAACTTCAATCAGATCCGGCCTATCTTGCCCTGGCAGCCGAATACAATGCCCTTTCACCCGAAGATGCCCTGTACAACCGGTACACCTCTTCGCTCTTACTGGCTTTTGACGGGATGCCAAAAATGCAACAACCTTCAGAGGGAACGTCCCTTTTTGAGTTGCGCACTTATGAAGGCTACAGCGAAGATGCAGTAAGGCGAAAAATTAAGATGTTCAATGAAGGGGAGATCGATATTTTCCTGGAAACCGGCTTGCATCCGGTATTTTTTGGCGAGGTAATCGCCGGCCCCTATCGTCCCTGCCTTATCTATATGCTCCACTTCCGGGATATGGAGGAACGCGACCTGAACTGGCAAAAATTCGGCCCGCATCCCGACTGGCAAAAATTAAGCGGCATGGAGGAATACGCCAATACGGTCTCCAATATCCGGAGGACATTTTTAACGCCGGTTGGCTGAAAGGTAATTATAGGATGAAGTTCCTGAAAATAATTGGCAGTCAGCTGTTGCTGTAATGCCTGCATGCTTTCGATAAAATCTTAGTACCATGATACATAAATTCAAGACATACCCGCTCAAGTGTAAAATCGCCGTTTTGTTCAGTATCCTGCTTACCCTCGCTGTAGTTTCCTGCGGGGAAGGGGAGAAAAAGGAAACTCAGGAGCCAGGTTTAAAAATAAGTCCGGATAACGCCGGGATTAAAGTCCCCGATGGTTTCGGGGTGATTGAGGTCGCTGATTCACTTGGCGCACCGCGCCATATCGCCGTAAATTCCAGCGGGGGCATTTATGTGAAACTTCGCCAGCCAGTGGATGGAAAGGGGATTTTATACCTGGAAGACACAGACGGGGATGGGATTGCGGATTCAAAAACAGGCTTTGGCAGTTACGGGGGAACGGGAATAGATCTGGATGAAACCCATTTATACGCCTCCTCCGATGAGGAAGTCTTTCGATACCCGCTAACGGGGGGGCAGGTTGTTGTGGATACAGCTGCGGTGGATACGGTTATAACGGGCCTGATAGCACGCAGGGCTCATGCGACCAAATCATTTGCCCTGGACGGAAAAGGGAACCTGTATGTAAATATTGGCGCCTACTCCAACGCCTGCCAGGAAGAAGACAGGACCCTGGGCTCTCCCGGGATGAAACCTTGTCCCATTCTCGATTCGGCCGGAGGTATATGGATGTTCCGTACCGACAAAACACTTCAGAGCTATGGCGACGGGCTTCGCTATGCCACCGGCCTGCGAAATGTGGTGGGCCTGGATTATAATAAATCAACGGATCAACTCTATGTTACCCAGCATGGCCGTGATCAGTTGAACACCTTGTTCCCGGATTTATATGACCAGGAGGCATCGGCCGACCTTCCGGCCGAAACATTCTATGCCATCAATGAGGGAGACGATGCGGGCTGGCCGTATATCTATTACGATCATTTGAAGAAGGAAAAAATATTATCCCCGGAATATGGGGGTGACGGTGAGCAAACCGCCGGGGAAGATGCCATTGACCCCCTTGTTGCCTTCCCGGCGCATATGGCACCCAATGCCCTGCTTTTTTATACCGGGGATATGTTCCCGGATCGCTATAGGAACGGGGCCTTTATTGCGTTCCACGGCTCCTGGAACCGGGCACCGGAGGAACAGGAAGGTTATTATGTTGCCTTCGTGCCTTTTGAAAGCGGGGTACCAGTAGGGGACTGGGAAGTATTTGCCGATGGGTTTGCAGGCCGGGATACGATTTATTCCCCGGATGAGGCCGCACACCGGCCAACCGGGCTCGCACAGGGCCCGGACGGATCCCTGTATGTCTCGGATGATTCAGGAGGGACTATCTTCCGGATTGTGTACACCAAAGAAGAAGCGGAGTGAACTTATTACCGTGCCGCGACCTGCTTTTTGTCATCCGGATGGTGCTGTGCATTGCCGTTGGTACACTTTATTCCTGCAACGGAGTAAAAAAGGAAGCCAGGGAGGGCACGGAACAGCCCGCCGCTGCAGAGCCGGCACTAACTGAAAAGTCAACACCAGATCCGCTGCCGGAATATATGGAAAAGGGGAAGGAGTTATATGGGCAGCACTGCCTTGTCTGCCACCAGGCTACTGGTGGGGGGGTTACGGGCCTTAATCCCCCGTTGAAGCAAACCGAGTACGTAGTAGGGGATAAAGAAAGGTTGATCAGCATTATTATCAACGGCTCCAACAAAGGGCTGGAGGTCAACGGCATGACCTATTCCAACGCCATGCCGGGTTTCCCGGGCCTCAGCAATGAAGACATAGCCTATGTAACCTCTTATATCAGGAATAGTTTTGGAAATGCTGCCGATCCGGTTACGGCATCCGAAGTGGAAGCGGTGAGGAAGAAGGGTTAATATACACAAACCCGCCGGGTAGCATGCCGGATCAATAGAAACATAATCTTTAGCATGGAATACAGAAAACTGGGAGAGACTGATTTGAAATTATCCGTGATCACCTTTGGCGCCTGGGCAGCAGGCGGCTGGATGTGGGGCGGGAGCGACAGGAGGGAGGCGGTTAAGGCCATAAGAAGTGCCTATGACGCCGGGGTGACTTCCATAGATACCGCGCCGGTATACGGGCAGGGGACCAGTGAGGAAATTGTGGGGGAGGCCATCAAAGGGCTGCCCCGCGACAGCATACAACTGCTGACAAAATTCGGGATGCGGTGGGATCTTCCCAAAGGCGATTTTGCTTTTAACAGCAAGGACAATAACGGCAGGGATATAGCCATTTACAAGTATGCCGGGAGGGAAAGTATTAAAAAGGAAGTGGAAGATTCCCTGCGCAGGTTGGGAACGGATTATATAGACCTTTACCAGATCCATTGGCCGGAATATACAACCCCCATCCGGGAGACTTTTGAAACGGTGGCCGAGCTTATTAAAGAAGGGAAAGTGCGCTATACGGGGGTTTGCAATTACGATGTTGCCCAGATGGAGGAGGCCGAAAAATATGTGAAACTCGCCTCCAACCAGGTGCCTTACAGCATGGTAAACAGGGGCATAGAGGCCGAAGTGGTTCCGTATTGCATCCGGAACAGTAAATCCATCCTGGCCTATAGTCCCCTGGAAAGGGGGCTTCTTACTGGAAAAATGAAGCCCGGCCAGCAGTTTGAAGAAGGGGACCACAGGGCTAAAAACCCGTATTTTACTGATGAGAGTATAGGGAAAACAAATGCCTTCCTCGATAAAATAAGGCCCCTGGCTAAACAAAAAGGTGTCAGCCTTGCACAACTGGTACTAAAATGGACCGTAGAACGCCCCGGGATTACCATTGCCCTGGCGGGGGCCAGGAATGAAAAGCAAGCCCTGGAGAATGCGGGCGCGTCCTTGCTTAAGTTGGGGGTAAAAGAAATGGAGTTTATCAACAAGGAACTGGAAAAGATCTCATAAAGCTATTACGGTCTTTCGAATTCCATATGAACCGCCTGCCTATTGTTTGGGATGTGAGCGATCGGCCTAACCTTCCCTGAATTTACCGCTAATCTCATTTATTTTTATCCGATAAACGATCGGGATACCCGCAGTTTCAAGTTTGCTGGAGAATTCGCTGATAAAGTGCAGGTTCCTGTGTTCCTTTTTGGTGATTACATTTTTAACGCCTTCGGAAAACCGGTGTAACTGGAACTTAGCATCACTTCCTTCTACCTCTTCAAATTCCCCGTGGACCAGGACAGACTGCCAATGGTTTACCGAATCAATTTCGTCTACGCAAAGGGAAACCTGCTTATTCCTGCGCATGGCCTTTATTTTATGGCCTTCGGAGGAATAGCTTAAAATATATTGGCCCTCCCTGTCGTAGAAATAAGTTATGGGGATGATATAGGGGCTACCCTGGTCGATGAAGGCAAGGTGGCCTATATAATTCCTGCTCAGTAATTCGGTACCTTCAGTTTCCGCTAACTTCTTGATCATAAAAATTGATGTAAGGTTATTCCCGGGATTCAAATAAATTTGGTTGTAACGGCTGCCTCAAAAATACCTGAAGGCGCACCTGTTCAAAGGTATCAAATTTACAAGATCGTGCCTAGTGTCCCGAGCCATTAGTTGTGAATTTATGGCAGCAGGCATACGGATGAAAGCTGTACTCAAAAATTATGGCAAATCTTGTTTCCGGCAGTTGGCCCTGGATTAAGGAGTATAAATTTTTGATGACTTTGTATAGTTTTAAATTTTTCTCCGACCAATTTCCGGCCATTGCAATTTCGTTATACCCCAATCCGGATGATTTTGTTTGGTTTTAATGCCACCAGTGACTCTTTTAAAGGTAATTTATTTATGATTCAGAAATTAACACGGGAAAAGTTGCTAGAACTGAAAGGTGTGCTCGCCCAAATCCCGGACGATCATTTTTCCCGGCCGCTGGATGTCCTCAGCGGGTCTACCCTGGGCATGCACCTCCGGCATATCCTGGAATTTTATCAATGCCTGTTCCGTGCCCTTCCCGGTCGGAAACTGAACTACGACCTGCGTCAAAGGAACCGGGAAATGGAGGTGGAGAAGTTTAAGTGTGAGCTTTGTCTGGCACAGCTGATTAGTGAACTCGAAGCACAGGAAGCGGATTTGACTCTTGATCTGACGGCTGATTATTCCGGGCAGGGCCAGGGGCGGGAGGTGCGAATTACGACCACCTATTACCGCGAACTGCTCTATAATGTGGAGCATTGCGTGCATCACCTCGCCATTATCAGGATCGGTATGAAAGCCTTAAACCCCCATATAAACCTAAGTGAGGAAATGGGTGTGGCCGCATCAACGCTAAGAAACAGGAAGCTATGTGCACAGTAAGTTACGTTCCCCTGGAAAATGGGTATATCCTCACCTCCAACCGGGATGAGGATCCTGGCAGGGAAACTCTAAGCCCGGAGAAAATTGTTCTATCGGAACACCATAAGGCTGTTGCTCCCCGAGATCAGCTTAAAGGCGGCAGCTGGATCGCTCTGGACAGCGCCGGCAGGGCTGCTTGCCTTCTGAATGGGGCTTTTGGCAGGCACAAGAGGCAGCCGTCGTATATCAGGAGCCGGGGGTACTATGTCCTGGAAGCGTTGAGGGCAGGAGATTTTGAATCGTTTTCAAAGGAGATCCCGCTGGAAGGTACGGAACCGTTTACCCTCCTGATGATAGGCCCTGGAAGTATCCTGAAATTGCTTTGGGACGGAAAACGCAGGTACCATTGGCAATTACCTCATGATACAATGCACCTATGGTCGTCTCCCACCCTGTATACGGCAAAACAACACGGAGAAAAGGAAAACTATTTTAAAGAAAATGTCGGCCGGCGCTCGTTAACGCCTGCAGGCCTGCTTTCGATACATGGCCGTGGTACCGCCACCCCATTTATTCTGGAGCTGCCTGGTGTCCGGACAGTAAGCATCACCCAACTATATGTAAGGGGTGAAAAAGGCAGTATGCAGTACCTTCTTAAATCAAAAAGTCATGAGAACGCTGTACATATCAGCACTACTGTTATTTAACCTTTTCTGTGTTACCGCACAGCAGCCGGATGTGAATTCGGTAAATGGCCTTGCCCTGCAGGGCTATGATGCCGTAAGCTATTTTCGTGGAGGGCCCGTAAAAGGCCATCCAAACATCAAGGCATCATATATGGGAACAACCTATTGGTTCGCTGACCCTGTAAACAGGGAGCTGTTTATGAAGGATCCTTTACGCTACCTCCCCGAATACGGCGGCTGGTGTGCGTATGCCATGGGAGAAAGCGGCGATAAAGTTTCAGTAGACCCTGAAACATACAAAATAGTGGATAACCGGCTTTACCTGTTTTATAACACTTTTTTAAACAATACGCTTAAAAAATGGAATGCCAGGGAAGAAGAATTACTGTCTAAGGCCAACATATATTGGAGAGAACAACAAAAAAACAAAAAATGAAGGCAAGAACAGCTTTTTACACGGAACGTGCTGCGGCTATTATTGCAGCAGTGATACTATTACAAACTTTATATTTTAAATTTACCGCCCATCCGGATAGTGTGCATATTTTCACTAAAATAGGGGGTGAACCATTTTTACGGATTGGTTCCGGCATCGTGGAACTCATTATTGCCTTATTGTTATTATTCCCCAGGACCTCGCTTTATGGAGGTCTGCTTGGGTTCGTACTGATGCTGGGAGCCATCGGCCAGCATCTTTTAGTCCTGGGAATCAATGTAAATAATGATGGCGGTGCGCTCTTCACATTGGCCATTATCACCTTGCTTAGCTGTGCAACTGTGGTTCTGTTAAAAGGAGTATTTCCGTGGCTAAATAAGATGAAAACGCAAAAATCGTGAAATCGCTGCAGACCCGCACCTGGTATATACGACTCGTCAATTGGGAATACTGGCCTGTGTGGATGTTCTATTTTCCGGTCTGGATTCAGCATTTCTGGCTTTCCCTGAAAGTAAGGAACCTGTTTTTTTTCCTTGCAACCAATCCTGCTATCGAAGGTTTTATCCTGAGTGATTCCAAATTCAAAACCCTGCAATTAGTCCCGGAACGCCATAGGCCGTTATCCTTGCTGGTACCTCAGGGAACATCGACTGCGGAGCTTATTAAGAAAATGCGTGACAGTGGGATGCGTTTTCCTGTGATGCTGAAACCGGATGTTGGCTTCAGGGGCCTGAAAGTTCAGAAGATTGAAAATGAGGATATGCTCCAAAAATCATTGTCTGGCCAACATCTTACCTACCTCCTCCAGGCTTACTGTTCCCATCCTCTCGAAATAGGTGTTTTCTATTACAGGTTTCCGGATGATGCCAGAGGGTGCATCCCATCCATAACCATCAAGGAATTCCTAAAAGCCAGGGGAGATGGAAAACATACCCTGGAAGAGCTTATAAACCTTAATCCCCGGGCAGTCTTGCAGCGAAACAGGTTGCGAGACAAATTCTCCGGCTTTTGGACCAAAGTTTTACCTGAAGGGGTTATCCTGGAACTGGAGCCGGTGGGGAATCATAACCGGGGCACCAGATTCCGTGATGGCAGCCATCTGGTCGACGAGAAACTGCTTCAGGTGTTTGACAGGCTTAACAGGGAAATGGAAGGTTTTTATTTCGGGCGCTTCGATATCAGGGCAGCTTCCTGGGAGGCAATTAAGGAGCAGGGGGCATTCACTATTCTGGAAGTGAACGGGGTTGGGGGGGAGCCAACACATATTTATGACCCCGACAATTCGCTGATGGGCGCCTGGAAAGACCTGTGTTACAGTTGGCGGGTAGCAGCCTCGATAGCGGCGCGGAATATGCAAAGGGATGGCAACAGGCCCACCTATCGCCGGGCGAGGGGGCTATGGGATAGTTATAAAATTTACAGAGAAGGGCTTGCTATCCGGGAAACGCATGTACTATGACTTTGCCCTGATAAATTTAGGTGTCAGTGAGCGCAACCCATACCGTACCCTACCGCGCAACCCGGCCTTTACAATATGGTTAAATGTGCTAACAGGCAGCTTACGCAGGATTTCATGGGCAAGCTTGACTTTTTTTCCCGGTCCCCTTAGGCGGAATTGTGTCGCCTGCGTAGGACCATACATAAGGTGTAGCCAAAGGCGGGGACGTGTAAGAAAATATTCCATTATTGGGGGGTAACAACCCAGAATACGGGCCATTCCATTCATATACCTGTGATAATCCACCAGGCTGCGGATCCGTTCCGCGTTTTCTTCAAACTGTTCCCGGTACATCTTAAAATCAGCATCGATGCTGGTAAGCATGTCCGCTTTCTCAGGGAGCAACATTTTCCCGCTGATTATCAGGGCAGCGTAGCGTGCCTGCATTTCCATAATGGGGAACTGGCTGCCAAAACCGGGCCTGGCCCATCCGATCCACGCGATCTTATTGCCATAATCCGGATGGAACATATGTTTGAACATCTTCCTGGGGTCTGTGCTTTGCAGCTTTTCAGGCATAAAATCAACGCGGTTCTTGTAGCCGGTACAAAATACTACAGCGTCCAGGTCTTCAATGGTTTCCCCCTGGACGGAGACCAGTTTTTTCCCGCCTTCCTCCACTTGGCTGATATCACCTACCACCTTGCAGCCATGATAGGCTATTGCTTTTGGGAGGGCCAGGGTCTTGGTGCCAAAAATCCCCCAGATACCCCTTTCGGCTTTTACCTTCTGGTTAAGGTCGGCCAGGGCATCAAAGACAGGGTCTTTTCGTGCCCTTTCCAGTTTTAATACATAAGGGCTCAGGATTTTCCCATATTCCCGGGGGAGGTCCCATATGCCGCGGTGGGTCGACACGTCTGCGGCATGGCCGCCCCTCCGGCGGGGAACGATCCAGCCCGTTGACTCCCTGAGGCTTACCCAAGTCTGTTCAGCCACCTGGGCGATCTCATAGGCCACATCCGATCCCGATTCACCCCCTCCTACTATCAGGACTCGCTGCCCCCGGAAAGCTTCCCCGTTTTTAAAGTCCCTGGAATGTGAAAATGGCACTTCAGTTAATTGGGAACTCCATTCGGGGTACCTCGGGATATTATTGTTGCCGATTGCCAGGATCAGGTGTTCACATTCAAGGGTTTCCCCGGAAGACAGGTTCAATTTCCATGGACCCTCCGCAGATTCGGTAACACTCTCGACCCGGGTTTTAAAGCGGATATGATCAAGCACCCCGTAGTGTTTGGCATAGGCGGTCCAGTATTCCACGGCCTCATCTTTGGTCCAGAAGTGGTGATCTTTTCCTTCGCCCACCCAAAAATCCGAGAACATGCTGAAGACTACCGATGAGGTAAGGAGAAGATTGTCGTACCCCCTCGAAAAAATACCGCCCAATTCCGCGGCTTGTTCCAGGCATACCACGGATTCAATCCCCTGTTCCAGTAATTCCTTCACCGTTACTATTCCGCCGGGACCTGCCCCAACAACAATACATCGATTCATATGATTGGATTTAAGAGGTTCGATGCCTCCGAATTCACAAAGTGAAAGGATACCTGCATCCAGGTTATCCAGACTTTTCGCCCTGTCTGCAAAATACTGCCGGTATTCCGGAGGGATGATCTCGAGCAGATCGGCATACAGTTCTTCCCCGCCACCTTCTCCTGAACGCCTTACAATAATCCTCGAATACAGGGCCAGGGTGGTAGTTTCCCTTGTAGCAAATGCTTCTTGCAACCAATCCGGCATTGCAACTTCAAAGCTTCCGGGATATTCCTTTCTAAAATCCAATCCCGCCATTTGCAGGGTTTTCCCGAGAAACCCGCCCTTAAGGATTAATTTATGCGCTTCCTGAAGGGGTAGATCAGTGATATCACTGAAGCGAACGACACCCAGCGTTCTGGAAATTCCACTTGAATCCCTTAGATGTACCTTCCTGTAATTACTTTCCTGCCTTATTATGTCGCAGCTGAGAGGCCCGGTGAGCGCTTCCAGCCGGCTGCTATGCAAATCTTTATATTCCATACTTCGCAGAGGCCCTTGTTTAACTCCCCTACCATATCAGGCATTTTATTAAGGCCTGCCGGTTAACGGCCTGAAACGGGGCTAATGTACAAAATTTGTAACACCGACTTTTCTGTTTTATGGGAGTGATTGAAGTTTTTATCAATATTTTAAATATAGGATGCTTTGCAGGATACTATTTAAAACAACCTATTACCAGCAGAAAACTTTGCAACTGTTTTCTAAGGTTTTAACAGGATGCCGGTATGATAATCAATCAAAGTTGTATTTTTATGACCCCTTTCAGCTTCCGGGCGTTAAGGCATCACAACCTTCTGCCTCCATAAGCCCAGGGCAGCATCAAAGAAAAAATTTAAAGTTAATCCGCAATACCACTCATCCGTCATGCAAAAATATACCGACGCCGAGATCTTTCAAAAAATTGAAAGCACCGGCCTGATCCCTGTTTTTAACCATAATAGCCCGGAAGTGAGCAAGCAGGTGCTTAAGGCCAGTTATGAAGCGGGACTGCGCCTTTTTGAATTTACCAACAGGGGGCAGAATGCCTTTGATGTATTCAGGGAGCTGGCCGCTTATGCAACTGCTTTTGAAGGCCTTGTTTTGGGTATTGGGACTATTTTCAGCAGGGCGGATGCGGTAAAGTTCCATGACCTCGGTGCCCGTTTTGTAGTTTCCCCTGCCCTTGTACCGGAAATGGCAAGTATTAACAATATGGATGAGGTCCTCTGGGTGCCCGGATGCGGTACCGTTTCCGAAGTATACAAGGCGCATACCTTGGGGGCAAAACTTTTGAAGGTATTTCCGGGAAATGTCCTGGGACCGGAATTTGTTAAATCCGTAAAAGATGTGCTCCCCGCAATTCCCCTCATGCCAACGGGCGGGGTAAGCCCCAACAGGGAAAACCTCGCGGCCTGGTTCGGTGCAGGCGTAAGTTGCGTGGGGATGGGCTCACAATTGATTCCTAAAGACCTCCTGGCGGCGGGTGACTTTGATGGCCTCAGGGCGCATATCAGGAAGGCATTCGAACTTGTACAAACAGTCCGCAAACCCAAAGCCTGATCAGGACCATGCAAACAAGATACCTCCGAATTGATCCCCGCGATACCCTTGTGGTAGCCCTGCAAGACCTGAGAAAGGACAGTATGGTTGAACTGGGTGGGTTACGGCTGAAGCTTGCGGATGATGTAGCGGCCAAGCATAAATTCAGTACCCGGCAGTTTCAGCCCGGTGATGAAATAACCATGTACGGCGTCTGTGTTGGCAAGGCGGCCAAACCCATAGCTCAGGGATCGGCAATAACCACGGATAATATGGTTCATGCTGTTGCAGGCTATAATGGCAATGCGGCCCGCGAGCCCTGGAAAGCCCCCGATATATCGCGGTTTGCAGAACGATCATTTATGGGATACCACCGTTCCGACGGCAGGGTAGGCACCGAAAACAACTGGCTGGTAATCCCCCTCGTATTCTGTGAAAACAGGAACCTGGAGGTGCTGGAGGAAGCCCTGGCCAAGCCACTGGGTTACGGTACTGTAAAAGAATTCTCCCTTGATACAACCGGCTTAATAGCCCGGTACAGGGAGGGCGCTTCCCCCGACGCCCTTTTAAAAACCCCGGTCATTACCAGCAGGGAAGAACTGGTCTCAAAAAGGGTTTTCCCCCATGTAGACGGTATTAAATTCCTGCGGCATGATGGCGGTTGCGGTGGTTCTCCCGGTGATTCGGAAACCCTGTGCAGATTGCTGGCGGGGTATATAACGCATCCCAATGTGGCCGGTGCAACCATCCTGAGCCTGGGATGCCAGCATGCCCAAATCAGCATGTTGCAAAAAGCCATAACTGATAATGACCCCGGCTTTTCAAAACCCCTGTATTTTCTCGATCAGCAAAAGAGTGGTACTGAAGCGGCCTTACTGGAAGAGGCGGTAAGGAAGACCTTTGAAGGCCTGATAATTGCCAATAACAGCCGTCGCGCGCCGGCACCCCTTGGTAAACTGGTGCTGGGCCTCGAATGTGGCGGGTCTGATGGCTTTTCTGGAATTTCTGCCAACCCTGCCCTCGGCCACGCCTCAGACATGCTGGTTGCCCTTGGGGGCAGTACTGTCTTATCTGAATTCCCCGAATTAAACGGGGTGGAACAGGAGCTTATTTCCCGATGTGAAACCCGGGCAACGGCCCAAAAATTCATGAACCTGATGGAGCAGTATTCCCGTGCCGCTGCCCAGGTTGGATCAGGCTTCGAGAACAACCCATCTCCCGGGAATATCCGCGACGGCCTGATCACGGATGCCATGAAATCTGCCGGGGCCGCAAAAAAGGGTGGCACGTCGCCTGTGACGGATGTCCTGGATTATACCGAACAGGTGCGAAAGCCCGGCCTCAGTTTGCTCTGTACCCCGGGCAACGATGTGGAGAGCACCACAGGGCTGGCCGGTTCCGGGTGTAACCTGATCGTTTTTACCACGGGCCTGGGGACCCCAACCGGCAACCCGGTGGCCCCCGTCTTAAAAGTATCGAGCAACACCCGCCTGGCAAAAAAGATGGGCGATATTATAGACCTGGATGCAGGACGCATTATCAGCGGGGAACAACGCCCTCATGAAGTAGGGGAAGACCTGCTCGAAATGGTCATAGCACTTGCCAGCGGGGAGTACAATTGCAAGGCCCGGCTTAAAGGGCAGAACGATTTTATTCCATGGAAACGGGGGATTTCCCTTTGATACAGCATGATAAAGCCCCTGAACAGGACCAATATTAAAGATGTAAAGCCTAATCCCATCAGAATCTTGCAGTTCGGGGGCGGGAATTTCCTCCGGGCATTTGAGGGATGGATGGTCGAGGTCCTGAATGAAGAAACCGGGTTCAGCAGTGACATCGTTATTGTAAAACCAACTGCCGGCGGTTCATATGGGGATCTGAAGGAGCAACAGGGCCTCTACCATGTTGTGCTCCAGGGAATAAGGGATGGAGTCCCGGTAACCGAAATCAAAAGGATCCACTGCGTCCGCAAGGTCCTGAGCCCCTATGAGGATTGGGAGCAGTACCTGAAACTCGCTGAATCTCCTTCCATCTGCCTGATTTTATCCAATACCACCGAAGCCGGCATTGTATATAACCCGGCTGCAAGGGCAGATGAATGCCCGCCTGAAGGTTTTCCGGCCAAACTCGCCGTTTGGCTGTACCACCGCTACCGGCATTTCGGGGGCGACCAGGACAAGGGCTGTGTGATCCTGCCCTGTGAACTCATCGAGGATAATGGCAGGAAGCTACTGGAATATATTACGCAACATGCCACTGAATGGCGATATGAGCAGGCCTTTACTGACTGGTTGAACCAGGCAAACTTTTTTTGCAATACCCTGGTAGACAGGATCGTATCTGGTTACCCCGCAGATCTGGCAGCCAGACTGCACGAAGAGTTGGGATATCAGGACAAACTGCTGGTTGCCGGGGAATATTACCACAGTTGGATCATACAGGGGCCGGATTTCCTCCGTGAACGCCTTCCTGCAACTAAAACCCCCCTAAATATCCGCTTTGTTAACGACCTCAACCCATACCGGACCATGAAAGTCCGGATCCTCAATGGGGCTCATACGCTGATGGTGCCGGTTGGTTACCTCCTGGGATTACGGTATGTTCACGAATGCCTGCAGGATCCCGGAATGAGGGCTTACCTGGAAGCATTGCTGCGGGATGAAATATGCCCTGTAATTGATTTACCCGGCATGGATGCGGCTGCTTTCGGTAAAGAGGTCCTCGGCCGGTTTCAGAACCCATTTATTAAGCATGAACTAGTGAGTATCGCCTTGAATGCCATGCCCAAATTTGTTACCCGCGTATTGCCCACCATTGCGGACTACCACAAAAACTACAACCGCTTTCCAAAGCGGATCATATTTTCCCTGGCCGCGCTTTTATGCTTCTACAAAGGAAACGCAAATGGGGAGTACATCCCATTAAAGGACGATGCGGTAACACTTGAATTTTTCCGGCGTTTATGGGCGGCTTATTCGCCATCGCCCAAAAGCGCCCTCGAGTTGGCTAACCATGCTTTAAACTTCGAACATGTATGGGGTACATCCGGAACCATAATGCAGGCTTCCGCAAAACAGCTGGCGGAATACCTGTACCTAATCGAAACCAGGGGTATAAAGGAAGCGATGCGCAGCCTGGAGGCCAACTGAAGAAACTGGCATAAGTATAACATTTACAATTTGGATAATGAGGCCGATTTGGATATCTTCCCTTATAACCAGACAACTAACGGTTTGGTCTTTTCCCGGATTAATCTGACAAATGGCAAAATTTCGTATCCTGAGTCCCTTACTTTTCCTGCTGCTGCAAGGGTGTGTTGCACAATCGCAGCTGATTTCGGCTACAGAGGAAACCGTCACCCGGGAAACCCTGAATTACTACCTTTATTTTCCACCGGAATATGAAGAAGAGGAAGAGGAACTGTTTCCGCTGCTGCTCTTCCTGCACGGCGGGGGAGAATCGGGTGGGGATATGAGCATGGTTAAATCCAATGGGCCTCCCAGGCTGATTGCCCAGGGAAAGGAATTCCCTTTTTTGATCCTTGCGCCACAAAACCCGTATCCCAGGAAATGGTGGAATACCAGGGCGGTCAAACAATTACTGGACACTATAGTGAAGCACAACAGGGTTGATCCCCGCCGGATATATCTTACCGGCCTGAGCAGGGGAGGAGGGGCAGCCTGGGAAATGGCCGTGCAGTACCCGGAAACCTTCGCTGCCCTGGCAGTGGTTTGTGGAATGACCCCCGTGCCATATGCCTCCTGGCTCAATAAGGATATGGCTATATGGGTTTTCCATGGAACCGAAGATGAATCAATCCCAATCTCCCAATCCGATGAAATGGTTGCCAAACTCCGAAGCATGGGTTATAACGTAAGCTTCACCAGGTATGAGGGGGTGGGCCATGAAGCCTGGATTCAGGCCTATGCCGAGGAAGCCCTTTACGATTGGTTTGTCGCGCAACGACTAAATCCAAAATCAGAGGGCGATTGATGTTTTCCCGAACTTTAAAAAGTAAAAAGCCCGCCTGACAAAGACGGGCTTGTTGTTTATTGGGTTATGTTTCGGGTTTCCGAACCATTGGCATCAAAAAAGCTGATATTCCTAACATTATTACCAATGCTTACGTATCGGCCCGACTGGGACTGGAAGGTATTCCCCCAATAAAATTCTTCTGTCCGGAAGTCCTTTTCGTTGAGATATACCTTGCATTTTACCTCATTGTCATTCAACCGCACATACCTGATCCCGGGATCACTGGCTGCTTCGAAGACCTTCAGGCGATCGTTGTTCTGGGATGCAACTATCAGCGCCTTCTCCTCGCCGAGGTTAAGGGAAACCAGGCTTTTCGCGTCGCCGGGTACAAAAAACCGGCTTTTATCCAGGGTCATGGGTTTAAAGTTGCCATGGCCGTTGTTTATTAACGCCAGGCCCATAAAGGCATCCGCAGGCCCCTGTTGCACTTCCATACCGTGGTCGTTGCCTACCAGTAGCAGGTCGAGCAACCCATCGCCGTCCAGGTCTTTTGGTAAGATACCGTATACCGGTGCCGTTTGGGCCGCCAATGGCAAGGGGTGGATCTGGAATTTTCCATTGCCCAGGTTTTCAACCCAGGAGGTGTGCATGTAATTAAAGTCCATAACCTGGGCATCATCCAGCAATCCGTCGGGGAACATTTCGGGAAGCGTAGCCTCCCCGAATTCTCCGAAGGAATTAAATCGTTTACGGATGCCCACGAATTGCTTTACAACATCCTGCCATGGATGGTAGAGGTACTCTTTCTTTACCCCTGCACTGTCTCTGAGGTAATAGGAAATAAGCGGATCTATCATCCCATTCTTATCCAGGTCCTTCGCGTAAATCCGCACTGGCTGTTCCTTGGTGCCACGGAAGTTAATGTTGGTCCCGAAGTTGCCGCCCACATAATCCATGTCGCCGTCGTTATCGAGATCCGCGGCAACCAGGCTGTTCCACCAGCCCATATTGTCCTGTAGCCCTGTATCGGTGATTTCTTCAAGCTTTCCTTGTTTGTTTTCGAAGAAGCGGAGCGGCATCCATTCGCCGGCAAGGATGAGATCGGGCAGAAAGTCGCCATTGAAATCAGTCCAAAGTGCATCGCAAATCATTCCCGGTGTCAGCAGCGCCTCTGATACTTCTGAAGTTGCATCGACGAATTTTACCTCGCCCGCGCTGCTTTCATTCCTCAGGATATAGGATCGTTCTGCCGTAGGATAAGCCATGGGCCGGACGCGGCTTCCTACAAAAAGGTCAAGATCACCATCCTTATCAAAGTCTGCGGCCTTAACCGTTGAGGAATTTATACGGATGTCTGGCAAGGCCCCTATAGCTTCAGAATAATTTCCATTCCCGTCGTTTATCAAAAGAACATCCCTGTAGTATTCGTGCCCTTCCGGGTATTGTGCACAGCCCCGGGCGATATAAAGGTCCAGATCACCGTCCTGATCCGCATCAAAAAGCAGTATCCCGGCATCTTCCTCCTCCAGTTCCTCACTTTTTTTGTAGGCAACTTCTTTGCGGACAAATTGGTGGTCTGCCTGCTGCAAAAACCAGGTTTCCCCAAAGTTCCTGCTACCTCCCAGCAGCATGTCGTCAAGACCGTCGTTATTCACATCGCCAACCGCTACAGCCGGCCCGTATTGTGAAAACTTATGGGGTAAGGTACGTTGGAAGTTGAAATCTATAAAATCATGGTCAATGTTCGTATATGTCAGGTTATAGGCCTGGGAAACTTCTTTCAGCAAAGCTGTTTCCGCCCCGTCAGGGGATATGCCGCTGCCATGCACATCCGGATTGTAGGCAACCGTATGGGTTTTATTGCCTTCCGTGCTGCCGAGTTTTTGCCTTTCCCCATCGGGCCATTGAATCAGGATACTATCGGCCGCAACTGTACTGCCCAGTCCGAAATGCAATGCGCTCTCCGGTTGTGAAAGATAGCCCCTCCCTGATAGCAGGCTATGTTTCTGCACCTGCCCTTTGGCGTAGACGGCAACCGTTGCCCCTATTGCCGCCGGGTTTTTATCCGTTCCCCGGAGTTGTATTCGCAGGTAACGCGCTTCCGGATGCTGTTCGCCGGAATGGTTTTCCATAAGCAGTACCGGGTCGTTGATATTGTTGATAACCAGGTCCAGATCCCCGTCCCTGTCCAGGTCACCATACGCTGCGCCATTGGAAAAGGTCCCGAAATCAAGGCCCCATTCCCCGGTTACATCTTCGAAGGTGAGGTCCCCGTTATTTTTGTACATAAAGTTGGGGATCTTGATCTCCGGAATGGCTGCTATCAGTTTTTCCTTACTTACCAGCCTGCTGGCGGTGGCTCGGAAATCTCCAAAATCCCTGTCGGTAACATCTTTGGGAAAGCCATTGGTAATCAGGAGGTCTTTCCACCCGTCATTGTTATAATCGGCAAAAAGCGGTGCCCAGCTCCAATCGGTTTCCTGGATACCTGCAAACATCCCAACTTCCCCAAAAATAGGCAGCCGGGTATCCGGATTGGTCCCGTTTTGCATTTGGAGGGTATTTCTGGCATATTGGTACTCATATTGATACTTGCGGGTAAAAATCTCCTTTTCGTAGGTGCTTGGCCCCTGGAATAGTTTTTTCCTTTTGTTGTAGTATGGCTGCATTTCCGATGTAAAAATATCGAACATCCCGTCATTATTCACATCGGCCAGGTCGCTTCCCATGGAGGAGAGGCTGAAATGCTTAAAAATTTCACCTGCTTTATTGGTAAAAGTGCCATCCTGGTTGTTCATGTAAATAAGATCGTTGCTGAGGAAATCATTGGCTACATAGATGTCTTTCCATCCGTCTTCATTGAAATCGTGGATCAGCGTACTATGGCTATAGCCATGGTAACGGATCCCTGCCGTATCGGAAACATCCCTGAAAGTTGGATGGCCTGATCCCTCCTCCCAAACATTTTCATAGAGCCTGTCGCGGCTGGTTGAGGTGCCGTCATCGGTGAGGGGGCTGAACTGGTTGGGGTTAATGCCTTCAATCCGGTTCACCCCTATAAAGAGGTCCAGGTCGCCGTCGTTGTCATAATCAAAAAACTGGGCATGAGACGAGTAGCTGGTATCGGCTACTCCGTA
>Ga0209347_1001690_pt1 | contig 33693 bp, 26 predicted proteins | sample AutmiccommuBRH23_FD_187382 | JGI IMG/M metagenome (GOLD analysis project Ga0209347, IMG submission 187382) | Deep subsurface microbial communities from Mt. Terri, Switzerland - Autotrophic microbial communities BRH/23 (SPAdes) (version 2) | ecosystem: Environmental > Aquatic > Deep subsurface >...
ATTTCAGGATTTCCTGCAAAAACAAGGTGTTAAATTCACAGGTAAATTAAAATTGGCAGGGATTTTGTGATCTAAATGTAAACAAATTTGTTTATATTTGCATCATGAACAATTATATAACTAAATACAAAGGCATTCATCCGGGCATTGTTCTTGAGCGCGAGTTTAAGAAACGGTCGCTTAGTCAGCGTCCTTTTGCCATAGCTATAGAAGAACATCCACAAACCCTTAATGCCATTACCAAGGGCAAAAGAAGCCTTAATACAGCTTTAGCTTTAAAGATTGAGGAAAAATTGGGAATGGAAGAAGGCACATTGGCTGTTTTACAAACATTTTATGACATTCGTGAAGCAAAGAAGACCCAAAGTTCAAGAACCCCAAACCTTTCTGTCTTAAGAAAATCCTTGTTTTGGGACACTGATATTAATAATATAGATTGGCAAAAACAATATAAGGCTGTTATAAGGAGAGTTTTTGAGCGTGGAAATGAAAAAGAGAAAAGCGAAATCACTCGTTTTTATGGTCTCCAAAAAGTAAAGTCAGCAGTTAGCACAATTATCGGAAAACCTTATTCCCATTCCAATAAATAATCAAGAACCATCTCTATGTTATATTACAATACAGTGAACGATTTGCTCCTTAATAGTTTACTTCAACTTATGGCTGCTACCGAATTCAATAATTTCAGATTGGTTGGCGGGACAGCTTTGAGTTTGCGTTTGGGGCATAGAACATCTATTGATATAGGCCTCTTTACCGATGTTGCTTACGGTGATATTGATTTTAAAATAATAGATACCTATATTGAAACTCATTTTCCTTATGCAGATCATCTTTCAGACCTGGACCCTAGGATAGGAAAGTCTTATTTTGTGGGTAATGATATGGAGAACACGATAAAACTTGATGTTTTTTATACGGATAAATTTATGCAACCTGCCCATATTGAAGACCATATTAGAATGGCCACAATAGAAGAAATTATTGCCATAAAGCTAGATGTCATACAAAGGGGTGGCCGTAAAAAAGACTTTTGGGATTTACATGAACTTTTTGATTCATATAGTATGGATTATATGCTAAAATTGCACGAGCAACGATACCCTTACAGCCACGATAGCGCATTAATACTTAAAAACTTTGTAGATTTTTCACAGGCCGATGATGATTTTGACCCTATTTGCATAAAGGGAAAATATTGGGAATTTATAAAAGAGGATATTGCCGATATTATTCAAGATTTTTGTAGAAAACAATGAACGCACTGCGAGTTATCTTATAGCGTTTTTCGATAGATAATCCTGCGCAGATCCCGATTACTATCGGGATTTCGGTACGGCAACCTGCCCCTAACTGCCGAAATGTCTCTAAGAAACTTCCATAAACAAAAGTTCCTAACATTATTTTGATAACCAAATCAAAAAGAACCGTCATATGATGTTTTTCGTAAGGACAGAGCGTTAAGAAAATGTTCAGTGAACATCTTTAGCGATAGGGCCAGCCGGCGCGCGGGAGGAGGATTGTAAAGACAGCCTGTGCCGAATTTATTTCGGTATGGCGACTTTGGCAACCTGTCCCGAACTAACGTAATCCCTCTAAGAAACCTGCCCCGAACTACTTCAATGCCGCCTGAACATCAAATTAAAATTAATTAATAATCGCCGAATTTTATTTATATTTGAAGTATGTTATTAATCGATAAAAATATTCCGCAACTGAAAACCTTGTGCCAAAATCATAAGGTGGAAAAATTATACCTATTTGGTTCTGCAACAAATGAGAACTTTAATGATCAAAGTGATCTAGATTTTTTGGTAAGTTTTAAAAAAATAGAGTTGGCAAAATATTTTGAAAATTATACCTCATTCAAGGATAATTTAAAAAATTTATTTAAAAGAGAAATTGATTTGGTAGAAGCGCAAACTTTAAAAAATCCGATTTTAATTAATTCAATAAATAAAAACAAAGAATTAATTTATGGATGAAAGGATTTTAAAATGGCTTTATGACATTAAGTTCGCATTAGACGAAATCAATTCCTATTTTGATGGAAAGGAGAAAAATTTTGCTGAATACCAAAATAATACAATGCTTAAGAGGGCAATAGAAAGAGATCTGGAAATTATTGGAGAAGCTATTAATCGAATATTAAAGAAAGACGCAACCTTCATAAGTGAAATTTCTGATTCATAAGCAATAATCGGATTGAGAAATCAAGTGATTCATGGGTATGACAGTATTTCAGATGAAAATATTTGGTCGATTATTATAAACCATATCCCAAAATTAAGTAATGAAATCGATAAATTGATTGCAAAAAATAAATCTTGATAGTTATTTAGAAAAATCAAATTTCCCAACGCTCACTCTGCGATATCTATCGGGACCGACTTCGAAGTTCCGTTTCGAATTGAAATAAAAAATTTAACTGCCATAAAGCAACTGTATAGAATATGTAGGATTAAAAATGACAGGTGTATAACTATAATAGGATTTATTTAACAACCTGTATAGTTATTTCAGGACGGGTCAGGGTCAAGCTAAGGAGATACTTACGGTATACTTACGGTATAGTGTGGGTGCAAGAGAAATAAAATAGCTCACTGATAGGTTGTCCAGAAATCGTCATTTCGAAAGAGTTATCCGCGTTGCAAACGCTACATTATTATGGGCTAATTTAATTAGGTACTCGTCGCAGACGAGCACCAGAGAGGCTTTTTTTCCTCCCATGTCATCCAGAGCGGAGTCGAAGGAAGGGCGGGGAAAAGAAAAAAAGAACTAATATTTTCATACATTTATAATAAAAAAATGGTAAAAGATAAGAGAAATCCCATTCAACAAGATGGAAGTATGTGGAAAGGAGCGCCCACAATTAGTTTTTTAAAGGCAAATGAGCTTAGAGATAAAATGACGCTGTCTGAAAGACAATTATGGTCAGAATTGGAGAAAAATAAACTTTTGGGAGTAAAATTTAGACGGCAACATCCAATTGGAGTGTATATTGTAGATTTTTATGCTCACAAATTAAAGCTAATCATAGAACTCGATGGTAAATATCATCAAAACAAGAAACAACAAATTTTGGATGATGAAAGAACAATTTTTTTAGAATTCAATGGTTTAAAAGTAATAAGATTTAAAAATGAAGAAATACTGGAGAATATGGAAAGAGTAATTCAAAGAATTGAAAACGAAATTAGTTCACTTATAAAATAAGTCTTTATCCTTACTCAAAAATAGTTTTTACCACGACCCTAAAGGGAGAACTATTTTTCACAAGCTTTATCTAATTTTTTATTGTTAGCCTTTTTTTCCTCCCTTTAGGGCGGGGAAAAGAAAAAAAGAATTGATGTTCTAGAATTTAATCTTCAAAGCTCGCTAAATATTTTCTTACGCACTGCCTTGAAAACACGTATCATAATAACCTTGACTCGTACGACTTCACAATTCAAAATCACACACCAAATCCGGCAGGTGACCCTTAAGGGATACTTAGGGTCAAAGCATGGGATAGTGTAGGTGCAAGAGAAATAAAGTTGAAACTAAAAGGTTGTACAGAATCCGTCAAAGCGATGGAGCAACAGACATAAATAAAAATTGAATTTCAAAAGTTAAAATAATAAGCTTAAATTATGATTTGAAACCCAATCAAAAAAGACCCGTCATATGATTTTTTTCGTCTTAAAATATTTAATTTTTTAGCGTTGGCCGATGCTGCAATCCAAAGAGCCTCGGTGCGGGTGAAGCGGAGCAAAGGCGGTCTGGATGCTGAGGTTAAAAAAATTCAATTCATTTTACAGAAAAAGATCAGTAGACTAGATTTTTTGTTACTTTTTTATCAATGAAAAAAGTAAATAAACACATTAAAAATTACAATCACTTTTTTTATAACTACACAAATAAACCGTCATCCTGATTTATTTCAGGATTTCCTGCAAAAACAAGGTGTTAAATTCACAGGTAAATTAAAATTGGCAGGGATTTTGTGATCTAAATGTAAACAAATTTGTTTATATTTGCATCATGAACAATTATATAACTAAATACAAAGGCATTCATCCGGGCATTGTTCTTGAGCGCGAGTTTAAGAAACGGTCGCTTAGTCAGCGTCCTTTTGCCATAGCTATAGAAGAACATCCACAAACCCTTAATGCCATTACCAAGGGCAAAAGAAGCCTTAATACAGCTTTAGCTTTAAAGATTGAGGAAAAATTGGGAATGGAAGAAGGCACATTGGCTGTTTTACAAACATTTTATGACATTCGTGAAGCAAAGAAGACCCAAAGTTCAAGAACCCCAAACCTTTCTGTCTTAAGAAAATCCTTGTTTTGGGACACTGATATTAATAATATAGATTGGCAAAAACAATATAAGGCTGTTATAAGGAGAGTTTTTGAGCGTGGAAATGAAAAAGAGAAAAGCGAAATCACTCGTTTTTATGGTCTCCAAAAAGTAAAGTCAGCAGTTAGCACAATTATCGGAAAACCTTATTCCCATTCCAATAAATAATCAAGAACCATCTCTATGTTATATTACAATACAGTGAACGATTTGCTCCTTAATAGTTTACTTCAACTTATGGCTGCTACCGAATTCAATAATTTCAGATTGGTTGGCGGGACAGCTTTGAGTTTGCGTTTGGGGCATAGAACATCTATTGATATAGGCCTCTTTACCGATGTTGCTTACGGTGATATTGATTTTAAAATAATAGATACCTATATTGAAACTCATTTTCCTTATGCAGATCATCTTTCAGACCTGGACCCTAGGATAGGAAAGTCTTATTTTGTGGGTAATGATATGGAGAACACGATAAAACTTGATGTTTTTTATACGGATAAATTTATGCAACCTGCCCATATTGAAGACCATATTAGAATGGCCACAATAGAAGAAATTATTGCCATAAAGCTAGATGTCATACAAAGGGGTGGCCGTAAAAAAGACTTTTGGGATTTACATGAACTTTTTGATTCATATAGTATGGATTATATGCTAAAATTGCACGAGCAACGATACCCTTACAGCCACGATAGCGCATTAATACTTAAAAACTTTGTAGATTTTTCACAGGCCGATGATGATTTTGACCCTATTTGCATAAAGGGAAAATATTGGGAATTTATAAAAGAGGATATTGCCGATATTATTCAAGATTTTTGTAGAAAACAATGAACGCACTGCGAGTTATCTTATAGCGTTTTTCGATAGATAATCCTGCGCAGATCCCGATTACTATCGGGATTTCGGTACGGCAACCTGCCCCTAACTGCCGAAATGTCTCTAAGAAACTTCCATAAACAAAAGTTCCTAACATTATTTTGATAACCAAATCAAAAAGAACCGTCATATGATGTTTTTCAGGACAGAGCGTTAAAAAAATGTTCAGTGAACATTTTTAGCGATAGGGCCAGCCGGCGCATTGAGGGCGGAACGTTAAGAGGGTCAAGCGTAAAGAAAACATCCAGTGGATGTTTTTAGCGCAGGAGCCAGCTGGCGTGTTGGAGTAGCTGTTTTTAGTGAACGAGCCAGCCGGAGCGGGAATCACACATTAAGAATACTAGACAAAAATCTAAAATTCAACATTCGTAATCTCGATAGCTATCTGGACGTAAATGGTAAACTCGCTCTTCGATCCCGATAATTATCGGAACTGACTTCGAAGCTCTCAGTTATCCGCATTGCAAACGCTATATTCTACAACTTAATTTAAGTAGATACTCGTCGCAGACAAGCCCCAGAGGCATAGCCGAAGAAATGCCTGTGCCTAATTTATTTCGGTATGGCAACCTGTCACGAACTAACGCAATCCCATAAGAAAGTTCTTGTGAACTACCAAAATATCTCAAAGCAACTTGTCCCGAACTACCGTAATGCCTCTAAGAAATCTGGCCCGAGCTAATAAAATGCCACTTAAAGCCCGCGTCATTGCGGGACAGAGCGTTAAAAAAATGTATGGGATACATTTTTAGCGATAGGGCCAGCCGGCGCGCGGGAGGAGGATTGTAAATACAGCCTGTGCCGATCCCGATAACTATCGGGATTTCGGTATGGCGACTGTGGCAACCTGTTGTGAACTAACGGAATGTCATAAAAAACCTGTTGTGAACTAACGAAATCTTGCTAAAAAACTTGTTGTGAACTAACGAAATGTTCTTTAATAACCTGTTGTGAACTAACGAAATCCCCAAAAAAACCTGTTGCGAAATAACGAAATGTAGTAAAAACCCCCATTAAATTGCCAAATACATCAATAAGCAATATATTTACCCTAAAGTAAACCCTCAAGGGAATCTATGAAATTCGCCATCATCACCCATGCCTTCCACAAACGCAAAGAAAACAACATTTTTTCTTATGAACCCTACGTGCGTGAAATGAATTTATGGACCCTGCATGCAACCGAAATAAGCATTGTGGCACCCATGGGTGAGGGCGGAATTACAAGTATCGAAACCAGCTACAATCATAAAAACATCCAAATAATTCCAATAGCCGCTTTTGATGTGTTAATACTTAAAAGTGCCTTAAAAACGGTTTTGCTTCTGCCAAAAACGGCCTATAAAATCTATAAGACAATGTTGTGGGCCGACCACATTCACCTCCGTTGTCCGGGGAACATCGGATTGCTGGGATGTTTTGTGCAAATGTTATTCCCCAACAAACCCAAAACCGCCAAATACGCAGGAAACTGGGATCCGAAAGCAACACAGCCCTGGAGCTACCGCCTGCAAAAATGGCTGTTAAGCAACACTTTTTTAACCAAAAACATGAAAGTTCTGGTCTATGGCGAATGGCCAAACCAGACTAAAAACATCGTTCCCTTTTTTACGGCATCCTATTCGGAAATAGAAATAGACAATCCTGAACCCGTCATCCCGAACCATTCCCTGAACTTGTTTCAGGGTCTTTTGAAGAGAAGTACGAATGACGCCCCAATCAACTTCCTCTTCGTCGGCGCCCTCACCAAAGGAAAACAGCCATTACTGAGCGTTTCCGTGGTACAAAAACTCAAAGAAAACGGACATCAGGTACAGCTGAACATATATGGCGAAGGTCCGGAACGTTTGGCTTTGGAACAATACATTGCGGCAAACAACTTGGAAAACACCGTGCTATTGCACGGAAATTGCGACAGGGAAACCGTTAAAAAAGCCTGCCAGACTGCCCATTTTCTGTTGTTCATCTCCCAATCCGAAGGCTGGCCAAAAGCAGTGGCAGAAGCCATGTTTTGGGGCTGTGTGCCCATCACAAGCAAGGTATCCTGCATTCCCTATATGCTCGCCAACGGCGAACGTGGCGCTTTGGTCAATGCCAATGCCGATGAAATTGTAACGGTGGTCGAAAACTACCTGCAACATCCCGATAAATATAAATTGCAAGCAATGAAGGCCATGGATTGGTCACGGCAATTTACGATGGAGAAATTTGAGGAGGAGATTGGGAAATTAATGGGTCAATAAAAAAGGTGAAAGCTCAATTCCGATAGCTATCGGGATGAAAGCTCAGAGATGAAAGCTCAAAGGTGAAAGCTTAAACATAATTTGAAAACAAATCAAAAAAAACCCGTCATATGATTTTTTTCGTGGTAAAATATTGAAATTTTTAGCGCTGGCTGATGCTGCAATCCAAAGAGCCTCGGTGTGGGTGTAGCAGGGAAAAGGCGGTCTGGATGCTGAGGTTAAAAAAATTCAATAGATTTTACAGAAAAAGATCAGTAGACTAGACTTTTTTGTTACTTTTTTGGGCGATGCAAAAAAGTAAAAGAACAAAAAACATAGATTTAAATACCAGCTAATTGATATAAAAAATAAATTTTTAAAAAAGAACAAAATAAAACTGAAGGGGTTCAAATATGCTAATAATTAAATTGATCAACCAATAACCTCTCACCAATACACACCCCTAACCCCTCTCAAGAGGAGAGTTATCATAGGGGTTCATTCTAAAATTTGATTTTTAATTTTATGAATAGAAATTTCGAAGTAGTTAAAAATAACAATTCAAAATTTAACATACAAAATCCAAAATTGTAATCCAGATAGCTATCGGGACGTAATTCAAAATTTATTCTACTCTTTTCATCAACGCCATATAAAACCCGTCAAACCCAGATTTCGCAGGAGAAACTTTATGTTCTTTTTCAAATTCAAATTCCGGATGATTCTTCAAAAACCCATGCACCTGTTTTTCATTTTCAGAAGGAAAAATAGAGCAGGTGGCATACACCAATTTTCCGCCCGGTTTCACCAGCTGCGAATAATTCTCCAGTATTTCGGCTTGTGTTTTAATGATGTTTTCCACAAATTCTGGCTCCAGTTTCCATTTGCTGTCCGGATTCCTTCTCAGTACCCCAATACCGCTGCAAGGCGCATCAATCAATACGCGATCGGCGGTACCTTTCATTTTCTTCATGATTTTAGGAGAATCGATTTCTTTGGTGGTGATGTTGAACACGCCGGCCCTGCGGGTTCTTATTTTCAGTTTTCTTAGTTTGCTTTCATAAATATCGGTAGCGATAATCTGCCCTTTATTTTCCATAATCATGGCGAGGTGCAACGATTTTCCGCCGGCACCGGCACAGGTGTCGATCACCCGCATTCCAGGTTTTACGTCTAAGTATTCCGCAACCAGTTGTGAAGAGGCATCCTGCACTTCAAAAAAGCCCAATTTAAAACACTCGGTTTTAAAAACATTGGCACGTTCAACCAATTTTAAGGCATCGTTATAGCCCTGTATAAATTCCGTTTCAATGCCTTCATCCATCAATTTCTTTTGAAGGTTGGCTTTGGTGGTTTTTAGGGTATTGGCACGCAAAATAACGTCGGCCTGCGCATTCAATTGATGAATTTCTTTGGTCCACTGCGCTTCACCCAATTCTTTCACGCCCATATCATCCAGCCAGTCGGGAATGGATTCCTTAAAAACACGGACTTTTTGAAGCTCGTCGAACTTTCCTTTGATCCTTCTTTCCGGAACGCCCTGCAGCTGATTCCACTCCGGCAGTTTAACGCCTTTTAAGATGGCCCATACCGAAAAGTTTTTCCACACGTTTTCGGTGGTATAATGTTCTTTGGTGCCTGCAATTTCATTGTACAGACGTTTCCATCGCACCATTTCATAAATGGTTTCCGCCACAAACTTGCGGTCTCTTGCGCCCCAGCGGGCATCGCGTTTCAACGCTTTTTCAACGGCCTTATCGGCATATTCTCCTTCATTGAATATCGACTTCACAGAGTCGATAACCGTAAATACTAAATTTCGATGTAATCTCATTGTAAAAAATTATGGGCGCAAAGATAGGGAAAAGTTGAACATTAAATGCTGAAAGCTCAAAGTTGAAGGCTCAAAGCGAAAACAAATTTTGTCATTGCACTACTGCAATGCCCAATAGAACCGAGTCATTGTGGGACAGAGCGTTAAAAAAATGTTCAGTGAACATTTTTAGCGATAGGTCCAGCCGGCGCGTTGAAGGCCCCCTAACCCCCGAATGGGGGAACTGTTAAGGAAAATAAGAAGGGGAAACTGTTAAGTAAAATAAACTAAATAGAATTATATAAAAGCATAAGATATTTAGAACTATTAATCAATAACCCCGAATCAAAAAGAAGCCCGTCATATGATGTTTTTCGTCGTAAAATATTGAAATTTTTAGCGCAGGCTGATGCTGCAATCCAAAGAGCCTCGGTGCGGGTGTAGCAGGGAAAAGGCGGTCTGGATGCTGAGGTTAAAAAAATTCAATAGATTTTACAGAAAAAGATCAGTAGACTAGACTTTTTTGTTACTTTTTTATCAATGAAAAAAGTAAAGAAACATATTAAAAGTTACAATCACTTTTTTTACAACAGTTTAAATAAAACTATCCCATTAATTTCCTTCCAACCATACGGGCAAGCCTGCCTGCCGGCGAGGCAGGTTCAGCATGACGCGGTGTTACATCATGTTTAGAGCAAATCGTACATCATAAATTCAAATTCCAAAATTTGTCCTGAGCGCAATAGTAGGACGTTATCCGCGTTGCAAACGCTATAATTTATAAGCTAATATAAGTAGGTACTCGTCGCAGACGAGCCAGAAACTAATTTTGATTTGAACTAACTTTGAAAAGAACAACAATCATGATTTGAACTCCATTTCAAAAGATGCTGAACCAAGTTCAGCATGACGCGGTGTTACTTCATGTTTAGGGCAAATCGTACATCGTAAATCATAACTCCCTTTTAAAAGATGCTGAAAAGAACAACAAATCATGATTAAAGCACTGCATTGGCAGATGCTGAAACAAGTTCAGCATGACGCCATTCTAACCAAAATCCTTACCTTCGTACTTTTAAAAACCAAATGCCGACCAATAACCTAAACACTGCAATATCCTATTTAAAGGGCGTAGGTCCTTCAAGGGCCGATTTGTTGAAATCGGAACTCGGCATCCGCACGTTTGGCGATTTGTTGAACTTTTTTCCGAACCGGTACATCGACCGTTCCCAATTTATGAAAATCAGCCAGCTGCAGCAAAACAGCTCGGAAATTCAGATCCTGGGAAAAATAACGGAACTGCGAACCGTGCAACAGCCAAAAGGAAGCCGTTTGGTGGCCACTTTTGCCGATGAAACCGGCACCATGGAACTGGTGTGGTTCAGGGGCGCAAAATGGATCAAGGAATCGATTAAAACAAACACGCCTTATGTGATTTTTGGCAAGACCAATTTTTTTAAAGGCCTGTTTTCGATGCCGCATCCCGAAATGGAATTACTGGCAGAGTATCATAAAAGTCTGCGCACCGCAATGCAGCCCGTGTATCCATCCACCGAAAAACTGGTGAACAAAAATGTGACCAACCGGGTGGTTTCCAAAATGATTCAGAGTTTATTTGAAGAACTCAACGGCAATTTTAAGGAAACACTTTCTGCGGATGTTATTGAAAGATTGAAACTCATTTCAAAAAACGAAGCCTTGCTCAACATCCATTTCCCGCGAAATCAGGAATTGCTGACCAAAGCGCAAAACCGTCTTAAATTTGAGGAGTTCTTTTTTATCCAGTTGCAGCTGCTTCGGAAGAAACTCATCAGAAAATCCAAATTTAAAGGCTATCCTTTTCTGAAAGTGGGGGATTATTTCAATAATTTTTACAACAACAACCTTCCTTTTGAACTTACCAACGCCCAAAAACGGGTGCTGAAGGAAATCAGGAAAGATATGGGCTCCAATGCCCAGATGAACCGTTTGCTTCAGGGTGATGTGGGATCGGGAAAAACCATTGTGGCCTTGCTCACCATTTTGATTGCGATGGACAACGGATTTCAGGCTGCGTTTATGGCACCCACCGAAATATTGGCCAACCAACATTATAATGCCCTGACCAATTTGCTGAAGGGGATGAACGTAAACATCAAACTGCTCACAGGTTCCGTGAAAGCAAAGGAACGGAAAGTGATTCACCAGCAACTGGAATCGGGCGAACTGCACCTATTGATAGGAACGCATGCGCTGATTGAAGACAAGGTGAAATTCCACAACCTGGGCTTAGCCATTATCGACGAGCAGCACCGTTTTGGGGTGGAACAGCGCTCAAAAATGTGGAAAAAGAATCTGCTTCCTCCGCACGTGCTGGTGATGACGGCAACGCCCATACCCCGCACTTTGGCCATGAGCTTGTATGGCGATCTGGACATTTCTGTAATCGACGAACTGCCGCCAAACCGAAAAGAAGTGGTGACAGCGCATCGTTATGACACCAACCGCTTGTCGGTATTTAAATTTTTGAAGGAAGAAATTGCCAAAGGCCGGCAGGTGTATGTGGTGTATCCGCTGATTAACGAATCCGAAGCGATGGACTATAAAGATTTGATGGATGGCTATGAAAGTATTGTGCGGGAATTTCCCAGACCGCAATACCAGATCAGCATTGTGCACGGACAAATGAAGGCGGAGGACAAAGCCTATGAAATGCAGCGTTTCCAAAAAGGAGAAACCCAGATTATGGTGGCCACCACGGTGATTGAAGTGGGGGTTGACATTCCCAATTCGAGCGTGATGGTGATAGAAAGCGCCGAGCGTTTTGGCTTGTCGCAACTGCATCAGCTTCGCGGCAGGGTGGGGCGCGGGGCAGAACAAAGCTATTGTATATTAATGTCGGGCTTTAAACTCTCCGACGATGCAAAAGTGCGGTTAAAAACCATGGTGGACACCAGTGACGGATTCAAAATTGCGGAAGTGGATTTAAAACTGAGGGGACCGGGGAATTTGATGGGTACCCAGCAAAGCGGTATCCTGAACCTTAAAATTGCAGATTTGGTAAAAGATGCCGAAGTGTTAAAAACGGCAAGAATGATGGCGATGGAGCTGCTGGATAAAGATCCCGATTTAAATGCGCCGGAAAACAGGTTTATAAGAGTCGCTTATCAGGAATTGAGCAAAGACAGCACAATTTGGGCAAACATCAGTTAACAAAGAAGGGTTTCTGAGAAGTTAATTTTTTTGAGATGAATCTTTTTGCCAACTACAGCTTCAATTTCATTTCTTAGTTTAACTTTTCGGAAACCCTTTAAGAACAATAAAACAAATCAATCAATCAATATTATATCGGAACCAATTTTAATCGCTTTTTAAGCATTGGTTATTTTTCTAATTGCCTATGCTACAATAATACGATTTACTTTTCAAGGCAACTGTTAAAGAAACTATAAATTTATTCTGAACTCTTGCCCTGAACTTGTTTCAGGGTCTGTTGAAGCGTAGTTCGAATCATGATTAGAACCCGTCATCCCGAACTTGTTTACTCACTATTTTTATTTTTTTTTGGAGTTCGTGAATCTTCGATTTCGGGATCTGTTGTGGGCTAGCACGAATCATGATTGGATCTCCCTTTCAAAGGATGCTGAACAGAACAACGAATCACAATTTGAGATTCTTTTCAAAGGATGCTGAACAGAACAACGAATTATGATTAAAGCACTGCATTGGCAGATGCTGAACAGAACAACGAATCATGATTAAAGCACTGCACAGGCAGATGCTGAACCAAGTTCAGCATGACGCAGTGTTAAATCATGTTTAGTAATCTAACGTCCATACATCGTAAATCAAAATTCGTAAATCATAAATCAAAAAAATCCCCATGAAACCAAACAACTGAATTGTATTTTTTATCTTTGCAACTTGTCAAAAAATATACAAACATGAAAATATCATACAATTGGTTAAAACAATTTTTGAAGGTAGACTGGGAAGCGGAGAAAACAGGAGAATTGTTAACCGATTTAGGCCTTGAAGTGGAAGGGATAGAAACTGTTGAATCCATCAAAGGAAGTTTGGCCGGCGTGGTGGTAGGTAAGGTAATCACCTGCATCCAGCACCCAAATGCCGACCGGTTAAAAGTAACCACAGTAGACATAGGAACCGGGGAATTGCTGCAAATTGTTTGCGGGGCACCCAATGTGGCGGTCGGACAAACAGTGCCTGTAGCAACCATAGGAACGATGTTGTATGATAAAAACGGAGAAGGTTTTACCATCAATAAAGGAAAGATCAGGGGCGAAGAAAGTCACGGAATGATATGCGCCGAAGACGAATTGGGCTTGGGCACCGACCATGACGGCATTATGGTATTAGATGATAAACTCGTTGCAGGAACATCTGCGGCCAGTGTGTTTAAGGTGGAATCGGATCAGGTTTTTGAAATTGGTTTAACGCCAAACAGGGCAGATGCGATGAGTCATTACGGAACGGCAAGGGATCTGCGTGCCGGATTGATGCACCGTCAAATCCCGTTGGAATTGATTTCGCCGTCCGTAAGCAATTTTAGGGTGGACGACAGAACCCTTAAATTTGATGTTGTTGTAGAAGATGTTGAAAAAGCGCCGCGCTATGTTGGAGTGACCATTTCCGATATTACGATTAAAGAATCGCCAGCCTGGTTGCAAAACCGGTTAAAAGCCATCGGGATAAAACCCATCAACAACGTGGTGGATGTAACCAATTATGTGCTGCACGAATTGGGGCAGCCATTGCACGCTTTTGATGCCGCAGCCGTGAAAGGCAATAAAGTTATTGTAAAAACATTGCCGACAGGAACCAAATTTACAACGCTGGATGGGGTAGAGCGCGAATTGCACGAAGAAGACCTGATGATTTGCAACGGTTTGGAAGAACCGATGTGCATGGCAGGGGTTTTTGGCGGACTGAATTCGGGGGTATCGGAAAAAACCACCTCCCTGTTTTTGGAAAGCGCCTATTTCAATCCGATTTCCATTCGGAAAACAGCAAAAAGACATGCCTTGAATACCGATGCTTCGTTCAGATTTGAAAGAGGAATCGACCCAAACATCACCAAATACGCCTTAAAACATGCCACCAATTTAATTTTGCAAGTGGCCGGCGGAAAAGTGTCTTCTGAAATTACAGATTTATATCCCGTAAAAATCGAAGATTTCCAGGTGTTTTTGTCCTACGAGAAAATGGACCGGTTGATTGGTGCTAAAATTCCAAGAGAAACGGTTAAAAACATCTTGGCGTCTTTAGACATAAAATTCAACAGTGTTACGGAGGCCGGATTGGGATTGAGCATCCCGTCTTACAGGGTGGATGTGACCCGGGAAGCGGATGTGATTGAAGAAATATTGCGGGTGTATGGCTATAACAATGTCGAATTTTCCCACAAACTGAACACGTCCATTTCTTTCTCTGAATTTGAAGGCGTTAAAATAGAAAACGTGGTGGCCAGTCAGTTGGTGTCGCTTGGATTTAATGAAACGATGGCAAACAGTCTGACCAAAGCCGATTATGTTTCACTGTCCGAAACACTGAATGAGGAGCACAATGTGGCAATCGTAAACCCTTTAAGCAACGATTTAGGTGTGATGCGCCAGTCGCTGTTGTTCAGCGGATTAGAGTCTGTAATCTACAACATCAACCGAAAAAACAATGCCTTAAAATTCTTTGAATTCGGCAAATCCTACCACCATTTTGAAAGTGGCTATGAAGAACAAAAACACCTGACCTTGTTTGTGACTGGAAACAGAACAGCCGCCCATTGGAAGGCAGCCCAAAAACCTTCGGATTTCTTTTATCTGAAAGGAGTAGCTACGGCATTATTGCATCGTTTGGGCATCCAAAACTTAAAAATTGCACCGGTGAAAAGCGATGTCTTTTCTGAAGGAATCTCCTTAAACTCAGGAAAAGTAAAACTGGCGGAACTGGGATTGGTAAAACGAACTGTTTTAAAAGAATTTGGCATCAAGCAAGAAGTGCTGTTTGCTGATTTCAATTGGGAAAATGTATTGAAACTTGCAGGAAAATCAACCATAAAAGTATCCGAATTGCCTAAATTCCCATCGGTAAAAAGAGATTTTGCGCTGTTGCTCGATAAAGAAATCACCTTTGGCGAATTGTACAACCTGGCTTTTCAGGCAGAAAAAAACCTTTTGAAAGAAGTGGATTTGTTCGATGTGTACGAAGGCGAAAACCTGGAAGCAGGAAAAAAATCCTATGCGGTAAGCTTCCTGTTACAGGATGAAACCAAAACCCTGACCGATGTGCAAATAGACAAAGTCATGCAAAAACTGCAATTGACTTTCGAAAAAAACGTTGGGGCAACGCTTCGTTAGTTAGCCCCTAACCCCCGAAGCGGAGGACAGAGCGTTAAGAAAATGTTCGGTGAACATTTTTAGCGATAGGGCCAGCTGGCGCGCAGGAGAAGCGCTAGCGAGAGAACAACGCGGCAACCTATCCCTAACTACCAAAATGTCCCTAAGCAACCTGTTGTGAACTAACGAAATCTCATAAGAAACCTGTTGTGAACTAACGAAATCCGCCGCTAGTGCGAGCTTTCAGCTCGTGACTGTAGTAACAAATGCTAATTAGTCGGCACGAGCGAGACGCTCTCGCCAGCACAAGGATTTGTAATAAATATTTTACATTTGAAAAGTCAAAATATGAATTTACATAGCATCATAAAAACCTTTATCGTAAGTATAATATTTCAAAAGCGTTAAAAATTTTTGAAGCCTTGGAGAAAATTTAGCTTTTGAAATATGGTTTTTAAAGAGCGATTATTTCAATCGGTCTTTAAAAAATACCTGACGAGAAAGTGCCTTTTCTTTTGGTTCGTTTTCTTTGGGCAAGCAAAGAAAATGAACAAAATGATGAAAATAACATCAAATTATACTTTGAAATTTTAATTTACTTGGTATTACTAAAAAAAATCACAAGCCTAGATTGTTTTTCCTTCTCTTTTTATTTTATTTTTGTGCAAACAATCCTCTATGTACAAAATTCTCCTTCGGCCGTTATTTTTTCTTTTCGATCCCGAAAAAATCCATCACTTTACCTTTGCCCTTATCAAAACAGCCTGCAAAATTCCCGGAATCCCGTTTATTTTCAGAAGCTTGTATCAGATAAACGACAAACGGCTGGAGCGAAATGTGTTCGGACTTACTTTTAAGAATCCGGTGGGATTGGCAGCAGGTTTCGATAAAAATGCGGTGCTGTACAACGAACTGGCGAATTTCGGATTTGGGTTTCTAGAAATCGGAACCGTAACCCCGAAAGCGCAGGCAGGAAATCCGAAAAAAAGGCTGTTTCGACTGATTGCCGACAATGGCATCATTAACCGTATGGGATTTAACAATCTGGGTGTGGAAGCGGCCATAAAACAGCTTAAAAAAAACAAAGGCAATGTGCTCATCGGCGGCAATATTGGCAAAAATACCGATACGCTTCCCGATAAAGTGATAGCCGATTATCAAATAGCTTTCAGACAATTGCATCCTTACGTGGATTATTTTGTGGTGAACGTGAGTTGCCCCAATGTGGGAACTTTTGCCAAGCTTCAGGACAAGGATTATCTTTTGGAACTCTTGAATGGCCTTCAAGAAATCAACCATGAATTTTCAAAACAAAAACCCATTTTACTGAAAATCGCACCCGATTTAAACAACATTCAGTTGGATGAAGTGATAGAATTGGTGGCAGAAACAAAAATCGCGGGCGTGGTGGCTTCAAACACGTCGATTCACCGAGAAAACCTAGAAGCATCTGAAGCACAACTGGCAGCCATCGGAAATGGCGGATTGAGCGGAAAACCCATCAAAGACCGCAGCACGCAGGTCATAAAATACCTGGCCACCAAGTCTAACAAAGCATTCCCGATTATTGGTGTCGGCGGTATCCATTCCCCTGAAGACGCCCTCGAAAAAATAAACGCCGGTGCCGATCTTATCCAAATTTATACCGGATTCATCTACGAAGGCCCCGCTCTGGTTAAGAAAATTAATAAGGCAATATTGAAAGAGGTTAAAAGCTCAAAGCTCAAAGTTCAATAAGTTCATTCATAATAAGAACCCAAATCAGAGAAACTGTCATATGATTTTTTTCAGGACAGAGCGTTAAAAAAATGTTCAGTGAACATTTTTAGCGACAGGGCCAGCCGGCGCGTTGGAAGGCCCCCTAACCCCGAAGGGAGGACAGAGCGTTAAGAAAACAGCTGGTAGCTGTTTTTAGCGACAGGGCCAGCCGGCGCTGGGGCAGTGTATGGATACATTTTAGCGATAGGATTTCAATTAAAATTCGTTATATTGGTACTGTAAAGCCAATTATTACCGCGTCATTGCGAGAAGGATTACTGAGGCGCAGCCGATGAAATCCGACGTGGCAACCTGTTGTGAACTACCAAAATGTTCCTAAGCAACCTGTTGTGAACTAACGAAATCTCATAAGAAACCTGTTATCAAAAAAATTATCCTCGTTGCAAACGCTACCTATTTATAGGCTAATTTAAGTAGGTACTCGTCGCAGACGAGCACCAGAGGTAAGGCCCCCTAACCCCCAAAGGGGGAATTAAATAGGTAAATAGCAAATTAGAATTATAAAAGATTTATCAAAACATAAAATAATTAGGGATAATAACCAATAACTCAAATCAAAGAAAAACCGTCATATGATTTTTTTCGTCAGGACAGAGCGTTAAAAAAATGTTCAGTGAACATTTTTAGCGATCGGGCCAGCCGGCGCGTTGGCTATATTTTTAGCGCTGGCCGATGCTGCAATCCAAAGAGCTTCGCCTTTACTTTGCATTTTATAAAAAATTACTAATTTTATTCAAAGGAAAGCAGAGGTGAACTTTGAGTCTCGCTAAGTCAACAACTTATCAGCCGCATTAGTCCTCTGCCGACCCTTTGAACCCGTTGAATTGCTTCAAATAGAATGATAGATATTGAGATCTAATAAAGGCTCTAAAGAAGTTCAACATTCTTATTAATTCTAAACTCAAAGTTATGAAAAATTATTTATTTTATGTGGGTATTGACATCTCAAAGCTAAAATTAGATGTAGTTGTTATTAAATTTGGAACTATAAATTCTGAAGAACATTTTATAGTTGAGAATAACCAAAAAGGAGTGAAATCTATTATAAAATTTTTATTAAAAAGAAAGATAGATTTAACAACAACATTGTTTTGTTGTGAAAACACAGGGATTTACACTTTTCATCTAAGCGCTTATCTTTCTGAGAAAGGATATGATTATTGGATTGTTCCAGCTATAGAGATAAAACGTTCCAAAGGAATTTCACGAGGTAAAAATGATAAAACTGATGCAAAAGATATTGCTTTATATAGTATGCGTAACATTGATAAGCTTAATCTTTCTTGCTTAGCTGAAAAGGAAATTCAACAATTGAAATTGTTATTTGCAGAACGAGAAAAAATATTGAAATCTGTTTTATTATTTGAAACATCTAAAGAAAATAAGGTTTTTACATCAAAAGAAATATACAAAACTATTTCCTTGGTAAACGCTAAAACCATAAAAGCATTACGAAACTCATTGAGAATTATAGAAACCAGAATGAAAGAGATCATTAAAAATCATGCTGATTTAAACCAACAGTTTGAATTAATAAAGAGCATTCCAGGAGTTGGTCCACAAACTGCTATTTATTTAATTATTGCAACCAAAGGATTTAAAGCGTTTACTAATTCAAGAAAGTTTGCTTGTTATGCTGGCGTTGCTCCTTTTGAATACAGTTCTGGATCTAGTATTAAAGGAAGAACCAAAGTTAATCACATGGCTAATAAAAAAATGAAATCATTGCTTCAGATGTGTGCTTTAACAGCAATAAAATGGGATCCACAATTAAAAGATTATTACAATAGGAAGAAAAAGGAAGGTAAAAATAGCATGTTGGTTTTAAACAATATAAGATTCAAAATTATAGGTAGGGTATTTTCTGTAATTAACAGACAAACTCCTTATGTTAATACTTATAAATTTGCCAGTTAATATTAATACTTATATTTGTTTATTATCATAGAATGTGGCTGGCTAAGCGCAGGCTAAAGCGGTCTGGATGCTGAGGTTAAAAAAATTCAATAAATTTTACAGAAAAAGATCATCAGACTAGCATTTTTTGTTTCTTTTTTGGGCAATGCAAAAAAGAAAAAAACGAAAATTATTATTTGAAAATAAAAATATAATATCATAGTAACAACTTACATTGAATCCGTCATTTCAAAAAAGTTATCCGCGTTGCAAACGCTACATTTTATAGGCCAATTTAAGTAGGTACTCGTCGCAGACGAGCACCAGAGGTAAGGCCCCCTAACCCCCAAAGGGGGAATTAAATAGGTAAATAGCAAATTAGAATTATAAAAGATTTATCAAAACATAAAATAATTAGTGATAATAACCAATAACTCAAATCAAAGAAAAACCGTCATATGATTTTTTTCGTCGTAAAATATTGAAATTTTTAGCGCTGGCCGATGCTGCAATCCAAAGAGCTTCGCGGCTGGCTAAGCGCAGGCTAAAGCGGTCTGGATGCTGAGGTTAAAAAAATTCAATAAATTTTACAGAAAAAGATCATCAGACTAGCCTTTTTTGGTTCTTTTTTTGGCAATGAAAAAAAGAACAAAACAAAATGGATGGAGTTCAAAATAAACTGTTTGAATTAAACTCAAAAAATAAAATAAATCCCTACATTGTTTTTACTTCATAAACAGTAAATTTGAAATTCATAAAGAAATTAATAATTGTCACCCTGAGCGCACCCGATAGCTATCGGGTCGAAGGGCAAAAATGAATATTAAATCAAAAATCCTATCAAACCGCTAAAAGTCATACAACTCATAGATTCCCTGAGCCCCGGAGGCGCAGAAATGATGGCGGTAAACATCGCCAATGCTTTGGTTCAAAACGGGGCGGAATCCCATTTGTGCACCACAAGGCAAGAAGGGGATTTGAAAGCAAAAATAGGGTCGGAAGTCGGTTATTTATTTTTGAACAAGAAAAATGCATTGGATTTGACGGCGCTTAAAATATTGGTTCATTATATTAAATCCAACGAAATTAATGTCATCCACGCGCATGCGACCTCTTATTTTACGGCTTTTTTGGTAAAATTAAGACTTCCGAAAGTCAGGATTGTGTGGCACGACCATTATGGAAACAGCGAAAATTTAAGGGAACGTAAAAAATTTCCTTTAACGGTGGTGTCAAAAACCTTCAATACGGTAATTTCCGTAAACAAGAACTTATACCAATGGGCACAACATCATTTAAAAGCCAGACATTATGCCTATTTGCCGAATTTCGCGTCATTTGGCGCTGTAAATTCCAAGGAAACCCTGCTGCAAGGCTCAAACGAAAAACGCATCGTATGCCTTGCCAATTTAAGGCCGCAAAAAGACCATTTGAATGTGCTGAAAGCTTTTAGCATAGTGCAGGAAAAATATACAGACTGGACCTTGCATTTGGTGGGAATGGATTTTAATGATATTTATGCCGAAGAAATAAAATCGTATATAAATCAGCATAATTTAATACCTTGTGTATTTTTGTACGGCAGTTGTGCCGATACGCAATATATACTGGAACAAGCAACTATTGGCGTATTGAGCTCAAAATCGGAAGGCTTGCCGGTGGCATTGCTGGAATACGGTTTGGCAAAACTGCCGGTTGTGGTTACCGATGTCGGGGAATGCGGAACGGTAGTAAGCAATTTGGAAAACGGACTGGTGGTGCCGCCTGTTGATGAAGAGAGGCTTGCGGAAGCGCTTATTTTTCTGATAGAAAATGAAATTCAACGAAAAGAATTCGGAGAAAATTTATACATGAAAGCAGGTTTAAATTACAGTGAACACGCATTTATCACCCAATTAATCGCCTTATACCAACTTGAATAACAGTGCGTCACATACCCGTTTTATTTTAGCCGCTTTACACTTGGTATTGGGGGTCTTGGTGCTTTCCGGATTGATCGCCAAAGCATACTCCTTACTCATTGTGTTTTTCGGCGTTTTGTACATCATCAGAAATAAAAACGAAAACAATGAAGCCATGCATTGGAGCGCCTATTTGGTGGGTGCGGAAGTGCTTTTCAGAATGGCCGGCGGGATGATTTTTTACGAATTGCCCAAATATGCCATATTGATTTTTCTTTTTACGGGACTGATTGTGGAAAAACGACAACATCATATTTCTTTAAGCTATCTCATTTATATTTTATTGTTGCTGATAGGCATTGCCTTTGTGGACATTCCGTTTGATGAATCCATTCGTAAAGCCATTGCCTTCAATTTAAGCGGCCCCATTTTGTTGGGGGTTTCTGCCATTTATTTTTATAAGCGGCCCTTGGCGCTTTCAAACTTTATGGATATGCTGTTTTATATGCTGTTGCCTATCATTTCCATGCTCACTTTATTGTATTTCAGGACCCCGTCTTTAAGTGAAATTGCCTTTGGCGGAGGAGCCAGCTTTGAAGCTTCAGGAGGTTACGGACCCAATCAGGTAGCGACCATATTGGGCGTTGGGGCATTTATTGTGGGAGTGCATTTGTTTTTGAAACGGCGAATTTTTACGCTATTCAGCATCGATATCGTATTGTTTACCTATTTAATTTACAGGGGTTTAATCACATTTTCCAGAGGCGGGATGATCACGGCAGTGCTGGCGATGTCGCTTTTTACCTACTATTTTGTGCTGTCTAAAGAAAACAAAATTATAAATCTGGCCAAATACTCGGGGTTGGTGGCCATGTTTGGCTTTGCCTTATTTGTGTACACTTCAAACGCAACAGGCGGCATGCTCGAAAACAGGTATGCTAACAAAAATGCTGCGGGAACCACAAAATCGGATATTACCACGGGAAGAGGGACGCTGTTTATGAGTGAAATGACTGCTTTTATGGAACATCCGTTTTTTGGCATTGGCGTTGGGGGCGGAAAGTATTACAGAATGGAAGAATTGGAAATTCAGGCAGCTTCGCACAATGAAATGAGCCGATTGATTGCCGAACACGGATTGATAGGTCTTGTGGCGCTTTTTGTACTGATCACAGTTCCAATTCGGCATATGTTTAAACAACCCTATCTGGCTCGGGCATTTTTAGCCTCTTTTTTAATATTTTGGTTTTTAACCATCAACCATTCCGCCATGCGTATTGCATTTCCTGGTTTTATTTACGGACTAAGCGTTGCGATCATTGTGTTTAAAGAAAAGGAAGATGAAGAAAGTGGGTTATAAGTTATTATAAACTAACCTCGATTAACTCCCCTCTCGAGAGGGGCCAGGGGTGTGTAAAAAAACATGAGAAAAACTTAATCCCGATAGCTATCGGGATTATGATTTTTGAATTACGAATTTTAAATGATGAATTAAAAATTTAAATTTGATAAGTTAAAGTATGAATTTACTCAAATGTTAAAAATCTTTATCGTAAGTATAATATTTTAAAAGCGTTAAAAATTTTTGAAGCCTTGGAGAAAATTTAGCTTTTGAAATATGGTTTTTAAAGAGCGATTATTTTAATCGGTCTTTAAAAAATACCTGACGAGAAAGTGCCTTTTCTTTTGGTTCGTTTTCTTTGGGCAAGCAAAGAAAATGAACAGAAACATGAGTGAAATTTCAAATTTTTTTATAAATAATAAAGTAAAAAGATGAAATGGAAGCAGAGGATATTTCAATTATGCCTTTTGACCCGATAGCTATCGGTATGATAAAAGTTAAATATTAGAAGTTAAATATTAAAAGTTTTAAGTTTTTTAAAAACAACAACCTGATCCCGATAACTATCGGGACTGAAACAACAAACTATCGGGATGATAAAAGTTAAATATTAGAAGTTAAATATTAAAAGTTTTAAGTTTTTCAAAAACAACAACCTGATCCCGATAGCTATCGGGACTGAAACAATAAACTATCGGGATGATAAAAGTTAAATATTAGAAGTTAAATATTAAAAGTTTTAAGTTTTTCAAAAACAACCACCTGATCCCTATAACTATCGGGACTGAAACAATAAACTATCGGTATGATAAAAGTTAAATATTAGAAGTTAAATATTAAAAGTTTTAAGTTTTTCAAAAACAACCACCTGATCCCGATAGCTATTGGGACTGAAACAATAAACTATCGGGATGATAAAAGTTAAATATTAGAAGTTAAATATTAGAAGTTAAATATTAGAAGTTAAATATTAAAAGTTTTAAGTTTTTCAAAAATAACCACCTGATCCCTATAGCTATCGGGACTGAAACAACAAACTATCGGTATGATAAAAGTTAAATATTAGAAGTTAAATATTAAAAGTTTTAAGTTTTTCAAAAACGACAACCTTAAACTTGAAACAACAAACTTGAAACAAGAAACAAGAAACAAGAATTTTAAAATTTGAAAAAAATAATTTACATAGGAAACAACCTGTCCGAAAAATCAAACTACCATTCTGCGATGGCTTCTTTAACCAAGCTGTTGCAAAGCGAAGGGCATGCGGTTATTTGTGCATCTGACAAAACCAATAAAATCTTACGTTTGCTGGCGATGTGTTTTACCATCATAAAGCACAGAAAAACAACCGACTTAGTGCTCATCGACACTTTTAGCACCTCAAACTTTTACTACGCATTGGTTACTTCCCAATTGGCCAGGATTTTATCATTGAAATACATTCCCATCCTGCATGGCGGAAACCTGCCAAAAAGATTGAAACATTCCGAACATTTTTCAGCATTGATTTTTAAATATGCGGAACTCAATGTGAGTCCGTCTTTGTATTTGGTCCACGAATTCCAAAAATACAATTATAAAACAGTCTACATTCCTAACAGCATTCCCATTGCGGAAATTCCTTTTAAATTACGCACCGTGTTTGAGCCAAAATTGTTGTGGGTGAGGGCTTTTGATAAGATATACAATCCGGCCATGGCCGTTAAAGTGCTTACCTTGTTAAAAGAAACCCATAAAAATGCAAGTTTGTGTATGGTGGGACCCGACAAGGACAGTTCATTGGGCGAAGCAAAAGACCTGGCAAAACAATTGGGCGTGGCTGAAAGCGTTACTTTTACGGGTGTGTTGCCAAAAGCGCAATGGCACCAATTATCGGAAAAATTCGATATTTTTATCAATACCACCAATATTGACAATATGCCGGTGAGCATCATAGAGGCGATGGCCTTGGGTTTGCCCATCGTTTCCACCAATGCGGGCGGATTGCCGTATTTGATAGAAAATGGGGTGGACGGAATTTTAATTCCTGTGAAAGAGGAAAGGAAAATGACCGAAGCCATTATAAGCTTGCTCAAAAATCCTGAAAAAGCGGTGGAAATATCCATAAATTCCCGTGAAAAGGCGGAAAAGTTCGATGAAAGCTGGGTGAAAACACAATGGGTTAAATTGTTGGAAAATGTTTAAAAGAATCTATAAAATAGGCGAACGCTTGCGGAATCCTTCCATTGCAACCTGGCTTCCTTTTCTGAAAGCATCGGAAACCTGGTCTTTGGATTCACTGGAAGCCTATCAATTGAAAAAATTGAAGGAATTGGTGGCGGTTGCTTATGCAAATTCAGCGCATTATAAAAACATTTTTGATGCATTGGGATTGAAGCCTGTCGACATCCAATCGCTGGAAGATCTTAAAAAACTGCCCATAATTTCCAAAAAGGAGTTGCTGAATGATAACAAAGATATTCACAGCAACCTTCAATTTAAAAAACATTTTCAGGCAAATACTTCAGGAACATCGGGAGAATCTTTAAAATTTAAAAGGGAAGAATCGGCCGATTCTTTCAACCGCGCGTCAATTTATAGAGGATATTCCTGGTACAACGTAAAACCTTGGGAGCTTAACGGTTATTTTTGGGGCTATAATTTTTCAGAAATGGCGATGCTTAAAATACGGATTTTGGACAGTTTGCAAAATCGTTTCAGGATATTCAATTACAGAAAAGAATCCATCGATTTTTTTGTAAGAAAACTTAAAAATGCCAAATACCTGCACGGCTATTCTTCGATGGTTTATGAAACCGCAAAAATAATCAACAGCCAAAATTTGGAGAAACCCGCAAATTTAAAAATGGTTAAAGGCACTTCAGAAAAAATATTTGAGTCCTACCAGGATGAAATTCAAAAGGCATTCGGACAAAGAATGATCAGTGAATATGGCGCCGCAGAAACGGGAATCATCGCTTTTGAATGTCCAAAAGGAAAGATGCACCTCAATATGGAAGGCGTAATTGTGGAAGAAATTGACCATGAAATTGTGGTGACCAATTTACAAATGCATGCCTTTCCGATCATTCGTTATCGATTGGGCGATTATATCAGGCTGGCGCCCAAAACCGCAACTTGCGAATGCGGCATGCAACACACCATTATTGAGGAAGTGACAGGGCGCATTGGACAAAATGTATTTGGAAAGAACAACACCTATCCGAGTTTGTATTTTTATTATATCTTTAAAAATTTAGCGTCAAAACAATCGTTATTGTTAACCTATCAAGTGGTCCAAAATGAAAAAGGAAAATTAAATTTTTTGATAGAACAGCATTTGGACAGCGGGCAATTGTTACATTTGGAAAATGAAATTGCCGTTTATTTTAAGGAGGATATGGAATTTACGATTGAACATTCGCAAAATATATCAGCCCAAAACAAAAAACTTAAAAGTTTTATTTCTAATATCGCCTAAATGAATCCACTGGTATCCATTATTACGCCTTGTTTCAATGCGGAAGACTTTATTGCAGAAACCATTTTATCGGTGCAAAATCAGTCCTTCACCAATTGGGAATGGTTTATTATGGATGATTTTTCTTCAGACGGTTCTGTTTCCATCATTGCCGAATATGCAAAAAATGATGCCCGTATTAAACTGTTGTCGCTTAAAAAAAATGCTGGCGCAGCCGTTGCCCGTAATATGGGAATTGCCTTGGCCAAAGGAAATTATATGACTTTTATTGATGCCGATGATGTGTGGTCGCCGCGGTTTTTATCGGAAAATATATCCAGAATAACACAAAGTGAAGGTTTTTTGTGCGCTTCTTATGAAATGTATGACGCAACGCTGAACCAAAAATTAGGGGAATTAATCGTTCCGCAGTACGCAACCTATTCCGCTATTTTAAAAACAAACACCATCAGTTGCTTAACGGCCTTTATCGATATTTCGCGCTTGGGAAAAGAGTTTATGCCCGAAATAAAATACCGGCAGGATATGGGTTTGTGGCTAAAATATTTGAAAAAAATAAATAGGGTGGAAGGCATTCAAGAAAGCTTGGCCATTTACAGAATCAGAAAACAATCGCTTTCCAGCAATAAAGTAAATTTATTGAAACACCAATGGACGTATTACCGAAGCGTTGAAAAACTGTCTGTTTTATCATCGGGCTACTATTTCAGCATTTGGATGTTTTATGGAGCGAAAAAATATTGGATGATAAAAAGTTAATCCCGAACTTGTTTCGGGATCTTTTGAATAGAAGTTCGAATCATACGTCATCCCGACTTGTTTTGGGATCTTTTGAAGAGAAGTTCGAATCATAATTTAAACTCCCTTTCAAAGGATGCTGAACAGCACAACGAATCATGATTAAATTACTGCATTGACAGATGCTGAACAGCACAACGAATCATGATTAAATTACTGCATTGACAGATGCTGAACAGCACAACGAATCATGATTAAAGTACTGCATTGGCAGATGCTGAACAAAAAAACGAATGATCATTAAAGTACTGCATTGGCATAGGCTGAACAGCACAACGAATCATGATTAAATTACTGCATTGACAGATGCTGAACAGCACAACGAATCATGATTAAATTACTGCATTGACAGATGCTGAACAGCACAACGAATCATGATTAAATTACTGCATTGACAGATGCTGAACCAAGTTCAGCATGACGCGGTTTTAAATCATGTTTAGTTATCCGACAAGCCGTAAATCAAAAATAGTATTTTGTAAATCCAACAGGCAAACAATTAATTTGCAAAATAAACGTTAGAAATTTGAAAAAGAAAAGCCTAACTTTGACTGCTTGCTAAATTGAAAAAGAAAAATCTGGTTTAAATGCACGCAAACAATTTTTATTTCAACATTTCTGAGCGCAGACTTTTTTTGCGTGTTCTTGATATCGGATTTACCGTATTGGGCTTGTATGTGCTCAATGTTTTTTTTAAATTCAACTATTTTGATTTTTCTAATCCAAGCTTTGGTATATGGATTTCAACCTTGATCATTTACCTGCTTGTATTTGGGGAAATTTTTGAATTATACGATTTAAAGGTGGCGAGCGATAAATATTTAACCTTAAGAAGTGCTATAATAACCGTATTTTTTGTTACCTTATTTTATGTTTTTACCCCTGTAATATCGCCCATATTACCAACAAACAGGTTGCAGCTGGCCTATTTTGCATTGACCTTGCTTTTAGCCATTCTTCTCAACCGATTATTTTACATACTGTTGATTTTTTCTCCCCGCTTTTTGAAAAACATATTATTGATCGCTGAAGAAAGTCAGTTGGAATACTTGGTTGCGTCGATTCAAAATAAGAGCGCAAACCGCATTGTGGCGGTGGTGTCAAATGCTTTGATGGCGAACAAGGACAAAATAAATTTTATCGCCATTTCTGAAGCCAATTTGGAAGCGATTGTGAAAGAGGAAGGCATCAATGAAATCGTAATTTCCTCAAACAACCTTCAATTTATCACCCCTAAATTAAATAACCAGCTTATTTTGTTGTTTGAAAAAGGAATGGCCATCAGAAGTGCCGATAATTTTATTGAAGAAGAAACCCATCGCATTTCCGAAACAAAATTAACCACCGATTTCTACAATCATTTTACCTTCAGCAAGAGCCATCAAAACAATTTATACCTGGCATTCAGGCGTGTTGTGGATATAATATTTTCACTTATTGGTATTGCGTTTTTCTTTTTGTTGATCCCTTTTGTGTTTGTGGGAAATTTATTCGCAAACAAAGGGAAATTGTTATACACCCAAAAGAGAATCGGCAAAAGAGGAAAAAAATTCAAGATCATTAAATTCAGGACCATGGTTGTGAATGCAGAGAAAAACGGAGCGGAATGGGCGCAAAAAAATGACAGCAGGGTAACGGCTTTTGGCAGAATTCTCAGAAAAACCAGACTCGATGAAATACCTCAGTTTATCAATGTGTTGAAAGATGAAATGAGTTTGATCGGTCCGCGTCCCGAAAGGCCTGAATTTGTGAAATTATTGGAAAACGAAATTCCTTTTTATGCCATTCGTCACGTGGTAAAACCGGGATTAACGGGCTGGGCGCAAGTGATGTATCCCTACGCGCATACTGTGGATGACCAGCATAAAAAATTAATGTACGACCTGTATTACATCAAAGAGCGAAATTTATTGATGGATTTTAAGATCATTATCAAAACCATCAGCACCATTTTATTCTTCAGGGGAACTTAAATAATGTTATATGTTGATATGTTAAGTCTGCAACTAATAACCAATAAGGTATAACGTATAACGAGTTTGTATTACGATTTGTGCGACTTCAACATCGGAGATTTTTTCGCTGAAGCAATATTATTGAATGTTTGTTGGTTTGTACTAGTTCCAATTTGAGCATAAATTATATAAGGTGCTGGGTTTTCGTACTTATTTTATGTCTTTTTCTAATTTGTCCGGATTTTGTCTCGTGTCAAAAACTGTGATAATCTCGATTTCATTTCTGTCAAAGTTTATTCTGTAATAGAATGTTGTCTGTTTTGTAACAACACATTTAAAAAGTCCTTTAAACTCCAAGGATTGTAAACAACTTTCAGGTTGTTTAGAAATCTGGTCAATTTTAGAAGTTAGTTTTTTAATAAAATCATTTCGAACTTTTAAATTCCAATTTTCCAGTAGAAAATCATTCAATTTTAAAAGTTTACTTTCAGCTAATTCTGATAAAAACACTTTCATTAAGAAATCTTTTTCAAAAAGTCGTTAAACTCAACTCTTTTTCCTTTATTTAGTTGCTTAATACCTTTTTCAATTTCTTTTCGCTCAGATAAACTCATCTCATTCCAAAAATCAACTTTTTCCTTTTGAACAAATTCTGTAATTTTTTCAATGAATTTGTCATTCTCAATGTTGAGAATCATTTTTACCAACGCTATTTTTGAAGTTCGAATATCCATATCAATCAATTTAATAAAATCAAAGTTACAAAAAAATCAGATTATATTGGAAAGCAAAAATTTTTGTCAGTCTAAAACTAATAACATATAACATTTAACATTTAACATATAACATTTAACATAAATTAAAATTCACTGGTAAAGTGCAATTTAACATTTGGATATTTCTCCTGGGTCATTTGAACCGAAAACGCTGAATCGGCCAAAAACACCAGTTGTCCTTGTTTGTCGTAGGCCAGATAACGTTGCTTTACGCGTTTAAACTCTTTAAATTCTTCGCTTTTCGGATCTTTAGGATCTACCCAGCAAGCTTTGTGCACGTGTAAATTTTCGTAACTGCATTTGGCGCCGTATTCATGTTCCAATCTGTATTGGATTACTTCATATTGCAGGGCACCAACCGTTCCGATCACTTTTCGTCCATTGAGTTCTAAAGTAAATAACTGCGCAACGCCTTCGTCCATCAATTGGTCCAGTCCTTTATACAATTGTTTCGATTTCAGCGGATCGGCATTGTTCACGTAACGGAAATGTTCGGGCGAGAAACTAGGAACACCTTTAAAGTTCAGCACTTCGCCCTCGGTAAGTGTATCGCCTATTTTAAAGTTTCCGGTGTCTGGCAATCCTACAATGTCGCCCGGAAAAGATTCTTCAACAATCTCTTTTTTCTCGGCAAAAAAGGCATTCGGACTCGAAAACTTGAATTTTTTATTCAGCCGCACATGTAAATAGGGCGCATTTCTTTTAAAAGTGCCCGAAACAATTTTAACAAAAGCCAGTCGGTTGCGGTGATTCGGATCCATGTTGGCGTGGATTTTAAACACAAATCCGGTAAGCGTTTCTTCTTTCGAATCCACCAAACGGATATCGGACATTTTTGGCTGTGGTGATGGCGCAATTTCAATAAAACAGTCCAGCAGTTCTTTCACCCCAAAATTGTTTAAGGCCGAACCAAAAAACACGGGTTGCAATTCGCTGTTTAAATAGGCTTTTTTATCAAATTCAGGATACACTTCCCTTAAAATTTCCAGTTCATCACGCAAGGTATTTGCCGATTTCTCGCCAATAATTTTGTCCAGTTCCGGCGTAGAAATATCGGTCAGTTCAATCCCTTTCGAAACGGTTTGTTTGTTGTCGCCCGAAAACAGGTTTATTTTTTTTTCGTAAATATTGTAAATACCCTTAAAATCGTAACCCATGCCAATCGGGAAACTCAAAGGTGTCACGGTCAGTCCCAATTTTTGCTCCACTTCATCCAACAAATCGAATGCGTCTTTTCCCTCGCGATCCATCTTGTTGATAAAAACAATGATGGGAATTTTCCGCATCCGGCACACTTCCACCAGTTTTTCTGTCTGTTCTTCAACCCCTTTTGCCACATCAATCACCACAATTACACTGTCCACAGCGGTCAAGGTCCTAAAAGTGTCTTCCGCAAAATCCTTGTGGCCGGGCGTGTCCAAAATATTAATTTTTTTGCCTTTATAGTTAAAAGCCAATACAGATGTGGCCACAGAAATTCCTCTTTGGCGTTCAATTTCCATAAAATCGGATGTTGCGCCTTTCTTGATCTTGTTGCTTTTTACGGCTCCGGCCTCTTGTATGGCGCCCCCAAACAGCAATAATTTCTCGGTTAAGGTGGTTTTTCCCGCATCAGGATGTGAAATAATTCCAAAGGTGCGTCTGCGTTTTATTTCTTCTAAAAAAGTCATCACTAAAATTTTGAGGTGCAAATATATGGCTAATTACACGATTTGCCAATTAGAATTTGCAGGTCTTTTATATGGGCGTTTCCCTGCGGGTCGCGCTTTTCGCTACAATCTTTTATTGCGAAATGGCAATAAAAGGATTTCCGCTTCAATCCCTAACGCGAATTGATTTACGTCCCGATAGCTATCGGGAATTAGACCAGCCTGCCGGACAGGCAGGTTTACGATTATTTTAACAAATTTTTCTTGCGTCCTCTGGGTTAAAAGATATTTGTATTTTGGCAATTGGCCAATCTAAAATTTGTCACCCTGAGCGCGGTCACTGAGCGTAGTCGAAGTTGGGGGTAAGGGGTATGCAAAAAACAAGAATAATACTATTAATTTTCATTCAAAAATCGTCATTCATAATTCCCAAATTTACCTTGCGTTCTTTGCGTTTTTTCTTTGCGTCCCGATAGTTATCGGGATTGCGGTTAAGAAATAGTTGTAAGTTGGCAAGTAGCCAATTTAAAATTATCCATCAAACCCATTCAAAATCTAGAATTTATAATTTAAAATTATCAAAGATTTAATCCCTTATTTTATCAAGCAAATTATTAAGCAGTGTCACTTCTTCAAGCGTTAAATGCTGCATTTTTTGGTCGAGTTCCTTTTCGTGCACATCAATTTTGGCCAAATAATCCAAACCAAGCTGACTGATCTGAATATCTTTTTGCCTTCTGTCCTGTTTGCATTCTTTTCTGATTACCAGTTTTTTGGTCAGCATTCTGTCCACAACCCTGCTGATGTCCGAGTTTTTGTCGAGCATCCTTTCTTTAAGCAAACCAATGCTTGAAGCTTCGGGATGTTGACCCCTTAAAATGCGAAGCACATTAAATTGCGTTGGTGACAAGTCGAGCGGCTTGAGTATTTCAATCAATTGTTCAGAAAGATAATTGTTGGTAAAATGGATGTTTATCCGAGCCTTCTGATATTCATTGTTGAACTTGCTTTTTATTTCGTCCTGAATTTTCATGCGCTGTAAATTTTGCGTAAAAGTACAAAAAAGAACGTGTGAAAATCAATGGTTAACCAATCGAAATTCACACGCTCCAATTATAAATGTAATTAAATTTTTACCAATTCCACTTTTGCGGTTATGGTCACTTCTTCACCAATCATCAAGCTACCGGCTTCCAAAACGGAGTTGTATTTAAGTCCGAAATCGGTTCTGTTGATTACGCCTGTAACTTTCAATCCGGCTTTTGTGTTTCCCCAAGGATCTTTAGTGGTGCCGCCGTAAGTCATCGCCAAGGTAATTTCTTTGGTTACGCCGTGCAAACTCAATTTTCCTTTTAAATTGTATTTTCCGGTGCCTGTTTTTACAACCGAAGTGCTTACAAATGTCATTTTTGGATACTTTTCAGTTTCAAAAAAGTCGGCACCCCTTAAATGTTCGTCTCTTTTTTCATTGTCGGTATTCACGCTGTTTACATCAACCGTAAAATTGATTTTAGCGTCAGAAAAATCGGCTTTTGTGGCGATTACTGTCCCTTCATACTTTGAAAAGATGCCTTCAACTTCAGAAATTACCATATGGTCTACGGCAAAACGGATGGAGGAATGCGACGGATCAATATTCCAGGTAGTTTGTGCTTGCACCAAGGCAACACTGAATAAGGCGATTACGATACTTAATTTTTTCATGATTTAGATGTTTTTATGTTTTTATTAATTAGAATGCAAATATATGTCAAAACATTATATGTTGCAACATATATTTGAAATAATTTTATATAATTTAATCATATATAAATTATAATATTGTATATCAGCTAATTATATTTATTGAATTAAATTTTATTTACTGCCTAAAAAGCTTAAATTTGCAGTACATAAATTTGGTATGAAAGAAGAACAAGTCATATTGGTAAACGAAAACGACGAAAAAATTGGTTTAATGCCAAAAATGGAGGCGCATGAAAAAGCCGTGCTCCACAGGGCATTTTCGGTATTTATATTCAACGATAAAAATCAATTGTTGTTGCAGCAACGGGCAGCGCATAAATACCATTCGCCTTTATTGTGGACAAATACCTGTTGCAGCCACCAGCGCGACGGAGAAGCAAATGTGGAAGCCGGTAAACGCCGTTTGAAGGAAGAAATGGGCTTTGTGTGCGATTTAAAAGAAGTGACCTGGTTTATTTACAAAGCGCCGTTCGACAATGGATTGACGGAACATGAACTGGACCATATTATGATTGGCTATTACAATGATAATCCAATTTTGAATAGGGAAGAAGTCCAAAGTTTTAAATGGATGACCATTGAAGAAGTAAAAAATGATATGCAATTACATCCTGAGATTTATACCGAATGGTTTAAAATCATTTTCGACAAGTATTACAATTTTATAAGTCATTAAAAACCACCGATGAAACGAGCCATAACAAATTTTGATACACAGCAGAATGATTAATAGCGACTGCATCTGTACCAATAAAAAATAAAAGATAAACAGATGAAACGAGCCATAACAAATTTTGATACACA
>Ga0209347_1001691_pt1 | contig 33691 bp, 27 predicted proteins | sample AutmiccommuBRH23_FD_187382 | JGI IMG/M metagenome (GOLD analysis project Ga0209347, IMG submission 187382) | Deep subsurface microbial communities from Mt. Terri, Switzerland - Autotrophic microbial communities BRH/23 (SPAdes) (version 2) | ecosystem: Environmental > Aquatic > Deep subsurface >...
AAGCGCGTCTGCAAGTTCTGCGTCGAAAAGATCGAGTACGTCGACTACAAGGACGTCAAGATGCTGCAGCAGTTCATCCCGGAGCGAGGGAAGATCCTTCCGCGCCGGATCTCGGGCACGTGCGCTCTGCATCAGCGAAAGCTGCAGAACGCGATCAAGCGGGCCCGCATCATGGCACTGCTGCCTTTCGTGACCGACTGAGGATCTCGGAGCGCCCTCGGATGATCCGGACCGATACCGAACTGCACCCGGCCGTTGTGGGGGAGGCGACGAGCCTCTCGCCCAGCGGCCGCAGTGTGCTTCTGCACGGTCTGGCGGCGGCGCTGATGTTTCTTTCGCCGCTGGTGGTTTTCGTTCCGGCGGCGATTCTGAGCTCGGGCCTGCGCAACGGCAGGAAGGGGTTGTGGGGTTCCACGGCCCTGGCTGCGATCCTCCTTGCGATGCTGGGAAGTCTCGCCGGTTCGCCCGGCGCGATGACTCCGGTCGCGCGGATGTTGTTCGAGGTCGGCTTGCCGAGCGCGGTAGGCCTCGAGCTGATCGGGCGGGGACTGGCTGTCGGGCCGGTTCTCGTCGCGACGGTTCTGGTCAGTTTCGGCGGAGTGGCCCTCGTCGAAGTGGTGATGCGAAGCTTTGCGGGGCACTCGCCCTGGGAAGCGATCGCCTCGAACTTCCGCGCTGCCAGCGAGGCGTCGGCGGCGACTTACGAGCAGGCCGGCTTCCCGGCCGAATCGATCGCCGTGATGGAGAGGGTCTCCAGCTCGATCGCCAGCACATGGATGCCGCTGCTGATCGGAACGGTCACGATCCTGATGTTCGCGCTCAGCTACACGATGCTCCCGCGCCTGCGCAACGGCCGGTCGCTGGTTCCGGCTTTTCTCTTCCGGAACCTCTCGCTGCCGGTCTGGGTGCTGTTCGGTTTCATCGCCGGTGGGTTGGCTCCGCTCGCATCGGGTCCGGTGCGCATGGTGGGGCTCAACCTTCTCGGGCTGGTCGCTCTGCTCTATCTGCTGCAGGGGCTCGCGGTCCTGCGTTTCCATCAGGTCCGGATCCGGATGGGCATCCTGGCGACGATGCTGGCGGTGTTCTCGCTGCTTCTGCTCACGCCTTATGGGGTGACACCGGCGATCCTTTTTCTGTTCGGCCTGTTCGATCCCTTTTTTGATTTTCGGAAATTCAATCGAAAGGAAGCATCCCATGAAAGTAATTCTGATTGACGAGGTCACCGGGCTGGGTGGCCGCGGTGACGTCGTCACGGTACGTGATGGATACGCGCGAAACTTCCTTCTCCCGAAGGAGCTCGCGCGCGAAGCAACCGCCGGAAACCTCAAGGCGGCCGAGATGGAGAAAAAGAAGTGGGCCGTCCTGACCGAGAAGGAGAAGGACGCGGCCCAGAAGCTGGCCAAGCAGCTCGAGGGTGTGAAGGTGCTCGTCCACAAGCGCGTGGGTGAGTCCGGAACGCTGTTCGGCTCGGTGACTACCGGCGAGATCGCCGAGGCGTTGGCTTCGCGCGGATTCGAGCTGGACAAGCGGCGCATCGAGCTCGGTCACCCGATCAAGTCGGTCGGATCGCAGCAGGTCGAAGTCCGCCTCCACCGCGAGGTCACCGCGCAGGTCACCGTTCGGGTGATCGGAGCGATCGAGAAGGAGTTCGCCGAGGTCAAGCTTCCGGGTGAGGAGCCCGCGGAGCCGGAGCCTGTGGCCGAAGCGCCGGCGGCGGAAGCTGCTGCTCCCGAGGCGGAAGCCGCCGAGGAAAAACCGGCCGAGTAGGCCGCCGAATCTCAGTTAACGCGAAGCGGCTCCTCAGGGAGCCGCTTTTTTTTAAGGCAGAAGGCAGAAGGCAGAAGGCAGAAGTAAAGTCAAAGGCAAGAGAGCTTGTCTGCTCGATCCTGCCATTTTTGAGATCTTTGGTCGCGCACCATCGGCGGAGCCTTTGCTCTTGCCTCTACTTCTGCCTTCTGCCTTTACTTCTGCCTTCTGCCTTCTGCCTTCTGCCTTTTCTTCCGGCACCTCTGTAAACTGTCGCTGGGATGGCCGAGGAGAAGTTCATCGAGGCGCCGCCGGCGGGGCTCGAGGGGTGGCGCGATGTATGGCGTGAGAACCGCCGCTATGCGACGGCTGGCTCGGGACTGCTCGCACTCGTCCGCAAGCTGATGCGCAGCATCGGCCGGGCCGACGAGGCGCGGCAGCGCGACTTCAACATCGCCGTGCTGGAAATGATCGAGGACCGCAGCCGCGACGTGGGGGCTGTCCGGGCCGAGCTCGAAGCCGCGCGCGCTGAGCTCGAGACGCTGCTTCGGACGGCGGTCGATCGCAACGACGCTCTTCTTCTCGCAATCGACGCCAAGGTCGAGACGGCGCTCGCTCGCATCCGCGACCTGGCCCTTCCGACGACTCACCCCCGCGAGGCACCCGGTCGTGGAGAGTGGCTTTATCGACGGCTCGAGGAGAGCCTGCGCGGAAGCGAAGGCGAAGTGCAGGAGTCGCTGGCTTTCTATCTCGATCGCGCCCGTCAGTCGCAGCCGGTGATCGACGTCGGTTGCGGCCGGGGGGAGTTTCTCGAGATGTGCCGCGCCGGCGGAATCGAAGCGCGCGGATTCGACACGAACGAGATTTCCGTCGCCGACCTGAAGGCCCGCGGCCTCACTGTTTCGGCGGAGGCCATTCCGGAATGTTTTCGCGGCATGGCCGACGAGTCGGTTGGAACGATCTTCGCCTCCCACGTGGTCGAGCACCTTCCCATCGAGCCGCTCATCGAGCTGTTCGCCGAATCGAAGCGTGTCCTCCGGTCCGGCGGGTTTCTGATGATCGAGACTCCCAATGCGGAAGCTCTCGCGATGTCGGCCTCGGATTTCTGGCGCGACCCGACTCATCTCGCTCCGCGGCATCTCGCCGCGCTCACCCTGCTGGCCAGAGAGTACGGCTTTGCCGTCGAGGAGGCCGCGGCGGTGCATCCCTACCCGGAGGCGCGACGCCTGAGACTCTCACCCCACGCCAGCGACGACGTCCGCGCCCTCGCCGCGCAGCTCGATGCGATCCTTTTCGGACCGCAGGACCTCCGGCTCATCCTCCGTAAGTAGAGCGGTCCTCCGGTGGGCGATCCGTGGCCCAGGCCTCGACGACCTCGTCTCGGGGCGGAGGGGGCTGCACCCTGTGAGGGATCAATCCGAGAGCCAGTCCGGTGATGAAGCCACCGATGTGCGCCGCGTTGTCGATGCCGGGCATGGTGAAGCCGATCACGATGTTGATGCCGGCCCACAGAATCAGCTGCTGCACCAGCCCCCGGCTCCACGGCGCGTTCCGGAAGCGGGGAGTACGGCGGATGGCGATGATGAGCGCCCCGAGGATTCCGAAGATTGCGCCGCTGGCGCCCGCAGCGATCCCGTTCGTGAACAGCGCGCTGGAGATGGAGGCGACGATGCCGGCGGCGAAGTAGGTGAGCGCGAATCGCCGAGAGCCGAACAGAACCTCGAACACGCCGCCCAGCTGGTAGAGAGCCCAGAGGTTGATCGCCAGATGAAGAATCCCGATGTGGAGAAACATCGCGGCCACCAGGCGCCAGAGCTGCCCTGATCCGAGAGTGTTGGGGATGATGGCCCCCATCGAGACCAGAACTGCAGGATTCTTGGTTCCACCCGCCATCCACTCGAACGCGAAGACCACGGCGATGATCGCGACGAGTGCGAGGGTGATGGGGTTCGATCTTTTCAACGTCGGCTCCTCTCGATCCAGCTCGAGACATGGCGCATCAGGAAATGTGCCGCTCCTGGAACGATCTCTTTCAATCTCATGAACAGCAGCGCTCCCAAGGGGACGATTTTCCGCCTGCTCCCGCTCTCGATCGCCGCCAGAATCGTCTTCGCGACTTTCTCCGGCGGAATGGCGAGCATGAGGCGCGACGCGCCGGGCATCTTCCCTCTTTCCGCGGTGACGAAGAAATCCGTCGCCGTCGTCCCGGGGGCCACCAGAGAGACGCGAATCCCGTGCCGCATCGCCTCCGCGCGCAAGGCCTCGGTCAGGCCCGCGACCGCGAACTTCGTGGCGCAGTAGCCTCCCATCCGCTCGAATCCCATGATTCCCGCGATCGAGCCGACGTTCACGATTGCGCCTTCTCTTCGGCTGATCATCCCGCCGAGAACGGCCCGGGAGCACCAGAGCGTGCCGAAGTAATTCGTCGCCATCATCGACTCGAGATCCGCGGGCGTGGCTTCCGCGATCGGATCGAAGATCGCGAACCCGGCGTTGTTGATCAGGATCTCGACGGGCCCGAACCGCGCTTCGGCCCCGGCGACCAGGCGCTCGCATTCCTCCCGGCTCGACACATCGGCGGCGATCGCGACACAGTCGGCACCGAGACTACGGCACTCGGCGACGACCTTCTCGAGCTCGGGCTGACGCCGCGCCGCGAGCGAGAGCTTCGCACCGCGACGGGCCAGCACCAGCGCCGTGGCCCGGCCGATGCCGCTCGAGGCACCCGTGAGCAGAACATGCCGGTCGCGAGGATCCATCGGTGCGCCTTTGTAAGCCGAGGGGCGGTGGGAAAGCAAGGAGAAGAAAAGTCAGAAGGCAGAAGGCAGAAGGCAGAAGGAAAGTCAGAGGCAACACCAGAAGTACCGGCCGGCCGCCGGAGTGCGGTCCGTTATCCGCCTGCGCCGCGGCGTTGATGGGGCTGCTCGGTGGATTCGAGCAGCGCCTCTTCATCAGGATGACGCTGTTCTTGCTGTTGCTTTTACTTCTGCCTTCTGCCTTCTGCCTTTTCTTCTGCCTTCTGCCTTCTGCCTTCTGCCTTGCTTCTATATACTCGCCCGGGCGATTGCCTCGCCCGTCGCTTCACCCATCCGCCCATTCCAAGGAGGCTGTCCCGTGCCTTTCGAAGACGTCAAGAAGGTCTGGATGAACGGCCGCATGGTGGACTTCGCCGACGCGAAGGTCCATGTGTTCACGCATGCTCTCCACTACGGCTCGGCCCTTTTCGAGGGGATCCGCTGCTACGAGACCGCCAGGGGCCCGGCCATCTTCCGCCTCCACGACCATGCCCGCCGTCTCTACGACGGCGCCAGAATTTATCGTTTCGAGATGCCGGTGAAGATCGCCGAGTTCGAACAGGCCTGCCTCGACATCGTGACCGCCAACGGGTTCAGGGATTGCTACATCCGTCCTCTCGTCTACCGCGGATTCCACACCCTCGGCGTTCATCCGGCGAAGTGTCCCGTCGACCTGATGATCGGGGCGTGGAGGTGGGGGAAGTACCTGGGCGGCGAGGCGATCGAAAGCGGCGTGGACGTCTGCGTCTCGTCCTGGACCCGCATGGCTCCGAACACGTTCCCCGCAATGGCCAAGGCGACGGCCAACTACATGAACTCGATCCTCATTCACTCCGATGCGGTAACCGACGGCTACGCCGAAGGCATCGCTCTCGATGTGAACGGCCACGTCTCGGAAGGGGCGGGGGAGAACATCTTCCTGGTCCGCGACGGAAAACTGCGAACCCCGCCTCTCGGTGCCTCGGTGCTTCCCGGGATCACGCGCGACTCAATCATGACCATCGCGCGCGAGCTCGGCTACGAGGTCGAGGAAGGGCTGGTGCCGCGCGAGATGCTGTACGTCGCGGATGAGGTCTTTTTCACCGGCACGGCAGCCGAGGTGACCCCGATCCGGTCGGTGGACCGGATCTCGATCGGGAGCGGAAGTCGGGGGCCGGTGACCGAGCGTATCCAGAAACATTTCTTCGACTACGTCGCCGGGAAAGTCGACGATCGGTATGGGTGGCTCACGGAAGTCAGGGGCTAGGGACTAGGGACTAGGGGCTAGGGAGGAACAAAAGCGAGATCTCCCTCTGGCCAACATTCTCGCATTTGGAGATTCTTCGCCGTGCTTCGCCGGTTCAGGAACGGCAGCATCCCTCGCCCCTCGCCCCTCGCCCCTCGCCCCTCGCCCCTCGCCCCTCGTCCCTCGTCCCTCGCCCCTCGCCTCTCTTCAATCAGTAGAGCTTCCTCGCCCTCCGTCCGGCCCTTTCCCCCGGAACTCTTGCTGGACGAAACCGCGGGAGCTAGAATCCTCCTCCCACACCAGCAGTCCGCGAAGCGGCTCTCTCCGGCATCGAATGAAGCGATGCGACAACCCTTGAAATACGCGATCGAGTGGATCGAACAGCGGCGTCCTTCCCGCGTTGTGGCTCTCACTGGAGCGGGGATCTCGGCCGAGAGCGGGATCCCGATTTTCCGCGGACCCGGCGGGCTCTGGGAAAATCACCGACCCGAGGAGCTGGCGACACCGGGTGCGTTTGCGCGCGACCCGCTGCTGGTCTGGCGGTGGTACGAATGGCGGCGGGACCTGGTGCGCCGCGCGAGTCCGAACGCCGCGCACGAGGCTCTGGCGAGACTCGAGGGAGCTCTGGCCGGCAGGGGGGATCTGACTCTGGTCACCCAGAACGTCGACGGCCTTCATCGCCGCGCGGGCTCGCGCTCGATCCTCGAGCTCCATGGAAATCTCTTCCGCGTGCGCTGCCCGCGCGAAGGAACGGTCGAGGAGCGGCTGGAGCCTCTCGGCGAGCTGCCGCCCATCTGCTCGTGCGGCAGCATGCTGCGACCTGACGTGGTGTGGTTCGGGGAGATGCTGCCTTCGGGGATCCTGGAAGCTGCCATGGCCGCGGTTCGGAGCGCAGACCTCCTCCTGGTCATCGGGACCTCGGGGGTCGTGCATCCGGCGGCGGGGCTTGTCTCGCTGCTGGAAGTTGGAGAGGCGATCGAGATCAATCCGGATGAGACGCCGATCTCGGAACTGGCTCGATTCTCGATCCGCGGATCGGCGACCGAGGTCGTGCCGTCCATCGTCGAAGCGATCGAGGGCGGGCAGCGGTGACGAGGGATCGTATCGCCGACCTGCCCATCGACGAACGCCCCAGGGAGAGAATGCTGAGCCACGGAGCGGAGACGCTGAGTGACGCGGAGCTCGTCGCCATCCTTCTCGGTTCGGGAATGCGGGGCCGCAGCGCGATCGAAGTCGCGAGGGATCTGCTCTCGGACGGCCTGCCGGCGCTTGCAAGGCGCGAGTGGCCGGCCGGGCGCCGCTGCAGCGGAATCGGTCCGGCCAAGGCCTGCCGTATCGCGGCGGCGCTGGAGATGGGAAGGCGTCTCGCTGCGCGCCAGGATGGCGCGCGCGATCCTATCCGAGATGCAGCCTCTCTGGCGCGTCCGCTCATCGCTCGGTACTCGCACTACCTCCAGGAGCGGCTGGGCGCGATCTTTCTCGACTCGAAGAACCGGATCATGATGGAGCGTGAGATCTACGTTGGAAGCCTGAACGCGACGACGGTCTCCACGCGGGACGTGCTGCGCATCGCGCTCGAGGAGTCGGCAGCCGCCGTCATCGTTTTTCACAACCACCCCTCGGGAGATCCTTCGCCGTCAGCAGAGGACCTGGTGTTCACCCGGCGGCTGGCCGAGGCGTCCCGGATCATGGGCGTCGACCTGGTCGATCACTTGATTCTGGGCACGAACCAGTTCGTGTCGCTGCGACAGCGGGGAGTGTTTTAGAGCAGGGGCTGGGGACTTGGAGAGGTGCCCGCCGGCGTCAGGCCGGCGGGATGTTCTTTTCGTAGATCTGGACGTAGGCGTCTTTGCGGAGGCGCTCGATGTAGGCCTCGTAGTCGCGCTGGAACGCGGCGTCGCCCGCTTCCTTGCGGAGCTGTTCCTTGACCTGATCGAAGGAGGGAACCTCGGAAGGAAGCCGCTCTTCGACCAGCATGACGTGGTATCCGGAAGGGGTGCGGACCGGACCGGCAACGGTCCCGGCCGGAGCTCCGAAGACGGCAGCGTCGAGCACTCCCAGCAGCTCTCCCTTTTCCACCACGCCGATGTCTCCGCCAGCCTCTTTCGAGGGAGCATCGGAGTACTCGGTCACCAGTGTCGCAAACGGCTCGCCCGCCCGCGCCCGGGTGATCGCTTCCTCGGCCTTGGCCATCGCCATCGCGTCGTCGCCGATCACCACGATCTCGCGAACCCGCGCTCTTTCGGGCAGCCGGTAGCGGTCCTTCTCGCGCTCGTAACGCTCGCGCAGTTCCCGGTCGGTCAGATCCGCGCGGGAGCGCAGCTCCCGCCTGAAAAGCTCGTTGGTGAGAAGCGTGTCCCTGAGCCGGAGCTCCATCTCGCTGCGGGTCAGCCCCGACTGCTGGAGGCTGTTGATGAAAGCTTCCTCAGTCTCCAGGCCGTACTGCGCCATGAGCGACTTGATCGCTTCCTCCACGCGCGCGGCGGGGACAGTGAGACCGATCTGGTCCGCCCGGTCCTTGATCAGGAGCTCGGCGAGCATCTCGTTGAACAGCTCGTTCTGAAACTTGGCTTTGCGAGCCGCCTGCTCCGCAGGGGAGGTCGTCGCTTCGATCTCCCGGAAGCCGTCACTCAGGCGGATGGCGTACTGGGAACGCGTGACGACGCGGTCGCCCACGCGGGCGATGATGGCCTCGACGACTTCGGCCTGGGCGGCGAACGGAAGGAGGACGAGAATGGCGATCAGAATGGCTTTTTTCATCGATGGTTTCCTGCGATTTTGACGCTGGACACAGCGGAAAGTAACGTCTGGAACAGCCGCCGGCAGGGGATTATTCAGGGGATGAGGCCGGCAGAGTCCCGCTGTAGTCGAAGGGGAGCCGGCGCGGCAGAACGTGGACTTCCACCTTCTGCCGGGCTGCGATCAGCAGGTTCGAAAGCTGCTTCCGCGCGGCGTCCTCGGCGAGCCTCTGCCGGATCATCGGCTCGGCAGCCTCGAACTCGAGGGTCCCGGCGGGTTTCCGGTCCGAGACGTAGAACAGATAAAAGCCCGTGTCCGTCCGGACGGGCCGGGTCCATTCGCCGGGAGAGAGGGCGAAAATCTCCTCCTCGAACACGGGAGGAAGCTCCGCCCTGGTGATCCAGCCGATCTCGCCTCCGGTTGCGGCGTTCGGCGCGGCCGAATGCTTCGCTGAGAGCTCCCCAAAGTCGGCTCCCTCGCGGAGCTCGCGAACGATCTGATTGGCGAGCTCTTCATCGGCAACGAGAATCTGCGACAGGCGAACGCGCTCTTCGAAGCGGAAGTCGCGGATGAACTGCTGGTAGTGATTTCTCACCTGGTCGGGGGTGGGAGGAGGGATGTCGGCCGCGAGCCGGCTGAGAAGGGCATCGCGCCGCAACTGATCCCGCTTTTCGTTCGCGGTCGCCCCCGGTTGCCGGCGAACCTCGCCGGCAACTTCCTCGGCCCCGATCTCGATCCCTTCGGCGGCGGCGTACTCGGAGAGAAGAATCTCCTGAAGATGCTGATCGAGGAGGGCGCTGGCCGCTTCGGGGACCAGCTGGGCCAGGTCGGTGCCGGTGTTCCTCTCCAGGTATCGCTTGAAGTCGCCGAGGGTGACGTGGCGGCTCCCAACGCGGGCGATGACCTCCGGCGGAAGGGCGGGCTGACGGGTGCAGCTGGTCACCGCAAGCGCGAGCAGCAGGATCATCGAGAAGCGTCGGGCCATGCCGCGCGCATTCTATGGCGACAGGGGAGCCATGTCATCCCGAGCGGAGCGAGGGATCAGGGTGGGCATGTCATCCCGAGCGTAGCGAGGGATCAGGGTGGGCGGGGAATTCGCACGGCGCGGGGACCTTGTCGGCGCGGGATGTGAGTTCGTCGAGGTTGGTTGAAATCGAACCTATATCGCGCGCCGACAGGGCTTCCGCGTTCACGGATCCCGCCCCCCCTGATCCCTCACTCCGTTCGGGATGACATTTCCGGCTCGAGATCTCCCGCGATCGCCCGTAGTGCCGTCGCGATCTCTTCGATGATGGCGGCTCCGGTCTCGCGGAGGGGGAGGGTGAGGACGCCGGCGGGAGAAAACTTTGCCTCCGGGTCGTCCTCGAGCAATCCGAGGAGCCGGGCGGGATCGATCTTCGCGCTGGGGTGGAGCTTGACCGCGGCGATGTTTCGCTCGCGGACGATGCTGAGGACCCCGATCTTCCGCGCGAGAAGGCGCAGGGCGATGAACTCGACCAGGTGTTCGACGTTCGGCGGAAGGGCCCCGAAGCGGTCGCGCATCTCGGTCCGGATCTCGTCGAGGCGCTTCTCGTCGCGCGCCGCGGCGATTTTCTTGTAGAGCGTCATCCGGATGCTCTCGTCCTCGATGTAGTCGCGGGGGATGTAAATGTCGAGGCCGAGGCTGATCTGGGATTCGATCTCTTCCTCGACCTTTTCCCCGCGCAGCTCGCGCGCAGTTTCCTCGAGCAGCTTCGTGTACATCTCGAAGCCGACCGCGGCGATCTGGCCCGACTGCTCGCCGCCGAGAAGGTTGCCCGACCCGCGGATCTCGAGGTCGCGCGCGGCGATGCGGAAGCCGGCGCCGAGATCCGAGAACTCCTGGATGGCCCCGAGTCGCTTGCGCGCGTCTCCGGAAAGGACCCGGTCGGAGGGGACGAGCAGGTAGCAGAAGGCGAGGCGGTCGCTGCGCCCGACTCTTCCACGGAGCTGATAGAGCTGGGAGAGCCCGAACCTCTCGGCGTGGTTGATGAGAATGGTGTTCGCAGCGGGGATGTCGATGCCGTTCTCGATGATCGTGGTCGCGAGAAGGACGTCGAACTCTTTCGCGATGAACGCCATCATTCCGCGCTCGAGCTCCTGCTCGTCCATCTGCCCGTGCCCGACGAGAACCCGGATGCCGGGGATGAGCCTCTCCAGGTAGTCCTTCATCGCATGGATCGACTCGACGCGGTTATGGAGGAAGAAGACCTGCCCTCCGCGCGCGACCTCGAACTCGATGGCCTCGCGAATGAAGTCGTCGTTGAAGCTGACGACCGCAGTCTGAATGGCCAGACGATCCTTTGGAGGAGTCTCGATGATCGAGATGTCCCTGATCCCGGTCAGCGACATGTGGAGGGTTCGGGGGATCGGCGTGGCCGACATGGAGAGAACGTCGACGGATTTCTTGAACTGCTTGAGCCGCTCCTTCTGGCCGACTCCGAACCGCTGCTCTTCGTCGATGACCAGAAGGCCGAGGTCCTTGAACTTCATGTCTCTCGAGAGGATGCGATGGGTGCCGACGATCATGTCGATCTCGCCGGCTTCGACCTTCGCCTTGATCTCCTTCTGTTCTTTCGGCGAGCGGAAGCGGGAGATCAGCTCGACGGTGACGGGGAACGAAGCGAATCGCCGGAGCATGGTCTTGTAGTGCTGGAAGGCGAGGATGGTCGTGGGCGCGAGAAGGGCGACCTGCTTGCCGTCCATCACCGCCTTGAATGCGGCGCGCAGCGCGACCTCGGTTTTTCCATACCCGACGTCGCCGCACAGCAGGCGGTCCATCGGCTTGCGCGACTCCATGTCCGTCTTGATGTCTTCGATCGCTGCGGCCTGGTCCTCGGTTTCCTCGAACTCGAACGACTCCTCGAACTCGAGCTGCCATGGCGTGTCGGTGCTGAATGCGTGGCCGGAGACCATTTGCCGGGTGGCGTAGAGCTTGAGCAGCTCGTCGGCCATGTCCCGCATCGCCTTCTTGACCGACGCCTTGGTGCGGGCCCAGCTGGTGCCGCCGAGGCGGTCGAGCTTCGCCGGCGCATCGCCTCCGCCCGAGTACTTCTGAATGAGGTGAAGGCTCTCCATCGGGAGAAGGAGCCGGCCGCCGTTGGCGTATTCGAGCTGCATCACTTCGCGCTCGTGAGCGCCGAAGGCGACGCGCTCGAGTCCGGCGAAGCGCCCAATGCCGTGGTCGACGTGAACGATGTAGTCGCCGGGCTTGAGATCGCGCAGGTCGGCCGCGAACGTCTCGGCCGCCTTTTTTCGCCGTGCGCCTGCGCGCGCCTCGACCGGCGGCTCGAACAGATCCCACTCGGAGAGGATCGAGAGGTTGGCCTCCTCCAGCTCGAATCCCCGCGCGATGCTTCCGCGTGCCACGACCAGGTCTTCGCCCAGCGTTTCCCCCTGGTCGACGAAGGGGACGTCGAACTCGCGCAGGAGGCGCTCGATCTTCTCGCCCCCGCCTCGGGTATGCGCGAAGAGGACCTGTCGTCGTCCCGCGGCGCGAGCCGCTCCGAGGTCGCGGGGAAGCTCGCCGAGCCGGTTGATCCAGCCCCGCGAGGCGGGCGCGTGGACGCGAAGCTGCTCGAAGGCGCCGCCCGAAACGTGAACGTCGCTGAACGCGAGCGCGGAGCGCGTCAGAAGTTCGTGGACCTGTTCGACCGGGATCAGCAGCCTTTCCGGAGGGTAGACAGCTTTTCCCCGTTCGGCAGCGGCTTCGTACTCGCTTCTCAGCAGCGCGCCGTATCGGTCCACGGAAGAGGTCAGCTCGTCCGGCTCGACCTCGACCAGAAGCCACTCCTCGCCACCGAGATAATCGGCGAACGAGACCGCCGGCATCGACGCCGGCAGCCAGGAATCGAGCCCGGGAAACGTGCTGTGCTCCTGCAGCCGCTCGACGCGCTCGGCCACGTCGCGTTTCCAGCGCGGATCGCTGAAATCGCGCGCCAGCGCCTGTGCCAGCCCGAGCACGGACTTGCGGTCCCGCCGGAACTGGGACATCGGGAGGATCGTCGCCCGGTCCGCCTGCTCGGCCGACCGTTGCGTCTCCACCTCGAAACGGCGGATCGAGTCGACGGTGTCGCCGAACAGCTCGATGCGGAACGGGCGATCGGAGCCGGGAGGGAAGACGTCGAGGATTCCACCCCGGAAAGCGATCTCGCCGATCTCGCCGACGAGGTCCGTTCTGGTGTAACCCGCCGACACGAGTGAGTCGAGAAGCTCGCGAAGATCGAGCTCGTCGTTTTCGCGAATCTCGACGATGCGGCTGAGAAAATCCGCGGCAGGCGGAAGGCGTCGGAAAAGAGAGCGAGCCGTGAGCAGCACGATCTCCGCCTGGTTCCCGGCGAGCGAGGCCAGTGCCCGAAGCTCGTCCCGCGTGACCGCCAGCGATGGGTCGACTTCCTGGTAGGGCGAGAGGGAAGGGTTGGGGTAAACGACGACTCTTTCCGGGGATGGATGGAACAGCCGCAATGACGCTTCGAGATCTCCGATCGAAGCGTCGTTCGGAAGGACGAGCGCGATACGCCGTGAGGTCCTGGCCGCGAAGGAGGCTAGAAGCAGGCCGCGCGCTTCGATCGACGCACCGGTGATCTCGGTTCTCCGGCGCTCGCCGACGATCTCGCTGAGGCGGTTCCCTAGCTCGCCCCGGGCTACGAGGTTGCGGATTTCATCAGCAATGGTGGTTCTGAGCTCGCTCATCGGAGGGTCGCGCGGGGAGGGAAACCTGCCGCGCCGCCCGCTTCATTTCGAAACGTACCGCCGGACGGCGTGCGCCGTCCAGCGGGGGAAAGAGCGGGTTGGGCTGGAGGCGGATCTCAGTCCGTCGCCGAGTCGCCATAGATGCGGCGATACTCGTGCAGATTCCTGGTCACCGACATCACGTAGAGTCGCGTCTCGCCATAAGAGATCGAGTCGATGAAGAGATCGATGTCGTCGAGCCCGGTGCGGGTGACCCATCTCCGAACCGCGTTCTCTCCGCCGTTGTACGCCGCAATCGCCAGGATCTGGTTGTCGTCCATCAGATCGAGCTTCTGTCGGAGCTCGGCGGTGCCCACTCTCACGTTGATCGAAGGCTCGAAGAGATCGTCGCGCTCGAGGGACCCCAGCCCCGCCTTCGAGGCGATGGCGGCCGCTTCCTTCGGCATGATCTGCATCAGGCCCACCGCTCCCGCGCTCGAAACGGTGGTCGGCTCCCACGCGCTCTCCTGCCGGATGATCGCGAGAGCCAGCCAGGGGTCGACTTCCGCGGCGGCAGCCGCCTTCTGAATCTCATCCCACCACGAGCGGGGATAGAGCACCTTCCAGAACCGTTCGGGAACGTTGGCCGCTCCGTGCCGGATCACCTGCGGGAACGTGCGGTTGAGGATGGTGATGGCGCGCAGAGGCTCTCCGGCGTCGGAGTAGAGATCCGCCAGACGCCAGGCGAGGACCTGATCGGAAGAAGCGGCGTTCGCGATCCGCTTGAGCTCGCGTGCCGCGTCCCGCTCGAGTCCCACCGCCCGAAGCTTTCGAGCCGTCTCGAGCCGCGGGTCGGGCGTTGTGTCGAGTGCTTTCTCAGGAAAGAGAACTCCGCTGTCCACCTGGTTCGGCGGCAGCGTCTTGTCTCCCAGGATCTCCCGCGCCCGGTAGCTGTAGTAGGTGTAGGGGTAGAAGCCAATCAGGCGCCGGAGCAACTGGTCGTGTTTCTCCTTGCTGCCCAGCTTTTCCTGGATGCGCGCCGACCAGAAGAGGGCGTTGGAGGTGTAGCTCGCGTCGGGATACTCCTTGAGGTAGCGGTCGAAGACGGCCAGCGCCTTCTGCCACTCCTCGGCGAGGATCCAGGTCCAGGCGAGCGTCCAGAGGTTGCGCCCCTCGTTGCCCGGACCCACGATCGCGATCCCTTCCTGAAGCAGTCGCGCCGAGCGCTGCAGATCCATCTCGTCGGTCTGGTAGTACTTGGCCAGGAGAATCTTCGCATCCCCCGCCTGTTTCGTCCCGGGATGGGCGGAGGTCAGCTTCTGGATCGCCGAGAGGAACTGGGGGCTGCGGTCGCTCCGCCAGTAGGCGTGGGCGCGGAGCAGCTCCATGGCGAGGTAGTAAGGCTCCCCCGGTTTCGCGGGGATCTCCGTCATCTGCCGGTAGTTCCGCGAGTTGAAGAGGGCGTTGGCGTGGATGTAGCGAAACTGCGCCGAGCCGGCGCGATCCGGAAAGCGGGTGCGCGCGCGATCCAGCATGTCGAGGGCCTGATCGTACCGGTTCACCCTGCCGAGGTGGTCGGCGAGCTTGACGGAGTCGTCCCAGGAAAGCCGCTCGAGGGGATTCTCTTCCTTAGGGAGCGCATCGAGAGCCTTGTAGTGCGTCTCGGTAAACCGGCTCCGCGGGTAGTCGGTCAGCACTCGGAGGCGGAGCGCCGCGGCCTCGGGTTTGAGAGCCCCCTCGTCGAGTGCAGCCGCCAGGGCCGCGAACTCCTCGTCGTTCAGCTCGTCGATCGGGATTCCGCGCGTGGCGCTCACGGCTGCACGGGCTTCGTCGGTCATGCCCGCCGAAGCCAGCAGGGGAGGGAGCATGAGCCTGGCTGAGGCAGCGACGGGGGAGTCAGGGTGCGAAGAGATGATGGAGCGCAGCGTCTCGATCGCCGGCCCTCTCTTTCCCAGCTCGCGGTTCACCTCGGCCCGCTGGAGCTGGAGGTAGGGGGCAATTGCCGGACTGGCCGAAGCTGCCAGGGTAAACGCGTCGGAAGCCTCCTCGAGCCGCCCCGATTCGCGGAGGAAGATGGCGAGCCGCGCCAGGGCCTCCCCCTTCGTCGCTTGATCTTCGGAAAGAGCGAGACGCCGCAGCGAGGCCTCATAGCTCTCCTCGGTCGCCACCTCCTCCACCTGCTCGAAAACCTCGGCGGGCGCGGATGGCTGGTCCGTCATGGGGGTCCCTCCGCAGGCCGGGGCGATGGAGACGAGAGAGAGGACGAGAAGGACGGCGAGGGGTCTGTTCAAAGGGATCACTCCACACTCCGCACGAGGGTTCCGTCGGGGGCTTTCGAGAATCCGAGGCGAAGAAAGGCCTCGTTCGTCTCCTCGCCATTGCGAACTACGAGCCGGGTCAGCTCCAATTTCGCAGCCATGGACGCGAGCTCGCTCACCATGGTTCGGGCTATTCGCTTCCTTCGAAGATGCTTCGCCACCCAAAGGGCCTGGATTTCCATAACTGGTGGAAGCTGCTTAAAGGAAAGGTGGGCCACGACCTCGCCGACCAGGAACCCGATGAGTCCGTCGCTTTCATCAGGAAGTGATGCGTTCTCAGAGAGATAGAACTGTTCGAGGCGTGGGCGGTCGTCGGCGTTGAGGGGGCGGATGAAGAGTCGCTGGCCTTTCATGGTTTGAGCTCTCGCAGGTCCGGGGGACCCTTCGCACAACAGGGAATAACTCTTTGAATTCCTTGACATTCCGACGCTAAACCGTAAACTGACGACCAGGCCCGCCGACTTATTTAAATTGACTTCAGGAGTGGTAAAACCCCATGGACGCCCAGCAGGCAATACAACAGTTTTTGCGCCACGGACAGGATGAACGCAATCTGTCCGACCGCACTCTGCGGGCGTACGAGTCCGACCTGAGCCAGTTTCGCGAGCACGTTACCGTCGCCAACATCGAAGATGTCACCGCGATCACGTCGGACGACCTCGAGAATTATCTGACGGTCCTCGGGGGCGGAACGTATCGCGACACCTCGATCCGCCGGAAGGTTGCCGCCATCAAAGTGTTCTTCCGCTTCCTCGAGGACTCGGGAACGCTCGAGGAGTCGCCCGCCCGCCGGCTGAGGATCAAGCAGCCGACCGAGGCGCGCGTGCCGAATGTCCTGACGGTGAGGGAAGTGAAGGCCCTGCTGGCGGCTCCGAAGAGCCACATCGCCGAGCTCGCCGATCAGAAGGATGCGAGCCCGGGAGCGAGAAATCGCTATTTCTGCGCGGTAAGGGACAACCTGATCATCGAGCTTCTCTTTTCGACCGGTATTCGGATCGGCGAGCTCGTCGCTCTCGACCTCGACGATGTCCTGAGCGAAGAGCGGAAGCTGAAGGTGACCGGCCGGGGGACGCGGGGGCGCGAGGTCGAGATTCCCGCCGAAGCCGTCGCGGATGCCATGCAGGTTTATTTGGAGTTGAGAAGCGAGCGTGAAAGCGCAACCGGAGCTCTTTTCATCGGTCGTTCCGGCACCCGCCTGACGATCTATTCGATCGAGAACATCTTCAAGAAATACGTCCGGCACGCCGAGATCAAGCGGCACGTCACCCCGCACGCCCTGCGGCACACGATGGCCTCGATGATGATCTCCGGAGGAGCCGACATCCGCGCGGTCCAGGAGATGCTCGGGCACGCCTCGATCCTTTCGACCCAGGTTTACACCAAGCTCTCGGTTCCGCGGGCCAGGCGCTCCCCTCTGGCCGAGGCCCACGGAGTGTCGGTGGATCCCTCGACGCGCCTCTCGATTCGCCGCAAGTAGTGGCGGAGGATCTTTTCCTCCGCTTCTCCCGGTGCGAAGCGCTCCTCCTTCCCCGCCGCTTCGAACGGACGTCGAGGCGAGAACCCCCGTCCTAGCTCCCGTGACCCACCAGACAGAGGAAAAGATCCTCTGCCACAGTTCCCCGGGGGCAGAGGAAAGGATCCTCTGCCACAAATCCTCTCCCGCTCCTGTTGTACAATCTCGCTCCGACGCGCGCGGGCATAGCTCAGTTGGTAGAGCACAAGCTTCCCAAGCTTGGGGTCGCGGGTTCGAATCCCGTTGCCCGCTCCACGTCGCCCGAAACGAAACCGCTGCGCGCCTTCCCCCCGGAAGGCGCTTTTTCCTTGGAGGCAGTCGTGAAAGTCGTCGCACCGATCCGTGTCGCCCACTCGTGGGTCCAGCATCTGAACGCTCCGAGGGAACGCGTCTTCCCGCTCCTCTGCCCGGTCCGGGAGACGGAATGGGTGGAAGGGTGGGATCCCGAGGTGGTGATCTCGGCCTCGGGGATCGCCGAAAAGGACTGCGTCTTCGTCACCGGCGATCCGAAGGCGATCTGGGTCGTGACCAGCTACGAGCCGCCCGTCCGGATCGAGTTCGTCAAGACGATGCCCGAACTCGCCGTCACCCGGATCTCGATCGGGCTCGAGCCGGAGGGAGACGATGGCACCGCAGCAACCGTCCGCTACGCGCACACCGCGCTCTCGCCCGCCGGCGAGGCGCTGGTCATCCAGATGGACGACCGCGCCTGGCAGGAGTTTATGGAGCGATGGGAGACGGCTCTGAACCGCTATCTGGCTTCCTGACCAGCGCGGTGAGCGCAAGGCCCACTCCGGCGACCGCGGCGCTCGCGAGAAGGCCGTAGGTGGCCGTCACGGCGGGATTGAGAAGGCCGAGCTGCACCGCCCTGGTGTCGGCGACCCACTGAAGAACGATCGGCCACGAGGAAGCGCCCTCCGCGAGGTCGACTCCGCTGGCGAACGCCCAGCGGCCCAGCCATGAGAGTCCGAAGTGGATCGCGATGCCGCTCACCGCGGCTGCTCCAGCCGTCGCCGCGTTCATCCGGGGGATGAGGATCCCGAACAGGATCGGAATGGTGCTCGCCGCGACGATGCCATAAACCCCGAGCTGGCCAAAGATGCCGAGAAGCTTCGGCGGATGGAGCGCCAGCCAGAAGGCCGCGATGCCCATCAGCACCAGGATCACCTGGCTGGCCCGATGGCCGAAGTGGAGCCGCTCGGCCTCCGTCTTTCCGGCGAGCCGCCGGCGCCCAAGCTGGAGGACGAGGTCATTGGCTGCAATGCTCGAAAGGGCAACGAGGATCCCGTCGAGGGTGCTCATCCCCGCGGCGAGGATTGCGACCGAGATGAAGGCGAGGGTGACCGGCCCGAACGTCTGGGCCAGATAGATGGCCATGACCGTGTCCTGCCGGAACGCCCCGGTTGCCGGGTCGAGGAAAGCGGCGGCCGGAATCGAGCCCACGCGCGCCCAGAGCCCGACCAGAAGCAGCGCTGTGAAGGCCACCGAGACGAGCAGGCAGATCCCGAGGTACTTCCAGACCTCGCGGTCGCTCTTCACGTAAAGCGCCTTGGTCATGATGTGCGGCTGGCAGACGAGCGCGAAGCCGACAATCAGCCCGCAGACCCAGACGGCGAACGGACTCGAAAAGAGCGCGCTCTCCGGGTTGATGGCGAGGACGAGGTTGGGATCGACGGCCGCAACGCGGTCGATAAACGGGCCGACACCGTCCGAGAGATGACGCGCGCCGCTGGCGAGGATCACGAGCGCGATCGCGACCATGATCGTCCCCTGGAGGGTGTTCGTGTAGGCGTGGGCCCAGGTTCCGCCCGCAAAGATGTAGCTGAAGACGAAGACGATCGTGATGGTGAGCGCTTCCAGATTCGTCAGCCCCATCACCTGCTGCATGACGATGGAGATGCCGCCGACGATGAGGACGACGAAGGTCAGGCTCAGCAGGTTCGTCGCAGCGAAGAAGATCGTGAGCGCGCGGGAGCCGTAGCGCTGCCCGATCCACTGCGGCAGGGTGATCGCGGCGCTCTTCGCCCCGATTCTGCGGAACCCGACGCTCATCACGATCAGGCCAGCGGTGATTCCGAGCCCGGCCGCGACGCCGAGATGCATCAGCGCCGAAACCCCGTGCACGAAAACGAAACCGGGGTTGATGACGAACGTTGCCGTCGACGCGATCGAGGCCGCCAGGGTGATGCCGACGACCCACGCGGGCATGTCGCGGCTTCCGACCGCGAAGCTCACGATGTCCTTCGTCTTCCTGTGGCCGAGCCATGCGAGCCACGACGTGGCAACCATGTAAGCGAGGAACAGCCCCCAGGCGAGCGGCTGCTGTGCGATCAGATCGAGATAGCGCATGAGTCTCCAGTCACTCCAGCATCGCCTTGAGCTTCGGCTTTTCGACTTTTCCGTAAGGAGAGCGGGGAAGGGCTTCCACGAACATCCAGCGCCGCGGATGCTTCACGCTGCTGAGCCTTTCGGCCAGCCATGCGGTGAGCGACTCCTGATCTGCGGTGCTGCCGGGGGTCAGGACGACGAACGCCACGCCCGACTCTCCCCACTTCTCGTCTTCCACTCCGATCACCGCAGCGTCGGCGACCTGAGGATTCTGAAGAAGCTCGGCTTCGATTTCAGCGGGGTAAACATTCACGCCGCCGCTGATGAACATCTCCTTCTTGCGACCGGCGATGTAGTAGAAACCATCCGCATCGCGTCGGGCGGAGTCTCCGCTCCGGAACCATCCATCCGCGAGATAGGACTCGCTCGTAGCACCCGGAGCATTCCAATAGCCCATCGAAACGTGCGGGCCGTGAAGCTGAAGCTCGCCCACTTCGTCCGCGCCGCATTCCGAGCCATCCTCGGCAATGATCCGCGCTCGCGTGTACATCATGGGACGACCGATCGAACCCGGCTTCCGGTACGAGTCCTCCACCGTCATCGAAAAGCAGTTCACTCCCACCTCGGTCATGCCGAAGCCCTGCTTGAACACCACGCCTCGCTCCTGGTACTTCTCGATGATCCAGGCGGGCAGCGGCGCCCCGCCGCTGATCAGCCAGCGGATGCTCGAGAGATCCACCGTGGCGAACTCCGGCGCTTCCAGCAGCATCTTCCAGATCGTCGGAACGCCGAGGACGACCGTGCAGCGCTCTCGCTCGATCACCCGCCAGACTTCGGCCGGATCGAATCGATCGTGAAGAACGATCGTTCCCCCGGCCGCGAAGACCGGCGTGAGAAACGCTCCGAGTCCGCCTGCGTGGTACAGCGGCGTGAAGATTGGGGAGCGGTCCTCCTCGCGAAGACTCCAGTTCACCGCGGTGTTCCAGGCGTTCCAGGCCACCATCCGGTGGGGAATCATCACCCCTTTCGGCTTGCCGGTCGTCCCGCTGGTGTAGAGAAGGGCGAAGAGATCGTCGGGAGAGGGCGGAGCGAACGCCGAAGGTTTCGCCGCGGCCAGCAGGTCGTCGAGCGGGAATCCCGATCCTGCCGCGCGCGGAAGTGCAACGAGCTTCTCGACGGCGCCGCTCGACTGCAGGGCCGCGGCGGCCGACTCGAAGCCCGGCCCGTAGACGAGAACGCGGGCGCCGCTGTCTGCGAGGATTCCCTCGAGCTCGTGCGCGGTTGCTCGCGTAGAGAGAGGAACGACGATGGCCCCGCTCTTCGCCGCGGAGAAGAGAACCTGAAGGAACTCGATGGAGTTCGCGGAGAGAAGGCCAAATCGGAAGCCCCGGGTCACACCGGCGGACGCGAGAGCACTGGCTGTGCGCGCGGCGAGCTGATCGAGCTCGCCGTAGCTGAGCCGGCGGGTTCCGTCGGCGAGAACGACCGCCTCCCGCTCGGGAGTGAGCAGGGCGCGCTCGCCGAGGATGTCAGCGTGGAGCACGATGCTCCTCCAGCTGCATTCTCATCACGGGCCGAGCGCTCCGCTCAGCTGCCGGGCGAACTCCTCGGGACATTCATTGTGAGGGATGTGGCCGCAGTCCGGAATGGTCCGAAGCTTTGCGCCGGGGATGGCTGCTGCGAGTCTCTGGGCGTAATCGAGCGGAAGAATCCCGTCTTTCTCTCCCCAGATGAGCGTGACCGGAAGGGAGAGCTCGGCGAGGCGGGCGTCGAGCAGCCAGCGATCGAACGGCTCAGCGGCCATCCTGGCGACCTGGCTGGTCGGCGCGCGGCGAACGAAATCGTCGACGACGTAATCGGGGATCGACGCCGAGCGCGCGATCGTCGCCTTGAAGGCGGCACGCCCCTCTTCGCGGTTCGCCGGCATGAGGCTCGGCCCGGAGTAGTTCGGAAGAGACAGTCCGCCGGAGTTCTCGAGCACCAGCGCGCGGACGCGGTCGGGATGTTCGAGAGCATAGAGCTGGGCGAGCCACCCGCCGAGAGAGTTTCCAGCGATGGCCACCGGCTGGCCACCGCTCTCGGCTTCGACGACGGCGCCAAGACCTTCGAGCATTAGCTCGAACGAAATCGGGCCGGTGGCCGGATCGCTCTCGCCATGGCCCGGCATGTCCGGAATGACGAACCGGTACTCTTTCCTGAGGCGCGCGACGGTCCGGGACCAGAGGCCCGCCTGGTCATTGGCGCCGTGGACGAGGACCACCGTGGGGCCGGTGCCGACGGTGAAGTAGACGAGCTTTCCTGCGGAGGTGGAGATCTCGTGGCGGTCGGCGCCGTAGGCGCGGAGCGTAAGTCTGCTCATGCTCTCGAGCGTCGCGATCGGCTCGTTGCGGAACTTCATCACACCCCAGAAGAAGAGTCCGGCCGCGACGACGATCAGGAGCAGCAGCGCGATGAGCAGCTTACGAATCATGGTCTCGTCTCCGATGGTGCGGCCTGACGCTCACATCCGAATCGCGGCGGCCGCCTGGTTGTATCCGACTCCTGAGCCTATCAGCACCACGAGATCGCCGGGCTTGATCTTCTTTTGTTCGATCGCGTCGTGCAGCGCCATGGGGATGCACGCGGATCCGGTATATCCCCACTTCTCCATGACGGTGTGGGTCTTTTCCATGGGGAGCCCGAGGTCCTGCATCACCAGCTCGATCGTCGGTCTGCGGACCTGGGTGAAAATGAGGAAATCGATGTCGCTGAGCTCGAACCCCTGCTCGGAGGCAAGCCGGCGCACGAGGCGAGGCCATCCCTCGTTGTTGATCTCCGGCGGATAGCGCTCGACCATGCGCACCTGCGTGCGCCCCGCGTCGAGCGCCTCACGAGTCGCTGGCTCCGCGGTGGCGCCGGCGTAGATTCCCCACGCCTTCGCGTACGTGCCGTCGGCCTGGAAAGCCGCGCCGAGAAATCCCTCTTTGTCCGAAGGCTCGAGGACGGCCGCGCCCGCGCCGTCACCGTAGAAGAAGATCATCGGGTCGTTCGGATCGGCGAGCTTGTGCATCATGTAGACGCCGATGACGAGCACGGTGCGGAGTGCGGGGTTCGTCGCCATCAGCCCCGCTGCCGCCGAGAGTCCGGTCGGGAAAGATGCGCAGGCGCAGCCGACGTCGAATGTCCCAGCGCGAGTTGCGCCCAGTTTGTGCTGAACGACGACCGAGGTCGCGGGAGTGATGTAATCGGGGGAGTCGGTTCCGAGGACGATGAGGTCGACGTCCTCGGGACGCTTGCCGGCGCGCTCGAGTGCCTGCTGGGCGGCGCGCACCGCCAGGTCGGAGGCAGCCCATTCGTCGGGTGCCCACCAGCGGCTGCGGATGCCGCTCGAGGCTTCCATCTTGTCGACGAACTCCGGCACCTTCTCTTCGAATCGCGCCTTGAGGTCGGCGTTGGTGACCTCGCGCTCGGGGAGGTAGATTCCTGTGGAGACGATTCTGGCGCTCATGGGTCTCAGGTTCCGACGACGATTCCACCGTCGACCGACAGGACGGTTCCGTGAACGAAGCTCGCCTGATCGGAGGCGAGCCAGACGTAAGCCTGCGCGATGTCTTCAGGCTTGCCCATCCGGCCGATCGGGGTGTGCGCGACCATCGACTCGAGGACCTTGGGCGGCATCGCCTGAACCATTTCCGTGGCGATGAAGCCTGGGGCGACCGCGTTGACGCGGATCTGGTAGCGGCCCAGCTCGCGGGCCCACGTTCCGGTCATGTTGATGACGGCGGCCTTGGTCGCCGCGTAGTTCGTCTGGCCGAAGTTGCCGTACAGGCCGACGACCGAGGAGGCATTGAGGATGACACCTCCGCCACCGGCGATCATCGTCGGGACGACGGCGCGGGTGCAGACGAAGACACCCTTGAGGTTGACGTTGATGACCGCGTCGAACTGCTCGTCGGTCATGACGGAAGCGATGGCGCCGTCCTTCCACTTGACGAGCTGAGAGTCGCGCAGGATGCCTGCATTGTTGACCAGGACGTGAACGCCTCCCCAGGAAGCGGCGAGGTCGGCGACAGCCGTTTCGACTTCGTCTTTTCGGGTCACGTCGATGCGGGTGAACTTCGCGTCGGTCGCGCCGGCCTCACGGAGCGAGGCGACGAGCACGTCCGCGTCGCGGTCGGTCACGTCCCAGGCGGCGACCTTCGCCCCTTCGCGGGCGAAATGGATTGCGGTAGTGCGGCCGATGCCCGCGGCCGCGCCGGTCACGATGACGACCTTGTCTTTGAGTCCGGTGTTGTTCAAGGCGGGGTCCTTCCTTCGAGCCCGCGAGACAGAGCGGGCGAGGGGAGGAGCGCCCGGTGGGCGCCCCTCCTCGCGTGGATCAGAACGAGTAGCGGAGGCCGAGCTGAATCTCGCGGCCCGGGAGGGTCGCGCGGTAGGTTCCGAACGCCGGATTTCTCACTGCGACGGCATTCGGGTTGGCCAGCGTCGGGCCGGAGAAGAACTCGGCGCCGTTGACGGAGTTGACGTCGTAGTTGGTCGTGTCGAGGATGTTGAATCCCTCCACGATCACGTCGAACCGGCCGGTGGCGAGCTGGAAGGCCTTCGTCAGGCGCAGATTGAACTGCGTGAAGCGCGGGCCGTCCTCCTCGTTGCGACCGACTCCCGTCGGACGGTCGGAGTTCTTTCCGTCGGCGTTGAAGTCGTATCCGAGCCGGTGCGTCCAGGGCTGGCCCGAACCGTACTCCCAGACGGGGGCGACGGTGAGATCCCACGGCGCGCGGAACACGCCGCTGAGAACGACGCGGTACCTCTCATCGGCCCGGCTGCGGCCGTACTCCGCGTCGATGTCGGCAGGATCGTTCGGGTAGCCGAACGGGAACTCCGGGCTGAAGTCGTCGTTGATGTTCTTCTTGTCGGCGAAGGTGACCGAGCCGGTCACGATGTGCTTGCCGAGAACCGTCCCGTTGACGCCGAGAATCAGCGCCTTGTACTCAGAGTATCCGTCGTTGGTGTAGGTGTTGATCTGGTTGTACGCGGCGATCGGACGGGTGGGATTCGCGTTCCCGTTCCAGTTGGCGTCGCGGATGATGATCTCATCCTCGCCGTCGACCCAGATCGCGTCCGCGTCGAAGAAGAGGCCGCTGCTGCCGAGCCGGTGGGTCAGTCCCAGGCTGACCTGAGTCGACTGCGGCGCTTCGAAGCTGTTGTCCAGCAAAGTGATGTCGACGGGGAGCGGAAGGCCGGTCGTCCTCGGGTTCGCCGGATCGAGCGCAAACATCGGAAGGCCGAGAAGCAGGCCATTCAGACGCGTCTGCAGGCGGCGGCCGGTAACGCCGTTGGCCTGGAGCTCGGTGAGAGCAGGGACGAGAAGCATGCGGCCGGTGAAAAGTCCCGCGCCGCCGCGAACGACCCAGTCGGTCTGGCCGGTGACGTCCCAGTTGAATCCGAACCGCGGCTGGAAGTTGTCGTCGTCGCGATCGCGGCCGTTCGGCACGAGCGGGTGCTCGAAGTCGGGATTGTTGCCGTCGGTGTCGAGGTCGTAGCGGAGTCCGAAGTTGAGCGTGAGGTTGGCGTTCGGTCTGTACTCGTCCTCGATGAACGCGGACCAGATCGACGTGTCGGTGCTGGCATCACCCGATCCGACGCCGTAGGCATAGGCCAGCGGGAGCGACCGGTCGTCGGTGATGTAGATGAACAGCCCGGTCTCGTAGGTGTCGAGCCGGAAACGCTCGTCCACGAACTGGACGCCGGCTCCCGCCTTCAGGGCGTGGCGCCCCTGGGCGAAGCTGCGGTGATAGGTGTCGCGGAGCTCGATGAAGTCACCCTCGCCCAGAAGATCGCCGAGGATGTTGCCGCCGGTCTGGAGCGTGGTGCCGCTGGAGAACCATTCGGCTACGCCGTCCGAGTTGGTCGGCTCGAAGTATTTGTGGCTGCCGATCTGGGCGCGCAGCTCGTTGAGGGCATGGGCCGACATGGTCCAGGTGTGCCCCGCCGATGCGTTCCAGTTGTCCCGCTGCAGCTCCTGACCGTAGCTGACGTCGGTGATTCCGCCCACGCGGAAGTTGTCCTCGCGGTACTTCTCCCAGACACCGCGGAACATCAGCGACTGCGCGTCGCTGAGGATGTGATCGACCGACCCGAAGACGAGGTGCTGATTGAACGGATGCTCTACGTCGGCCGCATTGCCGACGAATGCGCCGCCCGGACGGAACAGGGAGATATTCTCTTCGTCGACGTTCTCGTAGGCGAAGAAGAAGTGAGTGCGGTCGAGCGCGATGGGGCCGCCGACCGAGAAGCCGAGCTGATGGCGGCTGAACGGAAGGCTGTCCTGCTCGAAGGCTCCCGGCTCCCGGAGGGCGTCGTCGCGATAGAAGCCGAAGACGCTGCCGGCCAGATCATTGGTGCCGGATTTGGTGACGATCGAAAGAGCGCCGCCCGAGGATCCGCCGATCTCGACGTCGAACCGGTTCTGGATGACGCGGAACTCGCGGATCGCATCCTGGCTGAAGCGGGTACGGGAGAGGCCGAGAGCCGGATCGGTGTAGTCGACGCCGTCGACGAGAATGGTCGCCTGGCTGGCGTTGGGAGACCCGCCGATGACCGGGCCGCCGCCGATGAAGCGAAAGCCGCCGCGCTCGCGCTGCACGCCCGGGGCGATGAATGCGAGGCGCTGGAAGTCGCGATCGGCGACCGGGAGCATCTGAATCTGCTCGGGAAGAATGTTGGTCGACGCGTCCGTCTTGTAGACGTCGACGACCTCGGAGGCTGCCTCGACGGTGATCGTCTCGGAAGCCGAGGGGCGGAGCGTGAAATTCACGCGCGAGGTCTGCCCGACACGAAGGGCGATACCGTCGACTCCTGCGCTGGCGAATCCTGAGAGCTCTGAGCGGATCTCCCATGTTCCCGGCGGAAGCGAGGGGAAGCGCGCGACTCCGTTGGTCCCGGTGACCTCGACCTGCTGCTGGCCGGTCTCGGGGCGTCGGGCGGTGACGGTCACGCCGGGGAGGGTGGCGCCGCTTTCATCGAGAACGACGACCTCGATGATGCCGCGGTCGACCTGAGCGAGGAGAGGGAGTGCGGTGGCGAGGATGAGTGCGATCGCCAGTGCTACCTTGGTGAGAACGCGAGGGGCGGACATGGCAGAACCTCCGAGCCGGTAAGAGTTGAGTGGTTGCTGAGGTCGGTAAGGACGGTGAAACAGAAACCCGAACGACTGATCTGTTTTTCCACAGTAAGCCTCTCCGTGACCCTTTGTCAAACAGGCACTTTTAGCGACTTGACACCCTTGGCGACACGGCAGAACATAGCGAGTGTTCGGTTTTTGTACCCTTCCATGAACGTCCTCGCCCATCGCACCGACGGCTCCGGCCCCCCGCTCCTCCTGCTCAACGGCGGGCTTATGTCGATCGCCTCCTGGGACGCGATCACTTCCGTCCTCGAGGGGGAGTTCCGCGTGGTCCGCTGCGATCTGCGCGGCCAGCTCCTCTCGCCCGGACCCCGTCTCTCGATCTCCGGCCATGCGGCGGAGGTCGTCCGGCTCCTCGATCATCTTTCGATTCCGCGCGCTCACGTTCTTGGAACGTCGTTCGGCGGCGAAGTGGCGATCCAGCTCGCGGCCGACCATCCGGAGCGGGTCGATCGCCTCGTGGTCCTGACGGCGACGGACCGTCTCACCCCCGAGATGATCGAAGCGACGGTCCGCTTCGAGCGGGCCGCGCGAGACGCTGCCGATGGAGGCGACGGGGGGAAACTGTTCCGCATTCTCGCTCCGACGGCGTTCAGCAAGGCGTTCCTCGAAGCCCAACCCCGTGATTTCGTCGAGACGCGCGCGCGACAGATCGCGTCGCTACCGTTATCGTTTTTCGGCGGCATCGCGGGGATCATGAGAACCCTCCGCGAGACCCATCTCACGGATGCCTTTCCCCGGATCACGGCGCCGACCCTGGTGATGGGTGCCGCCCTCGACGAAACCTTCCCCATCGAGCACTCGCGCGCCATCGCGCAGAAGATCGCCCGGGCGCGGCTGGTTGTGCTCGAGGGCTCGGGTCATGCTGCCGTGGTCGAGGCGACCGACGCGGTCGTTCGGGAAACGCGGTCGTTCCTGCTCGACGGCGGTGCGAAATGAGCGACGCCGTGCAGCCCTCGCGCACGGGGCGCGTAGCCTTCGAAGGGCACGACCTGCACTGGGAGTATTTCGGAGACGGTGACCGCGAAGTGGTCTCGCTCTTCAACGGCCTCGCCATGCATACGCCGGCCTGGTACGGCTTCCTCCCGCGGCTCCGGCCCGACTACGACGTCCTGCTCTGGGACTATCCGGGACAGGGACAATCGAGCGCGCACGACGTCCCCTACTTCATCGATCGGATCGCGGCCGGCCTGGAGGCAATCCTCGACGCAGCCGCAGTCGATCGGATCCACGCGATGGGCGTCTCCTGGGGAGGCTTCGTGGCGGCCGAGTTCGCGCGCCAGTTCCAGCCTCGGCTCCACACCCTCACGCTCTCCGGCATTCTGCTCACTCGGGAGCGCCTCTTCGATCTTTACCAGGATCTCTCCCTTCGTTTCTACCGCGGCGGAACTGAGCAGTTCGAGCTCTACACCCGCTACATGTACGAGAAGATCTTCGGGGAGGCGTTTGCGCGCTCGGCCTGGGAGAAGCTCGAGACGATGCGATCGAACTTCTGCGACCGCTACCGCGGACGGATCCATGCCCTCATCCGGCTGACCGAGGCGCAGAACCCCTTTTTCGCCTCGCTCGACGAGCTGCGCGCCGGATACGCCGCGATCGAAACACCGACCCTGGTCGTCGCCGGTGCTGAAGACCGCGTGATCCTTCCTTCCGTCCAGAAGAAAATCCTCGAGATCATCCCCAACGCGCGCTGGGAGGAGATCGAAGGGGCGGGCCACGTCGTCTACCTCGAGCAGCCGGATCGATTTTTTCCGCTGCTGCGGGAGTTCATGGCGGAAAAGGGACCGGCCCGGTCCGCGCCGGAATCAGGTAGCCTTGGAGCGGCGACCTCATGAAGCAGAACTTGAAATCGGAACGCAGCCGGCGGATCATTCTCGATGCCGCGCTCGACCTCTTCTCACACCGCGGGTATCGCGCGACGAGCATCCGGGACATCGCGTCCCGCGCGGTGGTCTCCACGGGCAGCGTCTACCATCACTTCCCCGACAAAGAGGCGATCTACCGCACTCTTTTCGATGAGTACTGGCAGGCGCTGTCGGATCCCGAGTTCCCCGTGAACAAAGCGCTCGCTGCGGGCATCTTCCCCGACAACCTCGAGGCTCTCGGGAAGGCGGCCGAGCGCTCGGTGCGCCGTTACCGGAAGTACGTCGCGCTCATTTACGTGGACGTCGTCGAGTTCGACGGAACCCACATTCGCCGTTTCTACTCCGACATGGCCGCGCGCTTCGAGCGATTCCTCCAGACCCACGGCAAAGAGGAGATCGAGGGCCGACTTCGCCCGGAGGTATCCGCCGCCTCGGCGATGATGCTGGCCACCCGGGTCTTCCTCAACTACTTCTCGGTAGAAGTGCTGTTCGGAGTGAAGGATCACTTCGGGAAGGCGAGCGACGAGACCATTGCTGAGATCGCCGGGATCCTCAGGCGGGGGATGCTGCGGGACGCGACGACGCCTCCCGGGGCGTCGCGGGAAGCCTGAAAAGGTCCCCCCGCTCATGCTATTCTTCGGCCCCCGGGAGGATCCTTCCTCCGGGGGGGCCGCCTGAGCGCGGCCTCGGATCCGCGGCACTTCCGCCGCGGACGAGCGTCCCCGAGCAGCGTCCCCAATCCAGCCCGGGCCCGAGGAGACATGGCCATTTTCGCAAAGGACACCCCTCCCCAGAAGACGAACGAGCCGGCCACCGGCTCCACCACCACGCCCCGTAAAGGTGGCGGGCCTTCGACGATCGGCGCGGGCGTTCTCGTCGACGGCACCATCAGCGGCGACGGCGAGCTGGTGATCGAAGGCGAAGTGAAGGGAACGATCAACCTTCGCAGCGATCTCCGGATCGGAACGAACGCCCGGGTCGAAGCGAGCGTTCACGCGCGCAACGTGGTGGTCGAAGGCACCGTGATCGGCGACTTGTCCGCCGAGAACCGAATCGAGCTGGTCGCGACCTCCTCGGTCGAAGGAAACGTCCGCTCGCCCAAGATCATCGTGGCCGAGGGAGCGCGGTTCCGCGGGACCGTGGACATGGGCGCCAAAGAAGAGAAGAAGTAAAGCCGCCCATCGGCGGCAGGAAGAAGGAGATCCCAATGACAGCAACCGCATCCACCCCGTCGAAGGGGGATCAGAAGCTGCGCGAGACGCGCGAGTACAAGAACTTCATCAATGGAAAATGGGTCGCCTCGAAGTCCGGCAAGACGTTCGAGAACCACAACCCGGCGAACGGCGATGACCTGATCGGAACCTTTCAGGAATCGAACGCCGCCGACGTCGAGACGGCCGTCGAGGCCGCGCAGAAGGCATTCGAGAAGTGGCGCCTCGTCCCCGCGCCGAAGCGCGCCGAGTACCTCTACAGGGCGGGCGAGATTCTGAAGCGGGACAAGGAAAAGATCTCGCGCGAAATGACCCGCGAGATGGGAAAAGTGATCACCGAAACGCGGGGTGACGTGCAGGAAGCCATCGACATGGCGTACCTGATGGCGGGCGAGGGACGAAGGCTCTTCGGCGTCACCACTCCGTCGGAGCTGCCCAACAAGTTCAACATGGCGGTGCGCATGCCCCTCGGCGTCGCGGGGCTGATCACGCCGTGGAACTTTCCGATCGCCATCCCGGCCTGGAAGTCGATGCCTGCGCTCGTGGCGGGCAACACGATCGTCATCAAACCGGCTTCGCTCACGCCTCTCTCGGTGGTGATGCTGGGTGAGGCGCTGGAGGAGGCGGGTCTGCCGCCGGGCGTCTTCAACATCGTGACCGGTGGCGGCCGCGAAGTGGGAGAGCCGATCCTCGCCCACAACCACGTGAAGGTCGTCTCGTTCACCGGCTCGACCGAAGTCGGCCGCCAGATCTCGATCGCCTGCGCGCCGAGCTTCAAGCACCTCCACCTGGAGATGGGCGGCAAGAACGTGATCATGGTCATGGAAGATGCCGATATCGACCTCGCGGTCGACGGCTCGCTCTGGGGAGCGTTCGGAACGGCCGGACAGCGCTGCACCGCCGCCTCCCGGCTGGTGGTGCACGCGGACGTTTATGACGAGTTCGCCGAGAAGCTCGCCGAGCGCGCGAAGAAGATGAAAATCGGATACGGGCTCGACGAGTCGATCGACATGGGACCGACCGTTTCCCAGGGACAGCTCGACACGGTCGCCGAGTACGTGAAGATCGGACGGGAAGAGGGAGCGACGCTCGCCGCGGGCGGCGAGATCGTCTCCGGCGGAGATCACGCGAAGGGCTTCTTCCACCAGCCAACCGTCTTCACCGACGTCACTCCGGAAATGCGCATCGCCCAGGAAGAGATCTTTGGACCGGTCACCGCGGTCATCAAGTGCACTTCGCTCGAGAATGCGATCGAGATCGGGAACGGCGTCCGCTTCGGACTCTCCTCCTCGATCTACACGCGCGACGTGAACAAGGCCTTCGTCGCCATGCGCGACATGTACACAGGAATCTTCTACGTCAACGCCCCGACCATCGGCGCCGAGACGCACCTCCCGTTCGGCGGAGTCAAGGAAACCGGAAACGGTCACCGCGAAGCGGGAGTCGCAGGGATCGACGTCTTCACCGAGTGGAAGTCGATCTACGTCGACTACTCCGCCGTACTCCAGAGGGCGCAGATCGATACCGAGCTGTAAGTCATTAGAAGAGCGTGAAACAACGTGGGGACGAGGCCGAAAAGCCTCGTCCCCACTGTTTTGCCTGTCATCCTGAGGGAGCGCCGCGCCGAACAACCACTTCGCGAGAACCGTGCGCGCGACCGAAGGATCTCAAGATGGCAGGATCCCGCCACCTGCGCGTTCCCCCGCACCGGCCAACGCGATCCTCGCATTTTGAGATTCTTCGTCGGCGCGCACGGCTGCGGTTGAGGATTCCCTCTTCGCGCGCCTCCTCAGAATGACGGCATCAGCGCCTCGCCTCGAGCATGTCGCCGTTCGCCAGGACCCAGGTCAGCACGGCCATCGCCGCGGCGTTTTCCTGCAGATGCCGGGGGTCGATCTTGTCGAGCGTGTCGGCCGCGCTGTGGTGGTAGGCGAAGTAGAGCCGCGCATCCGGCCGTACGCCGAATCCCGGGACTCCCTTCGAGACGAGCGGCGAAGTGTCCGCCCCGGTCGAGGCGGATGGTTCGAGCTTAGCCGCTCCAATCGAGTCGAGGATCTCGAGGATCGGCAGGAGACGATCGATCGTTGGCGCGTTCGCGCTGGTGATGAAGCCTCCGGGCGCCCCTGTGCCGGCGTCCGATTCCACGGCCGCGTAATGAATCTCCGGCGGATACTCCGCGGCGTAAGCCCGGGCGCCGCTCAATCCGAACTCTTCGTTCATGAATAGCACGGCCCGGATCGTTCTCTTCGGCCGAACGCCCAGCTCGGCGATGACCCGCATGGTCTCCATGGTCATGGCGACGCCCGAGGCGTTGTCGATGGCTCCTGTGCCGAGATCCCAGGAGTCGAGGTGGCCGCCGATGACCACCACTTCGTCCGGCAGCTCACTACCGCGGATCTCGGCGATCACGTTCGCCGACTCCACGTCGGGCAGCCGCCTGGGAGTCAGGACGAGATGCATGCGAACGGTCTCACCCGCCGCCACCAGCCTGCGAATGAGATCCGCATCCTCGGTCGACAGCGCGGCCGCCGGAATCTTCGGCACACCCTCCTCGTAGCGCATCGCGCCCGTGTGGGGCGTCTGCAGCGAGTGAGAAGCCACCGAGCGGATCACCGAGGCCACCCCGCCGAGCCGCGCGGCCTCGATCGCTCCGGTGCCTCGGAAGCCGACGACCTGCCCGTAAGCTCGGAAGGCATTGCCGCTCTCGATGAGCTCCCGGTCCATCGGAGCGTCGTAGAAGACGATCTTCCCTTTCACCTGGTCGCCGAGTGCCCGCAGCTCATCGTACGAAGTGACTCGCAGGACCTCCGCCTCGATTCCCTCCTCGGGAGTCGCCACGCTTCCGCCGAGAGAAGTCAGATGAAGCGTCTGTTGCGCGGGGGTCACGAGCCGGCCCTCTTCCTTCCCGCGCACCCAGTGGGGAACCGTGACCGGCTGAAGCCGAACGTCGAGGCCGAAGCCCTCGAGCGCGCGTTTCGACCACGCGACCGCGGCGTCGGCCTGCGGAGACCCGGAAAGACGCGGTCCGATCCGATCGGTCAGCCAGGCGGCGTGCTCCATCGCCCGATGGGAGGCCATCGCGCTCTCGAAGACCCGCGCGCTCTGCGCGGCGAGGTCCTCGGCGCGCACCGGAGCGAAGATCAGGAGCAGGAGAAAAAGGGTGTTCAGGGTGCGAGTCATGAGGGCCTCCAGAAATCGACAAACGAGGTTGAAGGATAAACCATGGCAGAAGCAACGTCATCCCGAGGAGGGGACGAACGGTGTAGGGACCGGCTGCGCCGGTCCGGTCGCGAAGCGACGTTGAGGGGTGGGCACGCGGCGAGGTTGCTCGTGCGAGAACCTGTGAGCCGACGACGGAACTCATAACGGGGAAAGCGTCGGTCGGCTTCGGCGCGGCACTCCTTCCAATGAACAGGCCGGGTCAATTTTCAGGAGCGAATCCCGTCTCTTGCGTAACGTGTTCGACCCTGCCGCTCCGTCGCTTCGCGACCGGACCGGCGCAGCCGGTCCCTACGAGGCCCGGCTCCTGCGCAAGAAAAAGCCCCGGCCTTTCGGCCGGGGCTCGGTACTGATTACGTCGGGTTCCGAATTAGAAGCGGAGACCGACGGAGAACTGATACGAGCGCGGAGCCTGATAGTGGCTGGCTGCGCGCGCGGTTCCGAAGTTCGGACCCTTCGCGAAGTGCACGCCTTCAACCGGCGTGGTCGTGAACGGATCGAAAGCTTCGAGATCGGCGCGATTACGCCGGGTCTGGACGACGGTGTCGCCGCTGACCTGTGCGCTTTCGTCGAAGATGTTGAACATCTCGGCCTGGACGAACAGCTCGACAGCGCTGATCGGCAGGGAGTAGTTCAGCGAGAAGTCGGTCGCGGTGAGATCTTCCCAACGGAACTCGCCACGATCGCTGAAGAAGTAAGTCACGAAGCGCGGCGGCTGAGCGTAGCCGGGGTTCGTGACACCGCCGCCGACGCCGAGAGCTTCCAGGTCGGTGTCGCGGATGTAGATGTCGCCAGTCAGCGAGTACGGGGTACCCGAATCGAAGCGCTGGAGAACGGACGCGGTGAAGTTACCGATCGGGGTCGGGATGTCACCAGTG